>Ga0102944_1000367_pt1 | contig 35431 bp, 23 predicted proteins | sample SalPonD_shore_MG_FD_78172 | JGI IMG/M metagenome (GOLD analysis project Ga0102944, IMG submission 78172) | Salt pond soil microbial communities from South San Francisco under conditions of wetland restoration - Salt Pond MetaG... | ecosystem: Environmental > Aquatic > Marine > Intertidal zone >... | reverse complement strand
TTTCCATTCCCGGGTCCGGACCATCACCCGCCGGCCGGTCCCGTGCCGCAGTTCGTCGTACATGGACTGGCTGTGATCGATCTCGGAGAAACAGGCCGGACGCCAGACGCTTACCTCCCCGTTAATGAGCGGAAGCAGGGAGCGTCCCCGGACGTTCCCGGGCACTTCCAACCCACTCAAATCCAGGAGGGTGGGCATGAAATCCATCATCTCCACCGGCTCGGAAATTTCTTTCCCCTGCGGTAGCCCGGCTGGATAACTCAGGATAAACGGAATTTTTACATTCTGCTCGTAAAACACCCGCTTCTTCCACAGTCCGTGCTCCCCCAGCTGAAAGCCCTGGTCGGAATTAATAGCAATAATGGTATTGTCATACACCCCATGCTTCTTCAACACCTCCACCATCCGGCCCACCTGGGCGTCCACCAGGGAGACCATGCCGTAGTATGTTCCCCGGGCAATATCGATCTGCTCCCGGGAGAGGTCCAGCCCGCCGGCATATACCCGTAAGCCTTCTTTTTCAAACTGCGGTTTGCTGTCCAGCTCCTCCTGGGTGGGTAACGGCAACCGGATAGTGTCCGGATCGACGAAGTAGGATTCCGGGACCCGGCAGGGCACGTGGGGCGCATGAAACGAGACCCGGAGGAAGAACGGCCCGTCTTGCTGCCCCAGCCGGTCCAGGGTCTCCACCGCCCGGTCCCCCAGCTGCCAGGTGCTGGTCGCCTCCGGCTGCAGTGGGATTATCCCGCCAATGGCCCAGCGATGGGTTTTGGTGACCACCTCCGGGTAGGTGCTGTGTGCTATTTCAAGTTGCTTCCGGGTCGCGTCGTCCCGGGGTTTCCCGTACACATCAAAATGGGGCGGGACGTCCCCCAGGGATGTAAAATCCTTGTCAAACCCATGCTCTTTCCCGACGTTCTGTGGATCGACCCCGGCCGCTCGCCAGACCTCCAGCAAGTTGGTGACCTGCGGTTTGGGATGCTGGTAGTACTGCGGTTCCCGTTCCGGAGGCTTTCCCATGGCCATCATTTCCAGCTCGTACGGGTAGCGGGCGGACAGCATGGAGGATCGGGACGGCACGCAGACCGGGTTCTGGATAATGGCGGTTTGAAAGAGCACTCCATCCCCAGCGATGGCATCCATGGCCGGAGTCCTCACCCAGGGCTGGCCGTACGCGCCCACCGCATCGGCCCGGCCGTCGTCCATCATGATCCAGAGGATATTCGGCCGGAAAGCCGGTCGACCCGCCGCTGCAGCCATCGCTGGGAGAAGTGGTTGCAGGCCCATTCCGATCCCCAGCCCGAAGATAGTTTGGAGAAATTCTCTTCGTTTCATTGGAACTCCTCAGGTTTTGCAGTGGCGTCGGATTCCATGCCTGCCGGCCATCCTTGTCCGCCAAGGCATAGCAATACGGCGACAAATCGATTGGCAGAGACACTGCCGAGCTTACAGGTACTACCGGGAAAGCAAGACGTCCCGCTCGTACTGTTTGACTTCGTCCAGCCAGGCCTTCCCCACCGGAACCTCCTGCTGCAGGCAATAATAATCCCAGACCGCCCCGAACGGCAACGTCTTGAGTTCTTCCATCACCGCCAGCCGCGAGGTATAATCGCCCTCGGCTTCGAATTGCCGCAGCATGGCATGGGGCTCCAACAACGCACTGAGCAGCGCCTTCAGGACCGCCCGGGTGCCGATCACCCAGGCCGCGATCCGGTTAATGCTGGCATCGAAAAAATCCAGGCCGATATGCGCCCGGTCCAGGTAGTCCCCGCGGACCAGTTCGGCCGTCAGATCCCGCACGGAATCGGACAGGATAACCACGTGATCGCTATCCCATCGAACGCCCCGGCTGATATGAAACATGAGTTGATCCAAATACAAAAACAGGGAGGTGATTTTATCCGATACCACTTCGGTGGGATGAAAATGGCCGGTGTCCACGCAGTACAGTTTCCGGTTTTCCATGGCATAACCCACGTAGAAATCGTGGGACCCTACCACGTAACTCTCCGAACCGATCCCGAACAATTTACTCTCCACGGAATCCAGCAGATGGTCCGGGTCGAATTCGACGGCAAAGACCTCATCCAGAGATTTTGCAAGGATCTCCCTGGGCGTTTTGCGGTCGGCGGGCATGTCTTTGAGCCCGTCCGGAATCCAGATGTTGTTGACGCAGGGGCTGCCCAATTCCCGGCCGATATGTTCTCCGATCCGCCGGCAGGCGATCCCGTGATTGACCCAGTATTTGCGAATCTCCTCATATCGGCTGGCCAGGGTGAAGCCGTCCCTCGCCCGGGGATCCGCAAAAAAGGTGGGGTTGAAGTCCATCCCGATCCCCAGGTCTTTCGCCCAGTCAATCCAGTGGCGAAAATGGTCCGGGATCAGTTCGTCCCGATCCACTTTCTTTCCCCCGGTTTCCGCGTAAATCGCGTGCAGGTTGATCCGGTGGGTGCCCGGGGTCAGCCGGTGCGCCGTTTCGAAGTCGGCCCGCAGTTCCTCCGGAGTCCGGGCCCGCCCGGGGTAATTCCCTGTGGCCTGGATCCCGGCGCCCTCCAGGCTGGAATCCTCTTCGAATCCTACCACGTCATCCCCCTGCCAGCAGTGAATAGAAACGGGAATGGTTTGCAGCTTGTCGAGAACCTCCCCGGTGGAAATACCGTATTCGGCGTATCGCTCCTGTGCCAGTGCATACGCCTGCTCAATCTGTTTGCTCGATCCACTCATTCCAGGTACCTCATTTCGATTTAATCAAACATACTCTCAGGAAATTAATAGAATCTATGAAAACAGAGGGACGAAAGAAACTAAACTCTCCCCCATTCTAGTGCCTCAGTTTTTTCCGGAAACCACACGTCATTTTTTCAGGTATCTTTCGAGCAAGACCATCGGATGCACCGCTTCCCGGCCGGTCCCCTCCTGGATCTGACTGTGACAGGAAGTGCCCCCGGCCACCAGGATCCCGCCCGCGACTCCGGCTTCAACGTGCCGGATTTGCGCAAACAGATCCTCACCCACGGCCTTGCTCACCTCATAATACTCCTTTGTATAACCGAAGCTCCCGGCCATCCCGCAACACTCCACATCCGAGACAGACACTTGGAATCCGAGATGTTCCAGCACCCGGCGAACCGGCGCGTCCGTCCCGATGGTTCGCTGCTGGCAGTGGCGATGAAAGAACAGAGGCGGCACTTCCCGGCGAATCCGGTCACGGTCGAAATACTCGTCCCAGGCCAGCCCTTCCTGCGCCATGATCTTTTCCAGATATTCCACCGGATCGTAACTGTGGTTCGCCAGCCGCTCCGCGTCCCACGCCTCCAGGAACTGCTCATACCCGGTTCGGAACAGCGCCAGCACGCTGGGCTCCACCACGAGAATATCACGCCCCGCGGCAAGAAATCTTCCCAGAGATGCGGCCGTCTTCCGGGCCCGGCCCGCGGCCGTGGTGATCATCCCCTGGGAAAGGGCTGCCCGGCCGGCCGGCAGCGTTTCGCACACCCCGGCTTCGATTCCCAGCGATGTCAGGACGCGCAGAGCGGCCATACCCCAGGCGGGATGCAGGTAGTTAGTGTAGGTGTCCGCGAACAGCACGGCCTTCGGTCGATTCGGGGTGTATTTCCCCGGATTGCCGGAAGTTTTCCGAACGGTCTGCCAGCGGTGATATTGTTTCCGGAGCGTGCGGCGGGTAAAGGCAGGCAGCACCCGGCGCCGGTCCAGCCCCACCCATCGCTCCAGCAGCCATCTCGCCCCCGGCACCCGGCCGGCCCAATTCGACACCGGCGCGAATCCCGCGCCCCATTTCGCCAGGCGATGATAGTTCCCGAAAAAGCGTTTTTGGGCAGAGATGCTCTTATCCGGACCGTCTCCCGGAAACAATGTCCTGTCCGGAAAGGGAAAAACCAGTCCATCCTTGCGATGATTCAGCCGGTCCCGCAGTACCGTGTTCAACCAGGGGATGTTGATCCGCACCGGGCATTGGGGTACGCAGCGGGAACAACCGGTGCAGAGTTCGCTGAAGGCGGCTTTTTCCTCTCCCTTCGTGCCGGCCTCCCAGGCGCCCCCGATGCCGCCGGAATAGGTCTCACCGCCGAAGGCATGGCCTCCCAGCGTTTGAAAATTCGCGCAGGCGTTCAGACAAGCCCCGCACCGGATACAGTAGAGCGCCTGCCGCAGCTGGGGGTCGTTCCGCATCTCCAGACGCCCGTTGTCAATCAGCACCAGATGAAACTGCCGCTCTTTTTTTTCTTTGCCACGAAACGCAAACGGCGGGACTTCCAATGGAGGCGAGATCACGCTGGTGTAGGTGGTGAGCGGCTGCCCGGTGCCGCTGGCGGCCAGCAGCTCCATGAACCAGGGGAAATCCTGCCGGGAGGAGATCACTTTCTCCACGCCGGCCACCGCGATGTGCACCGGCGGCGCCTGCATCACGGCCCGGATGTTGCCTTCGCTTTCCACCAGCAGGAGCGACCCGGTATCCGCGGCAATCAGGTTCGCGCCCGTAATCCCCACGTCCGCCTGCAGAAATTTTTCCCTCAGTCGATCCCGGCCGAATTTGGTTAGCGCTTCTCCGCTGTCCAACGGTTCATCCGTATCGAATACTCGTTTGAAAAGCGCCGCAATGCTTTTCTGGGACCGATGAATGGCCGGCCCCACCAGATGGGCGGGATGTTCTCCGGCGAGCTGAATAATCATCTCCCCCAGGTCCGTTTCCACCACCTCCACGCCGTCTTCTTCCAGCGCCGGGTTCAGCCGGAGTTCTTCGGTAGTCATGGACTTGGATTTCACCACCAGCCGGGCCTGTTCCTCCCGGCAGACCCGGCTGATATATTCTCTGGCGTCTGCCGCCGTTTGCGCCAGGTAGAAATGTCCGCCCCGGCGTGTCACCACGTGCTTTAGTTGTTCCAGGAGACGGGGCAGGCTTTCGATGGCCTCCTCTTTGATGCGCCGCACCCGGTCTTTCAAGGACTCGTAGTCATCCATCTCCGCAGTCGCCAGATAGCGATTCCGGTTGAAGGTTTGGGTGTTCTGCCGTACCATCTCCCGCTCGTACTCCAGGGCAAACCGGATGGCATTCTGTAATGCCTCCGGCACGCTCTTATCGGCGAATTTCCGGGGATTCAAATCAGAAACCGGGATCTGGTTTTCTTCGCTGGGCATACGAGATTATTCCAGGATAATGATGTGGAGTTTGCCGGGACCATGCACGCCGTAGACCAATTCGCCCATATCGGCGGTAGCACTGGGGCCGGTGACGATCACAAAATCCCGAGTGAGTGCCTTGTCCCGCACCGCCGGGACGGTGAAGAGATCTCTGGGACGGGACACAATACTGGCGGCCTGTAGCACCGCAATGTGCTCCCGGGCGAACAGAGAGACAGCACCGGCCAGTTGCCGGTTGTTGGCCACGCAGACCGAGCCGGTCCGGGCCAGCCCGGCGAATCCTTCGGTAATGCCTACCTGCGCTGCATCCAATTCGTCTTCCGTAGGATCCGTAATAATCGACCCGGCAGCGAGGAGCGGCTCGAACAGGGTTCGGGATAGATCCACCGGCTCCGCCAGCACCACCGGACGGCGATCCTTGATCAGATCCGATATTGCTTCGAACAGGGGCTGCGGGGCGGCGGGGATCACCCGGGCCGCGGCGTGAAAGTGCCTGGCGGCAGCAATGAACTGTGACACCAGAGACTTGCTGTCTGCCGGTGCGCCTTCCGAATGCGGATGCGGTTCGGAAAAGGTCACGCGCGCGCTCTCGGGAATTTGCAGCAGCGCTGCAACCGCATCATCAAAGGATCATTCATCATCATTTAATCGGCAAGGATACTGCGGTAGCGTTCCTCGTTCTGTTCCCAGTAGTCCTGTTGCTCCGGCTGATAGGATACGAGTTCGAACGATTCGGCCACCAGGTTCCGGAACGCCTGCAGGTCCGGCAGGACTCCGCGGGCAATGGCCTGCACGCCGATATTTCCGGCGCCGGTCCCTTCCACGGGACCGGTGATCACCTCCCGCCCAATGGCGTCTGCGGTGAGCTGGTTCAGCAGGGTGTTTTGAATGCCGCCGCCCACTGCGTGCAGCCGGGACACCGGGTCACCGGTTAACTCTTCCAGCCCCTGGATGGTCTGTCGGTATTTAAACGCCAGGCTTTCCAGCACGCACCGGGCAATCCAGCCCACGTCTTCACGAAAGGGTTGATCGGTTTCTTGCAGGAAGGCGACAATTTTCTCCGGCATGTCCCCGGGTTTCAGGAACCGGGCGTCGTCCACATCCACCCAGGCTTCGGTGTATCCTGCGTCTTCCGCCAGCTGCTGCAGCCGGTCATAGGCATACTCGGTGCCCTCCTGTGCCCAGTAACGGCGGCACTCCTGCAGCGGCCACAACCCCATGATATTTTTCAGAAACCGGGTAGTGCCGGCCACGCCACCTTCATTGGTCACGTTAAATTGCAGCGCGTGCTCATTTATGAGCGGGTTCTCCAACTCCAATCCCATCAGAGACCAGGTGCCGGAACTGAGAAACGCCCAGCCGTCGGTCTGCGCGGGAATGGATGCGACAGCGGCAGCCGTGTCATGGCTTGCTCCGGCGATCACCGGCGTCTCCGGATCAACCCCGGTCTGCCGGGCGATTTCCGGTAGCAGCGGCCCCAACACCGTCCCGGGCTCCACGATCGGCGGAAAGATATGCTCCGGCAGATGGAATCCGTCCAGAATTTCCCGGGACCAGTCCCGATGCCGGGGATCGGTAAGTTGGGTAGTAGACGCAATGGTGTATTCCGCCTTTTGAACCCCGGACAACAAATAGAGCAGGAAGTTCGGGATGGGTAAAAACCGTTCCGCAATTTCCAAAAAATTCACCTGCTGTTCCCGCTCCGCGAGCAGCTGAAACAGCGTATTGAACTGGACGAACTGGATACCGGTGTGCTCATAGATCTGTTCCCGGGGGAACATTTCGAACGCCTTCTCCATCATGGTGTCCGTCCGGCTGTCCCGGTAGTGATAGGGATATCCCAACAACCGGTTATCATCGTCCAGCAGAACATAATCCACCCCCCAGGTATCCAGGCTGATGCCTTCGTACCCAGGGCCATATGCCTCCACGGCCCGGGTCAGCCCGGTGACCAGCTCCTGGAAAATGAGGAGTACATCCCACAGCAAATTATGCTGGTAACGGATCATCGGGGTATCGAACCGGTGCACCTCGTTCAGCTTTAGCAGGGAATCATGCATTTCTCCCACCACACACCGGCCGCTTTCCGCTCCCAGGTCAAATGCGATAAACCGTTTTACCTGCGCCATAACCTGCCTTTCCGTTCTGTCACCATGACGTTCACGTTCCGCACAATCCCCGGATGGACTCCGGTCATCCCGCCAAACGGCACCTACCGGAGGTACCGGATCCGGTGCACCCGCATCCGAACGTTCAGGACATATTCAGCTGTTTTTGCCGGTAGTGTTCATCCAGCCGGTTCTGGATCCGGAGGACTTCCTCCGGCGGCATGAAGACGATCTCCCCGGTGGCCCGGGCGCCGTTGAAAATTTCCGCGGCCTTGGCGGCCATGAACGTCGAGACCAGCACTGATTCCGGTGAGGGCCCCACCGCAATCATCCCGTGATTCCGGATTAAGATAATTTTAGGCGAAATTCCATACTCCCGGACAAATTCCTGCCAGCCGTCCCTGATGGCTGCCCCCAGTTGCGAGCCGGGATCCACGTAATCGATGAGCAGGGATTTCGGACCGCAGCAGACGATTTCGTCGGGGAACATCCGGTTTTCGGCAAACAGCGGCGCCGCATCCGAGCACAAAATTTTGTTCACTTCCGTGGCATGGGTGTGCCCCACAAAATTTACGCCTTCTTGTTGCAGCAACCAGCCATGAAAGGTCGTTTCCACGGACGGTTTCAATCCCTTCTCATCGACGCGAGCCGCCAGCAACCGTTCCTCGATTTCCTCGTCGGAAAGGGATGCGTCCAGCATCGGCAGGATCTTGTCAAACCGGACATGGGCGACCTGTTCCTCGTTGAGATGTTCCAGCCGGGTACCGCTGGCCTTCACCAGGAACGTCTCCTCATCCACGCGGGCGGAGGTGTTCCCCTCCCCCAGGATGACCAGCCGGTTTTCCGGCCGCCCTAATTCTTTGGACATGTTTAAAAATTTTCGGGTGGTTTTACTTAGCTGGTCGTCTGACACCTGCGTACCTCTCCTTTCCAACCTCGCTCGTTCCCTCTGATTCGTACAGATTTATCGTCCACAACACTTCTTGAATTTCTTCCCGCTGCCACAGGGACAAGGGTCATTCCGCCCCACCTTCCCGTTCTGCTCCTCGTACTCCCGGCGCTTCAGCCGATCCACCACCTTGTAATCGCTGGCTGGCCTGCCCATCCGAAGGCATTCCGCCATCTTTTGGAAGGTGGGGATGGTATGTTCATAGTACACCTTGTATCCCGCACAGAGATAATTCAATCCCGGTTCACCGTCCGGAGCATTCAGGATCCGGTCTTTCGGGCATCCGCCGTTACAATAATCCAGGAAGTCGCAGTCCAGGCAGAACCGGGGCAGGGCATCGTGCTTATCACGGCCGAACTTCGTTTGTTGGGCGCCGTCCAGCATGTCGGCCATGGCGTGGGACATCACGTTGCCTATCTGGTCCTCCCGGTTCACAAAGTGATCGCAGCTAAACAGGTCCCCGTTGTGTTCGATGGCAACGGATCGCCCGCATGTCTCTGCGTGTACGCACAAAGTGGAGGGCATGCCCATCACCTGGGCCAGCAGTAAATCAAAATCCTGCACGAAGATTTTCCCCACATCCTCCTGTGCCAGCCACCGGTCGAACACCCCGCTGAGGAACTGCCCGTACTGTGCCGACGGGACACTCCGGTAGCTGACCTCCTCGGCCGGCTCTTTCTCCACAATGGGAATGAACTGCAGGAAGGTGGAACCGATCCCTTTCAGGAAGTCGTAGACTTCCCCGGGATGCCGGCTGTTATCGCTCTGGACCACGGTCAGGGTGTTAAATTCCACCTGGTGTTTCTGCAGTACTTCCAGTCCCCGCATCACCCCGGTAAAGGATCCACCGCCTTTTTTATCCAGGCGGAATTTGTCGTGGATTTCTTCAGGGCCATCCACGCTCAGCCCGACCAAAAACTCATGGTCATGCAGGAATTCCCCCCACTCGTCATTCAGCAGAGTGCCGTTGGTTTGCAATGAGTTCGTGATCCGCATGCCCGGTCTGGCATACTTCTGCTGGTAGGTCAGCGCCTTTTGGAAAAAATCGATCCCCATCAGGGTGGGCTCGCCCCCCTGCCACGCAAAATCGACCTGGCGGGCTTCCGCCGGCTGGGATTCGATGTACTGCCGGGTGAACTTCTCCAGCACCTCATCGGTCATCCGGAAATTGCGGGTTTCCGGAAACAGATCTTTTTTGGTCAGATAGAAACAATACTCACAGTCCAGATTGCAGATGGGACCGATGGGCTTGGCCAGCACGTGAAATTCGCTGCGGGCCTTGGGTTGGTTGGTCAGCATAAGACGATGTAGGTTACATAGCTAGAATTATTCAGTTTATCAGGAGCCATGGCTCCGCGTTCCGCTCACAGCATACGGAAACCGGTCCAAAGAAGCAATGCCCGACCGGTGAATCTCACGGATCGCGGCCGGTATCGGGTCTCCGGTGGTCCGCAGGCCTGCATATCCGGGAGCCGGCGGTGCTCTCCGGCATTCCCGGTTAATTATCCTCGATGGACGCCTTCTCCTTCAGTTCGTCGATGAACTGTTCGACGACTTCCTTTTTGCGCTCCTCGTGCAGTTCTTTCTCGATCTGGCCGCGGATCTGTTCCAGCGGGTATTTCTGGGGAGGTTTGCGGTCGTACACCCGGGTGATATGATAGCCGAATTCCGTCCGGAACACCCCGCTGATCTCGCCCGGCTCCAGGTTGAACGCCACGTTCTCGAAGGGCTCCACCATGCGTCCTCTGGGGAAATATCCCAGGTCCACCTCATCCGGAGGACAGTCGGAATACTTCTTGGCCACCTCGATAAACTCGCCCCCGGCATCGATCTCCTCCCGGGCCTCGTGGAGCGCCTGTTCCGCCTTCTCTTTATCCCGGATATGCTTCACGATATGGGCCGCGCGGACCTGCTCCGGCCCCATGAAATCGTCCGGATGCGCTTTGTAATACTGTTCGATCTCCTCCGCGGTCGGCGCCGGCACCGCTTCGCGCACCCGTTCGATGATGCGTTCCACCTTCAACTGCAACTTGAGGTCTTCTTTTAATATCGGTTCATCATCCTTAGACAGGTCAAATTTTTCGAAAAATTTTTGTTCCCCGCCATGCTGCTGTTTCAAATCCTTGAGGGCCGCGTTCACCTTCTTCTCGGGGACATCCTCCGGATCATTCAGCGCTTCCTGTTGCATCAGCACCCGCTCGATTACGTTTTCCCGGGCCCACTCCAGCAACTGCGCTTCCCGGAGGAGGGAATCCATCTCCTGAAACACCCGCTCGTACTCCGGCCGCAGCCGTTCCATTTCCTCCCGGATATCCGATTCTTTAATCTCTTCACCATTGACTCGTAGCGACATTCTCTCCAGCTCCTATTTCGGCATTCGAAATCGTTTTATCGGTTGTCTGTTCGTATAAAATTCCGGTTCTTCTGTTGTCGTCCAACACTCTTCACCCGGTGCACGCTCCCGGGTGCTTCTTTGCTCTGTTGTACCCGGGAACCCGGCAAATGTTTTTCCCCAGGGAGAAAAAAAACGCGCGCGGCGAATGTTCTGGCTATTCTGCCCGGCAGCTATTTTAGGCCGCCTGGCGATGCCGGAGCCGGTCGACGGCCACCGCCACCACGATAATCGCCCCGGTAGCCACCTGGGTCACCCAGGTCGGCCAGCCGTTCAGCTGGCTCCCGGTCCGGATGACCGTCATGATGATGGCCCCTATCAAACTGCCCAGAATAGACCCGATTCCACCGGCCAGACTGCCCCCGCCGATGACCACCGCGGCGATAACGTCCAATTCCATGGCCTGGGCGCTGGTGGGATCCCCCTGCTCCTGGTAAGACATCATCATGAGGCCGGCGAACCCGGAGAAGGCCCCCGCCAGGGCGTACACGATCACCTTGACCCGCTCCACCGCCACCCCGCATAACCGGGCGGTTTGCTCGTTGGATCCGATGGCGTACACATGCCGGCCCAGTTTGGTATACCGCAACACCCCCGCCACAATGATGGCCAGCAAAATCATAATCCAGGCGCCCGGCGGAATGAGCTGCCATTTTCGATCCGGCGGCAGCGTGGCCAGCAGATTGTTCAGCCAGCTTTGGTGAACATTAATAGGAATATTATTGGCCAGCCCCTTGGCAAAACCGCGTACCACCAGGAGTGTACCCAGGGTAACGATAAACGGCACCACCTTGAACCGGGTGATAATGAGGCCGTTTATAACGCCCCATAACAACCCGGCCAGAATACCCCCCAGCGCCGCCGGTAACGGTCCCAACCCCAACCGCTCCATCAGCAACGCCACCACTACCGACCCGAACGCGATGATAGATCCCGCGGACAGATCGATGCCCGCCGAAATGATCACCAGGGTCATCCCGATGGCGGAAATGCCCACGATCACGGTCTGCTGGACAATAATTTCCATCGCCGTCAGGGTGAGCATCCGCGAATTGAGCACGGCAAAAAAGGCATACACTAATAGCAAGGCCAGAAAGGGCCCCAGCTTATCCGCCCAGCTTAACCAGGTTTTGGCAGATGAGAGCAGCTGGCCTCTCGCCTGCCCCTGGGTTTCAACCGTGGTTTCCGTTTGCTCTGTCGCCATTTATAACACTCCTTGTCCGGTCGCGGCCATCATAATCGCATGTTCATCCAGTTCGCTCACAGGTTTTGCCTCACTCAATTCCCCCCTGTGCATCACGGCGATCCGGTCGCAGACCCCCAACAACTCCGGGAGATAGCTGCTGATCATCAGGATCGCCTTGGGTTCTCCATTTTGGTTGCCCTTGCCCGTGGCCAGTTCATCAATCACCTGGTAGATCTTGGCCTTGGACGCCACATCGATTCCCTTGGTCGGTTCATCCAGCAGCAGGACCTCCACACCAGTATGCAGGAGCCGTGCCAGGGCGGCTTTCTGCTGGTTCCCTCCCGATAACTCCTGGATGGTCTGTCCCGGTTCCCGGCACCGGATGTCCAGGCGGTCGATCCAGCGGGCAACCACCTGCCGCTGCTTGTTCGGCATGACCAGTCCCATGGGGCCAAGGCCCTCTAATCCGGACAGCGTTACGTTGTCCATGACGCTCAAGCCCACCGCCAGCCCTTCCTCCTTGCGATTTTCGCTCAGCATCCCGACCCCCTGGTTCCAGCGCTGCCTCGGACTGGCCGGACCGCTGTACATGCCCACCTTCACCTCCCCGGATTGGACCGGATCCAGGCCGAAGATAGTCCGGATCAGTTCCGTCCTCCCCGCCCCGATCAACCCCGAAATACCCACCACTTCTCCCTTCCGGAGCACCAGGCTGGCGTCCCGGGGCCGGCGCTTTCCGGCCAGGTGCGTGATTTCCAGTACCGGATCCCCGGGTGTACGAACGGAGCGCGGGTACAGCTGATCCACCTCCCGACCGACCATCATTTCAATGATCTCATCCGGGGTGACCGCTTCCACTTCCCGGGTGCCCACCACCTCTCCGTCACGCAGCACTGTTAACCGGTCCGCCACTTCTTTGACCTCTTCCAGGAAATGAGAGATATAGATAATAGATAATCCCTGTTCTTTCAGATCCTGGATGATTTCAAACAGCTGTCGGATATCGGTCTGGGAAAGGCTGCTGGTCGGTTCATCCAGCACCAGCACCTGGCACCCCACGGCTAGCGACCGGGCGATTTCCACCAGCTGCCGGGCACTTACCGATAAGTCGGACACCGGCGTATCCGGCTGGATTTCCGAATGCTGAAACCGGTTGATGGCATTCACCGCCCGTTTTCTCACTTCCCCCCACTGCATCACGCCCAGGCGGGTCGGCTCCATGCCCAGTAAAATATTCTCTTCCACCGTGAGATGCGGGGCCAGCGACAGCTCCTGGTAGATCATCCCCACCCCTTTAAGCCGGGCATCCAGAGGATTGCGGGGTTCATACGTTTCCCGTTCCAGGAACATCACCCCGGTGTCCGATCGATAGGCCCCGGACAAGATTTTCATGAGAGTGCTCTTGCCTGCGCCGTTCTCCCCGACCAATGCATGGACCTCTCCCGGTAAAACTTCGAAGTTGACCCGGTCCAGCGCCACGGTGGCCCCGAACCGTTTGGAGATGTCCACCATCTGCAGCCGGGCTTCGGATTCCCGGTCCGCCGTCATTCCATGCTCAGCCATTTTTCGATGTCCGGATTAATCAGTTGTTGGATGTCGGGTTGATCGATATTTTGATTGGTAATATAAGTGACACCGGTGTCGATCCGTTTTTCTACCTCCTGGCCCTGCAGGTGTTGAACCAGAGTCTTCACGCCCAGGTAGCCCATTTTAAATGGATCCTGCACCACCAGGCCGTTGATCTCGCCCTGGCGTAATCCCTGGATGATGGCCTCTCCCGTATCGAATCCTACAAAGGAGACTTTTCCCGCAAACCGCTGGCGTCGCAGCGCCTGTAACATACCGTAGGTAGTCGATTCATTGGGACAAAAAATTCCGTCCAACGTCAGATTGCCGTTGCCATCCTGAAATCGGATCAACAGGTTTTCGCTGGCCTGCTGGGCCTGGGCTTTGGTGGCTCCCCCGTATTGCTCATCGCTGACCACCTGGATCCCGTCGAACTGCCGGATGGCGTCCAGGAAACCTTCCTCACGGTTAGTGGTACTGGCGGAGCCTTCATTGTAGCGGAGTATGGCCACCCGCCCCTTCCCGTTCATAATTTTCCCCAGCTGCTGCCCTGCTATCTGGCCGCCCTTGCGGTTATCCGTGGCCACAAAACTGGTATACACGTCTTCGGCATCCTCCAGCCTGGAATCGACAATCACTACCGGGATCCCATGATTCACGGCCGCCTCTACGGGCCGCCGTAAAGCCATCGCATCCAGGGGCGCCAGCACGATGCCGTCCACCTGATTGATCACCTGGTTATCTATGATACCGATTTGTTGCTGCCTGGCATCTTCCCGCTCCGGACCAATCCAGTTAATATTGACATTCATTTCTTTGGCAGCCTTGATGGCGCCTGCATGCACTGATTGCCAGTAAATATGCGTGGTCCCTTTTGGGATGACGGCGATGGTCTCCTGCTGTGTCCCGCCGCTTTTTGAGCCGCAAGCGACCAGTCCGAGGACAACGACGATAAATGATATGGTGAAATATAATCTCCGCATCTACAAGTCTCCTTCAAACACAGATCATTTTCTGCAATTAACATCCAGTTGATTAACGGCCTGTTTCGCGCCGGAATTCTGCCGACGGAAGCGGAGTTCGGTCGCTTCCGCCGTATCATCACTTCTGATCCTTCCCCAAGATCCGGAGATCGCGCCGGATGGGTTGCTTCACTCCCGTTGCCTGCGAAACGACCGGCTGCCACCTGTTACCGGTATCGATGGCACGCGGATCCATGAAGTGAATGATTCGTCTCTGACATAATAGCTCATTAAACTGTCTGTCCCGGGTATTCGGGACAGGACAGACTTTTGATGATAATATGTCTTGGAAAGATAATAAACGATTGGAACAGCCAAAAGTAAAATTGCCCGGAAGGCAGAAAAAATCCCCCTGTTTCAACCGGTTGCGAGAGCCTGACAGAATGAGGCAGGAGAGAATTCCGAATTCCGGACCGAATTGGGCGGCTTCATTGCAGCCGGAGGCGGGATGATTTTCCGGATCCGGAGTTTGCTCCGGGACACCACCCAAAGCCGGCGACCGTGACGCTCCGGCGACGCTCCCGTTCCCTCTCGTCCCTTGTTCCCCTGCAGAAATAGTAACGAATGAAGAAGAAGATTATCCAAGACATGAAGCAATAAAATATCCCGGACGATTAGACATAATGATCCGGAATTTTTACATTTATGGAAAAAGGAAAAGGATTCATGGCTGTTCGCAAGAAAGCGGCCAGGCGGCGCTCGAAGAGAGAACCACTCTCGGCGTCGGCCCGGCGAAAATTTATGGATTTAATTGAGAGCGGGGATCCCTCGAAATGCTGGGACTGGCAAGGCAGCGTTATGCGCGGGGATTATCCGGTATTTTATGGAGACGGCAAACAAATGCCGGCTGCACGGATTTTGTATCGACTCTACTACAAGAATTATCTGGGGAGCGATTGGGTGATCAGGCATTCCTGCAATTCGAACCTTTGCATGAATCCAAATCACATTTATGCCGATAAACGGTCGGATGCCTCCAAAGAAACCCAGATCGCCCGGCGGCAGGAAACTATCGGAGAAAACCATCCCCAGGCGCAGCTGAAAACAGAAGATGTCAAACGAATCCGCCGGCTGGTGAACGAAGGGGTGCCCCAAAAAACACTGGCGAAAGAATACGGTGTGAGTAAGGCGCACATCTCCAACATCGTTCACCGTAAAACCTGGACCCACATTTAACCGCCACCTGCAACGCTCCCCTCTCCGCCTGCTCCGCCCGAGAACCGCTCCTCCGTTGACTGCCCATTGCTTGCTCCTGCCCACCCTCCGAGCCGGGCCGGCGACATGCCCCGTATTTCAACCGGTTCCCTCACGAAGGGTTCTTATCGCGATAGGTGGTAGAACAGGATGCTGTACAGGCTATTCGTTCCCCCGGATTCTCTAAATCAAGATGTCGGCCTGCTGCCAGGGCCCGAAAAAGAGTACATTTTCGTCCTTTTGCAGTTGATCTCCCCGGTCTAAAACGAGCAGGGCCCTGGTTTCGGTGCGGCGCCGGCAATACGCCTCCACTTCCTCCGGTTGCATAATCATAAAGGCGGTTGACAAGGCATCGGTAGTCGCCGCGGAAGGGGCAATGGACCAGGCACCGGCCTTGCCCTGCACCGGCTCCCCCTTCCGGGGATCCAGTATATGCTGTCCCTTCTGCAGCCCGGATCCACTCAATGCCTGATTGCAGAGAGACACCTTTGCCAGGGTCCCCGTCCGCCGCCCCCCGGTACTCAGGGTAATCGGCCACCCAGCCACTCCCTCCGGAGCCTCCAGGGCCAGGACGGAGCTCCGGCCGCCGTGTATCAGCGCCGTGTCGATCTCCCACTCCTTCAACAATGTTGCGATCTGATCCACGGCATATCCCTTGCCCACTCCCCCCAGATCCAGATGCAGCCGGTCACGCAAAACCCGGACGGTATGCTCCTGTTCGTCCAATTTCACCAGCGTCATCCCGGTCCGATAGCGCGCCTGATTCAGCTCCGTCCGGGAAGGGTTTTTCAGGTGTTTCTCCTTGTCCAGCCAACACTGATACAAGGGGCCGATGGTGATATCGAAGGCCCCGTCGGTTTCCCGGTAGATCCGTTGCGATTCCTGAATACATTCGAACGCAGGCAGCCCGACCCGGACCGACTCCAAGGCCTTCAGATTATTGATTCTCGAGATGTCGCTGTTGGGAATGAACCGGCTCAGCTCTTCCTCCAGCCGGTCCAGTTCCTTGAAGGCCTCATGCGCCGCTCCTTCGGCATAATCAGCCTTTTCATGCCGGATATAAATTTCGTACGTGGTCGCCATGGCGTGATGTGCATACCGGTGCAGCAGGGGGTCCGACTGCCAGTCCCAGTGGATGCTGTCGATGTCGGCGTGTTGCTTATCCATGGTTCTCCGGCGTGAGTTGTGCCGCCGGTGCGGGGTGCTCCTGATCTCGAAACTTTTCCCAGAGATCATTTTTCACATAGCCGCGGATTTCCACGCCCGGGCGGAGATCCATGGGATGGTCAAATAGTGGTACGTACAGATCCCGCTGACCGGGGGGCGGAACCGCATACATCTTCCGCAGTAATGCCGGTTCGACGGCGGGTTTGGCAATAATCAGCGGAGCCAGGGGGGCCTGCAAATCCACTGCCGTCCACCAGCCCACGTTCGGATAGGCCCGCAAATACCATGGCAACGGCCAGTAATCTCCACCCGGGGCAATCACTTCGATGTACATCTCCTTCCCCAGGGGATCCACCCGGGCAATCGCATCGATTCGATGGACCATGGCATCGATATCGGTGCTGGTATGCCCGTAGACGTAAGGATTACGAGGATCCGCCGGCAGGTCAAAATTTGTGATAGAAGTGAGCCGGAGCAGCCAGCCCGTACCGGCTACCAGCAGTATCACGGCGCCGAGCCGGAGCCCCCGGTTCGGGAGCCGGGCCACCAGCCAGACGGCGCCGGTCCCGGCCAGCAGGATCATTCCGAACAGAGTTCCCAGGATATTCCAGGGAGTTTTATACGGGATCGCCGAGAAAATGACCAGTGTAATCAGGGTGTAAAGGGTCAGAAATCTCAGGAACCGGGGGTCAAACCCGGTGTGCGATGCGTCCCGGAACGCGGCGAATCCGCCGAGGACCGCCAGAATCAGGATGAGCGCTTCACTCCACACCGGTCCCGGCGCCGCCCTCCAATACCCGAGAATATGGAGATAATAATACCAGGGATGGATATGGCTTTCGGCGCCTCCTGCCCGGTTGAAATAATTTTGAAAGGTCCGCAGCGAATCGAGTATCCCCTGGGGATGTGTAAAAAAGGACGAATAGAACAGGACCGCCACCACCATGGCTGCGCCGAGCCCCGCCAGCAAATGCCAGCCATTGAGTTGCTGTAATGCCCGGAGAAGGGCCTTGATACTTCGCTCCTGTAAAACGACGAGAATGCCCAGCGACAGGATCATCGCTCCGGCAAAGATGATCCAGGTTTCCTTGGTTGCGTACGCCAGCCCCAGGAATACCCCGGTAGCGATCGCCCAGCCCGCCCGCCGGTGGCGCAGATACCGATAGCCCGCACCAATGGTACCCGCCAGGAAAAACACCAGCAGAATCTCCATAATGTAATACCGGCTGTAATACACCATTGCCGGTGACACTGCGGTGAACAAGGACGCGACCAGTAGTGCCGGCCATCCCAGTCCCGGGTGATATAATATCAGAAGCGCCACCAGCAGAACGCCGAAAACGGCCGGCACCACCCGCAAGGTAATTTCTGTCACCTGTTGCAGGGTATGTTCCGAAGCGATCCAGGCGGGGAGCAGCGTAAAATAATTGAGGGTCGGGCCATGGTACTCCTGGGGATCGTAGTGATACGTTCCGTGCTCCAGGAGCGTCCCGAACTTAATGGCGTGTACGGCCTCATCGGTGTGCATGGGCCGGGAGGCTAAATGTGGAAAACGGAGCGCTATCGCGGCGAGAAGAAGCGCTCCAAAGATAACGCTCCGTTTGATGTTCATCGAGATCACATTGCCGGTGCCGGTTTCCCGTATACGGCGACTTCGATATAATGATTCAGATCGTTGCTGTTATTCCCGTTGCTGTACATCCGGATATAACGGCCCTTCACACCTTTGGCATCAATCAATTTGCCTTCGTTGGTTTCGACATAATTCTTGTCACTACCAACGCCTAAGCCGGCGGAATTGTCGTTGTCGTTATTAAACACCGTCTGCACGTTTTCAATGAAATCAGGATCGTCCGACACCTGAGCGATTACGTCAAAATATACCCGGGGCTGTTTGTGGAAATGCCACACCACGATCGCATAGATATTGTATTCGCCCCCCAGATCAATAGTGACGTGCTGGAGAAACGGTCCCAGTTCCACGTAATGGCCATCGGACGCATTCTTATCGTTGTCCGTCACCATGGTCAACTCCCCGATTATTGGCATGGGATCGGAACTTGTGACCGGCTTATTGAGCGCTACATTTTTGGTTCCGGCAGGGGCCATAAACGGCGGACGCGGTTCGTTCCGCGGTTTCTGCAAGTTTTCGACGTTCAGGTTCGTCGGCGTACCGACAAACATCGCATTCGGCAAATCGATCTTAATAGGCTCCATCTTTTCCTGCTGTTGTGCCGGCTGACTGGGCGTTGTCGACGGCTGAGACTGTGCACCGGAGGCCATTGATTCTGAACCGGTGGCTTGCTGAGATGATTGCGCGGGAGCCGGGGTGGATTGTTCGGCCGAGCCCTGGGACGATTCTGCGGGCTGCTGTTGCGCGCTCTCGCCGGGAGTCGCGGTCTGCTGCTGCTGCGAATTCATCTGCTGACTCTGCTGCTGAGTTCCCTGCTGCTCCGAAGATTCCTTGGAACAGGTGACAGCAAGCAGTGAGGCCATCAGGAGCACGGCAACTATCAACGCTCCTCTGACCCCGAATAGTTTCTTGAGCATACTGTCTTACCTCCTTAAACTATCATGTTTGGTTGACATTTATATGTAAAAACATCCTGCATGTTTCACTGCCAGTAAAGTACTTGAAAATAATCAAAATTTATATTGAATCGAAATCCTTTTTATTCGACTGTCTGGCGGACGTACTTCCCTGAAATAACGCCTCTGTTCCATTGTTTTCTCCCAGGAGAGTTTCGGTGCTGCACAGATACCAGCGTTCTTCCGAAGGGCTTTCCCGCAGTAAATCTGTTAAGGGTAACTTTTTGATGTATTATTCGGGTGGAAAAGTGTACTGATTATACCAGGTTCCCCGGAGACCAGAGAACCGGGATACTATTTCCTGAAAACAGACAAGGGCGTTTCCGGGGGAAACGCCCTTGTTCCAATCGTTCTTCTGCCACGGAGGCTGACGATTGAACTCCGTAATGCTGTTAACTGCCTGCCTCCCCGAGGCCTACACGGCACCCCGGAGGTCACGCTTAGGACAGTACGATGGACAAAATAATCAAGACCGCACAGGCAATCAGCAGAATCCGCATGCCTTTTTGGATGGAGGACCCTTTCGCCAGGCGGCCAATCCATCCCGGCAGCACTACGCCGCCCAGTAAACCGACGGCAAAGATGATCCCGAAGATACTCCCGTAAACGCTGGGGTCGAACTGGGAATACGTCACACCCACCGTGGTGGGGAAAATGGGTCCGAACACCAAACCGGCAATCGCGGCAAAGAGCCGGGACACCGAGAGCTTCTTGGTAACGGTGAGCACATAAATAACAATGCCGGCCAGCAATGCCACCACGGCAATAAACCATCCGCCCCAGGCCGTTACCGGCAGTGCGGAAGCGATGAGACGCCCCACCATCATACCTACCGCAAAGAACGAAATCAAGCGGGCGGCTGAGGTATCCACGTCCGCCTCGTCGGTTTTTAAGGCTTCCCCGGTAATGATCTCTTTCCCGTAGGCCGGCAGCCAGTTGTTCATAGTCATTTCCATCCCGACATAGAAAAAGAGTGCCAGAGCGGCAGCGATCACTGCGGGTTCAGCCAGCAATGACACAGCGTCCGAGATGGCAAAACCGGCATTCTGGCTGGCAGGATAGCTTGCGAAAATGGCGAAGATCACCGGCACCAGCGCAATGAGTCCCAATGTGGAGACAGAATTTTCGTAAGTGGTTTTATTGAACAGCCCGCTGGCGATAATCGGGGTAAAAAAGAGGCCCAACCCGAAGAACACATTCGCCAGGTTCTGAGCAGCCGCCGGATTATTCCCTCCGAATAACACCACCGGCGCCAGGGTGTTGCCGGCCGTATTCAGGGCCATGGCCCCGAATCCCAAGAGGATACTGGCCGTCATGACGGCTCCGTAAGATTTCCCACGGGCCAAAATAAAAATGACCAGCGCCGTCAGGATGAACCCGAAGATGGCAATCGGTTGGTAGCCAATCTTATCCACCAACACACCGATGATCAACGAGGTGATGACAGACGTGAACATGAATCCTGAAATCAGGGATCCGAACTGTGCCTCGTCCAGATTGGCACGCGGGATCAACTTGACGCTGATAGAGCCCAGCAGCGAAAAGCACATTCCCAGGCCGTAGAGTGCTAGAATGACAACCAGGACATTCATACTTTCCCTCCTTTTGTTAAGACGTCATCGTAAAGACACCCCGAAACCGGAGGCGTGAGACCCCGACGGGCCCTTTGTTGACCTTTTACCCGGTGTTCCCGGAGTTGATAAATATCATTGAAAGTGAAATTAAAACTTATCCGTGTCTGATGCCTGACATATAAGATAAACACAGAACACTCTATCTACAACAGTTCTCTGTCTCCTGTCGGCATTCGTGTGGCTTCCGCTCCCGTTCGCCTGCGCCCGCCTGAACCGGCGCCGTTCATCCAATCGGAGGCAGCCCCCCTCTCCGTGAACCATCCGGACGACGACCTCTATGAAGGCCGTTACTTCTCACCCGTTTTGTCTGGAGTTCCCCCGGTTCACACCAGTGTTCCCGACTCATTCACACCACTCAACGGCGACTGAATTCTTTCCGCTCAAGGGACCGCGGTTCAGGCGCTCCGAGTGGCCGTCACGGTGTAGTAGCCGTAAATCACCGCGATGATAGTGAAGAACAGGGTGGCATATCCGTGTAATTGTAACAGATATTCCTGTCCTTCCGTCCCGATAACCGGATACATACTAAAGAGTATGGATGCGATCACCGGGATTGCGAAAAATGTAAGGAGCCAGAAACAAATTTTCTGCCAGAACTGACTCCGCTGGGCATGACTACTGTTCATTTCCCGGCTAAAGATGGCGCGGACGGCCTGCCAATCTTCTTCCAGAAACCGGTGAGCATGAGCGGAAGCCAGAATGAGCAACGCCAGACTTACCGCAAACACCGGGGCGGTAATGGCATGGATGATCAACAGGATTCCGGTGACATGCTGTCCGGCGATCACCACCGGCAAGAAACCGGTGAGTGCCAGCAAGACTACGGCCAACAGGGTCAGCAGAAATAAAAACTGCCGGATAATGCCCATGGTGTCTGCGAATGAAAGCGATCCCAGATGGCCCAAAGCCGTCAGCGTCTGTTTGGTTTGCTGATTGAGCCACTTCCAGAAGCCCTCCCACATTCCCTGATGTTTCCGGGCGGCATACACAAACCCGCCAATCGTTAACACAATTCCGATAATCGATATAATGCGATAGGTGGTCATGATTCCTGTCTCTGTTTACGAATTATCACTCCCGGCAACTTTCACGATACGGGCCAATCCGAGAAAGGCATACAAGAGAAGCACCGCTGTAATAAGAACGGTGGCACCCAGCGTGATGACCTTCAACCAGGGCCGGAACAGAAATGAAATAGCAAATACCCGTGGAAACACGGTACCGAGCCCCTGGAACGAGGCCATACTAACAGTAGCGCCCCGGTCAGTCATCACAGCAGCATCGACCTTGACCTTGCCAAAGGAAAAGGGGGCGTTCACCGAATGACAGTCATCGCATCCCCGCACGCCCAGTGCCTGGTTGGCCGGCCGGACATCGTGGGCAAAAGCCCAGGAATACGGTTTCGCCGCAGCATCCTCCCGCTCGGTGACTTCTCCGGACGCCGCTACCTGGTATAATTTCCCGCCACCGATATAGACCGGGGTCTTTCCGGCAGGGGCTTGTTCGCTCAACGCTGTGAGTATCTGCCCCAGCTGATCTTTACTCATGGGGGGCCAGCTGGTGAATTTCAACGTATCGCCCACCAAAATGTCATTCGCAATCGGGGTCACGACTTTCGGCAGGATCGGCTGGATGCTGTCCCCTTCCATGAAGCCCCAGTATGCGGGCCAGAACAGTTTATGCGGCGCTATTCTTCCATCTTCACCCTGCACATACACGGGATATTGCACATGGGGTAACACGTCCGGTGACTTGTTGGTCCCTTTCAACCCCAGTGCATGAATCCGCGCCGTCTTGACGCCCTGGGTCACCTGTTGGGGCCGGGGGCCTGAGTGGCAGGCGGTACAGGTCATGATTTCAAAATGCACCGTCGGAATCCCCTTGTGTTCGGGTTTCGGTGCTCCCAATCGTCCGTTATGCGGGATATCGTCTGAATTGTCGCCCACGTGACACCCCTCGCAAGTCAGCGATTCGGCGGAGGGATCCCCCTGCCTGCCCGGTTCGCCTTCATATCCGCGAAGCGTGTTATGATCCAACCCTTCCCGGTGGCAATCCACGCAGGTCATGCCCGAGGTCAGGTGGACATCCTGGTCCGATTTCCATCGCTCAAACATCGATTTCTCCAGGTTGGTGGAGGAATGACAGAAGTAGCAATTGTTGGCCGGGATCTGATGTTGGATATCGATAAATACCCGGTTGTTATAATCGAACTGGTCACTATCGTAATGCACAGTGGGCGGGATGACGTTGGGATCATCCGGGACGGTACCCCGGTAGAGGTCGTAATCATCCGGGACGTCGGAAGCCGCTCCTTCCACGCTGGCGAATCCGGCAGTGGCTGTCGCCGCCCACCGGTAATTCTGGCGAATGGTCTGAAGAGCATATTCGGCCTCGTCGTGATCCGGCGCCGCGTCGTGACAGGACAGACAGTTGATCTGCAGGTCGCCGGAAATCAGCCACCGCATATAGATGTCAGGCGTCTCCGGATCGATGTTTTCCCCCACACCGCCGCCGGGCAACTGACGGCCGAAGTTCTGGACGAATTCCCATCGGGACACTCCGATACTGTCCGGATCGAATGTGCCCCGCCAGGGACGATAGGACAGCGGGATCTGAGTAGATGATTTCCGATCCACCAGTACCCAGGGTTCTCCGGGGCGGCCTGCCGGAACGGCAGGATCCAGATAATTAAAATGCCATCCCTGACTGATGGTATTGTAATTGTGGCATTCCTGGCAGGTCTGTTTGGTGGAAAACGGCATCAGGGGCTGATCATGAGGTGTGACCAGATCGCCCTGATCATCATAGAGCTTGATAAGATGAACGGGATTCGCCCGGTTTCCGTCGAAGCCGTCGCCTAGTTTCGTTGTGTCTTGTGTTTGTGCAATGCTCGCAGTCGAATAAGTGCAAAGGACAATCACGCCCAGCACAAAAGAACGAATAACATGTGGTTTTATCATATCCATTTCCCGTCGAGAGTTCCGATTCCCGTGCGCCTCGTCAAATAAGAAATTCTTCCGGATTGTACTGCAATTTCCGTCCGGCTTCCACCGCAGCATTCACCCGTAACACGGTCACTGCCGTTTCGTACCCGACTTCTGCCGGGCAGTTCAGAGTGTCGAGCCCGCGGACGGTGTTGAAGAAATTTTCCAGATGCGGTTTATGATAGGGATCGTTAAACACCACTGGAATATCATGTGCCGGCGGGGCCAGCGTTTCCCGGACATCCAGGACTGCGCCTTCCTGCGCCGCGGTGGTCTCTTCTTCCTCCGGGGCCTTGAGATACCCGAGTTTCACCCACTTATCCCAATCCGGTGACGTGGGCTCTTTATAAACGGCTCCGCGGGAAGCCGATTCCGAGATCACCAGCGCACCCTGATCTCCCATAAAACTTTCAAAATAGCCTTCCCGGCTGTTGGTCGTAATGGTTTGATAGAAAGCCTTAACGTTGACGTCGGTGGAAGTGTACTCGAAGATAGCCAGCACGTTGTCATACCATTCGTGGGTTGCCGGATCATAGTAATCCGTTCCACCACTGGCCATTACCGTTGCCGGCGTTGATTCCAGGAACCAGTTGTAAATGTCGATCTGATGGGATCCCAGATCGACGATAGGTCCGCCGCCCAGGCCTTTATACCACCGCCAGTTCCGGAACTGATGCATATTTCTGAAGCCGTATTTTCGCAGGACAGCCGGAGGAATAGACGCCGTATCCGGCCAGGAATTATCCGGCTGGACGGAACGGTTCCATTGCCCGTTGATGGTGGTGATCTCCCCCAGCAATCCGGCGTCTTTAATCAACCGGTTGTAGCAATGCCGGTAGCGGGGATTACTGCGCCGCTGATGGCCGATCTGGAGCAGTTGGCCGGTCCGTTTGGCGGCATCGACAATCCGTCGTGCACCTTCCAGGGTATTGGACATTTCCTTTTCACAGTACACGTGCAGTCCCGCTTCCATACATGCCACGGCGTGCTCGGCGTGCCAAAAATCCGGAGTGGCGATGATCACCGCGTCCAGATTTTTTTCCGAGGCCAGCATATCCTGATAATCCACATACGGGGTAGCCTCGTGACCGTATTTCTGCAGCAACCGGGCAGCCCGTTTCTGGTTCCAATCTTCCCAGATATCACAGACAGCCTGAAACCGCAATCCCGGAATCTTGAGGCAGGCGTTAAGCAGCACCTGTCCCTCGGCTCCTGCTCCCAGCAGCGCGACATTGATTTCGTTATCGATGCTCGGTTTTCCGGATTGTGCCCGGGCCAGCGGCGAGAAAAAGAGACCGGCCCCGGCAGCAGCGGCATACCGTAAAAAACTCCGTCGGTCCATCCCTGTCGTAACCTTGTTCGTAGTCATAGTTCACCTGTGGTGTCTTCCAAGTCTTGGCTTGGCGTTTACATCAATTGTCCGGTCAGCCACTACGGCTTCGCCGCTTTCATACCGGTGTCGCGTCCCGGCGGGGTGTATCAGCACCCCGCCGGACACCGATCGAGCGGCACTCCGGCAGCCCTGGTGACTCCGGAACTGCCGGAATAATTACGCTAGTCCAAACTTTTAATTTTAATATTACGAAACCAGACCGGCTCTCCGGCGCCACCATGAATCCCCTGGAATCCGATGGGGCCTCCATACGTCTGTGTTGCAATGGCCCGGTCAAACTTATTCCGGGTGCCATCGGGATTCTGGTGCGGAGTTGTCCACTTACTGATGTCCATATCGATAATCTGGGTCCCGTTCAGGACCACATAGATTTTATTTTTATTGGCGGTGATGGTATAATGATTCCATTCGCCGGCCGGTTTGGTAGCATCCGTGCTGGGTGGCTTCAAATCGTAGATGGCGCCACACTGTCCATATTTGGATCCGTCCGTCGAATCGTGCACCTGGACCTCCAGGGCAGAAAGGATATTATCGGGATCTTTGGGCCGGAAAAAGATACCGCTATTGGCACCCGGGCTGACCTTAAACTCGAGATCCAGCACAAAATCCTTGTACGAAGCCTTGGTCCATAAGGTGGTATGGTTCAGGGCGTGCAATACCCCGTCTTCCATCACCCAGCTTCCCGGTTCATAGTTGCAGTTGGAAAGGTCCGGTTGTATCAGATTCGGCCAGCCGGAGGTATCCGGATGCCGGTCGCTCGGGATCGCCTGGCTCTGGGTACACGACACCATGGCCGCCAGGACCAACAACATGCTCAACATACGACTGATTCTTTTCATCATACTATTCCTCCTCTACTGTCTTCGAAGACGCGTTTGTATACTTAGTTCAAGCGGGTGTTAAATTCTTCGAATGTTCTCTGGTCCGCCACCCGAACAGACCTGCTTGTTGCGCCGCCGCACTAAAACCCACTCATCCATCACAGAATCGTCACTGCCCTTCGGATCCTTTTGGCAGATTATCCAGTGCGTCCTGCGCATCGTCCCGGATCGACTCGTCCTGCGTTTGCTGCAATACTTTTTGCAGCATCTGCCGCGCATCCGCCGGATGCTCCGCTCCGATTTCCTCGGCGATGTGCACCACGGCTACCGCCGCTTCCCGGCGGATTGCCGGGTTATTCAGGTATTGACCGGCGGCATTGAGTGCGGAGACCGCCTGGACATCCTCCAGCCCGGAGAGTACCTGCCTCTGCTCATTGGCGTTGCGGGCCAGATCCATGGCTTTTTGATACATCTGCACCGTTTCATCAGCGGACCGGTCACTGGGTAAGCCGACTAAGCGGATATACCCACGGAGAGCGAGCACTTGTTGCCGGGTATCGCTGGCAGAACCGGCTACATCGAGGAGTTGATCCGCCGGCTCCGGAGTGGGCCAGGCCGAGAATGCCCGGATCGCGGCGGTTTTGATCCGGGACTCATTAGATTGTAATGCTTGTTGAATCACCGGGAGTGCGTCCGGATCACCGATATTTCCCAGGACCTCCAGCAGCGCAGCCCGGGCCGGAACCTCCCGGACAGCATTCAACCGATCCAGTACCTGGTCACCCCGGTTCTTCCGATCCGGGATTTTGTTCGCCACGGAGACCACCGATTTTTCCAGGGCACTCCGCTCGTTATCCCTGTTCGCATTGACCAGCAAATCCAGTAACTCCGGAAGGTCTCCCGGAGTGCCGATGCCACCCAACACCTGAATCGACGCCATCCGGACCGCGGCGTTCGGATCCGTGGCGGTTTGCAGGACTGTCCGGATTGCGTTGGGTGTATTCCGCTGTTCGGTACTTTGAATCAATTCTATTTTTGCGGCCGGACTGGCCTGGGGAATGGCAGACAGGATGGCCTGGTCCACCTGATCCCCCCGAAGCAAGTATAAACTGTTGCGGGCGGCTTCCCGTTGTTCGGCGGGGCCGGCGGAGGCTTCTCTGGCCAGCAAATTCACGGTAGACGCATCCCCCAGGGATTTCAAAGCATTCAAAGCCGCGATCCGGATCGGCAGTTGCGAGCTGCTCACGGCATTCACCACCGTTTCCCGCACACTGGTATCTCCCCGGTTCCCAAGGGCAGTGAGCATTTGCACCTGCCCGGTCGGCGACAGTTTCGGAAACAGCGCCACGATATCACTCAAATTCTCCACCACGGGCACCTCCCCCAGCAAGCCGAGTGCCACCGGATGCATGGCGGCATCCTGCTCCTGCAGGGCCGCCAGGATGACCTCACCGGCACTTTGGCCCGAGGTGTTCACAATCCCGGTTAAGGCTGCGGCCTGAACGGCGGTCGGCTCATCGGTGACGTAGACCTTTTGGTACATGCTCCTGGCACCCGCAGAATCACCACCGGCCAGAGCCTGATCAGCACATTCCAGATAACCTTCCACCACCCGCCGATGGACCGTACTTGCGGTGTTGGGTAACGCGGCCCATAATTCCTGTGCGGCATCAGCGTTCCCGATGCTCCCCAGTGCGGTGGCGGCGGCCTCCGCAATCCCCGGCTCAGTGGACGAGAGTAATCCGGCAAGCGGAGTGACGGCAGAGCCCTCCCCCCGTCGGCCCAGCGAATTGATAATCCCGATTTTCACTTGCCCCTGACTGGAGTCCAAGGCTTTCTCGAGAGCAGTTCCGGCGGCAGGATCCGGTATCCGCTCCAGGGCATAGCGCGCCATATCCGAAGTAGTTTCATCCGTCACCATCTTGGCCAGCGCCGGGACAGAAGCAGCATCGCCCACGAGACTTAACTGTTTACAAACAAACTGTTTCCCCGCCAGGGTGGCGTCCGAGTTTAACACCGTGAGGAGCCCCTGTTCGACGACTTTCCGGGCCGAGGCTTTCGGCTGGGCCTGCCGGACCAGATCTTCAATGGCCGTCAGCTGCTCCCGGTTTTCCCCATAATCATAGGTCTTCAGACTCGGCAGCAATGCATCCAGCCGGGATTGAATGCTCTTGCCCGCACAGTGATACAACCCCAAACTTGTACTGATGAACAATAGTATCAAAAAAAATACGGGATACCTGGATCTCATGCTCGGTCCTTTCTCATGCTAAATAGATAATGTCTCATTAGAAAATGCGAGAAAACGTCGGAGGGGTTATTTTTTAAAAAACGAGGAGCCGGGAACCGCTGAGTCCCCTGAGCAGTCATGGGATATTGAGATCTTTGTTCGCACAACAGGTAACCATCAGCCCCTGCCCACTTCACCCCAACTTCCTCTTCGACCATCAAAGTATTACCTGAACCTGCGGCCAATGCTCATTTCCTTCGCCTGATATGCCACTCCCACCAACGGGCGCGAATTTCGAATGCCGACTGTCCACTGTGAGTCCCGAATTCATTCGTATTAACACACTATAACTGGCCTCGTTCTTCCAACCAAAGAGAAATTATGTACCCTCTCACTCTTTAATTCCGTCTTCCATCGCGGCAGGGATGCCTATTTTGCGCAAAAGAGATCCCCGAGAAAATAACCGCCGTTAATATATACTAAAATGTTAATGAAATCAATTTCCATTCGGGAGATCACCCCATTCGCGAGAAAAATTCAGCATATTACCGGTTGATAATACGGAAGATAAAAGAAGAAGTTTTGCCGGTCTGTATCGTATTTACAGGCGAACACTTACTTATTCTTCCGGCCGGTGCCTGGGTGGTCATTCGAGATTCAGTTTAGCCAGGTATGCCCTCACCTGCTGATTCTCCGGTTGAAGACGCACCACTCTGCTCCATGCATTGCGAGCTTGTTCCTCGTGACCGATGTTGGCGTAGGTCACACCCAGATTAAACCAGACGTCCGCTAGGGTCGAATCCCTGCGCAGGATGGCACGATATTGAGCAATGGCCCGGGCCGTATCGCCGTTCATGGTTTCCGCAATGGCGATATTATTCCGCAAGGGCAGATTCCATGGCTGGATATACTTCGCGAGATCATACGCCTCCAAGGCTTCGGCCGGCCGACCGGCCTGCTGTAATTTTTCCCCGAGCTGCACCCAGGACATGAAGTCATCTCCCTTCATCCGGGCCAGGGAACGAAGTTCTTCAATCTCCTTATCCAGTTTCTGCAGGCTGTCGGCTTTGGCCAGCAACCGTTTCCCTCGGTCTTTTTGCCCAAGCGCCACCAGGGCCCGACCCAGGTTATAATTCGCTTCAAAGTGCCCGGGGTGCTTCCGGACCACCGGTTCGAGGTATCGGACAGCTTCTTTGGGGTTTCCGGACCGGAAAAACTCCGCCCCGACCAGGTATTGATATTGTACATTATCCGGTTCCAAATCCAACCCCTTTTGAGAATAACGCAGGGCTTGCTCGAATTCCCCCTCATCCTCATACAGCTGAGCCAGCCACATATAGGCGGAGGCATTGGCGCTGTCCGTTGCAATAGCCTGCTGGAATGCCCAGACCGCACTATCGGCTATACCTAAATTGTTATAGGCCCGCCCCATTTGTAAAAAGGTGTTGGCTGAGGGAAATCTTGCCTGCTCCTGGTGATACATCCCCAGGGCTTGCCGGTTCTTTCCCTCCCGGAGAAAGTTGTTCCCCATGTTGTATCGCACCCCCTGATAACCGGGATCCAGGGACAACACGGTCCGATACTCCTTTTTCGCACTATCCAGTGCCCCCAGAGCCGTGTAAATACGCCCCCGGAGAAAGTGAAGGTCCGTAAGATCCGGATCGTATTGCTCCACGCTATCCGCCAGAGCCAGTGCGGCCCGGTAGTTCCGCTCCTGAAATGCATCCTGCGCCGTAAACAACATTTGCGCCGCCCGGGCCGGTAAACCGCGGCGCTGCTGATCGGTCACGATGCCACCGGTGGTCTCCTGCTGCGATTGACCACACCCCCCGAGTTGCAGCAACAACATCAACAGCAAACCACCATATCCAATCGAAACAAAACGTTTCATACTTTGTATTAACGGTTTCACATTACGCGTTCTTTTATCAGTTATGCCACGGTCATTCAGATGTTCCCGGATCGGGCAACGCCCTCACAGTATACGAAGAACAGAAGAGGTGGAAAAGCTCTCTGTGCCATTCGCGGACGGTGCCTCGTTTATCAGCCGGTGTCCGGATGTTACCAAAGATTATAAAAACTGCTCGCATTTTCTCTCATCCCGGACCAAGCCTTCATAAAAAAACATTCGGCAGACTGCTGATCGGTCCGTGAATACACGATCCTCTCGTCAGGCTGCCGAATGTCCGGCCAAACCTTCATGTTTTCCGGAAGAACCGTCTCAGCGAGTCGAGCCACCTCCGGAAAATTTTCGGTATAAAACTCTCACCGATTAATAGGCAAATCGCACCGATAACCGGTTGATGTTTCCGAATATTCCGAACTGGGAATAGGAGTAATCGAAGCTGAATCCGGCAATATTCTTAATGCCGAATCCCACGTTCAACCCTTCTTCATCGGTGGGGTAGATATATCCCGCCCGAACCGCGAATTTCCCCATGAAGGTATATTCACCACCCACTTTGATTTGCTCGCTGAAGTCACGGGGCTGTTCCGTATCTACTGACAGGATAAACGAATGCATGCTGGGATTCAGCGAGGTCAGGTCCGCCATATCCATGGACAGTCCGACCCGGAACGTCAGCGGGAGTTCGAAACTCTCCTCTGCATAGGTTAACTCCCGGGAGAAATTCCTGGCGCTCATCGCCAAATTCAGGCTTTTGAAACCGGTGTGATACAGAATTCCGAAATCATAGACCGTCGCATTTTTCGCGTAGTTTTTCGTCACCAGGGAACCGCTTTCATTCCGATCAACCGGGACATCCCCGAACATTTGGCGGACGAATTTGACGTTACCGCCGACGGAAAACCGGTCCGTGACGGCCCGGGCATACCCAAGCCCGACCGCCATGGCGGAAGGATTCAGGGTTCCCAGATCCTGATACCCTTGATCCGTATTGACCCGGATGGTCTGCAACACTTCACCGTAATCAACCATCAGTGCGTTGATGCCGAACACGCCTATCGGGGTATTATATGCCCCGCTGGCCGCATTATACGTCACATCCGAGATCCACTGAAACCGGCTGAACGAGACATCGAAGGTTCCGTCATACCATCCCATGGTCGCCGGATTATAGAACATCGCCATGGACCCCCCTTCCTGGGCGGTCATGGCATTGGCCATGGCTGTGGCCCGGGCACCGACCGAGACACTTAAAAATTTCATTCCCGCCTGGGCCCGGCGCTCTCGAGGAACATTCGTATACTGTGCAAACAGCTCGGGGACCGTCGAGCAAAAGATCCCCAGAGCCAGTATAATGTAAACAAGTTTTTTCATCCCTCTACTCCGTTCGTTTCATTATCCTTGGAGATTTCACTGAATGGCAGGCCGCCTTCGAAAAGGCCGCCTGCCGTTTCCTCTCCTAATCTGTTAACGAATGATAATTATCTTCCGGGTGATCTGGTTACCGGTCGGATTGCCGTCCTGATCGGTCTCCTGGACCACGGCGAAGTACATGCCGCTGACCACCAGCTGCTGCGCGTACGTCTGGAGATCCCAGAAATCGTCGCCGCTGCCGTCCATGTGGTCGATGGTCTTGATCAGTTCGCCTAACTCGGTAAAGATTTTGATTTTGCAATAGCCCGGCAGATCCAGAAAGCCCAGCTTATCCTGCACGTCCGGCCACCGGAGACTCTTCACCGCCCCCAGGTTATACGGGTTCGGCACTACGCGAACGGCTGGCAAAGCGGAGCCCGGTTCGCGCTTCAGCGCCGCAGCCTGGTAAGTTTGGGCGTAATACCGGTTACTCTTCAGCGCCACGCCGGCCGGAGTCCCGGGACCGCCCGTATTATCAGCCGGATCCCCGAGTGCAGAGAGGTAGTAATAGTACTCGATACCCCGGGTGACATTTGTGTCATCCCAAGAGGTGGCATCGGCTGCCAGCGTATCCACGGCGACGTATTGCCAATCATCTTCGATGGCACCCTGATACCGGTTCCGGGTCCGGTAGACAATCCAGGCGGTTCTGGTCGGTCCGCTGTCGTAGGCAGACCATTCCAGATGGATTTTATCCACGCCGGAGGCTACATCGAAGGTTTTCGGTGGTAACGGCGGTTCAGGAATGCTGTTGAAATCCGTCAGCGCACCGGCATTGTAATGATCGACGGCGTTCTGGAAGGTCCTAAACAACGAATCCCGACCCGAGAACCACCAGTGATTCTTGTTCATGGTTACCGGTGTCCCGTTGACATCCAGGGTGATAGGATCGGCAGGATCCGCGTTCGCCGGCACACTGTTAGCATCCTGTTTCCACTGTCGCCCCACTTTAATGGCCATCTGCATACTTAAACCATCCGCAGCTTCTGCAATCACAATACGGACATCGTCGCCTGGTTTCAAAGTATAAGGCCCATAGCTAAAGGCCGACTGCCAGCCGCCGGGTTTCCCGAGCATCGGATCACCATCGGCTGTGGTAAAGTCTCCGTCCGAATCGACGATGTCGGCCTGATGCGGCCACATGTGCGGGGTCCCGCGCGCTTCGGACACAAAATCATATTCCCGCTGCATCTTGGATTCGTTGAAGGCATCATTTGCCGAGGTTAACGGATCATCGGCATCGAGATGGCCGGTCATGGAGGGTTGTGAAACAGCGTTATCAGTGATATCCGCCGTGGAATCGGCATGGAGAGTCACAGTTCCCAAAAAGGCCGGCTCACTCAAACGCCCGGACGTATCGGCCGGACCACTCCAGCCGGGTGCGTCCCAGATAGGTGCGCCTAAGGGATCGTAGGGGGAATTCAGGGAATTGCCAAGCCAGGTGTACTGGGCCCGGAAATTCACCCCGTAGTCGTGATGCCCGTCGCCGACAATATCGTTCATCACGTTGGCTCCCCACCCGCTTCCAACGATAGAACCGGTATAATCATACCGTTTCATAAAGTGGATATAAACACCATTCAGGGTTTGATCGAGTTCTTGTTCAGGGTCATCATTCACATTGCCGGTATTGGTGATGATATATTCCTGGATGTGGTAGTTATCGTTGTACCCTTGGCTCCATCCGTAGATGCGCTTGGTAAGGGTGGCGCCCAACAAGGTGTTCACCTTCGTTTCGATCACCCGATCGGCCGGCAGGTTGGGATCCACGGAATCGTTATCCACGATTTTATCGTAACTGGGTAACCCATCCACAGTGACTTGTGGTGGCTCGAACCGGCTGATGGTTTTAAATCCCTGGGGAAAGAATTCGCCTGCCCCGGTGGCTCGTGTCCCCACGTGCACCACCCGCTTGGACCAGGTTTTTCCGTCGGCATCTTTCACGTTATCCGCCGCAATCCAAAACGCATCCGCCCGGAGATGTCCGGACTGATTGGTGATGGCGGGCCATTCCAGCCCGTAACCACTCCACCAGTATTCCTGCTGCGCTCCGGTTTCCGTATAAGCGTTGTCCATTTCTCCCACGGCCATCACTTTATTTTCGAACTGGCCAAACGCGGTCGTGGCGAACATCAGCAGGAGAAAAACAGAACCGGTGATCTGGCTCCATATGCCTAATCTTCTCGGTAAGTTAGAAAATGGTCTCATTTTCTCCCTTTCATTTCCGTTAAGTAGTTATGCATCAATCCATCCTCCGACTGTCGGCGGACTCCACCACGATCGAACATCTCTGGGGGGAGGCCGCCGGTTCCGATTCCTTAGAAAGAGAACCGGACTCCGAAAAAGATGTCCCGCGGGAACAGATAGCGGAATGCTTTATAGTTAGGAGGATCGATGTAATCCTTGTTAATATCGCCGGGTTTATCTGTCCCGTAATCATTATTATAGCCGGCGATACTGGACGCCACATCCTTCGGCAGATGGAGCGATTCCATATAGTTGTTATAGTCTTCCGGCCCGATGAAGGACGAAGTATTGAAGTTCTTGATGTTGAAGATGTTGTTGACATCCACGTACAACGTCACGGCGGAGCCGGCTCCCTGGCTGGAGAGCGGCACTTGCTTACTCAGGCGGAGGTCCACCATCTTGTAAGTCGGCCACTGCATGTTATTCCGGACACCCGGTACGCTTTCCCGGCCGGTCCAGGTGAAGTAGTTCCCGGCCTGCCAGCGCCCCAGAATGTTGATGTCCCAGTTGCCCAGGGGATGCATACCCGCCACGGTCGGTCCGAACGTCCGGGGCAGCAGGAATTCCAGGCTGAACCGTGCAAAAGGCTGCGGTAACGGCTTATCCTGATAATTCCGGTAGTAGGTTTCGTACTGCACCTGCTCCACCGCATTCTGATAGTGGGTGCCGAAGCCGAACTGGCCGTATTTGGTCGCCATGTAATTATAGTTAATGAATCCGCGGACGTACCGGCCGACGTTCTTAAACAGACTGATCTCGAATCCCCGAACATCCTGATAGTCGTTCGGCAGCCAGACATAGTAGTCGACCAGGCCGGTTTCGTTGACGTAATGGGTCTGCCGGGGCTGGTCGTTCAGCGCCTTATAATACCCGGCAATCCGCAACATAAACTGGTTCATGATGCCCTGTTCATACCCCAGCTCGTACGCCACGGTCGAAGGGAACGGTGCGGTCGGATCACCCAGATAGGTCACCTGGTTGGTCAACCGCATCCGATGCACCATATAATAAAATTCCGGCTGTAATGACTGGCGGAAATACCCATAGTTAAAATACAACTTACTCACCGACGTCACCGGGAACGATATCCCTAACCGGGGACTGACCGCCAGTTCCGGTTTGACCTGTTTGGTGCCTAAGATTTGAGCGGTCTGATCCGCGTTCTTCCCCATAAATGCATCCGTCCAGGGATTCTGGTAGTCAAACCACTTCACCCGAGGATTATAATAATCCAGACGTAATCCGACGTTCGCTATCATCCCCTGAAACTCCATTTTATCCTGGAGGTATCCCGCCAGATAAAGGGGAGCACGATTCCACCGGTCGTAGATATCATCGGGGTTCAGCAGGAAGTCCTGGTGGCCCACATTGATATGCTGATCGGCAATCCGCATCTGCAGACCGGACTTCACCAGGTTCGTCTGGTTCATCTGCGAGGAGATATCGAACTGCAGATTGTACTGCGTCACATAA
>Ga0102944_1000365_pt1 | contig 35531 bp, 42 predicted proteins | sample SalPonD_shore_MG_FD_78172 | JGI IMG/M metagenome (GOLD analysis project Ga0102944, IMG submission 78172) | Salt pond soil microbial communities from South San Francisco under conditions of wetland restoration - Salt Pond MetaG... | ecosystem: Environmental > Aquatic > Marine > Intertidal zone >... | reverse complement strand
GTTCTCTCACCAGGTGATCACCGAGCCATTCTTGAGGATATGGCTCCGGATGTATGAGACCCCGCTTGCCCGTCATGGGCCGTATCTGCCGCGCTATCTGCTGGGGTGAGCGGTGGTGCCGGGGGAAAATACCCAATCTTCGGGCCACTACCCGCAGGTTGACAGCAGGGCGGCGCAACTATAGTATGCTTGCATATATATAAAAGAATTTCAAAAATTAAGGAAAACGTATGATCATGTCCCTCCCTCCAGAAGCAGGTGTCGGTCATGTTGCGGGTCAGCCTGCTGTCGTATTGAAGGATGTTGCGCGCACACTTCGCGCACCCTTATTCAAATCTGAAACGGGAAGAAAGGGACGCTTGTTTCGGTTGGTGTCCATAAGCGACATGCCGGAGTCAGGCTACCTGCAACTTCCCCAGCGGCAGATTCACGTAAAGAACATGCTCGACAAGGCAAAGAAGTATCAGCTCCAACCACACGACGTGCTTCTCACCATTGTGGGAACTGTTGGCAGGATCGCGATTGTGCCTCACAATCCAGACGGAGAATGGCTTCCCTCAAGCAACATGCTTATTATTCGCTTTCATGCAGAACGTCCGACGGCGGCCGTGGCATTTGCCATGTTTATGAAATCAGTCCACGGAGCAAAGATTTTCGAAGAGCTGACGCACGGCAAGACGATCCCGATCGTGTCCAAAAAGGAGTTTTCCCGCATTGCAATCCCTGCGCTCACAGAGGTAGTCAAAAAAAAGAGTAAGGAGAGCTTTGAAGCGGAAGAACAGATATTCCGGAAACGAAAGGAACTTCTGAAGGAGGCGCAGCGCCTCCGCTCAAATTTCCTGCATTAGTTGATGGCAGTCGCGCTTTACCGTGACGAGGCCGAAAAGACCGGCATGTAAAGCTCAAGGAAGTCTCCAATGCGTTGGACGTCTTCCTTTACGCCGAGCATTAGGTACGCGTCCTTCTGCCGGAAAACAATAGGGACAAAAAGTATCCTTCCAATGTAGTTGAACTGCTCTTCATCGCATTTTCCATGAAATAATTCGTAGCGGTCGAGCGGATATCGGAGCAGCAGCACGCTGCGTTTACCGAGCACCTGAGAATAGAATGGGCTTGATTTTGGAATTTCAATCTTATCCATACACTGCTCTTCAGCCCCGAGTGTGTATTCAGGCCGCAACCGCTCGCCGAAATCAACAAAGATGCTGGCCACTCTGACCCGTCCCACTCGGGTGAACTCTATAAGCGATTTGAACACGCCGCTCTCACTCTTTTTGTAACCGCGCAAGAACCTGTCGTAGTCTATTCCCCGCTCAGTTATGAAAAATCTTTCCTCATCCTCATCGTACGGTCCGGACAAGCCTGGAGAGGAAGGCGTGTCACTTTCCTCGTCCTCGCCAATGGGAAACAGGTCGAGTCCGCTTGTGGAAGAAAGAATATCATCGATGCCTTGCGTTTCTGCGGTTTGAATAGGATTTTCGGAACCGATTACAGAATCCACGAGTCGCTTCATTCCCGCCTCACCGGCAGAAGGCGCTTCACTATAGGCACGTTCGTCTATTTGTACCAGGTTGCCACTTTCGTTGATAACGGTGTGTCCGCCCTGAAGCTGCAGAAGCTCTTCAATAGTAACTATCTGGTACGCATCCGTGTCACGTTCTTCTATCGAGGCAAAGCGAATGCCTGAAGAAGACTTCCGCGCTGCGCCTCCGTGCCCCGATTCTGTTTCATCTTCACCGTCCTCCACAGCGTCGGCGTCCTCGTCACCTTCAAGCACTTCTTCAAGTTCGCCTTGCTGGATTTCTTCCGGCTCCCGCAGCTCTTCGGGTTCCTCCAGCACTTCTTCCGCCTCCTCGGCACCTTCTTCAGAAACGCCTTGCCCGGCCATGTCATCTTCCGTCTTCCGGCCCGCTTGTGTATCGCCTCCAAAAGAAAGGAACGGAGCCATAAACATGCCGTGCTGCGGTTCAACTCCCACGGGATCGTACGGCACATCGGTAAAGCCAACGTCTTCGTACTCCGGTAGTTCTTCGAGCTGCTCCCTTAGTTCAGCCGCAGACTCCTGCCCGCTTACTTCCTCAAGCTCTTCAAGCGCCTCAAGCTCCTCACCCTGATACTCATCTATTCCGGCAAACGGCGGCGTCCCCTGATTACCGGCGGAGAGATCAGCTTTAGGATTCGACGTTTCCTCTTCCAGCTCTTCGATTGCCTCCAAAGAGTCAGTCTCGTCTGGATCCTCCAGCTCTTCGAGCTCTTCCAACTCTGCGACTTCCTCCGCCGTTTCTGAATCCAAAAGAGGCTGTTCCGCGCCGGAGTCACCCTCGCGCCCTTCACTCCACAAAGCCTCTGGTTCAGCAGGATTTTCCGCCCGTTCTTCCCAGTCTATCTCGTCACCGTTCTCTTCCAACAGTTCAAGCTCTTCCGCTTCCTCCTCCAAGTCGTGCGGCGTTCCCGCAGCCGCACCCGCCTGGGGCACGCGAGGAGCCGTTTTCGAACCAGCGGCTTCGCCTGCCACTTCCCAGTCCTCACGAACTTCCTCTATTTCCCGGAGCACGCTCTGAACCGGAATCTCCGGTTCCGATACTGCCTGATCCGGTTGGTCCGCGGATACTTCCGCCGCTCTCGTCTCCTCTACTGCCTCCGGTGGGGCTTCCTCAACCGGGATTTCGTCCGGCTCTTTGTCAGACGTTTCTTCCAGCTGTGCAACCGGACCTTCTTCCCATTGCACAGCACCACGTTGCCCGTGTTCGACTACGTCGGTTTCAACCTCTTCAACTTCCTCCACCGGGGCGGCGGACTCCGCAACCAATTCTTCCTCCGGGAGTTCCGGCAGCTCTTCAAGCTCTTCAAATTCCTCAAGGTCTCCTACATCATCGTCCGCCGCCTCCGGTGCGGATTCCACGCCGGTCTGACCGCCTTCCGCCGGGGTCTTATCCACTTCCGGCTCGCTCTCACCGGAAGCATTCTCGGTGGGTTCAATTTTGTCCGCAGGGACTTCCTCAGTTTCACCCGATTCTTCAATTTCCGCCACTTCTACGTGGTCTTCCGCGTCATCGCCGGAGGCTGCGGCTTTTGTCGCCTGTTCTGTCGAATCCTCTATCGATTCGACTTCTTCCAGCTCTTCTATCTCTTCGAGCTCGTCAAGCTCTTCCAATTCCTCAAGATCTTCACCGTCCTGTGACTCCTCAGCGCTTTCGACTTCTTCTGCCTCTTCAACGTCGACGGGTTCAGCGGTTTCTATTTCTTCCAGTTCCTCAACCTCTTCGGCTGATGATTCACTCTGCTCTTCCGTTAAACGGTCCTTCGGAGCCTCTGGAAGAGCACCCACGTCGGCGGGCCTTGCCGTGTAGGTTGTCGGCGCTGCCGCGGACGAGGAAGCCGCACCGCGAGGCAGATTTGCAGAATGTGCAACTGCGCGCTCAATGATATCTTCAAGCCGCTCCAGATCAACACGACTTCCGGCCCCACGTTGCCTGTTTCCGATTACACCAAGAATCTCGTCCCAGCTCTTGTTGATCAGCTCGTCGACTTCTTTTTCCTTCTTGCCGCGCAGCTTCCCGATGCCTTTTTTGATTTCGTCTGTCGTTTCTTCCCGTCGGTCTTCAAGCTCCGTTTGCCAGCGCTGCCAGTCGAGCTCTTCCTTACTCTCCATGTATTCCCGAACAAGGTTAATCTGAAAACGTTTCACCCGTTCGGCCAGAACAACCATTGGATCCTGTCTCAGGTTAAGAATAAGAAAGACTACCAAAAAAGTAGTCAGAAAGACCGCAGAGAGAAGTACAATTCTGGTGAACGAGTTCATGCGAAAAAGGGATTCAGGAGCCAGATACACCGCGGTGCCAACCGGATTCACCGGGGCGGTAAAAACCAGAAAACTCCCGTAATCTCCACTTTTGATGATCGGACCACCGGTTCCTCCACCACTCTCTATTGCATTCCAGTTGGACTCTACGGCAGTTTGCAGAGCATCCGCAAGCGCGTTGCTCAAATTGAAAAATACCGCGCTGTTCTGCCCAACTGCCACACGCTGTCCCGGATCAATCACTCCGTTTCGCATAAAGAGGTTGCCCACACCGCTGGTGGACACGTAGAAGAGTGCCGTACCGCGGTTTATGTCAAACTCGTCGATGACTGGAAAACGGTATATGAATTGATTGTTCAGCGCGTCCAGCAATATGTCAGGAGTATCTGAAGACTGCAGGACAAGATCCGCCACCGGAATGGCGCTTTCAATGTTTTCCAGTGGCTTATATGTCCTGGATACGTTGCTTTCACTGAGGATGTCCTGCGGACGCGTGCTGTACCAGAGGCGCTGTCCAGTCGCGCCAATGAAACGAACGTAGGAAAGGGACGGCAGCTCCTCCTGGAGCCTTCCAAAGTAGTTGGCCCTCGCCTGTATGTCTTCCCTGCTCTGGTTGGCACGGAAAACGGCCTGCACCGCCGGCTCGGATAGAACTGTTCCGAACCGCTCGCGCACTGTGCGATGGTATCCCTCGAGCAGGGTGACTCCCTGACTGAGTGTTTGCCTTACGTTTTCACTCACCCGAGGGTCATAGAATGTTGTTTCCAGGTAGTTAAATAGCCCCGAGAACGCCAGCACGGTGAAGACGCTAAAGACAACCACCGCAATCAGGAGACTCAGAGCTATTTTCTGAACGGAATTCATCTTTGGATGAATGCCTCCGCTTCTATTTTTATCTCCGACGTTTTAATCATCGGCAGATTCCAGGGAGGACTTGCGTGTAGCAACTGCTACTTTCCACGTAACTGCTACGTATTCTCAGCTACCTCTGCGGGCTCGTTCTCTGAAACTGCCTCCGGTTCTGCTTTCTTTGCCGCTCGTTTCTTCCTGGGTTTCTCATCTTTCACGTTGCCGCGCTCAACGAACTCAAGAATTACCATTTCAGCGGCGTCTCCGAAGCGCGGGCCGAGCTTCAGCATCCGCGTATATCCTCCGGGACGGTTCTTAAACCGCGGACCAATTTCCGTAAATAGCTTTGCCAGAGCTTTCTCATTCTTGATCAGCTTTCCGACTATACGACGGTTGTGAACAGAATCTTCCTTTCCACGAGTCACCATTTTCTCCGCCGTGCGGCGAATTGCACGTGCTTTTGCTTTGGTGGTAGTGATTCGTTCTTCAAGAAAAAGAGATGTGACCATATTCCGGTGCAGAGCTTTTCTGTGCGCGGGCATGCGCCCAAGGCGGTTGTACCCAACTCTATGCTTCATTTTCCTGTTCCTCTTCTTCCTTCTCTGCGGCTGCTTCTTCTTCCTGCTTCTTCAGACGCAAGGTATCTTTGAGATGGCTGTAATCCGTCATCCCAAGAGACAGGTTCCACTCAGAGAGCTTTTCTTTTATTTCCTGCAGAGACTTCTTCCCAAAGTTTCGTGTTTTGGCAATGTCTTCTTCAGTACGAGAAGTCAAATCACCAATCGTGCGAATGCTTGCGTTCTTTAGACAATTACTTGACCGCACCGAAAGCTCAAGCTCCTCCACAGGGGTATCAAGCAATTTCCGGATACGCTCTTCCTCTTCATCTATATCCTCATCCCTGAGAATGTGATCCTCATCAAAGTTGATAAAGATCGTGAAGTGGTCCTTCGCAATCTTGGCTGCTTCCGCAATTGCATCTTCCGGAGCAACGGTACCGTCAGTCCATAACTCAAAGACCAGCTTGTCATAATCAGTCCGCTGGCCTACTCTGGTATTTTCCACTTCATACTTCACCCGCCGAATAGGCGAGAAGATGGCGTCCACCGGTATGGTACCAATTATCTCGATATACTTCTCGTTCTGCTCGGCCGGAACGTATCCACGACCAAGATCAATCTGAATCTCAAACTCCAGATGCGCATCAGACATAAGCGTCATGAGGTGCAGGTCCTTGTTCAGAACGGTAATATTTTCGTCCACCTCTAACGCTTTGGCCTTTATTTCGCCCTTACCCTTCAACTCTACAACGATGGTTCGCTGGTCTGCATCCTCAGCAAGCGCTATTTGAATCTGCTTCAGGTTATTAATGACATCCGGCGTATCTTCAACGCATTCCGGAATGGATTCATACTCACTGGAGAGTACGTGGGCGGTCCCTTCCTTGTCATAACTTGTTACCCTGATGGCGGTGATGGCATATCCCTGGATCGATGAAAGCAGTATGCGTCGAAGCGTGTTTCCGATGGTATGCCCGTAGCCGCGTTCGAACGGGTGTGCCACAAATTTCCCATAATTTGGGCTGACTTCACTATGCTCAAAGGTGATACCTTTCGGCCTTTTGAAGCCTTTTAAAAGGTTCTTACGTGCCATGTATGCTCCTTCTTTCTTTTCAAGCTCGGCGCGGGGCTTTCGTCAAGATATAGAGATCTCGCGGGGAAATCAAATATCGTGTCCCCGTCCTAAACGCGCCGACTCTTCCGCGGCCGACACCCGTTATGCGGGATCGGAGTGATGTCCTTGATGGAGCGAACTTTCAGCCCAAGCGCACCGAGTGAACGCACCGCTGATTCGCGGCCTACGCCCGGCCCCTTTACGAATACATGCACTTCACGCAACCCAATATCCATAGCCTTCTGGGCGGCCGTCTCAGCCGTGGTCTGAGCCGCGTACGGCGTGGACTTCTTTGCGCCGCGGAAACCAAGGGAGCCTGCGCTGCACCAGGAGATACTATTTCCATTTAGGTCGGTAACCGTAACAATGGTATTATTGAAGGTGGCCTGAATGTAAACCATTCCCTCAAATACCGACTTCTTCTCTCTTTTCTTCTTTGTTTTCGCCAATGATCGCTACCTCCGCATGAGCTTCCGCAAATGCTATTTCTTCTTCCCGGCAACGGTCTTCCGCTTGCCCTTTCTTGTTCGTGCATTTGTTTGTGTCCGCTGCCCACGAACCGGCAGGCCCTTTCTGTGCCGAAGGCCCCTGTAGCTACCGATATCCATAAGACGCTTAATGTTGAGTGACACCTGAGTCCGCAGACGTCCTTCAACCGTGTACTCATTCTCGATAACGCTGCGGAGCTGATTGACCTCATCAGCCGAAAGTTCATTAATCCGCTTTTCAGTTTCAATACTCGTCTTCCGGCAAATCTCTCTGGCCGAAGAGCGGCCAATGCCGAAAATGTAGGTCAATGCAATATCGACATGCTTATTTGGAAGGTCTATACCAGCGATACGCGCCATTTACCGATCCCCCTATCTTTGTCTCTGCTTATGCTTTGGGTTAGTACAAATGATTCTGACCACACCGCGTCGGCGAATGACCTTGCAGTTCGCACACATCGGTTTCACGCTAACTCTTACTTTCATGGTACCCTCTCTCTTACAAGTAACGCGAGCGAATCTTGCCCTTCTTTGTGAGACCCTCATGATGATGCATTCGAAGATGTCCTTCAATTTGCGACATGAGGTCCAGGTCGACACCGACCATAATCAACAGACTGGTACCACCCATCAGGAATGCCAGCTGCCGCGGGAAATTGAACAGGTTTTGTACCAGAGTCGGTATAATGGCGATAAACGCCAGGAACAATGACCCCGGCAGAATTATCCTGTTCAGGATTCGGGTAAAATATTCTTCCATCTTCTCTGAACGAATACCAGGAATAGATCCGCCGTTTTCCCGAATGTTCTTGGATATCTCGATCGGGTTCAGCGTAACTTGCGTATAGAAATACGCAAAGAAGATGATAAGAAGCGTGTAAATCACCATGTAAGGTCCGCCACCCGGTCTCAGCCACACGGAAAGGCTCTGCAACCAACGAACCCCAGGTCCGAGGCTCTGCGCAATCTGAAGTGGAAACGTCATAACCGAGGACGCAAAGATGACCGGAATAACACCCGAGGGGTTGATCCGAAACGGTACGTACGTATTCTGCGCTCCGTACATCTTCCTGCCAACCACTCGCTTTGCGTAGTGAACCGGAATCTTGCGCTGGCCGCGCTGTTCATAAATGACCAACGCCACTACCACCACAAACATGATGAATACAACAATCACAAACACCGGGTTGAGATCTCCCCGCTGAATGTCCTGGATAAGAATGTAAATGGCGTTGGGCATCCGTGCCACAATTCCCGCAAAGATAATAAGCGATATACCGTTTCCAATACCTCGCTGATTTATCTGTTCCCCCATCCACATCAGAAAAACTGTTCCTGATGTAACGGTGAGCATAGCAATAAAGGTGTAAAGCCCTCGCGACATCGTAATGGCGTTCGGGATGCTGTCCGCATATACGGTTACCGCAAAAGACTGTACCAGACAGACTGCTACTGTGCCATACCGGGTATAGCGTTGAATTCGTTTGCGTCCGCCTTCTTCCTCAGAAATCTTCTTCAACTTGGGGAAGACCAGCAGGAGAAGCTGCATAATAATGGACATGGAAATGTACGGCATAATACCGAGCATAAATACACTGAACCGTGTAAATGCCCCACCCGCAAAAAAGTCCAGGTAGTCGGTAACCGAAATCCCGCCCGTTTGCTGCTGCGCAAGGAAATAGACCTTCAACGCATTCACGTTGATCCCGGGAATGGGTATGGTAGCTCCCAACCGGAAGATCATGAGTATGAAAAGCGTGAAGAGCACCCGATCTCTCAGGTCCCGAATTTTGAATATGTCTACGAGTGGATTTGCTGCCATGCCTCGTTACCTACTGTTCACTTTCTGGTTTCGTCACCGTTCCGCCGGCGGATGTGATCTTCTGTTCCGCAGATCCTGAGATACGTACGCCAGAAACCGTCAATTTCTTGGTTATCTCTCCGTCCCCAAGAATTTTCACGTTGGTGGCTTTGTTCTTCACCAGGCGTTTCCCCCGGAGAGATTCCAGGTTCACCGTGTCACCATCAGAAAAGCGCTTGTCCAGCTCTCCGAGGTTTACCACCGTGTATTCCTGCTTAAACGGATAATTGGAAAAGCCTCTCCGCGCAATCCGCCGGTACAACGGCATCTGTCCGCCTTCAAAACCCGGTCTCACTTTTCCGCCTGACCGAGAGTTCTGGCCTTTGTGCCCTCTTCCGGACGTCTTGCCGTTCCCGCTACCCGGACCACGACCTACTATCCGCCGTCTTTTGGTTGCGCCTGCCGGTGCTCTCAATTCTTCCATGATTACGAAATCTCCTCGAACCGCACCAGGTGCCCTACCGACCGCACCATTCCCATAAGAGCATCATTCATCTCTTTTTCAACGCTTTGATTCATGCGTCTGAGTCCAAGAGCGCGAACGGTGCGAACCTGATTTGGTTTCTTTCCAATAGGGCTTCGTACAAGCGTGATGCGAACCCTCTTCGCTTTTTTAGCCATCGTTCGTTATCCCCACAGCTCTTTAACCGTCTTGCCACGGTTCTTCGCAATAACACGCGCATCCATCAACCGATCAAAGCCTTCAAATACTGCCTTGACTATATTGAGTGCGTTTTGCGAACCAAGCGACTTGCTCAGCACATCATGTATGCCGCTCACTTCCATGACGGCACGCACAGGCCCGCCGGCAATTATACCGGTACCGGGAGCGGCCGGGCGCATGAGAACCTGGGCGCTCTTGTAGCGGCCCTGCACGTCATGCGGCAACGTTGCCTTCTTCACCGGCACGCGAATAACGCCGCGTTTTGCTTTCTCCACGCCCTTGCGAATAGCTTCAGCCACGTCATTTGCCTTGCCGTAGCCATATCCGACAGTACCATTCTTGTCACCCACAACCACAAGGGCGGAGAATGAGAAGCGCCGTCCACCCTTGACGACCTTGGCAACTCTATTGAGCTTTATCAGCTTCTCTGTAAAGTCTCTATCTGTAGCCTGTTCCAACTCTGCCCCCTAGAACTTTATCCCTGATTTGCGGGCGCCCTCGGCGATAGCCTTAATGACACCGTGATACAGATTTCCATTTCTATCAAACACTGCAGTGGCGATCTTATTTTCCTTGAGCTTTTCACCGAGCGCCTGACCAAATTTTTCCGCGTCAGCCACGTTCTGTTTCAGGCCCTTTGTATCACCCGCGAGGCTTGAGACTGAAATCAAGGTCTTTCCGGCCGTATCGTCAATCACCTGAGCATACAGATAGCGGTTGCTCTTGTACACGCTCAGACGCGGTGTATCTGCGGTGCCGCGGATCTTTCTTCTTACCCGCATCTTCCGCTTTTTCTTTCTTTGCAGTTTTAAGTCAACATGTTTCATCTTTACACCCTGTTCACAACCGAATTACTTGATACCCGCTTTTCCAACCTTGCGGACGATAGTTTCCTCTTCATATTTCACACCTTTGCCTTTATACGGCTCGGGCGGTCTGAGGGATCTAAGCTCCGCAGCTGCACGACCAACCTGTTCCTTGCTGATACCGGTAATCGTGATCTTGTTCGGCCCTTCCGTGGTTATCGTCAGCCCTTCCGGGATTGGATACTCAATTGGGTTGGAATAGCCAAGATTCAGCACCAGGCTCTGTTCTTTCAACTCAGCACGGTACCCTACCCCATTAATGAGCAGCACCCGTGTGAACCCGTTTGACACGCCAGTTACCATATTCTGAACTAACTGGCGGTACAAACCGTGAAAGGACTTGGCCTTCTTGGACTCGTTCTTCCGCGTGACCACGCACTGGTCATCGCCTACGGCAATGTTTACCAGCGGATTGCAGTCCTGCGAAAGCTTTCCCTTGGGACCCTCTACGTGCACAGTCTGGCCTTTGACTTGAACCTTAACGCCATTAGGTATTGCTACCGGCAATCGTCCTATTCGTGACATCGTAAAATCCCCTTACCACACGGAACAGATGAGCTCGCCACCGACCTTTTTCTCATAGGCCTTTCTACCGGTGGTCACACCTGCCGAGGTTGAAACTATCAGTGTGCCATACCCGTTGTACACACGGGGCATTTTCTTGTAACCAGAGTAGACGCGTCTACCCGGTGTAGAAATCTTCTGCAGCCCGTGAATAATCGGGTTCATCTTCTCATCATATTTGAGAAAGATTCGAATGTAGGTGAAGCTGTCCTGCGTCACCTTCTTGAAATTCTTTACGAATCCCTCGTTCTTCAAGATCTTCACTATTTCCAGCTTCAGCTTGGACGTGGAGATATCGACCTTTTCGAACTTTGCCATACTGGCGTTTCGAATCTTTGTGAGCATATCTGCTACAGGATCGGAAACACTCATACCACTCTCCCTACTACCAGCTGGATTTTGTTACGCCGGGAATCATACCCTGACTGGCAAGCTCTCGAAAGCAGATTCGGCACATCTGGAACTTCCGCATGTAACCCCGCGGCCGCCCGCAAACGCGGCACCTGTTATAGCGCCGTGTAGGGTACTTCGGCTTTTTCATCGCTTTTACGATCATCGACTTCTTTGCCATGTACTTCCTCTCTTTACTTCCTGAAGGGCATTCCCAGCTTTTCGAGCAAGCTCTTCGCCTCCTGATCAGTCGGCGCGCTTGTCACTATTGCTACGTTCAGGCCATTGATTCTTTCAATCTTGTCGTAATCGATCTCCGGAAAAATAATCTGCTCGGTAATACCCAGCGAATAGTTTCCGTGACCGTCAAACGCATTCGGGTTTACTCCCCGAAAGTCCTTAACACGGGGAAGCGCAATGTTCATGAGCCTGTACAGGAAATCGTACATACGATATCCGCGAAGCGTCACCTTTGCGCCAATCTCCATTCCTTCGCGCAGTTTGAAGTTCGAGATCGATTTTCTCGCCTTCGTCTTCACAGCATGCTGTCCGGCAATGAGAGAAAGTTCCTCGGTAGCAGAGTCCAGAAGCTTTTTGTTCTGAATAGCCTCGCCGACACCCATGCTCACGATCACCTTTTCCACATACGGTATCTGCATGGACGAGGTATAGCCGAACTCCTCAACCAGGGCCTTCTTTACCGTCTCGTCATACAGTTTGCGGAGCGGCGGGATGTACGTCTGTGTCGCTGCCATTATACACTTTCCCCTGTCTTCTTCGCTATTCTGGTTTTCTCTCCGCCCTCGACCTTAAAGCCGAGGCGCGAAGCCTCACCCGATTTTGTCAGCGCCGCAACGTTTGAAATTGCGAGCAGCGCTTCAACCTCAATGATGCCGCCGCGATCCTGCTGATTCTTTTTCCGAACAGCCTTTTTGACCATGTTGATGCCTTCAACGAGGACACGGCCATTCTTCTTGTCTATCCGCAGGACGCGACCCGTCTTCCCCTTGTCCTTACCCGCGATGACTTTCACCTGGTCATTCTTCTTTATCTTTGACTTATTCACTGGCATACCCATGACAACCTCCTACAAGACTTCCGGGGCCAGCGAAACAATCTTCATGTAGTCTTCTTCGCGAAGCTCTCGAGCAACCGGGCCGAAAATACGCTTACCCTTTGGGTTCTTTGCGGCATCAATAATGACGCACGCATTGTCATCGAAGCGTATGTACGTCCCGTCAGGGCGGCGAAACTCCTTCTTGGTGCGAACAACCACCGCCTTCTCAACGTTACCCTTCTTCACCGGCGCATTTGGAAGCGCATCCTTGACAGCAACTACAATAACGTCACCTACTCCGGCAGTTCGTTTCTTACTTCCGCCGAGCACTTTGATGCACTCCACGCGCTTGGCCCCCGAGTTATCGGCAACGTTCAGGAATGTCTTCATCTGTATCATCGTCTTTGACCCCTGTTCCCACGCAGCTTACTTTGCTCGTTCAACGATTTCCAAAAGTCGCCAGCGCTTGTCTTTGCTAATTGGCCGGGACTCAACAACCCGGACCGTATCGCCGGTGTGCGCCTGGTTTTCCTCGTCATGCGCCTTGAGCTTTTTGGTCAAGGTAACGTATTTCTTGTACAGACGGTGCACCGCGCGCTTGGTCACCGCAACCGTGATGGTTTTGTCCATCTTGTCGCTGACCACAACTCCCGTAACTACTTTTCTCTGGGTCTTTGGAACCCGAATTACCTGTTCCACCGTTTACTCCTCCGCTGCCTTCTGCACGTCCGGATGGTTATAGATCAGCGTGTTCAGCCGCGCAATTGCCCGCCGCATCGTGCGCTTTTCCAGGGGGTTGTCCACATGGCCCATGACCACATTGAACCGCAGGTCCCGGTACTTCTTGCGCAATTCCTCGCGTTTGGTCAAAAGCTCCTCGAATGTAAGATCCTTGAATGAGTTCTGCATCTTCCTATCCCCTACCAGCTCCGCTGCACGAACTTGCTTTTAATTGGCAGCTTGCTTCCGGCCAGGTTTAATGCCTCTGAAGCGAGCTCAGGGCTTACCCCGGCAAGTTCAAACATTACCGTGCCGGGCTTCACCGCAGACACCCAGTACTCCGGCGTGCCCTTGCCTTTTCCCATACGGGTTTCCGCAGGTTTCTTGGTGTACGGAATATCCGGAAAGATTCGGATCCACACTTTGCCGCCGCGCTTAATGTGACGCGTCATTGCAATACGAGCCGCCTCAATCTGGCGATTGGTGATCCAGTGCGATTCCAGTGCGACCAGACCAAACTCGCCAAACGATATCTGATTTCCGCGAGTAGCCCGCCCGAACAGCGTGGAACGCACCTTCCGCTGCCGTTTTCTATATTTCGTTCTTTTCGGACTAAGCATGACTAACTACTCCTCGATGCTCGTTTGTTTCCGCCGTCGCGCTGTTTCTTTACAAGCAGTCCTGCGTCTTCTTTCTTGCCCGTTCGAAGAATTTCCCCGGTAAAGATCCACACCTTGACACCAATACTGCCAAAGGTTGTATGTGCCTCAGCAAACCCGTAATCAATATTGGCACGAAGGGTGTGCAGAGGAACCCGGCCATCCTTTACTGACTCCATGCGCGCCATTTCCGCGCCCCCAAGCCGCCCCGCAATACGAATCTTCACGCCCTGGGCACCGCCTTTCATCGCGTTTGCAAGCGCCATTTTCAGCGTTCGCCGGAAGGAACCGCGGCTGCGAAGCTGCCGTGCTACGTTCAGCGCAACAACCTGAGCGTCAGTCTCAGCCCTCTTGATCTCCCGGATCTTGATCTGAATTTTCTTACCGGCTTCCTTCTGAAGCATTGCACCGATCTTCTCAATGTTGCTTCCCTTGGTCCCGATAATGACGCCCGGCCTGGATGTATGAATCACCAGGGTGATGCGCTGCGGATGACGTATGATCTCCACCTCGGAAATTTCTGCGCCCTTTGTCAGCGGGTTTTTGTCCAGGAGCCTCCGAAGCTTCAGGTCTTCATGCAATGTGTTAGCATACTCTCTGGGGTCTACGAACCACTTGGACTTCCACGTCTTGTTGATACCAAGCCGCAAACCAATAGGATTGACTTTCTGTCCCACGTTATTCCCCTGCCTTCTTTATCTCGTCCACCACGACGGTAATGTGGCTCATCCGCCGCAGAACCATATCAGCACGTCCCCTGGCCCGGTACCACAGCCGCTTCATTCGAGGCCCTTCGTTGACCAGTAACTCTCTCACTACCAGCATGTCCTCATCAAGATTCTTATTCTGGTAGAGCGCGTTCGCCGCAGCAGACTGGATTACCTTCTTCAAGAGACGGGCAGCTTTGTGCGGCAGATTGTCAAGTATAGCGACAGCCTGAGGATAGCGTACATTCCGCACGTGATCCGCTACGCGTCTTGCTTTTGGCGGAGAGATCAGCACGTATCGTGCAACCGCGCGATATCCGCTCTTTTCCTTCGTTTTTTGTGCCATATCCTCTTTCCTTCTGCCTTACCGCTTTCCGGCCTTCCTATCAGAGCCGGAATGACTGCGGAAAATCCGCGTAGGCGCAAACTCACCCAGTTTATGCCCAACCAGGTTCTCGGTTACGTATACCGGCACCCACGTCTTTCCGTTATATACACTGATAGTCATTCCAACCATTTCCGGAATAATCGTGGACGTCCGGGAATAGGTCTTTACCATCTTCTTCTGACCGCTGCGATTCATATCAAGAACCCTCGAATAGAGGCTCTTCTCAATAAACGGTCCCTTTTTAATGGATCTAGACACGGCCTTCTCCTATTTGTTCCGTCGTTTCACGATAAACTTGCCAGAGCTCTTCCGCTTGTGGCGCGTCTTTGCACCTTTGGTCGGCTTGCCCCATGGAGACACCGGATGCCGGCCACCAGAACTCTTACCTTCACCGCCACCATGCGGATGATCCACCGGGTTCATCGCAACGCCACGAACCTTCGGGCGGTGCCCCAACCAGCGATTTCTCCCTGCTTTTCCGAGAGACACATTCATATGGTCCTCGTTGCCAACAGCGCCGACGGTCGCCGAACATTTCTTGAAAATCATGCGATTCTCACCAGAGGGAAGTCTCACGGTGACGTAATCCTTTTCCTTGGCCACAACCACCGCGCCGGCTCCTGCCGCCCTTGCAAGCTGTCCGCCGCGACCGAACTGCAGCTCAATGTTGTGCACGGTCGTGCCAAGGGGGATATTCTCAAGTGGAAGCATATTGCCAACCGTAGGCGCGGCCTGCGGTCCGCTGACCACTCCGTCACCCTTTTTCAACCCCTTGGGCGCGACAATATAGCGCTTTTCTCCGTCCGCGTAGACAACCAGCGCGATGTTTGCGCTCCGGTTGGGATCATACTGGATAGATGCGATCTTTCCAGGCACGCCATGTTTGTCGCGCCGAAAGTCAATCTCCCGGTACTTACGCTTAACCCTACCGCCGCGCCGCCTAACGCTGATCCGTCCTGCGCCGTCGCGGCCGGCCTTAAAGCCGGAACCTTTCGTGAGGCTCTTTTCCGCCTTGTCGTCTCTGTCAATGTCATCGAAACTCAGGCTCGTCTTATAACGAGTGCCTGGTGTCATTGCTTTGTACTTCTTCAGTGCCACAGAGTACCCCTTTACCTGGGCGTGAGCAGCGCCTTACGCGCCCTCAAAAATGCCTATTTTTTCGCCTTCGGCGAGCGTTACTATCGCCTTCTTCCACGAGGATGTTTTACCCCGCTGATACCGAACGCGCTTTGGCTTACCCTTTATATTCAGCACGTTGCAGGACGTCGCATGAACATCGAACAACTCGTTCACTGCCCGCATAATCTCTATCTTGTTGGCGCGCGGATCAACACGGAACGCGTATTTTCCCGCCTCCCGGTCAAGGTTGGTCTTTTCCGTCAACAACGGTTCAATAATAATCTGATCAGCGTTCATACCCATGCTCTCCGATTCTACTTCCGGTCATACAGCTCACCGAGCTGGGTGGCAGCTGATTCCATCATCACAACCTGTCCGCCGTAGAACAGATCGTGAGCGCGAAGTCTGTTGTACGTCAAAAAGGACAGCCACGGAATATTCCGCGCTGCGCGCTTCACCATGACGTCATCGTCCTTCAACACCAGCACGGTGCGCGCTCCACCGGTAACGCCTTTCAAAAGCCCAACGAGATCCCGGGTCTTCCCCGATTCGACCTGAAAGTCTTCTACAACCTTCAACAGTCCCTCGCTTGCCTTCATGCTCAAGATCGACGCAAACGCCGCACGCTTCTGCTTCTTTGGCAACCGGTAGCTGTAATCACGCGGCCGCGGTCCAAAAGCCACACCGCCACCAACCCAGACCGGGGACATTTTTGTTCCCGCACGTGCGCGCCCGGTGCCTTTCTGCTTCCACGGCTTGCGACGGGTTCCAATTACCTCGCCCCGCGTCTTTGCAGACGCCGTTCCGATCCGGCTGTTCGCCAGCTCGTTCCGGATGGCGTGGTAGATAACACCCTCGCTTATTTCACGGGCAAAAACAGCATCTGAAAGCTGAATCGACCGTACTTCCTTACCTTCTGTAGACAGGACTTTCGTATCCATATGCTTCCGCTTCCTCAGCCTCTTTTCCTTGCCTGTGAAATCAGCAGGTATCCGTTTGGAACTCCGGGAACCGCGCCCCGCACCACCAGGGTTTGCTGCTCGGCATCCACCCTCACAACCCGAAGATTCTGAACGGTTGACCGTGCATTCCCCATCCGGCCTGCCATCTTGGTACCTTTGATAACGCGGGACGGATAAGCCGCCATACCAGTGGATCCGCCTTCCTTGTGGAACTTGCTTCCGTGGGTCTTGCGACCACCGCCAAAGCCGTGCCGTTTCACAACACCCTGATATCCTTTTCCTTTGGTGGTACCAACGATGTCAACAAAAGAAATATCTTCAAACAAACCGACATCAAGGCTGTCACCAACCGCGCACTCTTTTTCAAAATCCCGTAATTCCAACATATACTGCTTGGGAGTGACCTTGGCCTTCTCATACTGCCCAAGAACCGGCTTCTGCACTCGTGAAGGCTTTGCATCGACCGTACCAAGCACAACGGCCTTATATCCGTCGCGGTCAACGGTGCGCTCGCCAACAACGACGTTGGGTTCTACCTTTATGACTGTCACAGGAATCAATCTACCGGTGTCGTCAAACACCTGCGTCATTCCCACTTTTCTTCCAATAAGCCCTAGCATCGTTATTTCCTCAACATCGGTACCGGCGGGCATGCCGCCGGCTTAGTGCTACACTTCCCTTACTGCTTGATCTCAACGTCTACGCCGGCAGGAAGCTCTAGTTTCATCAACGAATCCATAACCGCCGACGTCGGTTCAATAATGTCGATCAGCCGCTTGTGGGTTCGCATTTCGAACTGCTCACGTGACTTTTTGTTTACGTGAGGCGACCTCAACACGGTGAATTTGTTTATTCGAGTCGGCAGCGGAATGGGTCCGGAAACCTTGGCACCCGCCTTATGCACCGTCTGAACAATTGCCTTCGCGCTTTGATCGATAAGTTCTATGTCAAAGCCGCGCAGCCGTACCCGAATTCTTTCGTTAGCCATTGTTCCTCCAAAAATTAGGCCTCGCCGCCTGCGGCAACAAGGCCTAATGTCCACACAAGACCTACTCGACGATCTCGATTACCTGGCCGCTGGCAACCGTTCTACCACCCTCCCGGATGGCAAAGCGGAGACCTTTCTCCATGGCGATCGGGTGAATGAGCTCTGCCTCAATCTCGGTGTTGTCCCCGGGCATAACCATCTCTTTTCCTTCCGGCAGCGTAACCGTACCAGTGATGTCAGTGGTGCGGAAATAGAACTGCGGGCGGTAACCGGAGAAGAACGGCGAGTGACGGCCACCCTCTTCTTGGCTCAGGCAGTAGATGGTGCCCTTGAACTTGCGGTGAGGGGTAATTGAACCCGGCTTGGCAAGAACCTGACCGCGCTCAACCTCTTTCTTATCAACACCACGCAGGAGAACACCAACGTTGTCGCCGGCTTCACCCTGATCAAGAAGCTTGTTAAACATCTCAATACCGGTGGCGGTAGTCTCTTTGGTATCACGGATACCAACAATTTCGATCTTGTCATTCAGCTTGATAACACCACGCTCAATTCTGCCGGTAACAACCGTACCACGGCCCTGGATTGAGAAGATGTCTTCAATCGGCATCAGGAAGTCCTTGTCTACTGCACGCTCAGGAAGCGGGAAGTAGCTGTCCATCGCTTCAAGGAGATCAGATATACACTTGGTCTTTGACTCATCTTCCGGATTTTCCATAGCCTGATACGCGCTGCCGCGGATCACGGGAATATCATCACCGGGGAACTCATATGTCTTAAGAATGTCCCGCATCTCTTCTTCAACCAGGTCTACCAGCTCCGGATCGTCAACGGCATCAACCTTGTTTATAAAAACGATAATCGCCGGCACACCGACCTGACGAGCAAGAAGGAGGTGCTCTTTAGTCTGGCTCATGGCCCCGTCAGTTGCAGAAACAACGAGAACCGCGCCGTCCATCTGTGCAGCACCGGTAATCATGTTCTTGATGTAGTCGGCGTGTCCCGGACAGTCAACATGGGCGTAGTGCCTGTTGGCGGATTCATACTCAACGTGCCGGGTGTTAATCGTAATTCCACGTGCTTTTTCTTCCGGCGCATTGTCGATTTCGTCGTACTTCATGACTTTTCCGCTACCACCCTTTGCACAGTACATGGTGATAGCAGCGGTCAATGTGGTCTTACCGTGGTCGACGTGACCGATTGTACCCACATTGATATGCGGTTTCGTTCTCTCAAACTTTGCTTTGGCCATTACGCCCTCCTTGCGATATCGTACACACAAAAATGATAATAATTTTCACATACCCGCTTCCGGCCACACCAACCGAACGCCGGACGTCGCGCTCCAGCTACGTTAGGCAGCACCGATTCAGCATGTGCTTGGAGATAGGCATTTTAGGTGGGATGACATTTTTTGTCAACACGCAGACGGCATTTCTTGCCTGTCTGCGCAAAGAGAAACTCGGATTTGAATCTCTCTCGCCACCTAATCACCCTCTCCAATGCTCTCCTGCGCAATGCGCGGACCAGCAGCCGGATGACCGGTTTGGCGTGCAAGAGCCTGTTAGCTGACACGCGCAGTCACACGCGCCGCACCGGACCCTTGCCTACCACCTGCCGAACGGACCGACCGGCAGGACATCTATATTATGATGCGGGACTGTCCGTCCCGCGCTCACTACCAGCGGTAGTGAGCAAACGCCTTATTTGCCTCCGCCATGCGGTGGGTATCTTCCTTCTTCTTGAAGGCCGCACCGGTAGAATTGGCTGCATCAACCAACTCGGCGCTCAATTTCTGACTCATGGACTTTCCGCTTCTGTCACGGGAAGCTTTAATGATCCAGCGCATGGCCAACGCTTCACGCCGGTTGTCTCTAATCTCAACGGGCACCTGATAGGTGGACCCTCCTACGCGGCGTGACTTCACTTCAACCATGGGCTTTACGTTATCAAGGGCCTTCAGGAACACCTCAAGCGGATTATCCTGACCCTTCTCACCAATAATTCCCATTGCGCCGTACACTACACGAGCACTGGTAGAACGCTTTCCGTCAAGCATCATACGTGTGATGAATTTACTCAACGTCACATTGTTATACCTGGGATCCGGGAGAATAGGTCTGGCCGGAACAATTCTTCTGCGTGGCATCTCTTACCGTCCTCCCTTACGCCTTTGGTTTCTTGGTGCCGTATTTGCTGCGTGCTTTCTTCCGGTCTTCAACGCCAAGAGTATCCTTAGCGCCGCGTACGATGTGGTAACGCACACCGGGAAGGTCCTTCACACGCCCACCACGAAGCAACACCACAGAGTGCTCCTGAAGGTTGTGCCCAATACCGGGAATATAGGCGGTGGCCTCAATGCCGTTTGTGAGTCGCACACGGGCGACCTTACGCAACGCCGAATTTGGCTTCTTGGGGGTAATAGTCATTACACGAGTACAGACACCGCGCTTCTGCGGACATGATTGAAGCGCAGGAGACTTTGTCTTCTTGAGCTGCCTCTTTCTCCCTTTCCGTATCAACTGATTAATAGTAGGCATCTAGTAACGTAACTCCGTAAGTAATTTATTGCATGTTGGTGGATTACGAATCTACCAATATGCTCCTGCTTTGTCAAGGGCCCCGCAGCAGTCGATTGCGAAGACGGTGGTGCTTAGAGCACCTCCGCCTCTTCCTTTGATTCCTCTGTCTCTTCTTCCCGCTCCCGCGCCCTGGCTTCAATGATCTGCTGCATGTGGGCATCCAGATCTTCGCGGTTCTCGTCGTAGAGCTTGATACCCTTGTAGGCGCGCATGCCGGTACCGGCCGGAATGGGATGGCCTATGACCACGTTCTCTTTCAGTCCGCGCAGACTGTCCACCGCGCCTGAAATGGCGGCGTTGGTAAGCACGCGGGTAGTCTCCTGGAAGCTTGCAGCAGAGAGGAAAGAGTCGATGTTCAAACTGGCCCGTGTGATGCCCAGGAGCAACGGACGGCCGACCGCCGGCTGACCGCCTTCCCTCATCACCTTTCGGTTCTCTTCGTGGAACTTGTACTTGTCAATCTGCTGCCCAAAAATGAAATTGGTATCCCCGACCTGCAGAATCTCTACCTTGCGCATCATCTGGCGAATAATTACGCCGATATGCTTATCGTTAATATTTACACCCTGCAGCCGGTACACTTCCTGAACTTCGTTCATGAGGAAGCGCTGAAGCGCGTTTTCACCAAGAATCAGGAGAACGTCATGCGGGTCTATCATGCCGTCACACAGCGGATCTCCCGCCACAACCTCGTCTCCCTCGCGCACGAGAAGATGTTTGCCCATGGGAACCATGTGCTTGAACTCGTTGTCAAAGTCATCTTCTACAACAATGACACGTTTGCCTTTCTGGATAGGACGGAACCGGACGGTTCCGCTGATCTGAGCAAGCACAGCCGCGTTTTTGGGCCGGCGCGCTTCAAAGAGTTCTCCAACCCGCGGCAAACCACCGGTGATATCACGAGTTTTCACGCTTTCTTTCAAGAGCTTCGCAAGCGTACGTCCCGCGTGCACCTTCTCTCCGTCGTTCACGTTCAAATAGGCACTGCCGGGCAGATAGTACGTAGCCACTTCTTCTCCGGATTCGCCTTCAATGACAATCCGGGGCTGCAGACTCTCCAGCGTGAACTCTGTAATTTTCTTTTCTATATTTCCCGTGTCCTCGTTAATCTCTTCCTTCAACGTCGTACCCTGCACAATATCCTTAAAGCGCACGGTACCGGCAATTTCGGAAATGATTGGCTCGCTGAACGGGTCAAATATTGCGAGCGGTGTTTCAGGTTCTGCAACCTGCCCCTCTTTTACCAGCACCTCGGCGCCGGTTCTTACCTCAAGGGTCTGTTCCTGCGCAATAAGAAGAAGCCTGTTGTCTTTCACTACTCCGTACGCGTTGTCAGGAGCAAGAAGCTCCTCCTTCTTTCTTTTAATAACGCCCTGACCCTTGGCTATCTTCTCCCCTTCGGTAATGAGAACTTTGTCGTTCTTCTCAAGCTCGAAGGCCGCCAGGATCCGCGAAACCCGAATCTGGCCCTTCCGGGTAAAGAGACGGGTTCCATCCTTCAGTTCAATGATGTTGCCCTTCAGGCTGCGCACCACAACCGGATGGCGCAGGTAGGTGCGGTTCTCTTCACTGGTTTTGGTTGCCGCACCGCCGATGTGGAACGTTCTCATGGTGAGCTGGGTTCCGGGCTGACCAATGGACTGGGCGGCAATAATACCAACCGCTTCGCCAATGTTCACCGTGCGATTATCCGCAAGGCTACGGCCGTAACAGTTACGGCACACACCGTACTTGGCCTCACATGTAAGTACGGTCCTGATCCGCACTTTTTCAATACCCGCTTCCTCAATGGTGTCAGCCATTTCATCGGATACTTCTTCATTGACATCCACCAGTACCTCACCCGTAATGGGATGCTTTACACGCTCAAGGGTGAACCGGCCGCGTATACGGTCCGAAAGCCCTTCAACGATTTCTTCGCCGTCCTTCAACGCGCGCATCTCAATACCGTTAATGGTACCGCAGTCATCTTCATTGACAACGACGTCCTGTGCAATATCAACGAGGCGGCGTGTCAGATAACCAGCGTCTGCCGTTTTCAGGGCTGTGTCAGCCAGACCCTTCCGAGCACCGTTGGTCGAGATAAAGAACTCAATAACTGAAAGTCCTTCCTTAAAGTTACTTCTAATAGGCAATTCGATGATGTCTCCGGACGGTTTTGCCATAAGGCCACGCATACCGGCAAGCTGACGGATCTGGCTTCTGGAACCTCTTGCACCGGAGTTTGCCATCATATAGACCGGGTTGAAACCCTGGTTGTCAGTCTGGAGGTCCTTCATCATCACGTTGGTAAGGTCTTCATTAGTCTTACTCCAAACCTCAACAACGCGGTTGTAGCGCTCTTCGTTGGTGATGTGCCCCTGCTGATACTGGCTTTGAATAGACTCAACATCTTTATTGGCGGCGTCGAGCATCTTCGGTTTTGAATCCGGAACAATGATATCATCCAGGCCAATGGTCGCGCCAAACTTGGTTGCATAGCGGAATCCAAGCTCTTTGACTGCGTCCAGCATTTCCACGGTGACGTGCGGACCCTGCTCGGCGTACACCTTTGCAATAAGGTTCCTCAACTCGCGGTCACCAAGAGATTCGTTAATAAAACCGATCTCTTTCGGCATTGCCTCGTTCAGGATGACTCTGCCTGGAGTGGTTTCCATGATCTCCCCATCAATGGGAACCTTGATCATAGCCGCGTAATCAACCGCTCCCCACTCAAGGGCCAAAAGAACTTCGTCTGCGGAAGTGAACCGCTTGCCTTCTCCCTTGGCGCCCTTGCGGTCACGCGTGAGGTAGTACATACCCAGGATCATGTCCTGGCTGGGGAACACAACCGGCTTACCGTTGGCAGGGTTCAGGAGATTACGGCTGGAAAGCATAAGTGTCCAGCACTCAATTTGGGCCGCCTGGGTCAGCGGCACGTGGACTGCCATCTGGTCACCGTCAAAGTCCGCGTTAAAGGCGTGACATACCAGCGGGTGGAGGCGGATTGCTTTGCCGCCCACCAGCACCGGCTCAAACGCCTGAATACCGAGACGGTGAAGCGTTGGGGCGCGGTTTAAGAGCACGGGGTGCTCTTTCACAACCTCGTCGAGGACCGCCCACACTTCCGGCGTCTCCTGTTCAACGAGCGTCTTTGCTTTCTTAATGTTATAGACGACGTCCTTCTCTACCAGCTTCTTCATAATGAACGGCTTGTAGAGCTCAAGCGCCATCTTGGTTGGCAGACCGCACTGATGCAGTTTAAGTTCCGGGCCCACTACAATAACCGAACGCCCGGAGTAGTCAACGCGTTTACCCAGAAGATTTTGCCGGAACCGCCCCTGCTTCCCTTTCAACATGTCTGAGAGAGATTTGAGCGGCCGGTTGGATGCGCCTTTTACAACGCGTTTCTTCTTGGAATTGTCAAAGAGCGCATCAACGGCTTCCTGCAGCATCCGCTTCTCGTTGCGGATAATGATATCCGGGGCATTGAGCGCCATGAGCCGCTTCAGGCGGTTGTTCCTGTTGATCACTCGCCGGTAAAGATCGTTGAGGTCAGAAGTTGCAAAACGGCCACCGTCGAGTTGAACCATTGGCCGCAGCTCCGGCGGTATCACCGGGATCACGTCAAGAATCATCCATTGCGGATGGTTCTTGGAATCCCGGAAGTTTTCTACAATTTCGATGCGCTTGAGTAGCCGCTTGTCCGCCTTGGCGCCCTTGGCCACCATTTGCTCGCGAAGCTCGGCAGAAAGCGTATCAAGATCAAGCGTTTCAAGCAACGTGCGGACAGCCTCCGCTCCAATACCCGCGGAAAATGCCATGCCGTAGCGTTCTTTTGCTTCAGCGTACTCCTCTTCAGTGAGCAAATTCATCTTCTTCAGGTCCGTATCACCCGGATCAATAACGATATACTTCTCATAGTAGAGGATGCTGCGCAGCGCCGCTATGGTAAGGTCAAGCAGCAGGCCCATCCGGGAAGGTACAGAACGATAGTACCAGATGTGTGAAACCGGCGAAGCGAGTTCAATATGCCCCATACGCTCGCGGCGAACCTTGAAATGCGTCACTTCAACGCCACAGCGGTCACAAATCACACCCTTGTAGCGGATCGATTTGAACTTGCCGCAGTAACACTCCCACTCCTTGGTGGTTCCAAAAATGCGCTCGCAGAACAGGCCGTCCTTCTCAGGGCGCAGGGTACGGTAATTTATGGTTTCAGGTTTCTTAACCTCGCCGTAACTCCACGCACGGATCTGATCCGGCGAGGCAAGCTGAATCATTATGCTGTCAAAATCCTGGATATCTCTCATGGGTTTTCCTCCTGGTGCATTCTCTCTCTTTGCCCCGCCGACAGCAGGGCAAAAACGGAATGCTTAAAAGTTGCTGCCCTGCCGGTTAATCAACTCCTCGTCACGCTCGGTCAGCGGGATTGGTTTCCCCTTCGAGTCGTAGATCGAGATGTCGAGAGCCAGCCCGCGCAGCTCCTGCACCAGTACGTTGAACGATTCAGGCACCCCCGCAGAGGTGGAGGGCTCTCCCTTTACGATACTTTCGTAAATCTTGGCCCGCCCGTTCATGTCATCACTCTTTATTGTTAGAAGTTCCTGGAGCGTGTTTGCGGCACCGTATGCTTCCAGCGCCCACACTTCCATTTCCCCAAGTCTCTGCCCGCCAAACTGCGCCTTTCCTCCAAGAGGCTGTTGGGTAACAAGGGAGTATGGCCCGGTTGATCTGGCATGCATTTTGTCATCCACCAGGTGGTGGAGTTTGAGCATGTACATATAGCCGACCATTACCTCGTTTTCAAACGGCACTCCGGTGCGCCCGTCATAAAGCCCAATTTTACTGGATGCGGGCAGCCCGGCCTTCTCCAGCCGCTCTTCAATCATTTTGGGTGTTGCGGATTCAAAAACAGGCGTTGCGTACCAGTCGTTCAGCCATGCTGCCGCCCATCCCAGCTCCGTCTCCAGGATCTGTCCCAGATTCATACGGGAGGGGACGCCGAGCGGATTGAGACAGATTTCCAGCGGCGTACCGTCCGCCATGTACGGCATGTCTTCTTCCGGGAGCACGCGCGCTATAACGCCCTTGTTCCCGTGACGGCCAGCCATCTTATCTCCCTCACGCAATTTCCGCTTGGTGGCTATCAGTACCTTTACCACTTCATCCACACCGGGGGAGAGGTCATCGCCCTCACTGCGCTTCAACCGCTGTACGTCAATAACCGTTCCGTCAATGCCGTGAGGAACACGCAGAGAGGTGTCCCTGACTTCCTTCGCCTTTTCACCAAATATTGAGTTCAAAAGCTTAAATTCCGGCGTAGTTTCCGTCTCGCTCTTTGGCGTGACCTTACCTACCAGAATATAACCGCTGCCAATCTTTGCGCCGACCCTGACAATACCTTCCTCATCAAGTTGATCAAGCGCCTTTTCCGAGGTGTTTGGAATATCCCGGGTAATTTTCTCCGGTCCAAGCTTGGTTTCCCGTACTTCCACCGTGAACTCTTTTATATGAATGGAGGTAAAGATGTCTTCTTTGACCACCTTCTCTGAAATGAGAATGGCGTCCTCAAAGTTGTAGCCATTCCAGGGTACAAATCCCACCAGGACGTTCCGGCCGAGTGCAAGTTCTCCATAGAAGGTTGCCGGACCGTCAGCGATCACGTCACCTGCTTTCAGCTTCTGACCCGTCTTGACGATGGGTTTTTGCGTGTAGCAGGTGTCCTGGTTGGTACGCTGGTATTTCAGAAGCACGTACTCGTCGCGCTCCTCCTTATTCTTTGCATCATTCGGTATGACAACTACCAGATTCGTGGTGACGTATTCTACCGTTCCGGCACGCCTGGCCTTCACCAGTACGCCTGAGTCGTAGGCGGTCTTACCTTCCATGCCCGTTCCCACACGCGGCGGCTCGGGGAAGACCAGCGGTACGGCTTGCCGCTGCATGTTACTTCCCATAAGCGCACGGTTCGCGTCATCATGCTCCAGAAAGGGAATCAGGGACGCTGAAACCGAAATAATCTGTTTTGGAGAGACGTCCATATAATGAATTGCATCCGGGGGCCGCGTGGTGTAGTCACCAGACTTGCGGACGCTGACTGTTTTGGAGAGGAACTTGCCCTCCTTGTCAATTTCCGCGTTTGCCTGCGCAATGAAGAACTTCTCCTCATCCATGGCGGAGAGGTATTCGATATTGCGGGACACCTTGCCGTCAACAACCTTTCGGTACGGCGTTTCAAGGAATCCGTAATCGTTCACCCGCGTGTAATTAGCAAGGGAAACGATAAGGCCGATATTCGGGCCCTCCGGCGTCTCAATAGGACACATCCGTCCGTAGTGCGTGTAATGAACGTCACGCACTTCAAATCCAGCCCGGTCACGCGAAAGGCCGCCCGGCCCCAGGGCATTAAGCCTTCTTTTATGCGTCAACTCTGAAAGCGGATTCACCTGGTCCATGAACTGGGAGAGTTGACTGGAGCCAAAGAACTCCTTAATTGCCGCCACAATGGGTTTGATGGAAATCAGGTCCTGCGGCTTAATAGTGTCAGTCTCTTTCAGGCTCATGCGCTCTTTGGCAATACGCTCCATCCGGCTAAAGGCCGTCTTGAGCTGGTTGGCCAGAAGTTCACCGACGCTTCTTACGCGCCGATTGCCCAGGTGGTCAATATCGTCAACGTTTGCCTCGCCAATATAGACCTTAATGAGGTAATTCATCGTGTTAACGATGTCATCCCGAGTCAGGATATGCTCGTCCGGTGCTGCGCTATAGTCAAACTTCTTGTTCAGCTTGTAGCGGCCGACCCGTCCCAGATCATACCGCCGGGAGGTGAAAAACATGCTGTTAAAGTCTTTATCAGCGCTCTCCGTGGTAATGGGCTCCCCTGGCATAATCACCGAATAGATGGTGGTCAGCGCGTCTTCCTTTGTGGGTTCGTCAATATCTGCATCATCGCGTGTATGTTTGGCAGCTTCACGCTCAAAACAGTTGAGGATAATTTCAGAATGCAGTGACTCTGGACTTGCCGAGTCAATAAGCTCAACCTCCGTAATGCCGGAGTGCAGAAGTTCGTCTACATCGTGCGGATGAATCTTCTCTCCTGCGCGGTACAGTTTACGGGTGCCGCTTCCTGCATTTTCATCCTTGATGTAAACTGCCTTTGCCAGCACCTCACCTACCAGTTGATCTTTTGTCTCCCGGTCATCCGCGATCTTCACCTTCTTGGTGGTGTAGAAAAGCTCGATAATCTTCTCTCTCGTATCAAATCCAAGAGCGCGGAGGAAAATAGTGCCCAGGATACGCTTTTTCCGGTCAATTTTGGCGTAAACAAGCTCTTTCTTTTGATCGATTTCAAACTCAAGCCAGCTTCCGCGATACGGAATGATGCGGGAGGAGTAAACGCCTTTTTCGTGTGAGAATATGACCCCCGGACTTCGGTGGATCTGACTGACCACAACCCGCTCGGCCCCGTTAACCACAAACGTTCCACGGTCTGTCATGAGCGGTATATCGCCCATGTAGATATCTTTTTGCCGAATCTCCCCGGTTTCCAGAAACACCAGGTTAATACGCGCCTTTATGGGAATAGCGAACGTGTGCCCCTTTTGCTTGCACTCCATTTCGCTGAACTTGATATTTACCTCATCCAGAATATAGTGATCGTATTCGAGCCGCATGTCGCCGCTCTGGCTTTCAATGGGGAAAATCGCCTGGAACACTTCTTCCAGTCCCTGAGCGTTTACCGGTTCACCCGTCTGGAGCCGATCACGCTGCAAAAACTTTTCATAGGACGCAAGCTGAATATCAACCAGGTTCGGTAATTCCATTACCTGTTCAGCTTCCGGCCCCACAAAAACTCGTTTCACCGGATTATTTCTATCAAACACTATCATAACCTCCCAAATCCCTGTCGATGCTTGACACGCCTGACAAGACCTCCCCTCGCGGGGCAAGGTTTTGCCATGCTGCCGGGTTTCCCCTCTCTGCAGGGAAAGACGCAAAGATACCACTGACGCACTCCGTGCGCCGGTGGTATCTTGAGAATGAACTCGCCTTTGTAACTAAGGAGGGCGTCCTATTGGATCTCAACGGCTGCGCCAGCTGCCTCGAGTTTTTCCTTAATTTGACCTGCCTCTTCCTTAGAAACTGCTTCTTTAACAGCTTTGCCTCCGGCTTCCACAAGCTCTTTTGCTTCCTTGAGTCCAAGGCCTGTGATAGCGCGCACTTCCTTAATAACAGGAATCTTCTTGCCATCATCAAAGCTCTTCAGAATTACATTGAACTCGGTCTGCTCTTCTTCCTCAGCAGCTGCTGCCGGAGCGGCTCCGCCGCCGGCTGCTACAGCTGCCACAGGAGCAGCAGCAGACACCCCAAACTTCTCTTCCATTGCAGAGACCAGCTCGGAAACGTCGAGCACGGACATGTTTGCAATGGCCTCAAGAATATCCTCTTTGGTCAGTGTTGCCATATTATCTTCTCCTTCTATGTTTTTTTGCTTACACCGGCGATAGCATGCAACACGTTATTGAAGACTAACGCCGGATGTAAATGCTGTTTATGAGGCCTACTTACCTTCAGCCTGTTTCTTCTCTGCCACCGCCTGCAGCGTACGTACCAGCTTACTTGCTACCCCGTTCATTGCATACATGAGATGCGTAAGCGGAGCGTTCATGGTGCCCATCAGTTTTGCAATCAGTTCATCCATTGACGGAAGCCTGGAAATTGCCTCAGTCTGGGAGGCGTCAAAAACCCGTCCGTCAATAATGGCTCCCTTCACCGCTACCGCGCTGTCCTTGCCATACTCAAACAGCACCTTGGCCGCCGCCGCGGAGTCTTCGCCCACAAACGTCAGGGCCGTAGGTCCAACCAGGTATTCGCTCACATCCGGCAACTCAAGTTGCGCAAAGGCGATCTTGGCGTGACGGTTCTTCACTACTTTAAACTCAGCCTCACGCTCGCGCAACTGATTACGAAGTTCCGTAATTTGATCAACACGAAGGCCGCGATAGTCCGCGAAGATGAAGTTCTTCGACTGAGAAAACCGCTCCTTGATGCTCTCAACCGCGTCAAGCTTGGCCTGATTTATCTTTGTTGTATATTCAGACATTGTTCTCCCCCGCTACTCTTCATCCGTAGACACGGCGTCCAACCAGACGCCCGGGCCCATGGTAGCGGACACCGCCACTGATTTCACAAAGTCACCCTTGGTGTCCGCAGGGCGCTTCCGCTCCACTTCTTCAACCACCACTCTGACGTTTTCCGCGATCTTTTCGGCGTCCATGGAGGTCTTTCCAACCGGAAGATGAACAACGCCGGTCTTGTCTGAACGGAACTCAACCCGTCCCTTGCGAAGTTCGTCAAGAGCCCCCTTAATATCAAACGTAACCGTCTGAGTCTTGGGGTTGGGCATCAGACCCCGGCGACCAAGAATAGGACCTAACCGGCCAACATCCTTCATCATATCCGGTGTAGCAACCGCAACATCAAAGTCAAGCCAGCCGCCCCGGATCTTTTCGATCAAGTCATCATCACCAACGTAGGTGGCGCCTGCCTCTTCGGCTTCTTTGGCCTTATCACCTTTGGCAAAAACCAGAATCTTCTTCTCTGCAGTGAATTGGTTCGGCAACACCGTGGTATCACGAACGTTGGAGCTCTTTTTCAGATTCAGCTTCATGGAAAGCTCAACGGTCTCATCAAACTTCCCAAAGGCAGCATCTTTCACCAGGTTGATACCCGCCACAACGGGATAACGCTGGTTGCGGTCAATCTTTTCAAGAGCAAGACGGTATTTCTTTCCGTGCTTCATGCCAGCACCTCCGTCTCCACACCCATACTTCGCGCTGTTCCGGCAACAATTTTCATTGCTCCCGCGATATCATTTGCGTTGAGGTCCGGCATCTTTGTTTCCGCAATTTCCTGCACCTGCTTCCGGGTGAGCTTGCCCACCTTCACCTTGTGCGGTTCTGCAGAACCCTTTTCCATGTTTAGCGCCTTCTTGATAAGAACGGCTGCGGGCGGGGTCTTGGTGATGTATGAGAACGACCGGTCCTGATACACCGTAATAACAACCGGAATTACAAGCCCCGGTTCCATGTTCTTGGTTGCATCGTTAAACTGCTGCACAAATTGCGGAGCGCTCACGCCATGAGGTCCCAGGGCGGGACCCACCGGCGGCGCTGGAGTAGCCTTTCCAGCCGGCACCTGCAACTTGATAACGGCAGTAACTTTTTTCTTTGCCATTTTCTTACTCCTTCGTGGTAGTAGCGCCCTGGCCTCACGCCAGAGCTCCCAACCGGTCACGCAACGCGCGGCCGTCTTTTGTTACACTTTCTCAACCTGCAGGAAGTCCACTTCCACCGGCGTTGAGCGTCCAAAAATACCGACCATCACGCGCAGCTTGGCTTTTTCCAGGTTGACTTCTTCTACCGTACCGGTAAACGACTCAAACGGGCCCTCAATAATCCGGACACTCTCCCCCGTGGAGAAGCTTTGCTTGGGCTTTAGGACCTTTTCACCCTTAATTTCTCCGGTTTTCTGAAGAATTTCGCGGGCTTCCTCGGCAGAGATGGGCTGCGGCTTGTTCCCCGGACCCGAACCTACAAAGCCGGTCACCCCGTTTATCTTTCTAATCTTGGCACAGATACTTTTCCAGCCCAGCTCAGGAAGATCCATTTCAAGCAAAATATAACCGGGCAGAAACTTTTTGGTTGAGATCTTCTTCTTTCCATCTTTGATCTCAACCACCTGTTCCGCAGGGACCTTGATGTCTGTAACCGCTTCCTCCAGTTGCCCTTCTTCCTTGAGCATCCGGATGGTTCTTTCGATCTTGTTTTCGTACCCGGAATATGTGTGTAAAACGTACCAGTTCTTAGCCATGCCCAACCTTTTGCACGCGTAGGGCCCTTGTCGGGCCCATTACACGCGAATCGCAGTTATGTGTGAGATTAAAAGAGCAGATCCACACCAGACAGAAAGAGAAAGTCAACAACGCCCAGGACAATGGCAAACAACGCCACCGATACCAACACCACTTTTGTGGATGAGGCTACTTCATCCCGGGACGGCCAAACGACCTTCTTGAGCTCAGCATAGCTGTCCTGGAAAAATTGGATTACCTTTTTCATCCCCCCTGCTCCTTATGTGGCAATACTTGAAAGCCATCACCGCAGATCAAAAACGGCACGTGCCTGTTAACACGCACCCGCATCAATAAAAGCAGGCCAGGTAGGATTCGAACCTACAACATCCGGTTTTGGAGACCGGCGCTCTAGCCGTTGGAGCTACTGGCCTGTGTGATCTTGCTACTTTACCTTGGCCTCTTTGTGGAGGGTGTGTTTCCGCTCTGTTGGACAATACTTGGACAACTCCAGCTTGGCCTGCACGTTGCGCCGGTTTTTTGTTGTAGTGTAGTTCTTGCGGTTGCACTCGGTGCACTGCAATGCGATCTTTTCAACCTGCTTGCCCTTTGCCTTAGCCATGAAACTCCCCTCGCTGCGCCGTATGAATCCCTTAGTATAGAAAAACGCTATACGAATGTCAACGCGTTTTGCCACACGGCAATAGAAAATGTGGACCGCCCGATGGTGATCTGTAAGCCCTCGATCGGATTTGAACCGATGACCCCATCCTTACCATGGATGTGCTCTGCCAACTGAGCTACAAGGGCGTAATTATGGTCTGGCAAACGTACCAAATGTCCCACTCTTTGTCAAGAAAGCAACACCTATTTTTCTATCCCTCGGCGGACACCGCAGTTTCGACTTCCGGGCAGCCGTCTCCTGCGGCGCCGTTATCCTCCCACGGCTTCTGCTTACCCGCCCCGGTTGGTTCCGCGTGCCGCCTGCGCAGGAAAAGGATTGGAATGACGCCGACCGCAGTAATTATGGAGGCAAAGATGAAGCAGTCATCTATGGCGGAAACAAATGCCTCTTGAACTATCCTTGTAACCACTGCCAGATGTGCCCCGCTGGCCGCTACGCTACCGGTCACGCCAAGACTGCCTGTTGCGTGCTGCTGTATTTGGGCGATTGTTCCCTGAAAGACCGGAGAGTTTACGGAAACCATCTCCCCAATTGCTGCCTGATGAAACAGGTTCCGCTGCGTTAAGAGCGTTCCGAGCAGCGCAATTCCAAAACTGCCTCCGACCTGCCTGATAACGTTGAACATTCCGGAAGCCTGCGCCATACGGTCCGGCGGCAACTCTGAGAGCGCAAGGGTTGAAAGCGGCGTAAAAGCCATGCCCATGGCAAAACCACGGATAATCAACGGCACCATGATCTGGTGGTGAGAAGACAGAAGAGAGAGATGCCCGTTGAGAAAGAGTGAGAACGCCAGCAGCCCAATACCAATGATCGCCGGAACCTTTGGGTTTATGCGGTCGGCAAGTATTCCGGAAACCGGAGACATCACCCCCTGCAGCAACCCTACCGGCAAGAATACCGCACCTGCCTGCAGTGCGGTATAACCAAGCGAGTTTTGCAGGTAGAGGGGGAGTAGGAACGTACTTCCAAACATGCCGAGACCAAACACAAAAAGTATGAGGTTGGTTATGCCAAAGTTGAAGTTCCGGAGGAGGCGTAAATCTATGAGCGGGTGGTCGGTAGTTAGCTCGGCCGGGATAAAGATGATCAGCCCCGCTGCCGCTATGCCCAGGAAAGAGAGAACCAGCGGAGAGTGCCACCCGCCGGAGTTCCACGCCGCATTGGCATCCGTGAGCGCCAGAAGCAGGAATACCAGAAAAAGCGTCATGGAGACAAAACCCGGAATGTCAAACGGGCTTCGCGCTGAGTGACGGTACTCACGCTGCACAATTGCAGTGACAATTATTCCCACAACTCCCACAGGAACGTTCACGGAGAAAATTGCCTGCCAGCTCAAGTTGTCTATGAGATAACCGCCTAGCATGGGCCCGAGGGATACCGAAGCCGCGGCAGATACACCCCAGAATCCAAGCGCAATGCCGCGCTTTTCCGGCGGAAACTCCCGGGTCAGGATGGCCATGCCCACGGGCATCATGAAGCCCGCGCCCATTCCCTGCACAATGCGGAAAAAGATGAGGGCGTTAATGTCCCAGGCCAGACTGCAGAGTCCGGATCCAAGCGTAAAAAGAAACATGGCAAGCATGTAAATCTTCTTGTAGCCAAAACGGTCGGCAAGCCAGCCGGAGGTGGGCAGCATGACGGCGAAAACCAGCATATAGGCGGTAATAATCCACTCTGAGCTGTCAACGCTCACCCCGAAGGCGGCCATAATACGCGGCAAGCCGACGTTTACAATGGTGGCATCAAGAACGGCCATGAACGTGCCAATCATTACGTTGGCAAGGACGATCCACTTGTATGCCGGTGCGGGATTTTCGGGGCGCAACCGTGTACTCATATCGCTTTTACCTGGTGTGGATGCGCACCGATACCGACATTCCCGGCAGAAGCGTAAGACCGTCGTGGTTCGTATCGATTGAGATTTTTACCGGTACTCGCTGGGTTATCTTGGTAAAATTCCCTGATGCATTTGACGGCGGCAACAGAGAGAAGGTCGCGGCCGTTGCCGCCCCAATGGAAAGCACCTTTCCGGAGAGAGGCGCACGTGGATATGCGTCAACCGCTATATCCACGCTTTCTCCGGGAGAAATGGAGGCAAGCTTTGTCTCCTCGATGTTTGCCGTCACCCAGATCGGGTCGCTCTGATCCAGCGTCAGGATGGCCTGTCCCGGCTGTACAATCGCGCCGGGTTCTACCCAGCGCTTTGCCACAATTCCGGAAAAGGGTGCGGAGACAGCCGAGTCCGCAAGCTGCTGCTCTGTTGCCTGTTCCTGTGCCCGCGCGCTGTCTACCTGTGCCTGCGAGATAGAAAGTTGAGCCTGCGCCACCTGATACGCGTGGCGCGCGTGGTCATACTGCTCCGTGGACGTTACTCCCCGCTCATACACCTGCTTCTGGCGCTCAAAATCCTTCTCTGCCTGGGAGAGGTTCAGACCGGCAAGTGAAAGGCTCCCTTCGGCCGCTTTCACTGACGCTTTCGCCTGAGTAAGGCGCGCCTTCAGGTCTTCGGTGGCAAGTGATACCAGTTGTTCCCCCTGTTTCACGTTGTCTCCTTCTCCAGCATTAATACGTGCCACACGCCCGAGCGTGGCAACACCGATATTCACGCTGTTTCCGTCTATATGAGCGTCATCAGTAGAGACATACCCTTTAACATCGAAGTACCAGTAGAGAGCCGTGGCGCCAGCTCCAATAAAAATTAGGAGCGCGGCTACTGAAAGCAGGACCCGCCTCTTGTTGACTGCCATCTATATTTCTCCTTCTTCATTGGCTTCACCCGGAGTGGCGCAGAGTCCGCGCACCACCAGATTGCCGATGATATCCATATCTCGGGCAAAATTTGCGTATTCCGCCTGACTCTGGTCACCGGCACTCAGTCCGTCCCGGTGATGGAAACGCCTGAGTCCGCGCACCATGTCCACAATTGCCCGGGCAGTTTCCTCGGGCGAAACACGTGTGAACGCACCTTCTGCGATACCCAGGCTCACAATGGCCGCAACCACCGAACGTTCTTCCGTTTCAAAGAGGCGGTACTCCTCTTCAAATTGCGGACCAAGCTTATGGATGAGTTCCAGATTCATGTTGCTGAGATTTGCCAGCTCTATCATGAATTCCAGGCGCCGTTCCAGATAGGCGCGCAGGCGGGCCTGCGCCCCCGTATTGCTTTCAATGACCGCCCGTACGGCACCGAGGAAGCGGTCTTTTTCCCGACCGACAATGCGCTTGAATAATTCTTCTTTGGTGGACACATAGTAATAGAGAGAGGGCTTCGCCATGCCCACCTCGTGTGCAATGTCGTCCATGGTTACTCTTGTGAGTCCGTAGTGCGCAAAAAGTCTTTGTGCCGCGTTTAGTATTTGCTCGCCGCGTGTGGCGGTTTCGTCGGTTTTCATTATGTCAAACTTTTCGACCAAAATCGTTTAATAGTCGATAAGATATCAATCGATCCGCACCCAGTCAAGAAAAACTGAAATTACAGTCCCCTGATGCTGGCTGTCCGCCTGCTTCTGCGAAGAAAGATGGGATTATTCGGGGAAGAATTGAATGAGCTAAGCAGTGAGGCAAAAATTGTTGATAGGTGAAGCAGCAGGGAGGACAGATGCGTAGTCAGGGGTGGAGGCTCACTGATGAGTTCACCTGTCCAGGTTCCGGAATACTGCCCTCGCCCCACCT
>Ga0102944_1000364_pt1 | contig 35602 bp, 29 predicted proteins | sample SalPonD_shore_MG_FD_78172 | JGI IMG/M metagenome (GOLD analysis project Ga0102944, IMG submission 78172) | Salt pond soil microbial communities from South San Francisco under conditions of wetland restoration - Salt Pond MetaG... | ecosystem: Environmental > Aquatic > Marine > Intertidal zone >... | reverse complement strand
CGTTGGCGTTCTGGTAAAGGGCTACGGCCATTCACTGCGAACGCCGCCTTGCCAGCGAACGATTCCGGCGCGCAGAGCCTCGCGGGAATACTTCAGTGTTTCCTTAGGCGCCTGCCCGCATGGGTGAACGACTCCATCATTTACAAGCGTAAGGGCCGGGAATGCCACGCGTGGCCGTGCCACCCGTCTCCCGGGCTCGACCCGAATCGTTACCGCCGACAAACAAAAAGGGCCCGCCATTTGGCGGGCCCTTCATGTTTGGCGACCCCAACGGGATTGCAGGGGCCGTCCATGGCCCCTGCCCCTGCGGGGCCCGCGGCTACGCCGCGGTCCAAATTTGTTCCCGACAAATTTGTCGAACCCGCGCTCCCCCCCCTGCTGAGCCAGCTTCGTCCCACACCGTGCAACCCGACCCGCCCACAACCTCGATTAGCCCCAGGGCCCCAATCCAAATCGTTACCGCCGACAAACAAAAAGGGCCCGCCATTTGGCGGGCCCTTCATGTTTGGCGACCCCAACGGGATTCGAACCCGTGTCGCCACCTTGAAAGGGTGGTGTCCTAGGCCGGCTAGACGATGGGGTCCAGTCTGATTGACCGAGCGGGGATACTAAGCGGGCCCCGATACGGTGTCAAGGAACGACAAACGGCGCTGCTCTGGTAGACTTTACCGCTATTCATACCTGGCCGACATGGCGAGTCAGCTGTAGACATCATGGCTAAAGCGACGCACTCCGACAGGCTGTCCGCGGCGCAGCTCCAGCGCCTTGGTCTCGACAAGGATCCCTTCGCCCCGACGCCCCCCGACGGCACCCCCTTCTCAGACTCGGCTCTGGAAACCCAGGTCAATGTGGCTGTGCACATCCTCCAGCATTCAGACCAGCCGGTGCTTGTCCACGGCGAAGAGGGTGTCGGCAAAACGGCCTTTCTGACCCTGGTGCGCGAGGCGGGCGCCGAGGCCCTGCTCGTGCTCGACCTTGGCGCCTCCGCGCGCAGCGAGCCCGCCGCCGTATTCCGCCGCATCGCCGACGCCGGCGGCATCGACGGCGACGACGCCAGCTCGGCAGGCAGCGCGCTGCTCCGGCTGCGGGACATGGGGCAGCGGCCGGTGCTGGTGCTCGACGACGCGGAAGAGGTTCCCGCGCCGAACCTCGAGTCCCTCGTAAGCCTGCGCGGCGCGCTGGAATCGCGCGGTGCCACCCCCGGACTGATCCTGGCGAGCTCCGCCGACCTGACCCCCGCCCTGAGCCGGCTGGATGTGGACACGCCGCTCCCCGAGCCCCATATCGTCAACCTGCAGCCGCTCGACGACAGCCAGACCGAGGCTTACATCAAGTCCCGGCTGCATGCGGCCGGCAGTCTGGATGGCGAACAGATTGCTCCGTCACAGTGCCGCCAGATCCACAATCGAACTCATGGCAACCCGGAGAACGTCAACCGGGAGGCCGCCCGCTTGCTGAGCGCGCTGGCCGTCACCAGCGGCGAGGCGCCAGGCGCCAGAACCAGCCGCTGGCTCCTGCCGGCCGGGGTAGGCGCCGTGGCGGTGCTCATCCTCGGGCTGTTGATAGCGAATCTGCTCGGCGGCGGGAGCGGCGAGCCCGAATCCCAGCCGGCGGAGGTGGTCAACAAGCCACTGACGCTCCCCAACCGCCAGACGCCGGAGAGCCAGCGCAGCGCGGAGCCGGGGCAGGAACCCGAATCCGCAACGGCGGCCGTCGGCGCGTCACCGAGCGGCTCGCCGCCGAACCAGGCCGGCGCAGAGCAGACGACGGGATCCGAACCCGAGCCTTCCGCAACCGCCTCCGCCGGCGGACCCGAAGAGCGCCGATCCCGGCAGCCCACCGCGAACGGTTCACGGCAAGCTGGCTCGCAAACCGAGCCGGCACCGGAATCCCGGGAACAGGGCAGCCCCAATGAGCAGCAGGCTCCGGAAACCAGCGCCATGGCGGCGGCGCCCAACGCGGATAGCACGGCCACCACGGCACCGGAGAGCAAAGAGCAGGGAGAGCGGGCGGAATCGTCCGGAGACCAGGCTGCCGCGCCGCCGCAGGCAACACACACGGCCTCGCATTACACCATTCAGATCGTCGGCGCCTACGACCGCAGCAGCCTGAGGAAATTCGTGGCCAAACACGGCCTCGGCGAACAGGCGGAGATCATGGAGACGCGGCGCAAGGAGCGGCCGTGGTACGTCGTGGTCTACGGTGATTACGCCGACCGCGCGGCCGCTCACGACGCCCTGGACAAGCTGCCCGAGGGCATGCGCCGCTACGGCGCCTGGGTGAGGACGTTTGGCTCGCTGTCGTCCGGGGGATCCTGACCGACTCAGACAATGGGCCGCTCGCCGGCTTCGCCCGGACTGCACTCCACGGGAGCAGCCCGAGGCGCAGACCGGCCGCGGCCGGCACGACGCGGGGAGGCATCGAACGCAAAAAAAGCCGGCGCGCGCGCCGGCATTTTGGAGTCTGGTGGAGCCAGGCGGGATCGAACCGCCGACCTCCTGCATGCCATGCAGGCGCTCTCCCAGCTGAGCTATGGCCCCGAAGAAGGTGCGCATTATACGGGCCGCCCAGTGGCGAATCAAGGGACGCCGCGGGCACGCCACGCCGCCGGTCCCACCTCCCTAAACGGCGTTCCGGACACGCCGCCGGTCAGCGAGCGTCACGCAGGTGAGACCCGTCAGAATCAGTGCCAGACCCAGGAGATTGGTCCAGGTCAGCGCCTCACCCAGCGTGGCGGCCGCCAGCGCCATGCCGAATACCGGCACCCCCAGGGTGGCCAGCGAGGTGGTGATGGCCGGCAGGGCCCGGGTGAAGGTGATCGTGGCCCAGAAGCCGAAGGCCGTCGCGACCGGCCCGTTGTAAACGAGGACGGCCGCCAGGCCGGCGGTCCAGTCGATGGGCTGTCCCCATTCCATGATCAGCGCCAGAGGAACGAGGAGCAGGGCGCCAATGCTGAACTGCCAGGGCGCCAGTGACAGGGGTGATCCACGCATGGACCGGCCACGCACGGTGACGATCAGGATGGCCCACAGCAGTGCCGCCGTAAGCAGCAGCGCGTTGCCGAAAATGACCTGCGGGTCGCTCCAGTCGAACCCCAGCGGGTTGAACAGCACCACCACTCCGCCGATACCAAGCAGAAAGCCGATCAGGCGAAGCCCCAGCAGCCGCTCGCCGAGGAACAGCGAGGCCATGGGGACCACCCAGAGCGACGTGGTGTAAGCCAGTATGGCCGATCGGCCCGCAGGCACGTATTGGAGGCCGATCACCACCAGCGCCAGAAACCCGCCCATCTGCATCAGGCCGACACCGAACACTACAGGCAGGTCGGAACGCTCCGGCAGCGCGACCTGCCCCATGGCCGCGTTGACGCCGAACATGGTGAGCGCACCGAGCACCAGACGGGTAGCCGCGAACGTCAGCGGCGGCATCCACTGCAGACCCACTTTCATCACCGGCCAATTCGCACCCCAAACTACGATAACCAGGGCAAGCAGGAAGTAGGCGGTACGTATGGAGACGATGCGGCTGGAGGTCGATGCCTGGGACACGGATTTGGGCCTGTTATAGGGAACCAATGAACAGTTTCGGACGGCCGCTCGCCGCTCGGGACGGGCGCGATCAGAGAACGATGACGGGATCGCCGACCCGGATGGTGCCGGGCTGCAGCACGCTGGCGGTAATCCCGCCGTGGCCGCGCATGGCATTGTAGCCTCCCGGACCGAGGACTTCTTCCATGCGCGAACAGGGATCGCAGGGGCCGGTCCCTTCCAGCAGCGCTTCGCCCACGCGGAACGGGCGCCCGCGGAGCGCGACGAGATTGATCCCCGAGATCAGGAGGTTCCGACGCAGCACTGCCACTTCGAGCGGACCGGTGCCGGCCAGAGCGGCAATCGCCGGGAGGTGCTCCGCCTGAATCAGCGTTACGGCCCGGCTGCCGCTGCGGCCCGCGTAGCGGTCGCCCTCCAGGCCCTGCGGACACCGCACGTCCGCGGTTTCCACCGCCCGCACGCTCCGCCGGCGCGCCGGGCGCAAACCAATCCACTCGAGGCGGCCGTGGCGCGGGAATCGCTCCATGAGCGCTTTCAGGCTGGGCTTCGCCGTCATGGATCGGGAATGAAGGCGCCGCGGTGAAATTCTGCCGCCGCCGCAACCTCCGGCACCCCCGCTTCCCGGGGCTCGGGGGCGTCGCCGCCGGCGAGCACTTCGAGCACGGCGCGTACGCCGTTGGCGAGTGACTCCGCGCGGTAGCCGCCTTCGAGCACCATCGCCAGACGCCCCCTGCAGTGGCGGTCGGCGATGGCGCGGACGATACCGGTGAGCGCCGCGAACCCCTCGTAGCTCATGTTGAGCGCCAGGTCCAGCCGATGCGGGTCGAAACCGGCCGAAACCAGCACCAGGTCCGGCTGGAAGTAATCCGCGGCCGGCACCAGGATATCCCGGAAGGCCCGAAGCATGGCCACGTCACCGGCACCGCTGGGGAGCGGCACGTTGACCGTGGTCCCCTCGCCCAACCCGCCGCCGGTTTCCTCCAGCAGCCCGGAGCCCGGATAGAACGGCGCCGCCCGGTGAGTATCGAACAGCATCACGTCCGGCTCGGCCCAGAATATCTCCTGGGTACCGTTGCCGTGATGGGCGTCCCAGTCGACGATCAGCACGCGCTCACAGCCGAGCTCCGCCTGAGCGTGGGCCGCCGCCACGGCCACATTGTTGAATAGGCAGAATCCCCGCGCACGCACCGGCTCGGCATGGTGCCCGGGCGGGCGGACCAGCGCGAACGCGCCGGTGCCGGCATTGCGGACCACGAACTCCACCGCCGCCACCGCGGTACCGGCGGCGATCTCCGCCGCCTCCACGCTGCCCGCCGAGACCGCCGTGGTGTCCACGTCGAGCCAGGCACTGCGCCCCCGCAGCTCGTCGATGGCCCGCAGATAGCCTGTCGTATGCACCCGCGCCAGCTGTTCCCGCGTGGCGGCCATGCCCGTTTCGTACCTCACTCCGGGGACAGGCTGCGTTTCCAGCAGCTCGCGGATGGCCGTCAGACGTCCCGGGTGCTCCGGGTAGCTCCAATGCACGCCGAGCCCGGCCAGGATCTCCCGGACCCGGCGGTCCAGCCGCCCCGGCAGAAACGGTTCCTCGGCATCGGGCCGGTGTGCCAGCATACGCTCGTCGTAAAACACGGTGACCTGCCGATCGCCGATCATGCGGCTCTCTCCTGTGTGGGCGGTGTCCCGGTCGATCCCACGACGGCGGTCCATCGTCCCGATGGCATGGACGCTGCCGCCCACAGCGACGCGCAAGCCTTGCGGGATGCGTCGGCAGCGACTCTTCGCTCACAGGCGTGGCCCCCATCCGCTCCCGTGGCGAGCGCACCCCTGGCGCTGCCCCATACACGGAACGCGCTTAACCCTCCGGGCCGGGATCGGCCTGAAGCCCCGAGGTCGGAACACGGTCCGCCCCCCAGCTTCGGTACACATAACCCACCACCCGATCGAGCTCCTCCTGGGTGATTCTTGCCGGCTCGCCGCGCTCCAGCGGATCGTAGTGGAAGATATACAGGCGCGATGCGAACTGCTCGAACGGCAGCGAGGCCTCGCCGAAGAACTCCCCGCAATTGCCGGTGCTGACCTCTACGCCGTCGCCCCAGTCCTGACCGCTGTCGTTGTTGGGGTTGAAGAAGTAAACGCGCATCTCGCCACCGGGATCCAGCGCCACGCGCTGGATGGTGATGGCGTGCCAGCCGATGAAACGCGCGGCGCTGTCGGTGACGGCGATACCCGCCGGCTGGGGATGAATCAGCGGCTGATTGCCGTTGTACAGCGGGTGGTAGCAGGCGTAGAAGTAGCGCAGGAAGTCCTCCAGCTCGTGGAGCTGTCCCGTGGCCACGTCCACGTTGATCAGGAAACCGCGGCCGACCCACCAGCCGTGCAGCTCCGGATTGATCCAACGATGCGGATCCCCCTGGCGGCCGGCACAGAGCCGCCCCATCTCGTTATAGATGTGGTCCAGATGAGGCACCAGGATCAGCGACACCGGATCCAGGTCGATGGGCAACGGACGGCCGTCCAGGCAGCTGTGCGACGACACGGGCTGTCCCTCGAAGTGTACGATCACCTCGTCGTCGCGGGCCGCCCAGGCCAGGAGCTGCAGCAGATAATCGGGGTCGTTGTAAGACCACAGCGACAGCGCCCGGGCCGACTGGCAGGTGGGGTTGTTCCCCTGGCCCACGCCCAGCGGCAGACCCAGCATCATCAGCACCCCGCCCAGCAGCCAGGTTTGCGGGGGAACGGCGTCGCCGTAAGCCGCCCACAGGCGGTGGCGGGACCATTCCGACAACGGCAGGCTGAGCTGCCGCCACAGGGCCGGCGCAACCGGCGGCTGATACAGAATCCCCCGCTCCAGCAGCATCGCCAGCCCGTAGACGGCCTGGGCCGTCTCGGCCAGCACTGCCTCGTCGATGAGCTTTAGCACCAACTCGCGATAGCAGAGCAGGCCGTCCCGGCCGGTGTTGGACAGACCGAGGGCTTCGGCCAGCAAGTGATCGGCATTCGTCCGCAGGTAACGCAGGAACGCTGCATGATAGGGCGAGACGATGCCGGTGTCGTGCATGGCGCGGGCGAAACCGATGGCCTCGCTCTGCAACGCACCGGCATCCAGATACTGCAGCCGCTCCTCGAAGACCTCCAGGCCCGGATCGTCCCGGCTGGAGTTGGTCGGCGCGAACAGGCTGCTGACGAGCCGCTCCGCACCGTGGCCGCTGGCGCCGAGGTCGATGTCCGGATTCGCCCGGCAGACGGCGATCTGGGTGATCATCTGCTTGACCGAGCCCACCTGGATCGGCCGCTGTCGGAGCATGCGCCAGATTTCGTCGATCAGCTGATCGATCACATGCTCGTAGCCGATACGCTCTGCCAGATAGCGGATCACCGCGCGCGGCAGTTCCACCAGCCGTCCCTGAGTGGTCCGCTCCGCCTCAGTGGGCGACGTGAACAGCATAGCCAGATTGATGGCCAGGACCTGGGTCAGGAAATGGTGGGCCTGTTCCGCCGAGACCAGCGGATGCACATAGTCGCCCCGGGCCACCGCCAGCAACCGCAGGTCACTGAGCGCTTCTATGACAACCGTGGTGGCGTCCGGGCTGTTGAGAGAATGCTGGCTGAGTGAAGGCACCAGGATCTGCGGCGAAGCCCAGTCCGAGCCAAGGAACACGCCCGCCTCCTCCAGGGAACGCACGCGCGCCTCCACGGCAGCGCAACCGCCCTCGCACAGCATGACGCGCCGCGCCGTATCCAGGACGCGGCCCAGCTTACCTGCTTTGGAAAATGACGGCGCCGCGGCCAGAGCGGCGATGGCATCATCCAGCCTGGCGAGCAGACCTTCTAGCCTGCCCGCCTCGGTCGGCCCTTCACCGTTGTGCATTTCGCCGGTCAGTGTTCCGCCCACCGTTGATCGTCATACATAGAAGTCCAGCTCCTCCTGGTGTTTGAGCAGATCACGCATCTCGTGCGGATCGTCACCAAAGAAGAATACCAGACCCCAGTGCGTGCCAAAGGCCGTACGCTTGGCGACGGTTTCCTCCATGGGCGTCGTCAGCTCATGGTAGTCGAAGTAAGGATGCTCCTCGGTCTCCTTCGGGATTTCCAGCTTGCTGACGACGCGTCGCCTCGGGTACACGCCGAAACAGCCGGCGTAGCCCTTGGCGTCCTTCACCGCGGTCGGGAAGAAGGCGTCCACTTCCTCTTCGGTGGTCTTCGGGTCGAACACCAGGATCGAGGCCTGATACGGGCTGAAGCCGTATGCGCGTTCCATGAGCTCGAACGCCTTGAACCCCGGCGGCCGGTAGGCGACCTCGCCGAAGTACATGCTGCCGTCGCTGGTAACGAAGAACTCCGGATGGATCTGGCCGAACTGGATATCGAACGTCTTCACCAGCTTTTCGACCTGCTCGGTAATCAGGTTGCGCCAGCTCTCCAACTCCGGCGTCGCCGGGACGAACACCGAATAGCCGAGGGTCACGTACTCCGAGATGTTGAGGAACCGGATCTTGCCGTTGTGGACCCAGGCCTCGACCGCGAACTCCCAGCCGTCCAGATGGCTCTCCATGAGCAGCGGGTATTCGCTGTCCGGGATCGCGTCCACCTCCTCCGGCGTGCGGATGACCCGATGGCCGAGGCAGCCGGCCTTGTCGAAGTATTTCAGGTGGATCGGGTCGTTGGGGTCGCCGTCCAGCTTGAGCAATGTCTGGTTGACGCGCCGCAGGAAGCGGATGACGTCGTCCTTCTCATGGGCCTCCTCGAAGATGCCCACGCGCAGGCCACCCAGCTGGGCCCGGCGCTTCATCAGAGCCTTGTCGCGGAAGAGCATGGCCTGGCCATGCAGGCGGGGGTTGTCCATCAGCACCGAATTGATGGCGCCGGCCCATTCCACCGTCTCCTCGAACAGCGGAATCGCCACGTCCACGCCCTCGGCCTGGAGCTTCTCCGCGATCTCCATGGAACGTTCGTTGAGCCGCTCGAAGTCCCATGGGATATAGGGAATGTTGTGCTGCCTGCAGTAGTCCTCGGCCCAGTCCGGCGCCACGACCACGTAGCGACGGTCGAAATTTTCGGCTGCCTCCACGGCGTTCAGGCTCCAGCCCAGCAGCGCCACGTACCCTTTATCCGGGTTCTTCTCCATAGCTCGACCTCCCGGTCGGTTGGGGAATTGCGGAATGGACGCCCAGTGCACCCCCGGACCCCGCGGCCGCCTCGCCCGACGGCTCACCCGGGCTACACTACTAGGCCCACCGCGGGCAGTACCACCCTCGGTTTGAAGGGCAGTCAGCCGCAGCCGGAACCGGGTCGTCCACGTATTCCCTATAGACATGGCATCCGCATCCCCGACATACAACCGCCCCGCCGCGACCCGGTGTGCGCGCTCCGCGCCGTGCCAACCTTCCAGGAAAGTCTGCAATTCCCGTATAGTGTCGCGCACCAACCGGATAGCAACCGCTCCGGCCGGAGCCGCGCAGCGGCGAAGCCCTCCAGTATCCAAGGAGTAGCAATCGTCTGTGAGCCGCCTGTTCAGCGATGAGCCGGGCGACGACGGCCTGCCGGGAGCCGAGCGCCGCCTCGCCGTCGTCGTTCTCATTGTCGGGACCCTGATGGCCGTCCTGGACGGCTCCGTTGTCAACATCGCCCTGCCGACCATCGCCGAGGAGCTCGGTGCGCCGGCATCCACGACCATCTGGGTGGCCAACGCATTCCGCCTGGTCAACGCCATGAGCCTGCTCAGCTTCGCGGCGCTGGGCGACGTCATCGGCTACCGGCGCGTTTACCTGCTCGGGCTCGGCGTGTTCACGACCGCCTCGCTGGGGTGCGCGCTGGCCCACGCCATCACGCCGCTCATCGTCATGCGCAGCCTGCAGGGTATCGGCGCCGCGGCCATACTCAGCGTCGGCCCGGCGCTCTACCGCAATATCTTTCCCGTGAGGCTGCTGGGCTCCGCCCTAGGCCTGAGCGCGCTGGTCGTGGCATCGGGCATGACGGCGGGCCCGTCCCTGGGCGGCGGAATTCTGGCGGTGCTGGGCTGGCCCTGGCTGTTCGCCTTCAACGTACCCCTGGGACTGACGGCCATGCTGCTGGCCCACCGGGCGCTGCCGGTGGGCACGGGGCGCGGCGGGCGCTTCGACGTGGCCGGCGCGGTGCTCTCGGCGGTGGCGCTGGGCGGTTTCGTGCTGGCCGTGGACCGGCTCTCCGGTCAGAACCGGGACCCGGCCGTGATACCGCTGTTCGCGGCCAGCCTCATCGCCGCGGCGGCCTTCGTGGTGTGGCAGCGCCGCAACCCGCGCCCGCTGGTGCCATTGGACATCTTCGGCTCGCCGCGCTTCTCCATGGCGGCGCTGACCTCGTTCCTGGCCTTCACCGCCCAGGGCATCTCGTTCATTACGCTGCCCTTCCTGTTCCAGAGCGTGCAGGGTTACAGCCCGTTCATGTCCGCGGTGCTGTTCACACCGTGGCCGGTGACCATCATAGGCGCGGGCCCCATAGCCGGCCGCCTTTCCGACCGGCTGAATCCGGGCCTGATCTCGACGAGCGGCCTCGTGCTCTTCTGCCTGGGTCTGGCCTCGCTCGCACTGCTCGGCCCGGAGGCGGCGGTACCGGACATCCTTTGGCGCACGGCCCTGTGCGGCGTGGGCTACGGCTTCTTCCAGGCACCCAACAACCACGAGTTGCTGGGCAGCGTCTCCCGGGCGCGAAGCGGCACGGCGTCCGGGGTACTGGCGAGCGCCCGCACCTTCGGCCAGTCCCTGGGCGCCGCCCTGGTTGCCATCGTGCTGGCCGGCGAAGCCACTGCCCGGCTGTCACCCGAGGCGGCGGCCGCACAGATCGAACCGGTACATCTGGCGCTATGGATCGGCTGCGGCATCGCCGCTGCCGCGGGCGTGATGAGCGCGGCGCGGATACGGCACGCGGCTGCCGAGCCGGCAGGCACCGCGGGTTGAAGCTGCAGCGCCTGAGGCGCTCCTAAGGGCGCGGTTTTGAAGGGTGATCGGGCACTCCGCCGGTAGGAGCGCCGGAGGCCGCGACCCCCAGTTCGTGATTGCCGGTCCCGGCCGATTCGGGGCCACGGGCCGCCCTTGCATTCAGGCCAAAAGGCAGGCCCGAACGGCAGCCGCAGCTCGTTTCCGACATTCTCGACCATGCGGGAGATCCACCGTTTCCTTAGCCGATGGCCTTACCTGTAAGCTTGAGTTTTGGGCGGTCCGCAACTGGGAGAGCCGGCCATGGGACGCTTCGCATGGGTTCTGCTTATTGGCCTTTTGCTGCCTGCCGCAGGCCAGGCCGGTGATTTCCGGCTGACCAGCACGGACATATCCGCGGACGCGCCCATCGCGCAAACGTACGTCTACGACCGGTCCGGCTGCGGCGGCAGTAACCAGTCGCCGGCGCTGACCTGGTCGGGCGCGCCGGAGGGCACTCAGAGCTTCGCGGTAACGGTTTTCGATCCGGACGCTCCCACCGGACACGGCTGGTGGCACTGGGCCGTCGCCAACATTCCTGCAAGCATAAGCGAGCTCCCCAGGGGCAGCGGCGGCCGCGTGGACGACTCGCTGCCCGAGCCGGCGATCCAGCTGCGCAACGACTTCGGCGAAAGCGCGTATGGGGGACCATGCCCGCCACGCGGCGACTCGCCGCATCACTACCGGTTTCGCGTCTACGCCCTGGACGTGGCGCAGCTGCCGGTCAACCGGCGCGACAATGCGGCTCGTCTGCACGAGCTCGCCCAGGAGCACGAGCTGGGTACGGCGGAGCTGGTCGCGCGCTTTGGCCGCTAGGAGTCTGGGCGGATCGTCTACCAGCCCCTCCGCCGGGCCTGCATCGTTGTGCTTGGCTCCTCTGGAGCGGAAGGCTTCACGCGCGTCGCGCCATGCGGCGCAATGGCTGCGAAGGGGTTCCCGGACCGTCGTCCGCGGCGGATGACTTCCCCGCGGGAGCGGGCTATCCTGAGCGTTCCCTGAGGAGCCGGAAGGGGGCCGGTCCCGGCGAAGCCATGCCCGACCAACCACCGCGCCGCGTTTTGCTCAGCATCGTCATCGGCGAGCTGCTCGCAACCTCCGTATGGTTTGCACCCAACGCCGTCATCGGCGCCCTGCAACCCTACTGGGGCATCGACGGCGGTGAAGGGATCGTGACCACGGCCGTACAGCTGGGCTTCATCATCGGCACCCTCAGCTTCGCCGTGTTCGGCGTGGCCGACCGCTTCCATGCCAGCCGCGTCTTCCTCGTGTGTGCCCTGATTAGCGCCGCGACCAATCTAGCAGTCATCGTCGCACCCGGCTGGTTCGCCGGGGTTCTGTTCATGCGTTTCGTCACCGGTGTTTCCCTGGCCGGCGTCTACCCGGTCGGGATGAAGATCGCCTCGGGCTGGTACCGCGGCGGGCTGGGGAAAGCGCTGGGCTTGCTGGTGGGCGCCCTGGTGCTGGGCACCGCCTCTCCTCACCTGCTCGAGGCCCTGGGCCAGGACTGGCAGTGGCAGTTCGTGCTTGTCGGCAGCTCGCTGGCGGCCGGCGCCGGCGGCTTGCTGGTGGGCAGCGTGCCGGAGGGCCCGTTCGCCCGAAGCAACGCACCGGTGCGATTCCGCGGCGTGCTCAGGGCATTCCGGGTACCCCGATTCAGAGCCGCCGTATTCGGCTACTTCGGCCACATGTGGGAGCTCTTCACGCTCTGGGCGTTCGCCCCTGTGTGGATCGCCAGCTACGGCCTGTCCGGATCGGCTCTGTCGCTGACGTCCTTCGCGGTTATCGGCATGGGGGCGCTGGGCTGCGCCGGCGGCGGCTATCTGGTGGAAAGCCTGGGCAGCGGCCGGGTGGCGCTGGGCGCCCTCGCAGTTTCCGGGCTGTGCTGCCTGGTGTCACCCCTGCTATTCACCGCGCCGCTGTGGCTGGCGCTGGCCTTTCTGTTGATATGGGGGCTGGCTGCTGCCGCCGACAGCCCGCAGTTCTCGGCGTTGAACGCGGAATACGCGCCGCCGGAGCTGATCGGCTCCGCCCTGACCCTGGCCAACTGCGTCGGCTTCGCCATCAGCATCGGCAGCCTCAACCTGCTGGAATGGCTGCAGCACGAGGTGCCGGCCGGCTGGCTGTTCCCCGTCCTCGCCATTGGTCCCGCGGCGGGCCTGTGGGCGGGCCGGGCACTGCTGCCGCGCCCCGAGGCCGCCCCCGCCTGAGCGGGGACGGGACCGCAAACGGAATCGTCAGGATTTGCCGGCGGTGAAGCCGCCGTCCACCAGCAGATCCGCGCCGGTCACGATGGCGCCCTTGCCTTGCATGCGCATTGCCGGGAAAACCTCCTGTGAATGAGTGCGTGCGCGCACGATACATCCACCGCGCGCCGCCGCTCTTGAGCCCGGTCAAGACTGACCGGCCATTCAGCTGCGGCCGCTGCCATGTTCACCACCCCGCTGGCCTCACGTTTCACCCACTAGCCGCCAAGGGCTATGATTCCGGGATGCACGGCCGGCCCCGCCCGTGCGAAAACGGCCCGTCAGCCATGTCGGCGGGGAGAGGAGACACCGTCCATGCAGCCCGTGCACGTGGTTCGACCGAAGAGCATGCTGGCCCCGCCGGTCCGGCTGGAAGGGGCATTCGAGGACCCACGGGCGGTCATCGAGCTGATCCACCGCGGTGCGCCCTACAAGACCATCGCCGCGGTCCACCGGGATCCGGAGGAACGGCCCGGCAGCGCCTGGTTTCGGAACTTCTGGGCCCTGGGCGGCCGGATTGTTTTCGACGGCGCCGAACCCTTCTTCCACAACCCGCGATTCATCGACGCCGCCCGGCAATCATTTCAGGCCGAGGTCGTCCGCCCGTGGGCCATGATGACCAACCTCAACTTTCCCGCGGCGGCCTCGCCGCCGCACCTGGATCTGCCGTTTTTCCGCGGCCTGAACAACCGCGAGGTCCCGGGGTGGATGCTGGCGCCGATGGGCTATTCGGGCCTGTTCCAGGACTGGGCCATCCCGGTGGCCTCGGCCATCACCTGGTTCTACGACGGTGAGGGCGGCGAGTTCGAGTACTGGCCCAACGGCCGGGATGCCCCGTCCGAGACCGTCCGGCCACCTTACGACAATCACTGCGTGGTAGCGGACAACGAGTACATGTATCACCGGGTCGGCGCCACGGGTGCGCCGGCTGAATACTGGCCGAAGGACTCCGTCCCCTATCACGCCCGCCTCGAGCTGACACGGGACCGCCGCCAGTGGCGCCTCCAACAGGACGGGGAGACGCTGGCCGTGCTCCCTTATCGGAAGGTCCGCCTATCCGTACTCTGGAAGGCGTTTTGCTTCGACACGCAGGCCATGGCGGATTCCTACGACGACCACAGCCACGACCTGACGCCGACGCAGGTGGTCGACATCTTCTGTGAGGACCTGAAAAGCCGCGGCATACGGTTCTCTGAACCGGGCGATCTGACAACCGACGAGACGTGGCGCGACACGCTGCTGGGAGCCTATCCCGGCCCGAGTTATATCGGCTGAACCGTCCAGGGGATGACCCGCGCCGGGTGCCGCGCCGCGATCGGCGGACGAATCTGCACGGGGCGCGGCTTTCGTCCGCCTCGGCGAGCCGATAGTATTTGGAGGCGTCAGAAGAACCATCCCGTTGGCGGCGACAACACGCTCATGGCGCATCCTCTGGAGTTGATTCATCCGCGCAGTCTCAAGCACCTCACGGACCGACTCCAGATCCTGGTGCGCACGCGGCTGTGGCTGCAGATCGTCATCGGCATGGTGCTCGGCGTGCTGGTCGGCATCTTGCTGGGTCCCGACGTGGGCTGGCTGGACCGCGACACGTCGCGTGCGGTTGGGGAGTGGCTGGCGCTGCCGGGCTACCTGTTCCTGGCCATGATCCAGATGATCGTGGTGCCGCTGGTGGTGGCTTCCATCATCCGGGGCATCGCCGCCAGCGAGGATGTGAGCCAACTTAAGCGCATGGGCTGGCGGCTGCTGCTCTACTTCGTGGTTACGACCGTGGTCGCGATCTGCATCGGCATCGCGGTTGGCCTGCTCATCAAGCCCGGCGCGTACATCGATCCCAATGCCCTCGCCCATGCGCGGCCCGTGGCAACCGCTGCGACTGCGAACCATGCAGTCGAGCTGGACAACCTCCCGCGCCGCATCGTCGACGTCATCCCCACCAACCCGCTGGCGGCCATGCTGAACGCGGACATGCTCTCGGTGGTCATGGTGGCTTTCATCACGGGAATCGCGCTGATCAACTTGAATCCGACCAGCTCGAAGCCGCTGCTGGAGCTTCTCGGCTCAGTGCAGTCGGTGTGCATGACCATCGTCGGCTGGGTCATGCTGATAGCCCCGCTTGCGGTATTCGGACTGCTGGCGCAGGTGACGATGAAGAGCGGTCTCGGCGTGCTGCTGGGACTGGGCGTCTATGTGGTCACGGTGGCGTTCGGCCTCGGGCTGCTGATGGTTTTCTATCTGCTCCTGGTGTGGCTGTTGGGACGCTTCTCCCCCTGGAAGTTTCTGGTCGCGATCAGGGATGCGCAGCTTCTGGCATTCTCCACGGACAGCTCCGCGGCGGTCATGCCCGTTTCCCTGAAGAGCGCCGAGGAAGGCCTCAAAGTGCGCCCCTCCATCGCGCAGTTCATCATTCCCGTGGGCGCCACGGTGAACATGGGCGGGACCGCCCTGTACCAAGGGCTGGCCACCATCTTCATGGCGCAGGCCTATGGCATGGGGATCCCGGTCAGCATGCTGCTGGCGCTGATCGTGACGGCCGTCGGCGCCTCCATTGGCACACCGGCCACACCCGGCGTAGGTATCGTCGTTCTGTCCAGTGTTCTCACCAGCGCCGGCGTGCCCATCGGCGGGCTGGGACTGATCATCGGAGTGGACCGCATCCTGGAGATGGGCCGCACCGTTCTCAACGTCACCGGCGACCTCACCGCCTGCACCGTCATGGACCGGCTCGTCGGCGGGCGGAAGACGTTCCGGGAGGAGATGGCTGCCCAGCGCCGGATCGAGCGACAGCAGGAGCGCACCGGCGAGGACGTCATCACTACAACGGCCCCTCAGAGCCCGAGATAGGCGCGGCGGATCTCGTCGTTCTCGGCCACCTCCCGGGCCGGCCCCTCCAAATGGACCTGGCCCTCCGCGAGCACGTAGGCGTAGTCGGCCAGGGCCAGCGCGAGATGCACGTTCTGCTCCACCAGCAGCAGCGTGAGGCCGTCGTCGCGCAGCTGCTTCAGCGTCCGGAACAGCTGCTGCGCGAGCACCGGCGCCAAGCCCAGGGACAGCTCGTCGATCATCAGCAGCTCGGGCTCCGCCATCAGGCCGCGGGCCACGGCCAGCATCTGCTGCTCACCCCCGGAGAGTGTCCCGGCCTTCTGCTGCAGCCGTTCCCTGAGCCGGGGAAAGTACTCCAGCACCCGTTCCAGGTTGCGCTTCTCGTGAGCCCGCGCGCGGTGTGTGAAAGCGCCCATGTCCAGGTTGTCCGCCACGCTCATGTCGGTGAACAGCTGACGGCCCTCCGGCACCAGAACCAGACCACGCTCCGCCTTGCGGTAGGCCGGCTGCGTCGTGACATCCTCGCCGGCAAAACGGATGCGCCCGGCCGTGGGCCGCAGACTGCCGCTCACCGCTCGCAGCGTGGTGGTCTTGCCGGCGCCGTTGGCGCCGACGATGGTGGTCAGCGCACCCCGGCGGGCCTGCAGGGATACGCCCCACAGCACCTGGACCTCGCCATAGCCGGCTTCGACGCCGTCCGCTTCCAGCGCAACGATTTCGTCAGTCACGATTCCGCCATCAGTTTCTCGGCCATGTCCGGATCGCCCAGGTACGCCTCCACGACCCGCTCGTCGTTAGCCACCTGCTCGGGGGTGCCCTCGGCGAGGGGCGCGCCGAAGTTCAACACCATGAGGCGGTCGGACAGGCTCATGATCGCCTGCATCAGGTGCTCGATGATGAGGATGCCGACCCCCTGCTCTTCGCGGATGCGCCGGATCACCTCGATCATTCGCTGCACCTCCGTGGGGTTGAGTCCCGCCAGCACCTCGTCCAGGAGCAGCAACCGCGGCTCGCCGGCGAGGGCCCGAGCGACCTCCAGGCGCTTCTTGCCGGCGATGGTCAGGTGGCCGGCCAGCGTCTCAGCGCGGTCGTCCAGCCCCACGGCCTCCAGGATGGTCCTGCCCCGCCGGGCGGCTTCCTTCAGAGACAGCTTGCGGCGCCCGAAACAGCCGCCCACCGTGACGTTGTCCAGCACTGTCATGTCGTTGAGGGGTTTGACGATCTGGTGAGTCCGGGCAAGGCCGCGCTCCACGACCCGATACGGCGGCAGGCCCGTCACGTCCTCACCGAGAACCCGCACCCACCCCCTGTTGGGCGGCATCGCGCCGCTGATCAGGTTGAACAGCGTGGTTTTGCCCGCCCCGTTCGGGCCGATGAGCCCATAGATCTCGCCCTCCTCCATGGTTAGGCTGACCCCGTCGACGGCCGTCACGCCGCCGAAGCGTCGGGTCAGGTCGTTGAGCTCCAGCAGCGCCGTCATTCGAATATCCTCCGCGTCGCCGGCCAGCGCTCATGCAGCCAGCCCACCAATCCGCCGGGTGCGAACAGCACGATGGCCAGCAGCAGCGCCCCGGCGATGACCAGGTGGAAGCTGGAGAAGGCAGACGCCGTCAGCAGGTAGCCGCGGAACTGCTCGTAGGCGAAACCGCCCAGAGCGGCGCCGAACACCGTTGCCTGACCGCCAAGCATCATCATGACGATGGCCTCGATGGACAGCGTCAGGTCAAATGCCTGATCGGGCTGGATCACGCCGTTCTTGAAGAAATACACCACCCCCGCCATGGCTGGCAGAATCGACGAGGCACTGTAGATGATCGCCTTGTAAAGCGGCGCTTTCACGCCCAGCACCATGGCCGCGTCCTCGTCCTCGCGGATGGCGAACAGGCCCAGTCCGAACCGCGAGCGCTTGATGAGATAGCTCGCCAGCAGCGACGCCGCCAGCAGCCCCACGGCCACAAAGTAGAGCACCCACAGCGCCTGTCGCGGCCCGCCCAGCGGCTGATAGGCGGTGAAGTTGATGTACATGCCGGTGGAGCCGCCGAAGAGGCCGAAGTTGGCCACGAAGGCCTTGGTGGCCTCCACAACGCCAATGGTGGCCAGGGCGAAATAGGCACCCCGCAGCCTCAGAATCCCCAGGCCCAGCAGCAGCGCAAGCACTGCGACGACGACCGCGGCGCCTGCCATGGCCGCCCACAGGGGCCAGCCCCAGTTGGTAATGGTGTAGATGCCGACCATACCGCCCAGGCCGAAGAACACGATGCTGCCGAAGTTCACGTAGCCCGTGTAGCCGATCATCAGATTCAGATTCAGCGCCAGAATCATGTAGACGGCGCCGAGCATCAGGCTTTCGCGCAGCCCGATGCCGCCGAGCAGCGGCACCACCGCAAAGGCGGCCACGATGGCCACCATGATCCAGAAGAATGGGCGTCGCAGTATCACGGTTACCGCCCCCGTCCGACTCGGAACAGTCCCTGGGGAAAGAAAATCAGGATCACCACGAACAGGGTGAACTCCACCACGGGGGTCCAGCTGCCGGATATGAACGGCGTCACCGAGCCTTCGATGAACCCGAGCAGCAGCCCGCCCAGCAACGCTCCGGCGGGATTGCCCAAGCCGCCCAGCACGGTCACCACGAAGCTCTTCAGCTCGTAGCTGGCGCCGGAAAGAATGGTGAACGGGAACAGCGTCGCGATGAGGGCCCCCGAGGCGGCCGCGACCGCGATGCCCAGACCGAAGGCGACCGCCAGCAGCCGCGACGACGGGATACCCATGAGCTCGGCCGCCTCACGGTTGTTGGCAACCGCGCGAATCCCCTTGCCCAGGCGGGTGTAGTAGAGAAACGCGTACAACGCTCCGGCGACCACGATGGCCAGCACTGAAGCCAGGATGTGATGGCCGGGAATGGTGTAGCCGCCGAAGCTGACACCCGGCAGGCTCACGTGCACGTTGAACGGCGACGTACTCCAGGCCGCGGTGCCCAGCCCGATCACGATCATGCTGACGGCGAAGGTGGCGAGCAGGCTCATCAGCTCGGCCCGACCGATTACGCGGTGGACCGCGATCCAATACACGACGACGCCCACCACGAAGCCGCCCGCCAGCACCACGGGCAACGCCGCGTAGGGGTTCAGCCCCAGATACGCGGCCAGGAAATAGAGGCCGAACATGCCCAGGGCGATCATGGCACCGTGGGCCAGGTTGATGACCTTCATGACGCCGAAGATCAGCGTCAGCCCGACACCGGCGAGGCCGTAGATCGCCCCCACCAGAAGGCCGTTGATCACAGAGGCCAGTATTCCGTACATGCGGCCGATCCCCCAGGCACGAACGGAGCGCCGGATGCCGCCACGGCGGCGGCCGCCGGCGCCCGGGTCAAGCTTCTATTTGATGGGATACAGCAAGGGCGCCGTCTGCGCCGAGCCGGGCCAGACCACCTCCTTGGTCAGCTTGCCGCTGCTGTCCTTCTGCCACTGCGCGAGCACCATCGAATGCCCGACCTGGAGACCGTGCCGGGACTGCTCGCTGGCAAACTTCACGTGACCGTAGAAGATGGTCGCATCCATGTCGTTCAGTGCGGCAACCACCTTGTCCGCGTCAATGCTGCCGGCCTGCTCGATGGCGTGCTGCAGCACCAGCCCCGCGGCGTAACCGCCGGCCGCATGATAGCCGGGGGTCGCGTCGTATGCCTGCTGGTAAGCCTTGGTGAAGGCCTCGGAGGTGGGCCCGAAATCCGGCTTGAAGGCCGCGGCGGGCTCCCACTGGGACGGCACGGACACACCATAGGCGGCGTCGCCGAGGTCCGCGAACTTCTGGGTATCGGGCGCCACCAGCAGCGTGATCATCTTCAGGTTCAGGTCCTGCTCCTGCAGCTGGCGTGCCAGCGTGCTGCCGTCGGCGAAGTGGCCGCCGCCGATGAGCACGTCCGCGCCGGAGGAGACGACCTTGTTCAGGATGCTGCTGAAGTCGCTGGTGGACGGATCGTAGGCCTCGTCCAGCACCACGTTCAGCCCCAGCTTCTTGGCGTGGTCCTTGGCGCCCTGGGCCGCCGCGGTAGAAAAGCCGTCATTGGAATAGACCAGCGCCACCTTGGCGTTCGGATCCTTCTGCTTCACCGCGTCCAGGGAGCTGGCAAGATACTGGTCCGCCGGCGTGTAGAGCTGGAAGAGATAGCGGTTGCCGAGAGTGTAGGTCTTGCCCTCGGCGGCGCCGGTGGTGATCATCGGCTTGCCGTACTGCTCGGAGATCACGGCCGCCGTGGCGGTAAGCCCCGAGGAATAGGGGCTGAACAGGAAGTCCGCGCCATCGTCGGTAACCAGCCGCGCATAGAGCTGCTGCACCCGGTTCGACTTGGACTGATCGTCATAGTGGGCGAAACGGACCTTGTAGTGCTGGTCGCCGACCTGGATACCGCCATTGCTGTTGACCTGTTTCTGCCACAGTTCGAAGCCGTGCATCTGGGGTATCGAGTCGGCGTTCAGCCGGCCGGTTTCCGAAGCGGTGAATCCGATGACGATGTCTTTCGCGGCAACCACGCCGGGTAAGGTGAGACTGGCGGCGACGAGCAGCGCGAGGATGAGCTTGCGCATCGTTTTCCTCCTCGTTGGCCGCCGTCCTGGCAACGCCGGAAGCATCGGGATGGCGGAAGCACATCCCGCCGACGCCGCGCCGGGCGGCGTTCTTGGTGGTTTGCGTCATGTTCTTGCGTCGAGGCGGCGCGCCGACGCGACCGTGGTGCGCCGTCACAGTCGCTTTATGGTGCCGGACGACGCCTGGTTCAAGTGTCGTGCGTTCCGGTACCGCGACACGCCACGTGATCCGTCGATGCGAGCACGCGCCAGCCGGCCCTCCCCGTGACAGCCTACGAACGCCACGGCATAGGGCGCGGCGACCCGGGCACCGCTGAGGGTCGCGAACGCGGCGACAAAGCTGTCGAGGAACTCGGGCAACCCCAACCCGCCTTCATCTGCGCCCGCGCCCTGGGCGCCGCTCACGGCCCGGCCTCCGCGGCCCGCTCGATGACCGGCCGCCAGTCCGGATCCACGGGCAGCTCGAAGGTATCGCGGAGGGCGGCCTCGATCCCGTCCGCGTCCAGTACGCTGCGCTCCGCCCGGCCGTCCGGCGTCCGGGTGGTGAGGCGGGCGTTGAGCAGCGTATGGCGGGCGTCGGAGGTGGCCCGCGCGACCATGAGATTGCGCCTGAAACGCGATCCCGGGTGGGTCGATGTAAACCAGTTTGCCGGCTCGTAGTCCGCGTCCAGCTGCGGCTCGCGGGAGAGCTGGTACAGCGGCTGCCAGGTCCCGCCAAGATGGGCCTGCACCAGCATGTCGTCGCCGAACGGGATGACGCGGAACGTTTCATGCTGCGTCGGCTGGGGCTCGGTGGTGTCGAGCCTCAGCGGCGCGGTCAACACACAGCCACCGAATCCCACGTCAGCCAGCCATGGAGTGCCGTCCACCGCCACCCGCAGCGCCATGTGCGTCCGCGGCACCGGCTCCGTCGATCCGTACGCCTCAATGCCCAGCGCCTGCAGCTCGTCCAGCACCGTCTCCAGTACTTCCGGAGAACGTCCCAGCACCAGGACCCGCGCGCCACTATGGGCGGTCCAGTCGTCCGGCTGCACACTCATGCGGACACCTCCCTACGATCCGGAATTCGCCGGGCTGTTCGGCGCACTGCAGCCCACCAGCCGAGCTCATCCAGCATGGTCTCCATGGCCCGCTCGGGCCGTTCAGGCTCCCGCAGCCCGCCCTCTGCGTCGAAGCACTCGCGGCGCTGCCCGAAGGCCGTACGCCGACGGCGAGCGACTGGGCGATGCTGTCGGCGCGGTGGAAAGACGATCTCAACGCGCGCATCGCCCATCTGGTCGAGCTGCGGGATCAGCTCAGCGGCTGTATCGGCTGCGGCTGCCTGTCTCTCAAAACCTGTCCGCTCCGCACCCCCTGGGACGAGCTTGCCGAGGAAGGCCCCGGCCCACCAAGGCTTCTCCAAGCAGATTGACGAGACACCGAAGCGTCAGGCCGGTGGCAGGATCGGAACGGAGGACGTCCGCAGACGTCCACCGTCAAGTGTCGCTTGCGACACTGGCGGGCTCAGCCCTTCTTCTTGCCCATGTTCACGAACTTCCAGTCCGTCTTGGTCAGCTTGCCATCGTTGTCGATGTCGGCCTGCTTGGCCTGATCCTTGGGCACGCCCACCTTCATCGCCTCCTGAATGGAAACCTTGCCGTTGCCGTTGGCGTCAGCCTTGCTGAAGGACGGCTTCTGGGCGGCAAACGCAACCAGGGGAAGGGCAAACAGGATTGCGATGAATGCGGACTTCGTCATCTTGGTCATCATGCACCTCCGTGACAACGTTGAGCAGAGTACGGCACACGCCGTCATCGCAATCGGCTCCGATGCGACGTTGTGCCCTGGCTCACTCCCTTGAGCGGAGGGGACACGGAGCAATCCGCGCGCCGGCGAATTGCTCAGCGTTCCCCGGCTCCGTGCCCGGTCGTGCGCCGGCTCCTTCGCGGCGCACTGGCACCCTGGCAGCGCCGTCGCCCCACCCGCCCGCCGGGGGTGGCAGCCGAGGGCCGCGGCACTCCATCGATACCCCTGCGACAGCGACGTGGCCCCCTCAGTTCACGCCGTGGGAAAAGCGGAACAAACGGGCCGGTCGGATTACCGCGGCTCAGGTAAGCCTCCACTGGTACATGATGAAATCGCTCGGACCGCCGGTGTAGCGGTCATAGAAGGCCCGACCACGCTCGTTGAAGTCCTGGGTCACCCAGCGAAGCACGGGCCAACCGCGGTCGCCGGCCAATTGCTCGAGCGCTTCGAACAGGGCATCGGCCACCCCCGTGCCCCGGGACTGCGGCGCGACGAACAGATCGTCGAGAAACCCCATGTCGCGGCCGCCCAGCGGCCGGGGACAGGCGCGGACATGGGCGATCCCGACCGCCGCGCCGCCGCCCTCTCGGGCGATCAGGCCCTCGAGCACGTGCCGCGGGTCCAGCAGCCAGGTCCACACCCGATCCGCGGTGGCCGCGTCCATGGACACGCCGTAGAAGTCGGCATAACCGTCGAAGAGCGGCCGCCAATCCGGCTTGTCTTCGGGGGTAACGAACCGAACCTTGAAACCTGTCATGATCTGCTCCGCTTTGGTGGCCGATTCAGGGGAGCTTAGCCCGCGCGAGCCGACGGCGCATTGGCGGCACAGACGTACCCGGCGGAAACCAGCGCCATCGGGCGCCATCAAACCGGGAAGCGCACCTTGCGGGTCGGTACGGCAGGCGCCGGCCCGCGGGAGCACCGCACGGCGTGATGCCTCAATCGGCCGCCTGGGCCAGTCGCATGCCGGGAATCCGGACCATATCCTTCAGCTCGGTATCGAATATCTCCACGAAGTCCCGCGCGGCGGCCGACAGGTGCTTCCAGTGGCGAAAGCCCCAGCCAAATGGCGCCGGCGGGACGTCTTCGAGGGGTATGGCCCGCACCGCCCCGCTTTGAGCAAAGTTGTGCGCCTGTACGGCGGGCACGATGGCCTGTCCCAGGCCCAGCTCCACGAACACGCTGGCGGTGTCGAAGTCGTCGAAGACGATCTCCGGTTCCAGGTACACACCCTGCTCCGCGGCGGCATGCTCCAGCAGCCCGCGGTGAGTGGTGCCCTCCGACAGGCCCAGGTAGCGAATGCCGTGCAGATCCTTCAGGTGGAGGCGCGTCCGCCGCGCCAGCGGATCGGCCGCGGCGACCAGCAGGAAGAAGCCCTGGTAGGCCACGGTTCGCGTGTTCACGCCGCGCATACGGTCACCGGTAGTGACCAGAGCCAGGTCGGCCTGATTGAGCCGCAGCAGCTCGAAGCACCGTCGTGTGGAGTTTGCCGGCAGGAAGCGAATATTCACGCCGGGGTGGGCCCGGCTGAAGGCGACCACCGCATTCTTCAGAAAGTGCCGAACCGTGGTGCCGCCGGTGGTGATGGTCAGCGTACCGGTTTCCCCGTGTTCCAGAGCATGGATGCGCTGGCGCGCCAGCTCGATGGCATCCAGCCCCTGCAGAGCCAGCTCCCAGAGTATGCGCCCGGCCTCGGTGGGCTCGATGCCGCGAGCGCCCCGCTCGATCAGGGCCGTGCCGAACTCGCTTTCCAGGCGGGTCACGTGCTGACTGACCGATGACTGGGTGCGGCCCAGCCTGCGCGCCAACGCGCTCAGACTGCCGGCCTCGCAGGCGGCGACGAAAATTCTCAGGTCTTCCAGAGTCATAGTCGTTATTTAAGCAATTGCTAAGAGGAAATCAATATCTCTTAGCGTTGACTGAGCTCGCGAATAGTGAAACGCTCCTCCTCGCACGACATGCACGCCGCACTAGGAGCACGACCATGAAGACGACACGTGTGACGCCCGATAGCCTCCAGGCCATGAAGCGCGAGGGCCAGCGGTTTGCCGCGCTGACCGCTTACGACTACACGTCCGCGCAGATGGTCGATGCCGCCGGCGTGCCGTTCATTCTCGTCGGCGACACCCTGGGCATGGTGGTCCAGGGCGAATCCTCCACCCTGCCGGTCACACTCGACCACGTCATTTACCACGCCCGGGCCGTTAACCGAGGCACGACGCAATCGCTGGTCATCGCCGACATGCCCTTCATGACCTATCACGTCTCCGTGGAAGATGCCATGCGCAACGCCGGGCGCCTGATGCAGGAGGCGGGTGTCGGCGGCGTGAAAATCGAAGGCGGCGCCGAGATCGCGCCCACGGTCGAGCGGCTGGTTCAGGCCGGGATCCCGGTCTGCGGCCATCTCGGCTACACCCCGCAGTCGACCCACACCCTGGGCGGTCCCCGGGTACAGGGCCGCAGCATCGAGGCCGCGACCAAGCTGATCGCCGACGCCGAGGCCCTGGAGGCGGCCGGCGCCTTCGCTGTCGTGCTGGAGCTGGTACCGGCCTCGGTCGCCGAGGAGGTCACGCGCCGGCTGACCATACCGACCATCGGTATCGGCGCCGGACCGGCCTGTGACGGCGAAATCCAGGTCTTCCACGACCTGTTCGGCTTCTATACCGATTTCAAGCCGCGTCACACCAAGCGCTACCTCAACGTAGCCGAGCAGATCGCGGCCGCGGCGTCGAGGTACCGGCAGGACGTCGCCCAGCGTGCATTCCCCGGACCGGAGCAGACCTCGGACCTCAAGCCGGAGGTCCGCGACGAGCTGTTCGAGTACCTGCACGGTCCCAGCCGGCGGACCGCCCACGGCTGACCGCTCCCTCGTGCCCCGGGATGCGGCCGCATCCCGGGGCTGCTCGTGCTTTTCTCGGGTAATGCAGCAGGTATCCACTGCGCGGCCCTGCTATCGCGACACGCCCGGCGCGATCGGGTCGCTTGAATCACGTTCCCGGACCGCCTGCTTGAAGCCCACCTCCTGCAGCTCCGTGGGCATGTTCCCGTCGATGGCGTTCAGATGGTCCGGCCGATTGAGCATGATGGTCGCGACGCGGTCCTCGACGGTATAGGCGAGGCTGCTGTACTGCATGACATCTCTCCGTAGCACCGGGGTTGTTACACATAGACGTACGAATTGAAATCAGATGTAACTAGCGAAACGGCACCGTCAAGCGTGACGACCGGGCCTGATAATGGAGCTCAGCCCGAAGACCCTCGCTCGATCTGTTGACTGTGGCCGGAAACGCGCCGCTGGCCTCGACCGCTCTCACCGCGGCCGGCAAGCCGACGGGGTTTCCGGCCGGCTCGGTGCGGGTTGCCGTCGGCAATCGGGGCGCCGCTCCAACCGCGAACTGCGGCCCCGGCGCGGGCAGGCGTGGAGCGCGTCACGCAGATGCCTGGCCGGCAATGGGGTGCTCCGGCTCATGCAGCATGCCAAGCAATCGTTCGCGTTCCGTCTTCAGCTGCTGGGCTTTTTCCCGGCGCACGTGACCGTAGCCGCGCAGTTGCTGGGGCAGCGCCAGAAGCTGCAGCGCGGTCTCCAGGTTTACCGCCTCGAGCTCCGCCAGGACCCCTTTCACGTCCTGCTCGAAACGCTCCAGCCACACCCGGGCCAGGCGCCGGTCCGCTGAATTGCGGAACGGGTCGAGCCAGGTATTGCGCCAGCGGCGCGCCCGGGCGAGCACGCGGAATCCCGGGAGGATCCAGCTCCCCACCTCCCGCTTGATCCATTTGCCGGTCTCGGAATCTCGCTTGCAAAACGGCCCCCCGCCCAGATGGAAACGCAGCCTGGCATTGCCTTCGAAGGCCTGCGCTACCTCGCTCACATAAGGGGTCTCGCCCATCAGCCGGGCGACCTCGTACTCATCCTTGTGCGCCAAGAGCTTGAAGTAGCTCTTCGCAACCGTGCGCGGCATCTCCTCGCCCAGTCCCGCCAAGGCACAGGCCTCCGCAACGCGGTCTACCAGGTCCACGTAGCGTTGGGCGTATGCGGCGTCCTGGTAACCCACGAGGAATTCGTTGCGCACGCCAACCAGCTGGTCCAGGCCGTCGCCTTGCTGCTCGGACACTTCGCCGAGCACGGCGGCGTGCAGGCTGCGGGCATACTCCGGGTCGGCGGCGAGCAAGCGGCCCAGCTCTAACGCCTGCTTGTTCATCGCCACACCCGCACCGTTAAGCTCGATGGCCTGCTCCAGGGCCCGGTGCGAAACCGGCAGCTGACCTGCCTGCCAGGCATGGCCGAGCAACACCGTATTGGCGCCGATACTGTCTCCCAGCACGGCGGCAGTAATTGCCGAGGCGTCGATGAACCGTGCGCGGCCCGAGGTGGCGTCCGCCAACCGGCCTTCCAGGGCCTCTCGGTTCACCTGCCACTCGGGGTTGGCGGCAAACTCGGCGGTGGGCAGGGTGTCGACGTTGGCGAGCGTCGACGAACGCTCGGGGGCAAGGCGCGTCAGGGTGTCGTCGCCGGCGGCGACGATCAGGTCGCAGCCGAGCAGCAGATCGGTCTCGCCCTGGGCGATGCGGGGCGCATGGAGGCCAGCCGGATCTCGGGTCAGGCGGATGTGGGAATGCACGGCGCCGTACTTCTGGGCGAGTCCCGTCACGTCCAGCGAAGACGCCGCCAGACCGTCCAGATGCGCCGCCATGGCCAGCAGAGCCCCGGTGGTGACAACCCCCGTGCCGCCGACGCCAGCGATCAGCACCTGGTAGGACTTGCCGACGTCCGGCAGCACGGGCTCAGGCAGCGCGCCCTCCGGGGGCATCGGCATCGACGGCGCAGCGGCCCGAACGGGTACATAGTGGCCGCCGTGGACGGTGATGAAGCTCGGGCAGAAGCCGTCCACGCAGGACATGTCCTTATTGCAGGAAGATTGATTGATGCGGCGCTTGCGGCCGAACTCCGTCTCCAGCGGCTCCACCGACATGCAGGAGGACGCCAGACCGCAATCGCCGCAGCCCTCGCATACCAGCGGATGAATGAAAGTGCGCACCGCCGGATCGGGCCACTTGCCGCGCTTGCGCAGGCGCCGCCGCTCGGTGGCGCAGGGCTGCTCATAAATGAGCACGGACACCCCGGGAAAGCCGCGCAGCTCGCGCTGGACCGCGTCGAGGTGGCTGCGCTGATGCAATGCCACGTTCTCCGGCAGGCTGCCAGCGGGGTACTTGTCCGCGTCGTCCGTCACGACCGCCACCTTGCCGACGCCCTCAGCCAGCAGCTCCCGGGCCATCTGCGATACGGAGAGCTCGCCGTCGATGGGCTGGCCGCCGGTCATGGACACGAAGCCGTTGACGAGCAGCTTGAAGGTGATGGGTTGCTTCGCGGCCACCGCTTGACGCACGGCGAGAAAACCGGAGTGAAAGTAGGTGCCGTCGCCCATGTTGGCGAACACGTGGGGCTCTTCGGTGAACGGTGCCTGACCCACCCACATGGTGCCCTCGCCGCCCATGTGCGACATGGTGGTGGTCTGCAGGGGGTTCTTGAGCAACGCGATGGAATGACAGCCAATGCCGGCCAGAGCTCGGCTCCCTTCCGGCAGCCGGGTGGAGGTGTTGTGCGGGCAACCGGAGCAGAAGGTGGGCATCCGGACGGGGCCGGCACCCGCCGGATGGGTCCCGCCGGGAAGCCGTTCGGCCAGCCCCGCATCGTCAAGCAGGTTCACGATGGCATGCGCCACTCGTGCCGGGTCCAGCTCGCCGACCCGCGACACGACGCTCCTAGCGGTCTCATCCCACTCGTTGCGCCCGTCGCGCTTGCCCACGATCCTCGGGCCGGCAGCCAGACCGGCGTCGTACAGGATGGACTTGATCTGGTTCTCCAGCAGAGCCCGCTTTTCCTCGATTACCAGGATGGTCTCAAGACCGTCGGCGAATCGGCTTACGATCCCCGGGTCCAGCGGCCAGACCACGCCAACCTTGAGCAGCCGCACGCCGCGGGCCTCGCATTCCCGGTCGTCGAGGCCCAGCTCAGCCAATGCTTGACGCACGTCAGCCCATGCCTTGCCGGCACTGACGATGCCGACCCTTGGACGCGCGGGATCCGTCACGACACGGTTGAGACCGTTCAGGCGCACATAGTCCAGCACCGCCGGGAGCTTGTGGTTGTATAGCCGCTCCTCCGCCGCCATGGGCGTATCCACCATCCGCGTGTGGACGCCGCCCGCGGCGCCTTCGGCGGGCTCGGGCATGAGGATTTCCGGGCAATCGGGACCGACGCGCACGCTCCGGGCACTTTCCAGCACGTCGGTAACCAGCTTCAGCCCGACCCAGCACCCGGAATGACGGCCGATGGCAAAGCCGTGCAGGCCGAATTCCAGGATCTCCTGCACGTTGGCCGGATAGAGGACGGGAATGCCGGCGGCGATGAGCGCCGGCTCGGACTGGTGGGCCGTGGTCGAGGACTTGGCACCGTGATCGTCGCCGGCCAGTACCAGTGCCCCGCCCTGCGGGCTGGTTCCCGACAGGTTGCCGTGCTTAAGCGGGTCGCCGCTGCGATCCACGCCCGGGCCCTTGCCGTACCAGATGCTGAACACGCCCTCGACACGGGCTCCTGGAAACCGCCCGACCCACTGGCTGCCCCAGACGGCGGTAGCCGCCAAGTCCTCGTTGACGCTGGGCTGGAAATGGATGTCATGGGCCCGCAGCTGTGACGCGGCCTGCCATAGCGCCAGGTCGTAGCCGCCCAGCGGCGAGCCGCGGTAGCCGGCAATGAAACCGGCAGTGCTCCGGCCGGCATCCCTGTCGCGCAGGCGCTGCTCTATAGGCAACCTCACCAGCGCCTGGGTGCCGGTGAGAAAGAGCATGCCTTCGCGGCGGGTGTAGCGCTCCTCCAGGCTGTGCTGCCGCGCCGGAACCGCGTCCTCCACTGCACTCATGCCCGTCTCCTCCCATATCTGTCCGGTGCGTTCCCGCCACCGACGATGCGGCTATTGTTGACAGGTACCGTTCAGAGCACCTTGCCGGGATTGAGAATGCCTGCCGGATCGAGCGCCTGCTTCAGGCTGCGCATCACGGCAAGCTCGCTGGCACTGCGGGAATAGGGCAGATAGGCCTTTTTCTCCAGTCCGATGCCGTGCTCGGCGGAAATGGATCCCCCCGGGCCGCGCAGCGCCCCGTAGACGATCTCCTCTGTCTCGGCCTTGGCCGCCGGCGTATCCTCGCCGGGCGAGACCACCAGGTGCAGATTGCCGTCACCGAGGTGGCCGAATACGACACAGCGGGCGCCCGGCCAGCGGTCAAGCAGCCGTGAACGCACGTCGATCACGTAACCTTCCATGTCGTCCAGCGCCAGCGATACGTCGAAGGCGTACAGGGGCGACAGCGTGGTCATCAGGGCCTCGATGTCGTCCCGAATAGCCCACATCGCGCTCTGCTGGGCCCTTGAAACGGCGATGCTCGCGTCGACCGCGATCCCGGCACTCATCGCCTCCGACAGCGCCGACTGGAAGACCGCCTCGTCCTGCTCCGCTCCCGCACCCAGCGACTCGACCAGCACGTAGTAAGGATAGTCCTTCGCAAGCGGAGGCACATGACGGTCCGAGGCCTCCAGCACGAGCCGGTAGAAATCGTTCCACATCACTTCGAAGCAGCCCAGGCCGCCCCCGAGGCGGCTATCGAGCAGTGTCAGCAGCCGAGGCAGGGCCGCGAACTCCTCCACTGCCAGCATTGCCGTCGTGCGGCTCCGGGGCGCCGGCCGCAGCCGCAGCACCGCTCGAGTGACGATCCCGAGGGTCCCTTCCGAACCGATGAACAGCTGCTTGATGTCGTATCCGGTGTTGTTCTTGAGGAACGGCTTGAGGGAAGAAACCACCGTGCCGTCGGCGAGCACGGCCTCTATTCCGAGCACCTGCTCGCGCATCATCCCATAGCGCAGCACGCGGTTTCCCCCGGCGTTGGTGGCAATGGCGCCACCGATGGTCGCAGTGCCACGCGCCCCGAAGTCCACGGCAAAGGAAAGCCCCGCATCCTCCGCCCGCCCCTGCACCGTCGCCAGCGCAACGCCGGCCTGGACCCGGGCCGTGCGGCCCACGGTGTCCACCCGCTCGACGCGGTTCATCCGCTCCAGGGAGACCACGACGTCGCCCGGGGCCGCTAGCGCACCGTCCACCAAGCCGGTCCCCCCGCCCACCGGCACCACCGGTTGACCGGCGCGGTGGCAGGCTGCGAGGACCCGCGAAAGCGCCTCGGTACTGTCCGGCCTGACCACGGCGGCAGCCGCGCATTCCCCGCCCTTGATGTTCGCGGGCCTGGCGCGCACCTCCGCTCCCGTGAGCAGGCCCCTGTGGCCAACGGCTGCGTGTATCGCCTTCAACACGTCGTTCATGGACCGCCCTCCTCCCGCTTCCATCCACCGCCAGCGCCGACACGCGGCACCAGCAGCGTAGCCGACTGCCCGGCGCGGCCCTCTCATGACCGGTCCCTCGCCCCCCGGAAGCGCTTCTGACCCGTATCGCTCCTCCTACCGCCACTGCTTCTACTCTCGGCCGGGAGGCGAAACGCCGCCATGACGTGGATCAAACGTGGATCAACCGCGGGAAACCGCGTAGCGGCAAGCGGCTCAGGCGCGGCTGAGAAGGCGTCTATAGAGTGCCTGATGAGCGGGCACGGACAAGCCGTGGGTCCCGGCCAGCGAAAGCAGATAGCCGGTGATGTAATCCACCTCCAGTGTCCGACCTGCGCGGGCATCCTGGAGCATGGAGGATCGATTGGCCGCGGTGGCGCGGGCCACGCGAACGGCCTCAGCGAAAGCCGAAGTGTCGAAAGCGTACCCGGCCGCACCAAGCAGGCGATCCGCTTCTTCTCCCAGCCGGCGCATCCTGTCCACCGCGTCCGGGCGTTCCAGCAGCTCCCCGTTGAGGCAGTTGTAGACCACGGTCAGGGGGTTGATCAGCGCATTGACGCGCAGCTTGTTGGCCAGGTGCCACTGAATGGGCTCGGCGGTTTCGGCATCGAATCCGGCGGCCCGAAACAACGCCGTCCAATCGAAGTTTGGACCGCCCAGGCGGCCCACTCGCGTGATGCCGCGTCCTGCGTGGACAACCGTATCCGGCTCCGGCCGGTAGGCGCCCTCGGTCGTGCTGGCCGCATACACGCTCAGTGCGGGAAACCGCCGGACGATAGCCTCCTGGCTGCCCATGCCGTTCTGCATCAGCAGCAGGGCAGCATCCGCCGCCAGCTTGTCGGCGGTGGCTTCCACCGCCGACAACGCATCCTGGGCCTTGGTGCAAAGGAGCATCCGCCGCACGGGTCCCTCCAGAGTATCCGCCGGGCGCTGCGGCAGGGTCACAGCCGTCTCGGTGTCCGCTTCCCGGAGGCGGAACCGCAGCTCCCCCTCCGGGCACCCTGGACGCCGGATGAGTACCACCGGCGATATCCGAGAGAGATATGCCGCCACCATGAGGCCGATACTGCCGGCACCGAGAATGTGGACGGTCTCGGACGGGGAGGTCATGGGGACAATGGTATCAGCAAGGAATCGCGCCGGGGACGGCGTTCCCACGCGGGTCTTGCCAGCCGCTGGTTGGGCGTCCAGCGCGTTCGCTCACCCGCTCATCTGTTGCGGCAACCAGGTGACGATACCGGGGAAAAGCACGACGATCACCACCGCCACGAGGAGCACCAGGAAGAACGGAATCGACGCGGCCGCGATCTGGAAGATGTTACGTCCCGTCAGCCCCTGCAGCACGAACAGGTTGAAGCCCACGGGCGGCGTAATCTGGGACATTTCCACCACGATCACCAGGAAGATGCCGAACCACAGCAGGTCGATTCCCGCCGCCTGGACCATGGGCAGCACCACCGATGTGGTGAGAACCACCACGGAGATCCCATCCAGGAAACAGCCCATGACGATGAAGAACAGGGTCAATGCCGCCAGCAGCGCGTAGCGGGACAACCCCATGCCGGCGATCCACTCGGCCAGGGCGCGGGGGATCCCGGTATAGCCCATGGCGGTGGTGAGGAAAGCGGCACCGGCCAGTATGAACACGATCATGCAGGAGGTGCGCGTCGCGCCCAACAGTCCCTCCTGGAAGGTCCGCCAGCTCAGGGTCCCCGTCGCCGCGGCCAGCACCAGCGAACCGGCGACGCCGATGGCCGCGGCCTCGGTCGGCGTGGCGAGGCCCACGTAGATGGAGCCGATAACGCAGACGATCAGCAGGACTACGGGGATCAGCCGTCCGGAGCGCTTGATGCGTTGCAGGGTCGGCAAAGGGGGATCCGCCGGCGGCGTGCGGCCGGGGTTGAGCAGCGACCAGATCACGATATAGCCCATGAACAGCGCAACCAGCATCAGCCCGGGCAGTATGCCGGCGATGAACAGGCGGGCGATGGACAGCTCGGCGCTGACCCCGTACACGATGAGGATGATGGACGGCGGAATCAGCAGCCCCAGGGTGCCGGAACCCGCCAGCGTGCCGATGATCATGCGCTGGTCGTAGCCCCGCGCTTTGAGCTCCGGAATGGACATGCGGCCGACGGTGGCGACGGTGGCCGCGGACGACCCCGACACCGCGGCGAACACCCCGGAACCAAGCACGTTCACGTGCAGCAGGCGGCCCGGCAGGTTGCCGAGCCAGGGTGCCAGCCCGCCGTAGAGGTCTTCGGACAGGCGCGAGCGGTAGAGGATCTCCCCCATCCAGATGAACAGAGGCAGCGGTGCCAGCGACCACGACGAGATGGAGCCCCAGAACGACGTGCCCAGGGCCAGTCCCGTGGGCGCGGTGGTGAATACCATCATGGCGAACAGAGCCACACCCAGCAGCGAAAGGGCGACCCAGATTCCGGTGCCGAGCAGCAGGAACAGGAGAAAAACGAGCAGCAGGCCCAGCTCGATGGTGCTCACGCCTAGAGCTCCTCCTGTTCGGCCTGCTCGCGCTCATAGAGCGGCTCCCGACCGCGAAGTACGTCCACCAGGATATCCAGCAGACTGATGGTGAATACGATTAGCCCGAGCGCCATGGCCGTCTGCGGAATCCACAGCGGCACGGCCAGCAGGCCCGGTGAGACGTCGCCGTATCGGTAGGAGCCGACTACCAGGTCCACCATCCAGTAGGCGGCGTAACCGGACATGACGGCCGCCGCACCCAGGCACCATGCCTCCATGGCGCGATGAAACCGCGCCGGCAGGTGAGTGGTGAGCAAGGTCACACGGATGTGGGCGCCGCGGCGCAGGGCCGGTGCCAGGGCCAGAAACGCGGAGGCGGCCACGCAGAAGCCCGCGAGCTCGTTGGCCGAAGGCACCACGACGCCCAGCAGCCGCCCGATGCTCTGGGCGAGCACCAGCACGGCTATGGCCGCCAGCGCGATGGCTCCCAGGGCGCCGCAGGCCGCGTACAAGCCGTCCAGCACGCGGCGCATGTCAACCGCCCCGCCTCATCGATGCGAGACTACTGCCGGTAATCGTCGATGATCTCCTGACCGGCTTTGCCCGTCTCGTCCAGCCAGAGCTGGGTCATCTTCTTGCCGACCTGGCTCAGTCCCTTCATGAGCCCGTCGCTGGGCTGCAGGACTTTCATGCCATGCTCGCTGAGAACCTCCTTCTTGGCCTCCGCCTCCTGCTTGCTCATATTCCAGCCGCGCTCCTGGGCGTGCTTCGCCGCCGTGAGCACCGCTTGCTGAGTGTCGTCATCCAGGGCGTCAAACGCCGACTGATTGATGATGACCATGTTCTTCGGCAACCAGGCCTGGATGTCATAGAAGCGGTCCACGAAGTCCCAGGCCTTGCTGTTGGCGCCCGTGGAAGGTGAGGTGATCATGGCCTCCACGATGCCGGTGGAGAACGCCTGGGGGATCTCCGGCACTTCCACCTGGGTCGGCGTCATGCCGGTCAGCTCGGCCAGCCGCGAGGTCGCCGAGTTGTAGGCGCGGAACTTGAGCCCCTTCAGGTCGTCGACGGAGTCCACCTTCCTCGAGGTATACAGCCCCTGGGGCGGCCACGGCACCGCGTACAGCAGCTTGATGCCGTCCTTGCCGAGCAACTGCTCGATCTTGGGCCGCGACGCATCCCACAGACGTGCCGCGTCGTCGTAGCTGGTTGCCAGGAATGGAATCGAATCCACGGCGTAGATGGGGTTCTCGTTGCCGAGGATGGAGATGAATACTTCGCCCGCCTGCACCTGTCCGGTCTGCACAGCACGCTTGATCTGCGGGTGTTTTACCAGCGAGCCGGCGCTGTGAACCGTGATTTTCAGCTTGCCGTCGGTGGCCTTTTCCACCTCGTCGGCGAACTTGTAGATGTTCTGGGTATGGAAGGTGGCATCCGGGTAGGGAGTGGCCATGTTCCACTGCGCCGCCTGCGCCCCGCCGAAGCTCAGCACGAGCCCCAGGCCTGCCAGCGTGCCCTTGAGAATGTTCTTCATGGTTATATCTCCTTTCCTGCTGCGGATCGGCCGCCGCACCGTTGCTCTCGGCCGAGTATAGTTCACGCGGCGGAGGCGAATCGATGCTTCAGAAACCGGCCCGGCACGGTTACCCTGCAGACAGCCACCGAGGAGCATTCATGCTGAAACCGCCGCCAGAGCGATTCGATGACCGGGAGCGGGAGGCCCTGGCGGCCGCGCGCCGCTTCCGGCGGGAGATCGTCGAGCCCAACGCCGCCGGTTGGGAGGCGGCCCGCCGGATGCCCGTGAACGCCCTGCGCGAGGCCGCCGAGCACGGCCTGCTCGGGATCGAGGCTCCGGCCGACCGCGGTGGCCTCGGCCACCGGTATCGCGTCAAGCTGGCGATCGCCGAGGAGCTCGCCTGCGGCGACATGGCCTTCGCCTTCTCTCTGATCAATACCCAGAACGTGGCGGCCCGTCTGGCCGCCAGCCCCACTGCCCGGCACCGCGAAGAGCACGTTCCGGCCCTGGTACGGGGGGAGATCTTCGGCGCCACCGCCCTCACCGAGCCCCACGCCGGCAGCGATTTTTCGGCCATCGCCACATCCGCGCGCCGGGTGGACGGCGGTTGGGTGCTCAACGGCGACAAGGCATGGATCACCAATGCCGCCGCGGCCGAGCTGTTCATCACCTACGCCCAGGCCAATCCGGAAGCGGGCTGGCGGGGCATCGGCGGTTTCCTGGTCGACGCTCGACGGCCCGGTTTCGAACGCGGCGAACCCTACTCGCTGCTGGGCGGCCACGCCATCGGAGCTGGCGGCTTCGCCCTCCGCGACTACTTCGTCCCCGACGAGGACGTACTGTCCCCGCCCGGCGAGGGATTCAAGCAGGCGCTGTCGGGCGTCAACGGCGCCCGGGTCTATGTCGCCGGGCTGTGCACCGGCCTGATGGCCTCCTGCCTGCACACCGCCCTGGAATACGGCGCGGCCCGCCACAGCTTCGGGCGGGCGCTGATCGCGCACCAGGGCCTGAAGTGGTCGCTGGCCGGGGTCGCCAACGACCTGGAGGCGCTGCGGGGGCTGACGTGGTCCGCGGCGGCGGCGGTCGAAGCCGGCGGTGACGCCGTGATGGCGGCGGCCCACGCCAAGCAGTTCGCCGGCCGGGTCACCGTGCCGGCGGCGACCGCCTGCATCCAGGCCATGGGCGCGGCCGGCCTGCGAACGGACCAGCCGCTGGGCCGCCATCTCGCCTGCGCCAAGATCGCCGGCTACACCGACGGCAGCACGGAAATGATGTACGAACGGGTCG
>Ga0102944_1000363_pt1 | contig 35606 bp, 29 predicted proteins | sample SalPonD_shore_MG_FD_78172 | JGI IMG/M metagenome (GOLD analysis project Ga0102944, IMG submission 78172) | Salt pond soil microbial communities from South San Francisco under conditions of wetland restoration - Salt Pond MetaG... | ecosystem: Environmental > Aquatic > Marine > Intertidal zone >... | reverse complement strand
TTCGCATCCGCGGTCACAGGGGAAGGCGGCGGTTCCGGGTTGAATAATTTTCGAGGGCACGTTCCAGGGACCAAACCGGACCGGGGAATTATAATGCGCCGGATCTCCGGTGCGGGGGTGGCAAGAGATCTCGGCTACCGGAATGCCGGCTGCAGCGGCCAGATGCATGACCCCGGAATCATTACCCAGAAAAAGTCCGCAACGGCGGGCCAGGGCAGCAGTTTGCCGGAGGGTGAGACTCCCGGCCGCATTAATGACCTGGTGTCCGGTTCTGTTCCGAAAAGTTTCTCCGCTCTCTTGCACTTCCGGACCTCCCAGAATGACGATCCGGGCCCGCAGGTGGTTCGTCAACCAGCGGCTTACCCGGATAAACCTGGATAACGGCCAGATGCGCCGGGGATGACCGGCGCCCGGCCCCACCGCAATCAGGAAATCCCGGGGACCAACCTGGTGCGCCTGCAGGAAATCCCGGACGGTCCGGTGATCGTCCTCCGTGAGCCAGAGTTCCAGGCTCTCATCCCGGACTTCTTGGCCCAAAAAACGGATAAACTCCAGATTATGCTCCACTTCGTGGGCCAGATCGGTGTGCTCCAGGATATGAGTAAACAGCAGATTTTCCCCCCGGTTCAGGGTGGACTTGGTCGGAGTGGTGCGCTCGGTATAGCCTGCCCGGCGAGGGGCCCCACTGTAGTAAACCAGGTAATTTTCTAAGTAAAAATCCACGTCCCAGCGAGGCACAAGCGCCAGGGCAAATCGCCGGTTCCAGAGATGCTGCCGGGCATATCGAATGGTGTGGTAGTGGCGTCTGAGTCCTCCGCCGGCCGGGAGAGTGTGCCCGCCAAAGGTCAACACCTCATCCACATACGGGCATGCTTCCACCAGATTGAACACACCGGGATGTACCAGGAGAGTCCGGTGTGCTGACGGAAAGGCGTGCCGTAATTCCCGCAGAAAACCACTGGACATGACCACGTCCCCGATTTTGTCCAGCCTTGAAATCAAAATCCGATCGGCTTGCAGGAGCGGGGTCTCATTGATAGCAGGACGCCGTCCCAGCAGACGGAACAACCACTCACCGAACAAAGAAATCAGCCGGAGGGATCCGGATTTCCGGGGTTGTATTTGTACCGGAGTGTGCATCATAAGTATGTGACATCTTATTGGTTTCATGCCGGCAATGAAAGAAGAATATATTCCCGCATGACAGCCTCACAAATCTTTGCCGTGAGTATGCCGGGTTCTTTGGCAGGGCACGGTTCCCGCCCGACTATACTCTGGGACTCTCGCTCCGAATTACGCTTGCCTGCCCCGGCCCGGTTCCGTATCATAGAAGCATCGTTCTTGAGCGATTTCTTTTCAGATTTATATTATGCCCATAATTCCGGAATCGCCCGGTATACCCGAAATGGAGGATCCTGGTATGAAGCGTTTAGTGACACTGGTTGTGATACTGGTGCTGGGGCTGCACGGGGTGGACGCTGCCTTCGGACAAAATGCACCCGATCGCAAACTCCTGGCCAAAAGCTATCCTCTGGGGCAGTTGAAAGAGATTATTCTTCCCAGGGAAGCCTGGCGGCCGTATCCGAGCGTTGCGGATCCCGCCGGATTCGAGCAGATTCCGGCGGCAATCCGACAGGCATATATTTCGGATGGGAAGAAACTGCTTGATGCTGACTGGCCGCCGTTGCCGGCGTCGGTGTTTCTGGAATACGCCCGAACCGGGAACCGTTCCCATTATGAGGCGCTCTCTTTCGGGCGCCGGGAACAGCTGGCGGGTCTGGTGCTGGCCGAAGCGTTTGAGCGCAAGGGGTGCTTTCTGGACCAGATTGTGAACGGGATCTGGTCCATTTGCGAAGAGTCGTTCTGGGGTGTCCCGGCACATATGGGGTTGCAGGAGGCCGGGCCGGGGTTGCCGGATGTGACCGAGCCGGTGGTGGATCTCTTCGCCGCAGAGACCGGGGCGCTGCTGGCCTGGACTTACTATCTCCTGAAACCGGAATTGGATAATATCAATCCCCTCATTGCAGAGCGCATGGTCGTCGAGACGGAACGTCGAATTCTCACGCCTTTTCTGAAACGGGACGATTGGGGGTGGATGGGATTTCGGTGGCGGGCACACCAGGAGACGACCCGGCCGGTGAACAACTGGAATCCCTGGATTAACTCGAACGTATTGACGGCTGCGTTGATTCTGGAACCGGATCCGGTGCGGCGGCTGCGACTGGTTCACAAAGCCATGGACAGCATCGATAATTTCATTATGCCTTATCCGGCGGATGGCGGATGTGACGAAGGCCCCAGCTACTGGAGCCGGGCGGGCGGCTCGCTGTTTGATTGTTTGGGGTTGCTCTACAGTGCCTCCGGCGGAAAAATTGATGTGTTCGATCAGCCGCTGATAAAAAAAATGGGAAGGTACATTTATCGAACCTACATCAGTGATCCCTATTATATTAATTTCGCGGACGCGTCGGCCCGGATGCGGCCCGATCCTGCGCTGGTCTTTCAATACGGCCGGGCAATCCAGGATCAGGCCATGATCCGGTTTGCCGCTTTCGTGGCACAAAAAGAAAATTACGGCACGGGAGTCATCGGTGGCAGCTTCGGCGTGTTAAACCGGGCGTTACCTGCCTTGTTCACTCTCAAGGAGCTCCTGGGAACCCCGCCGGCGGAGCCGTTGGTCCGGGATGTGTGGTTACCGGATATCCAGGTGATGGCGGCCCGCTCCGAACCGGGTAGCAGCGAGGGGTTTTATCTGGCAGCCAAAGGTGGCCATAATAACGAGAGTCATAATCATAACGACGTGGGCAACTATATCGTCTTTCATGACGGCACACCGGTACTCATTGACGCCGGAGCACAGACCTACACCGCCCAAACATTCAGCAGTCACCGATATGAACTCTGGAACAACCAGTCCGCTTATCATACCCTCCCGACCATCAACGGAGTGATGCAGAAGAACGGCCGGGAGTTCGAGGCGCGGGATGTCAAATACACGTCTACTGCCCGGGAAGCCGAACTCTCTCTGGATATAGCCCATGCCTATCCACCGGACGCGCAGGTGAAATTGTGGAAACGAAGGATCACGCTCCGGCGGGGAAACACCGTTGAAGTCACGGCACAGTACCAGCTGCAGGTTTTGGTGAAGCCGTTTACGCTTAATTTCTTAACGCCGCGGACTCCCCAAGTGGAGAAAAGCGGTCGTATCAGACTGACCGGCTCCGGTGAGGAAAGACCGTGTTACCTCAATTACGATCCAAATAAATTCGAACCGGCTTTCCGGACCATCACTATCCAGGACTCCCGGATGGGCCATAGCTGGGGACATGAACTGCAACGAATCGTGCTCCGGTCAAAAAGTACGGCACTGACCGGCCGGTTCACCATTTCGGTAGACGACTGAGTAGATGAAGGATAGTGGGATAGTTGGTCCCTGCTATTTCCCAGGGATACGATCTCTGCCTGGCCAGACCATACAACCTCCGGTGAATCTAGCTGTGCGCGGGAAAAAGGTCGGAATCAAAAGACCTGTTCGATTGATTGCTGCACCGAATAAAAAAAGCAAATGGCGGACGGCAACTGCCTTGTTGGATGGAGGAGGCGAGTTGTTATTTTTATGTCCGCCATTTGCATATGGCAGTGTACTGCTCCGCCTGAATTATCGTAGGGGATAAAAATCCTCTAATCCCCCCGCTTAACTTCTGTGCCACACAGCGTTCGTCTCGTTCCGTGACTTCCTAGAATTCAGCTACCGGATGAGACGATGCGAATCCCCATAATGTGTAAAAGCCCGATAGATTTCAACTTTGCTATAAAAACTTATCGAGAGTTAGAGACCGTAGGTGCAAAAAAACTAGTAGGTGCGTGCCAAATAAATAATCGTTTATTTCGATAAGCTATGGAATGAATATAGAGCGTTCTCCTAGCCGATGCAAATTATTTTTTAGTCATTTTCGACCGCAGGCTCTGATTAGAGAATCTGGGGAGAGACGTGTGAGAGATGAACTACGGTTCTTTAATGGGAAATTCGTCACAAGAAGGAAGTCCTTGGCGTGGCAGGGCGGACTTTATTTAAACACAATGGCAGATCAGCGAGGAGGTGAAAAGTCCTGGAAGTCCTAAAAACCATATCCCCGGCTGTTGAGGCCGGGGATACCAGGGTTGGATTTTGATGCCCTTTATCAAAACCGTTTTCTCCGTACGTAAAGTCACGCCACGCGGGCTACTTCTCTGAAGAAAATATCGCGTATGCGCTCGGAGAGGATCGATTGCCGGGTCGGGAGAGTAAGAAACCCGTCGACCTGGGCCTGCTTGGCTTTGAGTACGATTTCCTCGGTCGCGTTGTCCGAGACGAGCATCACCGGAATATGTGCGGTATCCCGATCCCGCCGAAGCATATTAATGGCCTCAAATCCATTTAATCCGCTGGTGTTAACGTCCATGAAAATCAGATGGGGATGGTGTTCCCGGGCAGTGTTTACGGCTTCTTCCCCCGAGGAGACGAAGGTAGTCAGATAGCCTGCAGATTTCAATACATCCATGAGGTGTTGCTTGGTGTTTTCCTTCTCACTGGCTATCAGTACTTTCGGTGTGCGGGCCTCCCCGGGATCCACAATTTTGGAAATGGTTTTCATATGCTCCCTGAGTATCTGGATTTCACTCTGAACGGTTTCGAATTCTCCCGTACCGGATGAGAGCGTTTCTTCCAGCTGATCCAGGCGTTCTTTGACCGCCACGGACGCCTGGCGCATTTTCCGGGTTTCCATGATCCGCTTGATCATAAATTCGATCCGGCCGATATCATACTGGGGATTGATTATCAGATAATCGGCAAGGAAGCCGGATTTGATTTCCGTCTTCGCAAAATCGGCCAGCAACCGTTCACAGAGTCCGATAATCTCCCCCTGGGTGTGGGCATGCAGCCAACGGTAGACCGGGATATGTGTACTGGTTTTCATTGATAAATCCACCAGAATGACGGAGGCTGATTCCAGCTCGGGAAGACCGGAGAAATCGGTCACATCAATCAGGGTGTTCACCTGATACTTTTTGTTTTCCAGAAATTGGTGAATAGGACGGACGTCATTGGCATTTTCTGCGATGAGCAGGATATCTTCGCTCTGCAGGGGCATAATGTGACTCCTTTTTCTACTGGTTCCATCCAGGGTTACTTGTATTCTTGCTGCGTCGATTATTCTCCGCTTCCGTTATCGCATTACTATTAAGACAATTCTCATGCCAATAAACTTTTCATCGCGAATAAACCAAGAAATCCAATGCATTTAGGGGATAAACCCGCCGGTAAATCTCTCTTGAATTTCGACGGGATTGTCGAAACCTCCCCCCAGAATGTCGATGAGAAAAGATATCCGGATCCAAATTTCCTGAGACAGAATAATGGCACAGAAGAAACGCCGGAAGAACGCAAAACCGGCAGGGCGCAGAGTAGGTGGCTTATTGCGGGGACCGGAACACCTGGACGTATCCAAAGCCTGCCCAGGAATACATATAAGTCATTACGAATGACTTAACCCAGGCGGGGGAGTTGTTTTGCTTTATCCTTCCATACGTTCTCATTGGCCCCCGGTCAACTGAATTCGTTGCTTTCCCACTTCTCTTTGCCCCCGGCATATCCGGTGGGACGCGAATGACCGGCAAAATACTGCAAGACCGGTCTAATCAATGGCAGGTATCTCACTCCCGGCCGGATTTCCACGCCTGAATCGCGCGCAGAACCTGGTCCGGCGGGTGCAGGCGTTGGGGAGGAAGCGTTTCCATCATGCGGTGCATGACCCTGTCGTACGCCTCCCGGTGACCGATCTGTCGTTCTGCCTCACCCAGCAGAAGAAAGATGTCATAATACCGACGGATGGGCATATAGGTTGGTGCGTCAATGTGGACCTCCGGATCCGCGTATCCCCGATACCGGTATCGGGTGAGCACATTTTTACGAAGGATATCGATATCTATGGGGGGATCCTGCTGTGGGAGAAGCCGGTAGACAATGCCTTCCTGTCGTAAGTAGGGGCGGATCCAGGTGGCCGCGAATTCCGGCCGGGTGAAATAGATCGGCCGGCGCCAGGCGTTCTCTGTGAAGACTTTCAGCAGGATCTGGTCGTGCACGTACAAAAGGGAATCGCCCAGGGTCGGGGGGACCTGGACCGTAACTGCTCCGGAAGGTTCTCGGCCGGCTCTGGCCGGATCCGGCAGGGCGATGGTGCTATCCTGCCAGGTGATCACTCGGAGGGCATGGATCTGCCGTGACGTCAAAGTCAGCGGGAATTCGGAATCTCTGGCGAGAATCTCACGAAGATACCATGGGGTATTCAGGAGGTGCAGGTTGCAGACCGTGACGTCGGTGCGGATTCCTTCCACATACTGCAGGTACCAGACGGGATAGGTATTGGCGTCGCCGGCAACGAAAAAGATGGCCTTGTCCGGAAGGGATGTGAGCAGGTTGTGTGCATAGTCGTATGCGAAATAGTGGCGGGAACCGTCGGTCTGCCGGTAATTACCTAGTACTTGATTGAGAGTGACCAAAAACAGGAGAGTCAACACCAGTCCCACACCAACATTCCGCTGTTTATGCGGCAACCGGAGGGTCCTGCGCATGAGGAATCCTGCCCCATAGATTATCCAGGTGCCGAAGATCACGAACGAGGGCAGATAGTGCCGGTCGATGGAACGGAAATAGTCCGCGGGCAGATTAAAATAGAACACGGCTCCCAAACTGCTGAGCAGAAACAACAGGGTTAGACCACAGCCCAGCCGCCACCGGCGTTTCCACACGACGGCGATCCCCGTTATTCCCAGCACTGCGGGGAGCAGGCCGATGAAACGCAGGGGATATCCCCAGGAGAAAAAGTTTTGGCCAAACACGCGGAGGTAATCCATCACCTGGTAGGGCCAAAAAGATCCCTGCCGCGGAAAGAGATTGATCATCATTCCCCCGCCATACTGGCTGATGGCGAGATAATCCCGTAATCTCTGGAAAGTCGCCGGATTAGTGAAGTTGAGCAGGGGATCCCCGGTGGCCATGGGAATGAGGAGCAGCAGCACCGAGAGCCCGGCCGCCAGTCCGCCGAGACCGGCTCCCCAGGCGCGTGGAGAAAGCAGCGTTTTCGGGCGCCTGAGCAGCACCCAGGGCAGTAGCCCCGGGAGCAGCAGCCAGTTGGTCCGGTGGACGGCGAAATCCAGACCGAAAAACAGGGCGATCACAAACAGCCAGTTGACCCCCTGGCGGGTCTCCGCTTCCTCCCACCAGCGCAGCAAGGCCCACATGAGCAAAGCCGTGAACAGTCCGGTGAGGACATACGGTGTGAACCGCACGGCATACGACCAGAGAGTCCGGCTAAAGGCAAAGATGAGCATGCCGGCGAAGAGTGCCGCACCCGTCAGCCATTGCGAACGTCCGGAGTACACTTCAAGGTGTTCGGCAGGGGTGCTCTTCAATAGCCGATATCCGATACGGCCGGCACCCAGTACGGTGCCCGCCGCAAATGCTCCCGCCAGCGTATTCAGCAGGGCGGCCGGCGCCACCCACGGCAGTAAGCGGGTGAAAAGCCAGCCGGACAGCACGAGCAGGAGGGAGCCCGGGGGATGGGGAACACCCAGGGTGTACGCGGCGGTGATATATTCGCTGGCATCCCACCAGGTGATAGTGGGAAAGGCAGTCAATCCGTATACCAGTAACGATATGCCGGCGGTGAGGCCAAACCACAGGTAGCGTTTTCTGACACCGCGTCCCGCCATGCCATGCCTCCCTCAATAAAATGAAAATCCCACTCTCTCAGGTCAACGGGCCGATCCCGTACGAGCGCTTCAGGGAACGCTGCCGGCTATTAACGAATCCTCACCCATGGTCCGGGAAGCCCGGCCTTTTCCGGTCCAGTCTGTTTCAAGCAGCAAACGTAACCTGATCGAATGGTATTTTGTGAAATGTTCCGGCGAATAACAAGCCCGGTTTTCCGGCAGAGAAGTTCTCCGAATGTGGTCGGCACGTTTCTACTGCCGGCCGGCTGCCAGTGGTTCGGGAATTCTGACGATGAAAGATGATGTGGCTTTCGATACGGTAAACCGGGAAGACTATTGGGTTACCGCACCATCCGGCTGGAGCGCTGCCCCACGTATCAGATGAATGGATTGCACACCGTCGGGGTCGACATCCGCCACCGCATACGCCTCATCATCGGTTGACATCCCCGGAAGGTAGAAAAATACCGTGAGCTGATCCCACTCCACTTCCTGATCTTTCCAGACCTGAAGTGCCACCATACTGAGATCCTCCAGGGACGGGGTTTGTGACTCCACGCTCACATCCACCACGGCCTGGCTGACATCTCCGGCACTGATGTCACTGGTGGAAATGACGTGATACGGCGGTATGGGAGCGTTCTGGGTGAAAAAGGTCGTGTAGCCAAACCAGCCGATCACTACAATCAGGATAAGGGCCAGGAGAATGCCTAACACAGAAATTCTGGAACGTGCTTGATCAGCCATCAGTGTTGCCTCGGTTTTAACATCCGGTGTTTCTGTTTCATTGGGAGCATGAAATGCCAGGGTCCTCTTTCGCTTGTTCACTATTATGTGTAGGAAATCGGCACGTAAAATTCAAATGTCAAAGCGTGGTTGACAACCGGACGAAGGAGGCACGGCATCGCCCGGAAGAGCGAAACAACGGCTCTCTGCCTCACACTGACTGCATCAAAAAACACCGTTGGTCTGCCTCGTACCGGTTACCGGGCAAGCAAATAGGACTTCAATTCATCAAACCCGCTGGAAAGGGGCACGGACAGTTTTTCCTTGTGGAGTGCAGACTCCAATCGGTCCGGGATTTTTACCGATTCCTCCACCAGCGGACCCACCGTTTCCAGAAATTTTGCCGGGTGGGCTGTCTCCAGGAAAAGCCCGGTTCCGGATTCCGGGTGCGACCTCATATAATCCCTGAGGGCCAGATATCCCACAGCGCCATGGGGGTCCATAAGATATCCATACGAATCCCACACCTCCCGGATAGCCTCCCGGGTCTGTTCGTCCGTCCAGCTGGATCCGGCAAGATCTGCCCGCATAGCTGACAGATCGTGGCGGTACATATCCAGCATGCGGGCAAAATTGCTGGGATTCCCGACATCCATGGCATTGGAGATGGTGGCGACGGAATCCCGGGGCGCAAAGTCGCCGCTGGCGAGATAGGCCGGCACGATATCGTTCGCATTGGAGGCGGCGATGAAGCGGGCTACCGGTAGCCCCATCCGCCTGGCGATGAGGCCGCCGGTGAGATTGCCGTAATTCCCGCTGGGCACCGAGATCACCACCGGTTTTTTACGGTTACGTACCCGGGCGCAGGCAGAAAAATAGTAGAAGGACTGGGGGATGAGCCGTGCGATATTGATGGAATTGGCGGACGTTAATGCCATCGCCTGATTCAAATCAGGATCCGTGAAGGCGGCTTTGACCAGTCGCTGGCAGTCGTCGAAGTTTCCGTCCACTTCCAGGGCGGTGATATTCCGGCCCAAAGTGGTGAATTGTTTTTCCTGGATGGTGCTGACCTTCCCCCGGGGATAGAGAATATAGACCCGGATGCCTGGCACCCCCAGGAAGCCGTGGGCCACGGCGCTGCCGGTGTCGCCGGAAGTGGCCACCAGGATCGTGAGCTCCCGCTCGTCATTTCGGATGAAGTAGGACATCAACCGCGCCATGAACCGGGCGCCGAAATCCTTGAAGGCGAGCGTCGGGCCGTGGAATAATTCCAGAATACTCAATTCTTCTCCCAGGGAAACCACCGGCGCCTCGAAATTAATGGCTTGCTCGATGAGGTCGCGGAAATCGTTTTCGGGCACCTCTGCTTTAAAAAACGAATGGCCGACCCGGAAGGCGATTTCCTGCAGGGAGTACTCCTCCAGGGCCTCAAAAAATGCCGGGGGCAGATCCGGAATTCGTTCGGGCATGTACAATCCGCCATCCGGCGGCATGCCTTGCAATACGGCTTCCTTGAGAGAGACCCGGGGGCTGGTATGGTTGGTGCTGTAGGCTTGCATCCTGTTTATTCCAAGACCCGGGGACCGTTTTTGTTGATCGGCGAGATATATAATTCGCTCTCGATGCCCTGGGCGCTGCACGCGGATTGCATCGCTTCTCCCACTGTCGTGGCCGTTTCCATGGAAGTATTCAGGGCAAAGATGGATGGACCGGAACCGGCGATGCTGCAACCCAGGGCGCCCGCCTCAATGGCCGCCTCTTTGATGGCGTCGTAGCCCGGAATCAGGAGTGAACGCACCGGCTCGATGATGACATCCTGCATGGAGCGGCTGATCAAATCATAGTCGGAAGTGGTCAGCCCCATGATCAGACCGGCGACATTGCCCCATTGGATGATGGCATCCTTGAGTAAAATATGCTTCTTTAAAATCTTCCGGGCGTCATCGGTGAGCACTTCGATCTGCGGATGGAGGAGTGTACAGTACAGGCTGTCCGGCGTGGGAATCCGTACGATATCCAGGGGATCATAGCTCCGGATAAGGATAAAGCCACCCAACAGGGAGGGTGCGGCGTTGTCGGCATGTGCGGATCCCGAGGCGACGCCTTCGCTCGCCATAGTGAACGGAAGCAGCGCCTGAACTTCCAGTGGGTCCCGGAAGAGCTTATTGGCGGCAAACACCGCCGCCACGGCGCTGGCCGCACTGGAACCCATCCCGCTGCCCAGGGGCATCTTTTTGTGGAGTTCGATCTCGACTCCTTCGGTAATACCGGTATGGTCCAGGAATTGTGCGACGGCGATACCGGCAGTGTTTTTCATGGTATCATACGGCAGCCGGCCTTCATCTCCGGTGATAGTGGTGATTGATATCCCCGGTTCGGCACACCGGCGCAGAATGACCTCATCCCCGGGCTCGTTGATGGCAAACCCCAGAATATCAAATCCGCAGGCGACATTCGCCACCGTCGCGGATGCGAATACCCGGATGGAATCAGCCATACAGGATCCCGGTCAGCGGACGAAGTTGACACATTGGATAGCTAGTGCGCATACCATTCCTTACGAGGTTATTCTGCCGGGACGGCGACTTCGGTGAGATAGCCCTTTTTCACCAGCAGCTCGGCGTTCAACACGGCTCCGCCGGCCGCTCCCCGGATGGTATTGTGCGAGAGGGTGATGAACTTCCAATCCAGCACCGGGCAGGGCTGCAGTTTCCCCACGCTCGCCGCCATGCCGCGTTCCAGGCTGCGGTGAAGTTTCGGCTGGGGATAGGCTTCCTGGTGAAAGTACCGGATAGGTTGCTCCGGCGCCAGCGGCAACCCGAGTTCCTGCGGTTCGGCACGATAGGAATTCCACGCCTCGATCATTGCTTCCCGCCGGGCCGGCCGCTGCAGCTTCACCGAAAGTGCCTCCAGATGCCCGTGCACCACCGCCACCCGGTTACACTGGGCACTGATGGTCATCTCCGCCCCTGCGATAGCCCGGCCTTCCAGGGTGCCCAGAATTTTCAGCGGTTCGGTCTGCATCTTGTCCTCTTCGCCGCCGATGTGCGGGATGACGTTGTCCAGAATATCAAGACTGGGGACGCCGGGATAGCCGGCCCCGGAGAGGGCCTGCATGGTCACCACGTGGACCGCCTTCACACCGAAAGCATCCACCAGGGGTTTCAGCGCCATGACCATGCCGATGGTGGAACAGTTGGGATTGGTGATAATCATCCCTTCACCATACGGTTGCGTCCGGACCAATTCCAGATGGTTGCTGTTGATTTCCGGTACCAGCAGGGGAACGTCCGGGTCCATACGGTGGTTTTTGGAATTGGAAATCACCACGTAACCGGCTTCGGCGAACGCGGTCTCGATGGGACCGGCCACCGATGAATCCAGGCCCGAGAACACAATGCGGCAGGGCAGATCCGGCTCGCAAGCCTGTACTTCCATCGCGGCGATGGAGGGATCCAGCCGGCTTTCCTGAAACCAGCTGGCTGCTTCGCCGTAGGCTTTTCCCGAGGACCGTTCCGAAGCCGCCAGCGCAACGATTCGGAACCAGGGATGCTCCGTCAGCAATTCGATAAATTTTTGTCCCACGCTCCCGGTGGCTCCCAGGATTCCAACGGGGATTTTTTCTCCGTTCATGGTTTATGACTCTCCCTCTTTAATTTTTTTAATGTGGGTCGCAACCTGTAAAATATCGGTAAAAACGCCCGCTGCCGTCACTTCGGGTCCGGCTCCTGGTCCCTGGATGACCATGGGAGTCTCGTTGTACAGCCGGGTGGTCAGGGCGATGATGTTATCGTTGCCGGTCAACAGGTAGAAGGGATGGGTTTCATCGATAGCCTTCAGTGAGATTTCCGCCTGCTTCCCCTCCAGGGAGGCGATGTACTGCAGCCGTTTTCCTTCTTTGCCCGCCTGCCGGCGCTGCGCCTCCAAGTCCGGATCCAGATCTTTTAATTCCCCGAAGAAATCGTCGACTGTTTCCACCCTAAAGCAGCTTTCCGGCAGGAAGTTGTGATTCGTCACCTGATCCATTTCCAGGGGCAGGCCGCTTTCTCTGGCCAGGATTAGCAGTTTGCGTACCATGTCCATGCCATCCAGATCATTGCGGGGATCCGGTTCCGTGTACCCTTTGGACTGGGCTTCCAGCACAATGTCGCTGAATGGACGGGATCCGTCGAAGGTATTGAAAATATAACTCAAGGTACCCGATACCACGGCCTCGATCTTTTGGATGTGATCGCCGATGTGGACCAGATCCTGGATGGTGCTGATCACCGGGAGACCGGCGCAGACGTTGGTTTCGTACAGGTAGAGCACTTCGTTACTGGACGCCAGGTCCTTCAATTCCAGGTACTCTCTGTACGGGCCGGAATTCGCTTTTTTGTTGGCCGCCACCACGGAAATGCCCGATTTCAAAATTTCACTGTACCAGCCGGCCACGGCGTCACTGGCCGTACAGTCCACAAACACACAGTTAGAAAGGTTCATTTTGCGCATGTGCGAGATGTAGCGGTCCAGATCCATCGGCTCCCCGGTGTCCTGCAAGCGCTCCCGCCAGCCGCCATTGTGGAACCCGGTGTCGCTGAACAGCATTCGCCGGCTATTGGCCACCCCCATAATACGAATTTCGTGTTTTTTCCGCTCAAAGGGGCGGGCGATGTATTCGAACAACTGCTGGAGTAAGGCGCCGCCTACCCGGCCGGTTCCCACCAGGAACACGTTCACCGCATTGCTTTCCTTTTTAAAGAAGGCGGAATGCATGGCATTGAGGGCCCGGTTTTCATCCACCTTGTCGATCACCGCCGAAATGTTCAGTTCCGAAGATCCCTGGGCGATAGCCACCACATTGATATCATTTTTCCCAAGGATTTGAAACAGCCGCCCGGCGATGCCCGGGGTGTGCCGCATGTTTTCGCCCACCGCAGCCACGATGGAGAGATCTTTTTCGATAATCACCCGGTCGATTTGCCGGGCCTGCATTTCCAGGGCAAATTCCTTCTCAATGGCCTTCTTGGCCGGATTGGCTTCTTCCGGGACGACGGCAAAACAGATAGTATGCTCGGAAGAGGCCTGGGTGATGAGGACGATATTAATCTGCGCCCGGGCCAGTGAGGTGAACAGCCGGGACGAAATACCGGTCACACCCATCATGCCCGCACCCTGCACCCGGAGGAGGGCAATGTGCTCGATGGATGAAATCCCGCTAATCAGGTGTTCCAGGTTGGACCGGTTCCGGCTGATAACCGTTCCCGCGAAATCCAGGTTGAAGGTGTTCTTAATCCGGATCGGGATATTCCGTTCGAAGGCCGGCTGCATGGCCGACGGATGGATCACCTTGGTCCCGAAGTGGGACATCTCCATGGCTTCTTCGTACGTGATGTGATTGAGGGAAAACGCTGCCGGCACCACCCGGGGATCGGCGGTCATAATTCCGTCGACATCCGTCCAGATATCAATCAGGTCCACGGAAAGAGCCGCGCCCACCAACGTGGCGGTGTAATCGGAGCCGCTCCGCCCCAGCGTGGTCGTCTCGTTTTTGATGGTGGAACCGATAAAGCCGGTCACGACCTGGATGGCCGTGCGATCCTGAAAATACTCCGCAATCTTCCGGTAAGAGAGATCCACGTTCACCCGGGCGGCCCCGAAGGTCTCATCGGTCTTGATGAACTGGCGGGCATCCACATACTCGGTCCCCATGCCATATTCCTGCATGGCTTCACTGATGATAAACGCCGAAAGCCGTTCGCCGAAACTCAGAATGAAATCCAGGGTGCGGGTGGTCAACTCTTTTACCAGGTACACCCCGTTCAGGGTGTCCTCCAGTTCATTCAGCGTGGCTTTGACGGATGCGAAAACTTTGCTCTGCCGCTTGGCACTGATTAACTGTTTGGTGACGTCTATCAGCGTGTGTTCCAGTGCTTCCATATCCTGCAAATAGACATCGTCACCGGTGGAGGCAATCTTACTGATGCGGATGAGTTCGTCGGTGACCCCTCCGAAGGCGGAGAACACCACCACCAACCGGTCCGACTTCTGTTCCTCGGAAACAATCCGGATCACCTGCTCGATCCGCTCGGGAGTACTGATGGACGATCCTCCAAATTTCAGTAATTTCATGACAGATGCGATCTTCCCCGCTGTGCGATTAATAGAGCGTCGTTGATTGCTCCGGTTTTCTTCGCTCTTTCACCCTTCAATCTCAAGTCATATATTTTCCAGTTTGCCTCCGCGGTCGACTGCAAAATATATTCCCGCAATTTATAAAAAGAATTCGCAAAATAAAAAAGGGTAAATGTGCTGATTCCGGTCACTTGCCGCAGGCCGGCACGCCAAAATGGTCCTGTTCGCACCCGGTATTCGATCCCGCGCCCGGAGACGGAGGAGAATCAAGCGGGGATGCGCTCCAAAGGAACGGAATAGGAACAGTGGTCACTGAAACGCCGTAACCAGGCGGGAGCCCCGCCGGTATGGGCTCGGGCAACTATTTATTCACGACGGACCGGAGTTTGGAGAGGGCGTTCTCCCACGCTTCTTCGTACCATTGCCGGGCGTCCTCCCATTCTTGCGAACTGCGCCAGCCGGTATGAAGCAGATGCACGTCGGTAGTGTTTTGAGCACCCGTTACCGGCAGGAGAAAGACCACCACATGTGTTTTGGGATCCGCCTGGTTCATGAATGTGCCGAACTGTTTGAAACTCTTCCACTCGAATGAGAGAAAACGGCCATGTTCGATCCCGGTGATTTTGCACCCGTAGGAACTATCCGTTTTCACATCCTCTGTGTTCCAGAAGATATGGTACCGGCCCCCGAGTTCGGGCTTGACGTCCGCTTTGGGCGCCAGCCATCGCACGATATGCCGGTTGACCGTGAAAAATTCGAAGGCCCGCTGGGCGGTACATTGCAGGCGAACTTTCCGATGGATGATTTTATCCATGCACACAACCTCCTCATTAACAAACTCCACATCGACGATGGTTAATCTAACAATGTGTGCGGAGGCTTTCCAGAACAATTGAGTTAGCAGAGCACCCCCGGGGTTGCAGCGAAGATCTGTGGCGACGGAAGAGAGCGGCCGGGAGAATGTCGGGGGGTTAGGTCGGGGGGAGTTCCTAAAAAACTATTAGAAAGTTCTGCGTCTGGACCGTATACTTGGAATCAATAGATGAATCAAGGACAGAAAGGAGGAAAGTGATGCGGAAAAGTGCGATTTTTTTCGTCATAATCCTTTTTGCACTGGCGGGATGCCGGGATAAACAGATATCCACCACCGAGATGCCCTGGTTCAAGGGCACTTTCGCCAAGGCGCAGGACCGCGCAGGCGACAATAACGTGATGCTGTTTTTCAAGACCGAATGGTGAAGCTGGTGTAAGCGGCTGGAAGCCGAAGCGTTCCACGATGAGAATGTCATCGAATTTGCATCCGACCACTATATTCCCATGCGGATAGATGCGGAGAAAGGCGCCGGAGTTGACCTGGCAAAACACTTTAACATCCGGGGCTATCCCACCACGGTTTTTGTCAATTCCGACGGAGAAGAAGTTGAGCGGATTGTGGGCTACTTGCCCCAGGAGAAATTCCTCAGTGAACTCCAGCGGATCGATCAGGGAACTGGCACCTACGCATCTCTGGAAAACCAGGTGCGGAACTCGCCGAAGGACGCCGACCTGCTGGTCAAGTTCGCACAAAAAGTGGAAGAACGAAGCCAGTATTCGCAACAGGCGCTGGATCTCTGGCAGAAGATCGCCGGGTTAACGACAGCCCGGGATCGATACCATGCGGTCGCTGTCTACAAAGTTGCCGAACAGCACGCCATGATGAACCAGGACCCCCAACCGCTCAAGGCTTACATCCAGGCCCACCCCAACCAGATGCCCACTCTCCAGGCTTATTCCAAACTGGTACAGGTGTATCGCAGCAACGGCGAGAACACTATGGAAGCGGAGACCTTTCGGGTACTGGTGGAGAAGGCCATGGCGGCCGGGCAGTATAACGCCAACATGCTGAACGGGTATGCCTGGCGAATGACCGAACTGGGGATAAACCTGGAAGACGCCTTAAAGAAGGTGAATCAGGCGGTCATTATGGCCTCGGGGGCCGATGTGGAATCCCGGGCCCATATCATGGATACCAAGGCCGAAGTTCTCTGGAAACTGGGGCGTCCGGATGAAGCGGTGCAGGTTATCGATCAATGCATTACAATTCAGCCCGATGACGACTATTATCAGCAACAGAAGCAGAAGTTCCTTTCGAATTCTTAAATTGACCTCTGGTACCGGTGCAACCAATACAGTGTGATCTGACAGCCCTCCGGAAATCCGGAGGGCTGTTCTGTTTTTGGGAGAGCCAGCTCCTTTGTTGACCGGCCCGGCACCGAATTCCCGGATTTAACGGCAGGGGATCATTGACATAAAAGGAAATTACTTTTAAATTTTGATTCTAAATTAAAAAAGACACGGAGCTGTATGGCGCGGATAGCAGAGGTCAATATTTTTTGTATTTCGACGAATCTTCTCTGTCCTCTTAACTCTTCCCGCGAACCGCGACAGGCTTTAATCGAAAGGAGTATGGAGTGAAGATCGGGATTCCCAAAGAAATTATTGCGGATGAAAATCGCGTGGCGATGATCCCCCGAACCGTCGGGGAGCTGGTGAAGAAGGACCACCAGGTGTTGGTGGAAGCCGGCGCGGGGGAACGGGCCGGCTATGCGGATGAGGCATATACAGAAGCCGGGGCCCAGCTCGTGGACGGGGCGGCCGAATTGTACGAACAGAGTGGGGCGGTGGTCAAGGTGAACCGGTTATCGCATCATCCGGAGTTGGGGAAGCATGAAGCGGAACTGCTGAAGCCGGAAACCACCATCGTCGGTCTGCTCGATCCGCTCAACAACCCCGGGAACCTCCAGCAACTGGTGGATAAAAAACTGACGGTATTCTCGATGGAATTCCTGCCTCGAATCACCCGGGCCCAGAGTATGGATGTATTAAGTTCCATGAGTACGGTGTCCGGATACAAAGCCGTTTTGGTGGCCGCCGAATCACTGCCCAGGTTTTTCCCCCTGTTGATGACGGCGGCCGGGACGATTCCACCGGCCACTGCGCTGATCATCGGGGCCGGAGTGGCCGGGTTGCAGGCCATCGCCACGGCCAAACGCCTGGGGGCGAAGGTCTTTTCCTTCGATACCCGGCCGGCGGTCAAGGAGCAGGTCGAAAGCCTGGGCGCCCGGTTCGTGGAAATGGAACTGGAAGAAGAAGCCGAAACCGAAAGTGGGTATGCCAAAGAAATGAGTGAGGAATTTTATCGGCGCGAACTGGAAGCCATCGGCAACCAGGCGGAACGCTCCGATATCATTATCTCCACCGCCCTGATTTTCGGAAAAAAAGCGCCCATTCTCATCACCGAAGAGATGGTGGAAAATATGCAGTACGGATCGGTGATTGTGGACCTGGCGGGGAGCAACGGCGGGAACTGTGAAGTTGCCGAGCCGGGCGAATCGGTGGTGAAACACGGGGTGACGATTCATACCCCGCTGAATCTGCCGGCCACCCTGCCGTATCATGCCAGCCAGATGTATTCGAAAAATATGAGTAATTTTTTGTCCGAAATTTTGCAAGATGAAGCCCAGGGATATGACTTTGACAACCAGGTCGTTGCCGATACCTGTATCGCCGCCGGCGGCGAAATTCGCAATGACCTGGTACGGAATGCTTTACAAGGAAAGGACGAGTAACCTATGACAGGCACATTGATCGTGGCCCTCTATATCTTTGTCCTGGCGATATTTACAGGATTCGAAGTGATCACCAAGGTCCCGCCGTTGTTGCACACCCCGCTGATGTCCGGCGCGAACGCGATTTCCGGGATCACGGTTGTCGGCGCGGTGTTGAGCGCCGGAATGCAGGCGCATTTGCTCACCACCATCTTAGGCACCATGGCGGTGGTGTTCGCGACCATTAACGTGATTGGCGGTTTCTTGGTTACGGATCGCATGCTGGAAATGTTCAAGAAAGACAAAGACTAAGGCGGATAATTTATGACGACTCTGGAAATTGTAACCAAGCTGTTGTATCTGCTCTCGGCGGTGTTCTTCATCTTCGGGCTCAGCAATCTGAGTTCGCCTAAAACGGCCCGCCGCGGGAATATGTATGCGATGTTGGGGATGTTCATTGCCGTGGTGGTGACCTTGTTTGACACGCACATCATCACGTATACCTGGATAATTGTGGGGTTGATTGTCGGAGGGGCTATTGGCGGCATTGCGGCCAAAACCGTCCAGATGACCCAAATGCCACAGATGGTGGCGATTTTCAACGGTTTCGGCGGCGGCGCGTCTACCCTGGTTGCGCTGGCCGAATACCATCACCTCCTTTCGCGCACCACCCTCGCCATCGGAAATCAGGATGCGATCACTATCAGTTTAAGTATCATCATCGGGACCATTACCTTTTTCGGCAGCGTGATCGCCTTCGCCAAGCTCCAGGGCATTCTCCGGGGGGCGCCGATTGTTATGCCCTTCCACCAGGGGATTAACGCCATCCTGTTTATTATTGTGCTGATCCTGGCGGTTCTGGCGGTAATCAATCCGGCGACCCCGTTGTTTTTCTATGGGATCCTAATCCTCATGGCGGTGCTGGGTGTTACCACTGTCATCCCCATCGGCGGAGCGGACATGCCGGTCGTGATTTCCCTGTTGAACTCGTATTCCGGCCTGGCGGCCTCGGCTACCGGGTTCGTGTTGATGAACGAGGTGCTCATTATCAGTGGTGCTTTGGTAGGCGCTTCCGGCCTGATCCTGAGCAATATTATGTGTAAAGCCATGAATCGGTCGCTGGCCAATGTATTATTCGGTGCGGTGGGAACCGACGGTGGAAGCGGAGCTGGCCCCAGTGGGGATCGTTCGGTGACCGAATACACCGCCGAGGATGCCGTCATTCTGCTGGAAAACGCCAGCAAGGTCATTATCGTGCCCGGTTACGGACTGGCCGTGGCGCAGGCCCAGCACGTGTTGCACGAGATGTCGCAGATGCTGCTCGATCGGGGCGTGGATGTGAAGTACGCTATTCACCCGGTGGCCGGCCGGATGCCGGGGCATATGAACGTGCTCCTGGCCGAAGCCAACGTGTCCTACGATCTGTTGAAAGATCTGGATGAGGTCAATGATGAATTTCAGACCGCGGATGTGGCCCTGGTGGTGGGCGCGAACGACGTAGTTAATCCCGCTGCCCGTACCCAGCAGGACAGTCCCATCTATGGGATGCCCATCCTGAACGTGGATGAAGCGGATCACGTGATGATTATCAAGCGGAGCCTGAACCCGGGATTCGCCGGCGTGGATAACCAGCTCTTCTATGAGGATAAAACGATGATGCTGTTCGGCGACGCCAAGGAAATGCTCAACCAGATCATCTCCGTGCTGAAGGAATCCTGATCCCACCGCGGTAATTTATTTACCAGGCTTACTGTGAGAGCGCCCGGGGAGCTTCTTCCCGGGCGTTTCTTTTGAGGGTGGTTAAAATTTCCCGGCCATCCGGGCCAGAAATTTCCGGGAAAATACCCGGGCAACCATCGGAAGTAACTTCACGGAGAGTCCGTACAGCGACATTCGCTTCCCGCGGCCGGCATCGTGCAACGCGGTGTCCACCACCTTTTCCGGCGTCGCGACCGGCAGTGACTGCCGGGCGTCGTTGCCGTTGCCGGCTACCTGGTGGAACTCTGTTGCCACCGGGCCGGGGCATACGGCGGTCACCGTGATGCCTCTCCCGGCCAGCTCCGCCGCCAGGCCGTAGGAAAACTGTATCACAAATGCCTTGGATGCGCTGTAAACGCTGAAATTTGCCATGGGAAGTAAACCGGCCGAAGAGGCCACCTGGATGATCTGTCCCCCGGATGGCATCTGTGGAAGGCAGAGATGCGTCAGGTGGACCAGTGCCCGGACATTCAGGTCGATCATGTCCAGCTGTGGTTCCAGGGGTTGGGACTGGAAAGGGCCCCGCTTTCCGAATCCGGCATTATTCACCAGGAAGCGAATCTGGTACTTCTGCTGGGTCAATGCGGTTGCCAGAGATTCCAGATTGTCCGGCCGGGTAAGATCCATGGGCCACACCCGGGCCGGGGTATCAATTTGTTCAGCCAGTTCCCGGAGGCGTTCCTCCCGCCGTGCGATAAGCCAGAGCGCATCCGGATGGTAGCGCCGGCTGATCTGCCGTGCGAATTCCCAGCCCAGTCCCGATGATGCTCCGGTAATGATCCCGATGTCCATAACCTCCTGGTTGCCTCCATTCGTTACTTGTCGTGAGGTGCTCTTTCTTCTACATTGTCGATATGCACAAGAAACACATTCGCACGCAGATTGTAAAGGAGAAAGAAGATCTTCAGCAGGCCCTGGATATCAGGCGCCAGGTGTTTGTCCTGGGCCAGGGCGTTCCCCCCGACCTGGAGGTGGACGGAGAAGATCGCCGTTGTACCCATTTCCTGGTCTTTGCCGGAAAGACGGCGGTGGGCACCGGTCGCCTCAGGGGCTACCGGGAGGGGGTGGTGAAAATCGAACGGATGGCCGTTCTTTCCCCCTGGCGCAACCAGGGTATCGGACGGCAGTTGTTAGATCGGATGATCGCTTACGCGGCCGACACCGGTTATCATACCGCGGTCCTGCATGCCCAGACTCCGGCCGTCTCGTTTTATGCACGCGCCGGGTTCGAGCAGGAAGGTGAGGTTTTTTATGAAGCGGATCTGCCCCATGTCCAAATGAGCAAACCGCTGTAGAACACACTGCGCCTCCCGGCGTATTGCTAATTTACTTGAGTCTCACCGGGAGAACCGTTAAACTTCTCAAAGTTTATCACAGGAGGATACCATGAAGAGAGCTTCCAACAGAAACATCGTGGTGGGCGTGTTATTGATTTTACTGGGAGTGCTGTTTCTGCTGCAAAATCTGGATGTGATTCATATCTATACGTGGTGGCCTATCATTTTCGTGTTGATCGGTCTGGGATTTTTCGTGGTCTGGGTCGGCGACCGGCGACAGACGGGCGTGTTGTTACCGGCGGCGATCATGGTGGTGTTAGGGTGTCAGTTTTGGTTCCTGCATGCGGCCTGGCCGATCTATATCATGGCGCCGGCGCTGGGCTTCTGGCTGATGTATTTCCTGGGTGAGAGGGACGTGGGGTTGCTGGTACCGGCTTTTATTTTAACCGTGCTGGCCCTGGTTTTCTGGTTCCAGAGCACCGTGTTGGAGGATCTCTGGCCGGTGTTGTTCATCATCGTTGGCCTGATACTGCTGTTCTGGCGTCCGAAAAAATCCGGAGAGTCGGAGGAAGCGGGGGAAGCGCCGGCGGACATACCTTCCTCACCGGAGGAGCACGTTTCCGAATGATCCGGTTCGACGGGGAGGTGGTGCTGGTTACCGGAGGCGGCCGCGGGATCGGGCGGGCCATCGCGCAGTTGTTCGCCCAACTCGGGGCCCGGGTGGCGATTACCTACCGGAGCCGGCGGGAAGAGGCCGACGCGGTGGTCGCCGGGATCAACGATTCGGGAGGGGAGGCTCGCGCCTTCCGGGTGGACCTGGTTTCCTATGATCAGGTAGATACCCTGATGCAACAAGTCGCAGACTCTTTTGGTAGTATTAATATCCTGGTGAACAATGCGGGGATCTGGACCGATGGAGCCATAGATCAGATGGAGCCGCAGGTTTGGCACGAAACCATCGGGGTGAATCTCACCGGGATCTTTCATGTCTGCCGGCTGGGCATCCCGCATCTGGGGACCGGGCGGAACGACAATATTGTCAATATTTCCTCGACTGCCGGACAGCGGGGCGAGGCCGGTCATTCCCATTACGCCGCGTCCAAAGGCGGGGTCATTAGTTTGACCAAATCGCTGGCGGCGGAGCTGGCGCCCGCGCATATTCGCGTGAATGCGGTCGCCCCGGGGTGGGTGGCGACGGAGATGACCGCCGGGGTTATGCGCGGCAGCGGCAAGAAGGCCCTCGCAGACGGGATTCCCCTGGGACGCGTGGGACGGCCCGAAGATATCGCTCCCGCCGTGGCTTTTCTGGCATCACCCCAGGCCGGATACATCACCGGGGAGGTGCTGAACGTGAATGGCGGGAATGTGTTATGCGGATAACTCATTCTGGCCGGAACTCCCGGATGGCTCCGGAAGTCGAACAAACGTCAATGGCCGCCGCCGGAGGGAACCACACGGGCGTGGAAAAACCGGATCTCCTGAGAAGTGACGGAAGAAAGGTTGTCCGCAACGCGGGCGTTCCGCGCGAGGGGTAGGCATTGTTTGAAGCAAGAATCTTATATGGCGCCGGGTAAGGGAGCTCTGACAGCCGGTGGCGTTCGGAAGCCGCCTCCTGTTCTCCGTGACAAATTTTTCCGCCTGTTAACAGGACTGCTGCTCGTGATGCTCTGGGGGCTTTTTCTGCTCCCGGCTGCACAGGGACAATTTGTCGTTCCCAAGGGTACGCCCGTTCTTTCCCGGGATCTACAGACGATGCTTTCATCGATGCCGGCCGATTCCCTGGGACAGGTCTGGGTGTTTTTCACCGACAAAGGTTTCACCTCCCGGCAGGGCTTTTCCCGCCGGCTTGCGGAAACGTCCTCTGACATCACCCCGCGGGCGTTGTCCCGCCGGCAGCGCCGGGGAACGGTTCGGCCCCTGGTGGACTTCGAAGACCTCCCGGTTCACAGGGAGTATATCGACACTCTGCTTGCCACCCCAGGTGTTCAGCGGTTACGGGCGGTGAGCCGGTGGCTCAACGCTGCCAGTTTCAGCATGTCTCCCGGCGCGATTCAAGCAGTTGCTCGTCTGCCGTACGTGCGGAATATCCGGCGGGTGCGCCTGCTGCACCGCCGACTGCCGGAAGGACGGCCTGAACCGCCGCGGCGAATGGCCCGGCCGGCCGTCCCCCCGCAGACTTCCGATCTGGATTACGGCCCCGGCCGGGATCAGCTGGCCGAAATCAACGTCATCGCCGCCCACCGCATCGGATATACGGGGCGGGGGATCCTGGTGCTGATGCTGGATACGGGCTACTTTAAAGACCACGAAGCCATCGACACCACCCGGATCGTTGCCGAATATGATTTTATCCAGGACGATTCCGACACCCAGAACGATAGCCTGGACTACCCGGCCCAGCAGGATCACGGCACGGCTACCACCTCCATCCTGGGGGCGGCGGTGCCCGGCAAACTCTACGGCCCCGCCTACCAGTGCGACTACTTGCTGGCCAAGACGGAAATCGTCAATCAGGAAATTGAAGTAGAGGAGGATTATTATGTCGAAGCCCTGGAGTGGGGGGAGCGGCTGGGCGCCGACGTGGCGTCTTCTTCCCTGGGATATACCGACTGGTACACATTTGCGGATATGAAGGGCAAGACGGCGGTGACCACCCGGGCGGTGAATCGGGCCATCCGCCTGGGGGTAACCGTGGTGACTGCCGCCGGCAATGAGAACGATCCCAACAATAAATTCGCCTGGAATCACATCATTGCGCCGGCGGACGCCGATTCGGTGATCTCGGTGGGAGCGGTGGACGAAGACAGCGTTATTGCATCATTCAGTTCCCACGGCCCTACCTCCGATGGCCGGATCAAGCCGGAGGTCGTGGCCCGGGGCGTGGCCACCTACGCCGCCGCCGACTGGGCGACGAACGCCTTTACCTATGACAACGGCACCTCCATGAGCACGCCGCTGGTCGCCGGGGCCGCCGCCCTGATCCTGCAGGCCCATCCGGACTGGGGGCCGGTTCAGGTTCGCCGCGCCCTGATGGAGACCGCGGATAACGCCTTTGTCCCGAATAACATCTATGGATGGGGGGTTATCAACACGATGGCGGCGATCCAGTATACCCAGCCCGGGTTACAGGAGTTGGTTTCCATCCAGAACTATCCCAATCCCTGCCGGGATTACACCTTCTTTAAATTCCCGATGGCGGATAGTCTGCGCAGTTTCCGGGACCTGCGGTTGGAAATCTACGATATCCGGGGACGGCGGGTGGCGACCCTCCGGGATCCGAATCCCGCCGGCGTGTTCGAGTGGAATCTCACCGAAGCCCCCTGGGACCGTTTGCCCAACGGCGTGTATATCTACCGGTTCATCGGCGGGCCGCTGCAGGTGTCCAACAAGTTAACCATCTTACGCTGAGTTTTCATTATCGCCCGGGGGCTCTGTTTTCACCTTTTGTATTGACTTTCCAGGCGGTTTCCAATATCGTAACCTCCCTTGCTACCAGAGAAAAATTTGCGACAGGATCCCCGCCTGATGAATACCATATACCCCAAGAAATTCCTTGCCGTCCTGAGTATCGGATGGACTTTATTGCTGTATCTCCTGGTCTTTCTGACCGGGTGCGCGCCTTTTCTCCAAACCACGAAAAACGACGCGGATGTGCAGAGCTCGTCTGAACAGGATTCTGCCCTCTCGGCCCTGAAATCACTGTTCTGGCAGGCATATAATGCCAGAGAAAATCCGGATTCGTTGCGCCGGTCGGCGGGTTATTTAACGGAGATTCTGGAAAAGACGGGGCAAAACAGCATCGAGCAGGCGGCTCTCCAGAGGAAAAGTGCGGAACTGAATTATCTGTGCGCCACTTATGCCCCGCTGAGTGAAGATTCGAGCCATACCTTGTATGCACAGGGCAGTGAGGTTGCCGCGTCCCTCCTGGAATCTTATCCGGACTTGTACCACTTCATTTTTAACGGGACCGTGCCGGAGAATCCGGACGCGCTGAAACGCCTGCCGGAAGCGGTACTGGACGGCGTGTACTGGTGGAGCCTGAACTACCTGTTCTGGCTTCGGGAAGAATCGTCGCTGGCCCGGTTGCTGGCCCGGGCCACGGTGGAACGGGCTATTCGGGTCCTCCGGGTCGCTGACCCCGCGTATCGCTGGGGGGCGACTTCCCGGCTGACCGGCCTGATGCTCCTGATCAGTCCGGACGGCGACTTGAATCGGGCCCGGGAGGCATTCCGTCAAGCCATTGCCAGTGAAAAAGATTACCTGGAAAACCGGTATCTTTATGGACGGTACTATGGAGTGTTACTCCAAAATAAACAGATCTTTCACACCCAGCTGGATTCGATACTCAAGGCGAACCCCGCGGCCGACCGTCCCTACCATGAGCTGAACACTCTGGTTAAATCACGGACCACCGGGGTATTGAAACAGGAAGGCTCTTACTTTTTTTCCATCACCCATTCCGATATTCTGAAAGGAACGGAGATCCCCACCGATTAAGCCCGCCGGCGATCGACCGACCTGTCCGGGGAAGCCGTCCGCAGGTACGCCACCAGGTACACGACGCCGCTGAGAAAGAGCCCGGGATATAAGGGCTCGATCCCCAGGGGATACTGCGGGTTGCCGTTGTGCATTACCATCATCCCGGCGAGATACCAAATCGCCGACATGCCGAATCCCGCCACACTGGACAGGAAGGCGCCGGTGCCGGAAATAGTCCGGGCACTGAAGTAGGTGGAGAGTAGCGGAAACAGGAGGGCGGGGATAAAGAGGGTGCCGATGGTGTACCAGAGATCAATCACCGACGGAATGAGTAAAACCAGGGCAATGGAAATCACCCCGGTGAGCACCAATCCGATGCGGGTGTAGTATTGGGACCGATCTTCCCCGGCACTTTCGCGCAGCCGCCACAGGAAATCCCGGCCGATGGTGACGGCGGACAGAAACGAAAAGGAATCCACAGTGGACATAATGACGGCGATTAATCCCAGGTAGAAGAGCCCCTTGAGCACCGGCGGGAGCAGTGTTTCGGCCAGGACCGGATAGGACATCAACGCCGGGATGTCCGGCCGGATCGCCCGGGCATAGAGTCCGGTAAAGGTGGTGAGGAAGTCGAACAGGCCCCAGAAACCGATAGAGACCAGGATCCCGTGTTTCGCCACCCGGGCGGTCTTCGCCCCGTAACAACGCTGATGGAACCCCGGATCCACCAGAGTCCATAAGGCGATAAAAAACCAGACCAGGATGTACTGGGCCGAATTGCCCCCGCTTAGGGTGAGATGGCGGGGCGGCAGGTGGCTGGTCAGGAACTGCCAGCCTCCGTACCGGGACACGGCGATCATCAGAATGAGCACGAACCCGAGGAACATCAGGATAAACTGGAAATAATCCGTTTTCACCACGGATCGGAATCCGCCGAAATACACGTAGACAATGGAAAACAAAGTGCCGGCGATCACCGAGAGCACCATGGACCATCCGAACAACAGGTTGATCAGCACCGCCAGCATCAGGATGTACGGCGCGGGGCTGATCATCAGAAAAGTGAACAGCGAGCCCACCAGCCCGGTTTTTCGATCGTAAAATTCGTACAACCGATCCGGGATGGTGTACAGGTTGGTTTCCCGGACCTTGCCGGCCAGAAAAAAGGCGAAAATGGCAGCGAAAATATAGTAGGGCACTCCGAACACAAACCAGTTCGACAGCCCGTATTGGTAAGAAAACTCCCCGACCCCCAGGATGCCGCCGTACCAGGTCGACACCAGGGTCGCCACAAATCCCGGCAGGGTGAGGGTCCGCCCGGCTAACAGGTAATCTTCCGTATTCTCCAGCTTGGAACGGGCGAACCGGAATCCGATCCCGAACAGCACCACGATATACAGGGCGATGATCCCGTAATCAATGGGATGAAGCGTAACGGAGATATCCTGGGAGAACATCACTTATCGGAAATTACGAAACAACAGCAGGGCGCCGGATTGCAGGGAAATCGTGATCTCGGATTCCATCGCCTGGTTGCTGACTCCCCGGCTGCCGACTTCCAGGGTTTCATCCTGCAGGGGATATTTCAGTCCGCCGGTGGTGATGCCTTCTGCACGGCCCACCGGCAGGAGCGAAATGACCTGGCCGGGCTCGACCCGGAGACTGATGGTGTCCGTCACGGCGTCGATGGCGGAATAATTGGTGAGCAGCTGCAGATGAATCCGGGGGGCGTATTTGACCAGTAAATAGAGGTTGGCCAGGGTTTGATCCTCGCGTTTCCCGGTGGCGCCCAGGATGGTGGCGGCGGTGTATCCCTGCCCGATGGCATAGTCGATGGCTTTCTCCAGGTCGGTGTTTTCCTGGGAAGGGACGTGACGGATATGTTGCTCCGTCAGACGGGCGCGGTAATCTTCTTCCAGGGAATCCAGATCCCCGATCACCACGTCCGGGATGATGTCCCGTTCCAGGAGAAAATTGGCCGCACCGTCGGTGCACACCAGCGGATCCGCTTGCCGTATCCGGCGCCAGTGCTGGCTGGGGACCGGTGGTTCGCCGTTGGCGACAATGATGAGGTGTTTCATAATTCGAGCCGCTGAATCCTGTTGTCCATCGCTGTCAGTTCCCGGGAAAGTGGAATGTTCGTCCGCCGATGGCGTCGAACTAACCTGGCTCTTCCCGATCGCCAGGGAATCTAATATACGAAACCGGGATCCTGTTTGTCAGCCATAATCCGGCATCGGACTGGTAAAACACGAATCCGTCCCGGTTCATTTGGCCGGCGCGAACGGTGAGTATTACGGGGGTGCCGTGCCGCCGTCCCACGGCTTCGGCGGCGGTGCGGTTTTCTGAGAGATGGACGAACTGTCGCTGCCGTGCGGTGAGGCCCTGCCGCCGGATGGCGTCGAGAAACCGGCGGGCCGTGCCGTGAAACAACACTGCCGGCGGCTGTTGGGGGCGGTAACCGAGATCGACCTGAATGGAGTGGCCGTAGGTCGCCCGGATATATTTTGCATCCTCCGTGAGGGCGAACCGGGATTGCTCGCTTTCCGCCATTATCCGGAGGATCGCTTCCCGGCTGATGCTGTGGCCGTGCCGGCGGGCGGCTGCGATCAGATCGTCCACCACAATCCAACCCGCCTGATCCGGAGTGAGCCCGAGGTCCTCCGGATGATGCCGCAGGATGTAACTGAGAAATTTACTGAGTCTGGTGAGCCGTCGATCCATCGCTGGGAAAAAGATAGGAAAATCAAGCCGGGATCGGTACTCCGGTGACGACCTCGCCCGTATCAGAGGAGGAAACTCAAGGCGGACCCGGAACGACCGGGTCGATTTGCCGGGAGTAGCGGGCTATTTTTTCCAGAAGGCCGGTGAGAGCAGCACGATAACCGTGAAGACCTCCAGCCGGCCCATCAACATGAAGGCACAGAGCATCCACTTGCCCAGGACGGGGATATGGGCGTAATTGTCCGTCGGTCCTACACCGCCCAATCCGGGACCGATGTTCCCCAGGGTAGCCGCCACGGATCCCATGGCGGTATCCATGTTCAAACCCAGGCCGGCCATGATCAACGTGCCGGCCACGAAGATTCCCACGAACAGGGCGAACAGTCCCAGGATGTTGGTGAGGACTTCCCTGGGAATCACCGTCCCGCCAATTCGGACCGGAACCACGGCGTGGGGATGAATCAAGCGGATCGTTTCCGCGTACACCAGTTTCATGATCACGAAGATACGAATGACTTTTAAACTTCCGCCGGTGGAGCCGGCACAGCCTCCCACGAACATCAGGAAGAACAGGGTGAGCTGGGCGGAAAAGCCCCAGTGCTCGTAATCGGCCGTCACGTATCCGGTGGTGGTCATAATGGAGACCACCTGAAAGAGGGTCTGCTGCAGTGCGTTCAGCCAGGATCGATACACGTGGAAAAAGGTGTCCAGGCCCACCAGAATAAAACCCACCCCGATCAATGAGAGATAAAACAGGAATTCCCGGCTTCGGAAATAGGAGGTGAATTCTCCGGTAAGAAACCGGTAATGGAGCGTGAAATTCGTGCCGGCCAGCAGCATGAAGACGATAATCACGTAGTCGATGTACATGTTGTCGTACGCGCCGATGCTGGCATTGCGGGTGGAAAACCCGCCGGTGGCCATGGTGCCGAACGTGTGGCAGAGCGCATCGAACAGGTTCATCCCGCCGAACAGCAGCAGCACCGTCTCCAGTAGCGAAATAAATACGTACACCCCCCAGAGGATTTTAGCGGTCTCCGTGACCCGGGGCGTGAGTTTGTCTGCCGTGGGGCCGGGGACTTCGGCCTTGAACAGCTGCATCCCGCCCACCCCCAGGAAGGGCAGAATGGCCAGGGACAGGACGATGATTCCCATCCCTCCCACCCAGTGCGTAAGGCTACGCCAGAACAGGATCCCGTGGGACACCGACTCGATGTCGGTTAGCACCGTGGCGCCGGTGGTGGTGAATCCGGACATGGTTTCGAAAAACGCATCGGTGAAGGCCGGGATGGTGCCGGAGAGCAGAAAGGGCAGACTGCCGAACAGGGAAAAACTGATCCAGCCGAAAGTGACGATGGCAAAGCCATCTTTGGGACGCAGATCCTGATCCATCCGAGTGAGAAAAAAGCCGATCAACCCGGCCAGTAAGGTGATACCGGCGGCCAGCAGAAGGGCCGTGTAATCCCCGTCACCGTAATAAAACGAAAAGGGGAGCGGCAGGAGCATGGCACCGGCCTCGAACATCCATAAAAGGGAAAGCACGTGAAGGACGTTGCGGGGAGACATGCGGGCATCTCCGTCCTGTCGCTGGGAGTGGCAGAACTCCCGGTTATTGGAACAACCGTTCGACCTCTTGCCGGGCTTCCGGCAGCGAGAACACCACGATGGTATCGCCGGGCTGGATCTGGGTCTCGCCCGTGGGGAGCAGAAATTGATCCCCGCGCAATATCGCTCCGGCGATCGCGGATTTCGGAAACCTGATGTGTTTCAGTGGTTTCCGGGTGATTCTGGATTCCCTGCTCGCATAGAACTCGATAATTTCGGCATCGATTTCCGGCAGACTGGCGATGGACGCCACCATTTTGTGCCGGATGAATCGGCGGACGGCGTTTACCGTGATGAGCTGCTTGCTGACCACGGCATCCATCCCGATGGTGGGCGTAATGGGCAGGTAATCCACGTTATTGACCAGGGCAATCGTTCGGGGCACCTTCAGATGCCGCGCCACCAGCGTGGAAATGATATTCGTCTCATCATCTCCGGTCACTGCGGCGAAGGCATCCATCTCCATCAAGCCTTCCGACGCCAGGAGATCCAGGTCCGTACCGTCCCCGTGGATGATCAGGCTGTTGGGTAAAATATTGGCAATCTCCTGGGATCGTGCCACATTGCTTTCGATGATCTTCATGTGATACTCCCGGCTCAGGGCGCGGGCGATAAACTGCCCGATCAGACCGCCTCCTAAGATCATAATATCGTTAATTTTCGTCTCGGATTTGCCGGTCATTTCCATGATTTGTTGGATGTCATCCGGCCGGCAGACCACGAATATCTGATCGCCGGATTGCAGCGAATCGTCCCCGCCCGGAATCAGGGTTTTCTGGCGCCGGTTAACGGCCACCACCCGCTGCGGGGTGTGGGGATGCTGCCGGGCCAGCTCCTTCAGGGGAATCCCGGTCGCGGGGGAATCATCTTCCAAACGAATACCCAGGATCTGGCACTTCCCGCCGGCGAATTCGATGACGTCGGTGGCTTCGGACTGCTTCAGCAGCCGGGTAATGGCCCGGGCAGTCTCCATTTCGGGATGTATGAACATGTCCACGCCCAGCTCCTGATGGGACAGGATAAAATCGGGGTCGGTAATCTCATGATTCCGGATCCGGGCGATAGTGATGGGAACGCCGGCCTTCTTTCCGATCCGGCACGCCAGCAGGTTCACTTCATCGTTATTGGTCATGGCGGCAAGAATATCGGTATCCTCCACACCAGCCTGCCTCAGAATCCCATAACTCGCACCATGTCCTTCCACCACCAGGGCGTCCAGTTGCTCGGCCGCCCGCTTCACCAACAGGCTGTTCCGGTCGATGATGGTAATATTATGCTTTTCCTGGGAGAGCCGTCGCCCGAGATGAAATCCCACATCCCCGGCGCCGATAATAAGTATGTTCATGGTTTTTAATGTGTCTCGCTCGAAACTGAAAGTCAAAACAGAATTGCGGGGACTGCGGTCAGGCCGGTGCCCAAGTTCTCCGGGCCGGCGCCGGACCGTGGCCGCAAGAACTTACCGGTTTCCGGACAGTTCCTGGTAAGTTTTGGCCACCAGATCCCAGGCATGATCCACGTGGTGTGCCGTGGTGCGGAGATTGCCGATGGCCATCCGGATCACATACTGCCCCCGCAGCCGGGTGTGCGAAAAAAAGACGTCCCGGCGTTCGTTAACCGCTGTGAGCAACCGTTCGTTGAAGGCGTTCAATTCTTCGCCGTCTTCCATGCCGTCCGGTTTGGCCCGGAAGCACAGCGTGCTGAAGGGAACCGGCGCCATCAGCTGGAAAGTCGGATGGGCTTCGATTTTCCGGGCCACCGTCCGGGCCAGGTTCATGTGATGCCGAATGCGGTCCGCCAAGCCCTCCCGGCCGAAGTAGCGGAGGACGAACCAGAGTTTCAGCGCCCGGAACCGTCGCCCCAGCTGGATCCCGTAATCCATGTAATTTTCCACTTCCGTGTCTTCCGGGGTTCGCAGGTATTCCGGGATCAGGGAAAAGGCCCGCTTCAGGACCTCCGGTTTGCGGGTGTAGAATGCGCTGAAATCGATGGGGACGAACAGCCATTTATGAGGATTGACCACCAGGGAATCGGCTCGCTCGCAGCCCGCCAGGACCTGCTGCATTTCCGGGACCACGGCAGCGGACCCTCCGTAGGCACCGTCCACGTGGAGCCAGAGCTCCTCCGCCTCGCAGATCCCGGCGATCGCCGGGACCGGGTCGATACTGGTGGTGGAAGTGGTGCCCACCGTCGCCACCACGCACACCGGCTGGTACCCCCGGGCCCGGTCGGCCCGGATGGCTTCTGCCAGCGCCTCCGGGCGCATCCGGAAGGCTTCATCGCTGGGAATTTTGACCACGTTTTCATGGCCGAATCCCAGGGTGATGGCCGCTTTTTCCACGGAGGAATGGGCTTGGTCCGAGGTGTACACCCGGAGCACCGGCAGCTCCGCTCTTCCTGCCATGCCCCGGTCCCGGATCTGCATCTCCAGTTGTTCGCGGGCGGCGGCGAGTGCGTGCATGGTGCTCACCGAGGCGGTATCGTACACAATCCCCCAAAAGGAGTCGGGCAGGCCCAGCATCCGGCGGAGCCAGGCCAGGACCACCTGTTCCAGTTCGGTGGCGGAGGGACAGGTTTTCCAGAGCATGCCGTTCACATTCAGGGCGGTGCTCAGCAAATCGCCCAATATCCCCGGCCCGCTGCCGGTAATGGAGAAGTAGGCGAAAAAATCGGGATGATTCCACTGGGTCACTCCCGGCATAATCACCCGGTCGATATCCGCCAGGATGGCGTCCATGGACTCTCCCACGCCCGGGGCGTCCTCCGGAAGCCGTTTCGAAATATCACCCGGCTTGACCGCCGGCAACACCGGCGTGTGATCGATGTGCTCGAAATGATCGGCGATCCAGTCGATCAATTGGTGCCCGTAGGTCCGGAATTCATCCGCCGGCATGTCACCGGTGTCCGTAGCGCGCTCCGCCATAGAGAGTCGTCCCTTCGTTCCAGCTGTGAATGAGTGTCTGAATATCGTGCCGCTCGGCTTCCGCATGGAAACCGGTCAGAGTACGTTGGAGGCCCAGGCCGCAATCAGATCCCCCACGTACCGGGCGTCCGATTCCTCCAGCATCAGATGCCCCATGGGATCCAGCGAGACGAAGCTCTTGGGCTGCTTTGCCGCCGCGAAGATCTCCTCCGCATTCCGGATATCCACGGTTTGATCCCTGGGAGAATGCAGAATCAGCAGCGGTTTGTCCAGCTCCCGAATGGTTTTCTCCATGCGATGTTTTTCCAGGTCCCGGAAAAAGTGGCCCCGGAGCACGAAGGTCCGGCCTCCGATGGTCACTTCGGCGGTCCCCTCTTCGAGGGCTACCTGCCGCTTTTCCCGCAAAATTTTTCCCAGATGATCCGGGCTGGAGGGGGCGGCAATGGTGGTGACCGCGGCCACCGGGGCGATGTGCCGGGCGGCCTGTAACACGGCGGCTCCTCCCATGGAATGCCCTATCAGCAGCTTGGGCGGGGCATAGTGCTCTGCCAGAAAATCAGCGGCAGCGACCAGATCCTCGATGTTGGTGGAAAAGTTAGTTTCGGAAAAATCCCCTTCACTTTCCCCGATGCCGGTAAAGTCGAAGCGGAGGGCTGCAATACCGTTCGCGGCCAGGGCGGTATCGATATTTTTGATCGGTTTCAGATTTTTACCGCAGGTAAAGCAGTGGGCAAACAGCGCATACGCCCTGGGCGATTGGGATTCCGGCACGTCCAGATACCCTGCCAGCATCTGGCCCTGCGCATTCTGAAACCGTAACCGCTGGGAGGGCATCTCAGAATAAATCAGGTGGCAGGTGAAAGTTTCGACTACCGCAAGGACTGGCTGGATTCATCGCAACACTCCTGGCATTCCTGGTTCTCCGGCAACGGGTTAATGTTAGGAAATTTCTCAGGAAGAATCATGCTAGAAAGCGGCGAAGCAAGAAAATATACTCCGGTGCTATGAGACGCCCGGGGTTTTCAATGTCCTCCGCATTGGGTAAGTTGCACCCAGCGGACGCTACAGAGAGAAAGACAACGTGACATCAGGAATCCTGAGAAGAGGATGACCGAAAGGAGCAGAAAAAAGATGGAACGAGCGGGTAGAAAATTGAGCCTGGTGTTTGCCAGCGGCGCGTTGGGCGGATTGGCCAACAGCCTGGCCGTCTGGATCTTCGGGCTGCTCGGTATTACCGGCGCCCTGGGAGTACACATTGCCCCGGCACTGACACCGGAGTGGTTATATCCCCGGTTGGTGTGGGGGGGCCTCTGGGGGATACTGTTTCTCATACCGATCCTCACAGATCGGCCCCTGGCACGGGGACTGCTCTACAGTATCGGGCCCACGCTGGTGCAACTGCTGATCGTGTTTCCTATCAAGGCACAAAAAGGGGTTTACGGGCTGGAGTTGGGAGCGCTCACCCCGTTGTTCGTGGTGATCTTCAACGCGGTGTGGGGCGTAGTCGCAGCGTACTGGCTTCACTGGGTGGAGCAAAACAGAGAAGACGCAGCCCGTCCGGTCTCCGGCTAACCGGACCATTCTCCGAAGCCCCGGGCTTCGGACGCTATTTCTTGAGCCGTTCCTGAAATTTTTCCCGGAATTTGGCCACCTTCGGAGCGATGATTATCCGGCAGTATGCCTGCTCCGGATGGTGTTCGAAATATTGCTGGTGATAGTCTTCCGCCTCGTAAAAATGGTTCAGCGGGGTCACTTCCGTGACGATCTCCCCATCCCAGATGCCGGCGTCACTGATTTCCCGGATCACCTGCCCGGCAACCTGTTTCTGCTGCGCATTTTCATAGAACACCGCTGAGCGATATTGTGGCCCCACATCCGGTCCCTGCCGGTTCAACTGGGTGGGGTCATGGACCGTGAAAAAGACCTTCAACAGGTCATGATACGAAATCACCGAGGGATCGAAGGTGATGCGCACCGATTCGGCGTGGCCGGTGTTCCCGGTGCAGACTTGCTCGTAACTGGGGTGAGGCACGTGTCCGCCGGCATAGCCGACCACCACGTTCCGCACCCCTTTGAGATCTTCGAAAATCGGTTCCAGACACCAGAAACAGCCACCGGCCAGGACGGCAGTCTGAGTCGGTTGCGAAGCGGATTCGGGTGGCGCATTGGGACTCATTTTTTTACTCGCGGCGTTTAGGTTTCCGACCAGGGCAAATATAACACTGGCAATCCATAGTTTCCTGTAGATTGTTTTCATGGCTCGATTTCTCATTTTTTGTTTTTCTATGAGTTTGTCGCTCAACAGTTTCCCACCTTTTTGGTGCATCTTCCGTAAGAGCGCCTACATATCTCGGCCGATGAAACCGGTAGAATGCTGATGAGAACATTCCCGGGCGTCCTACTCCGGGCAAATGGAAAAACCGGTGGTCCGGTGAAAACCTCTGGACACCGTTTCGAATTACTGTATATTTATCGTAGGGATCGGGCCGGGCCTGCCAAAGTTTATCGTTATCATCGGGTAGAAAACACTGAGGGGCCGCATCACATGTCATCTCATCAACTCCCAGAGCCCATAAACACAGACGATTTCGTGGAAATGTTGTGGCGGGAACTCTCGGAAATAATCCAGTACGATGAGGAAAAATTCAACGACGATTCAGACCT
>Ga0102944_1000362_pt1 | contig 35617 bp, 26 predicted proteins | sample SalPonD_shore_MG_FD_78172 | JGI IMG/M metagenome (GOLD analysis project Ga0102944, IMG submission 78172) | Salt pond soil microbial communities from South San Francisco under conditions of wetland restoration - Salt Pond MetaG... | ecosystem: Environmental > Aquatic > Marine > Intertidal zone >... | reverse complement strand
GCAAATAGGCGGCATATCGCGCTGGTTTTTCACTCGTCGGGTAATGTTCTCTCACCAGGTGATCACCGAGCCATTCTTGAGGATATGGCTCCGGATGTATGAGACCCCGCTTGCCCGTCATGGACCGTATCTGCCGCGCTATCTGCTGGGGTGAGCGGTGGTGCCGGGGAAAAATACCCAATCTTCGGGCCACTACGTTAATCTTGGGGCGTTGTGATAAGATCGAGCCGCCGTGAAGTCGTGTGATAAGACCGATCTTCAAGAACTCCGTCTTGTGAGAACGCCCTCTGGAGTGTGGGAGGCAACACGCGGTAGACAACCTCTGAGGCGGAGACACAACCCGCGCCGGTTTCCTTGCTCTCTAAATGAGACGCGTAGTTAATGACATCGGCGACAATTTGGCCTGGATCGTCTGAAAATGTCAGCGGACCGCTGTCGACTGCCATGCGCAGTGCCACGTCGTCGTCAAAAGGTTTTTCGTGCCAGCTATTGAAGACTACCATCGTCCGTTGAACATCCAGGCAGAATTGTACGGCTCTTCGTTCGCTATCGGAAAACGCAAATGCGGCAATACCCCCATCGCCGCGCCAGCTCCAGAGTCTGCCTTCGTAGACTCGGAGTTTGTCCAGAAGAAACTGGTGGAAGCGGAACATTAACCGTCTCATCTTCCGCATACCGTGCTCCCGCACAAGTCGGGAGCTTTCCACCACATCCAGACTCGCAATAGTAATTGGATAATTCCTTCCCGGCCGCAGCGATCCCCAGTTGATGATGTGCACCGGATCTTCGCTGCTTTTTTTCAGTTTGCGGCGGCGGTAGTCATAAATCAATCCGCCGCGGGCAAGGTTTTCAAGGACCAGTTCGAGGCCCTCAAGTCTAATCTGCCTGCCCATGAAGACCGAGCCGTCTATTTCTATGAGTAACTGGACCACATCACGCCACCTGTCGGTCCGTTTTGCCTCTTCCAGGAGCGCACCAGCGGCGTTGCGTACCGGCACGGTCACGTGGGAAGGTGCCTGGAGCACCTTGTAGACGTCAAAGGAACCAAAGATCAGGCGTCCCATTTCCTCCACATGATCCGTCTTCATGTTGCGGCTAACGAGTTCAATTATGTCTTTCTCAATTCCTGCATCGAGCACGGCTGTCCCCTTTCCGTTCAAGATTTTTGTCAGCCGATCATGCAAGCTTCCATGCTGCGTGCAAGGGGCCGTTAGCGCCTGCTACCGGGTCTTTTTCCGGCGGAGGCACCGCGGAGATGTTGGCGATAGCACGTTCCCGTTCCTCTGCTTTCCCGTAATTCATGTCCCAATCCGGGCCCGGCGGATAGGCGCCTACCACCGCAAAATCTGCTGAGGAGGATATTCGCTTGTGTGCGCCGCCTGCCGGTATAACCACAACATCTCCGGCTTCAAGCCGTATAGTTGTCCCGGAAGGACCCCCAAACTGAACTTCCGCCCATCCGCTGTAGCACCCGAGCACCTCATGTGCGGTACTGTGATAATGGTGGTAGGGGAAAACACCGTTTCTCCAGGAGCGGTCCCATCTATTACTGTGGAAAAGCTCTTCCACTGCGGCCGCTCCGGCTTCCCCGACTGCAGAACGATAGCATAACAACGGAAATTTGCTGTTGGGGAAAAGCCCGTCGTCCGCAAGCCGAACGAGCTCAGGTGTATGCTTTTCTGCGGCCATAATGAGAAGGTACGCGCATTGGAGGGCAGAGTCAACGAGCATGTCTGCGCGATTTTGCACTGATCTGACCGAGCGGTTGCTTGGCCGCAAGAGAAGCGCGTGGTAGGATAATGGTATGGAGCAGAGAACACTGGGAAACACGGGCCTTGAACTGGCAATTCTAGGTTTTGGGGGCTTTCACTTAATTGAAACGGCTTCCAGCGACGCTGAACGACTGTTGGGTACCTACCTTGACCGAGGTGGAAATTACATTGAGACGGCGTTCGGTTACGGAGATGGAAACTCGGAGCAGAAGATCGGAGCGGCGGTATCTCATCGTCGAGAAGACTACTACCTGGCTACCAAAATGATGCCGCGTACTGCGGAAACGCTTGTGCCTATCTTCGAACAGAGTCTTCGGAATCTACGGACTGATCACGTGGATATTCTGTTCATGCACGCCGTACAGACAGATAATGAACTGGATCAAATTCTCGCCTCGGGCGGCGCACTTGATGCCGCTCTGGCCCTCAAAGAGCAGGGGAAAGTTTCTTATCTCGCCATAAGCGGCCATGGAAGACAGGAAGTTATGCGGCGCGCAATTGCCGAGTTTCCCTTTGACGTAATCATGACCGGCTTCAACTATTTTGACCGTTTTAACTTTCCTTCGGTGTATGGCAATCTGTTGCCTGAAGCTCGAGAGGCCGGCATTGGCGTGCTTGCTATGAAGGCGCTGGCAGATGGGTACCTCTACCGGTCGTGGGAAACGGCGTTACGTTACACGCTCTCGTTGCCTGTTGATTGCGTGGTTGCCGGGATGAATACAATGCAGATGCTTACCAAAGATCTTGATCTTGCGGAGAATTTTGTACCGATGCTCCCTGCCGAGATGCAGGAGGTGCACCGTACCGCCCCGGAGCTAGGCGACTACGTCTGCCGTTTTTGCGGTGAGTGTGCCACCCCCCAATTTGATCCGCAGGATGTTTTCCGTTTGGAGGCGTTGTTCGACAGACAGATGGATAACAGAAGGTTGGATGACACGGCAAATTTCGCGTTGCGAGAACGGCTGCGGTTCTGGTTTCGGCAGGACAGCGAGGCACGTGCCGAATATGCGCAACTGCCCGCGCAGGTGGATCCCCACAAAGACTACAGCGAACTAAACAAGGCGTGCCCGTATGGGATAGACATTGACCGCAAGCTCAAAATTTCGCACGACAAGCTCGGTGCTGACGGATACCTGTTCTAATAAGCCGGTACGCCGTCGATTTCCCAAAAATGGTGAGGTGGGGGATGCTTCCAAAAGGCGCAAAGAGCAGATAGTATCAGTGATGGCAACAGGATATGCGTAGACAGATACTGAAATTCGTCATATTTCTTGGCGACGTTGTGTTTCTTTTTCTATCCCTCCTCATCGTACTCTACGTGCGCTATGGCGCTGCGTACGTCCGCGTGGAGTTTGCTGACCACCTTGGACCTTTTTCGCTCATTTTTGCAGTCTGGGTAACGGTCTTTTACATTACGGACCTCTACAACTTCAGTGTTCCGCTTAATCACAAGTACTTTCTCTACGCTATGGCGGTGAACCTCGGGCTGGCTGTGGGGTTTTTCTACGCGTTTCCCGGGCAGGAAATCTCGCCTAAAACCAATCTGGCCCTCGTAGTTCTCTGTTTTGGTGTCTTTTTCTATGTCTGGCGTTTCATATTCAACCGGTCGCTGGATACACTTGGAATTAAGAAACCGCTCATAATTGTGGGGTCGGATACGCACGCCCTCGAATTAGCGCAAAAAATCAAGGAAAACAGCAGACTTGGCTATCGCCTGGCTGCGATTGTCAGAGACAACGGTACAGAGCTTCCCGCCTGGGTGAAACCAGCCCGCGTCAGGGTCCTTGACCGTGTGACAGACATTCACGATCTGTTGCAGCATGACCGGGTGCACAGCATCATTGTGAGTGACCGCAAACTTGCCGCGGTCTACGATGACCTCTACCAGCTCATTCCGTACCAGATCAACTTCTTTCAACTCACCACGTTCTGGGAAGCGTTTGACGAAAGCATACCGATCTACGCCGCTCAGGCCACCTGGTTCCTGGAACGGTTCAGCCACGGTCCCAACAGGGCGTACCGTATATTGAAAAGAATTCTGGATATTGGCACGGTGATTGTCACTCTTCCGGTGACCGGCGTCCTGGCTCTTATCACGGCGCTTCTGGTAAGACTGACCAGCCGCGGACCGATATTTTATATCCAGACTCGGCTGGGACAGAGCGAGCGGCCGTTTACCATTGTGAAGTTCCGGTCCATGGTGGTGAACGCAGAACAGAACGGCGCACAGTGGGCGGGAGAAAATGACCCGCGGGTCACACCGTTTGGACGCTTTATGAGAAAAACACGTCTGGACGAAATTCCCCAGCTCATCAATGTGCTGCGCGGGGATATGAGCGTGGTCGGACCGCGGCCGGAACGGCCCGAATTTGTGCAGGAACTATCACGGACCATTCCTCACTACCACCTGCGCCATCTGGTGAAGCCGGGACTGACCGGATGGGCGCAGATAAAGTACAGATACGGAGCAAGCGCAGAAGATGCGGCCAAGAAACTTATGTATGACCTCTACTACGTAAAGAACGTTTCAGTCGTACTTGATGTAAAGATTGCGCTTAAGACGGTACTGGTAATATTCAAAAAGGCCGGTCAGTAAACACTGCAGTTCGCCCTGCAGCCTGTCAGGTGAGATATCCTCGTTCCATCGCAAAGCCGTGCAGTTTCAACTGCTCCTCGGCAAACTCTACCAGGTCCGACGGAAGCGTCTCTCCGCTATGCGTTCTGGGTAACGGCACATTCTGCGCAGCGGAGCCGTACGCCCTCTGGTGGTCAAGAGCACGATTTGCATTTGAGAATGCATTTCCAAACGGCAGGGTTGCGGCTTGTTGAAAAACGGCGGTGACCACTGCACTAATTCGTTGTGACAGCGCGATGGCATCATCCTTTCTTCCCTTGTGCAGGAAATTCAGTACTTGAGACAGCTCGCGCGCAAAAGAATTGGCGGTGCTTAACAAAAAGCCGTGGTATGGCCCGTCTGCCGCGTGATGCCAGCGCGCATAATCTCCTTCGGCTCCTCTTACCAGAAACACGTTCCCGAGGTCCTGTGAAGAGAGCGCAATACGGTCACTCCCGCTTGTGTCTTTTAGGAGATAGAAGTTGGGGTAGCGTGCCGCAAGCGCTCGCACGGTCTGCGGACTCATTTCATTTTCGGTGATTTGCGGTAATTGATACAGAGCAGTCGGCACCCCCAGGTCAAGAATGTCTGACAATTCCCGGGCGATTTCGGTTTGAGTGAGTTCCGCTCCTCGAGGAGGAGTAACGGTGAACCCGCATATTCTGCGCGACCGTAATCGATTTGCAATCTCTCCGGTTGCCTGTATGCCAAGCGTGGATAGAATTTCTTCTATTGCTCCGCGCGCAGCGCCACGCTCTGTTCGCAAGACGCCGATCATCAACCAGTAGGACTGTTTTTCAGCTTCCTCACAAAGCATCGAAATAAGAGTGTGCTGCTCCGAAACTTCCATTTCCCACCCGTCACCGGTGGAACCCGGGGCAAGTAATGCGCGGACGTAAGGGCGCAGCCATTTCATGTGGGCATGCGTCCTCTCACGGTCAATGCTTCCCTCGGGGCTGTAGTGAGTGAGCAGGGGGCACCAGAGTTCCGGTATCCCATTGGGAAAATAGTGTCCGACAAGCTCTGCTCGTGCGTGCGGGACAGACTGCTCCATCAAATCCTCCGCCGGTCTGTTTACGGTTACCCTTCACTATAACACAACTTGCCGTGTGACGGGGTACGCAGGAAGATAAGAAAAACAAGCGAGAGCGGCAGTCAGCCGCTCTCGCAGAGGAGTGAGGATGCGGGGGAGGAGGAGGAGAAAAAACCTCGCCACGCGGCCGGATACCTGGAAATGTACCAGTAACAGCCGTGAAGGAAGAACAAATCAGCGCTTCCGACCGCGTAGCTCCCCTTTTAAAAAACGGAGGGGCGCCTTCACCTGTGAAGTAACGCCGGGATGCATGAGGCGCCCTCTCCGTGGTGCCGTCGTTCAATCAATCAGCGCGCCGCCTGTGAAGCAGCGCGCTTCATGCTTTGTACGTAGACAGTACCGCTTTCCGAGCGTGCTATCAACGTTTGTTAAGAAAGCTTAATTGCTTCCGCAGTATCATTCCCCTACGTGTGTGCCTTGCGAAACAGCAGCCGTTATCGTAGGCTTAAAAATAAAAGTTGGGGAGCCTTGTTCACTATGTCACAAATTCTTCAAACCGAGTTTCTGGGAAAACCCGTAAGCCACTACGCAACGATCCTGGCTATTCTTGTAGGCGGATTTATTGTCGCGCAAATCCTGAAAAAACTTGTGCTCCGCAGCAAGAAGCGAATAGCACAAAACGATGATGGCAGCGCTCCGGCGGAGGCAGTCATAGAACGAGTTGCCAGAAGCCTGGTGCTTCCCCTGGTCTATCTTGGGTCCCTCTACGCGGCGGTTCGAGTTCTCAACGTTGAGGGTGCCGCAGGAAAGATTACCGATACGGCTTTTCTGGTAGCGCTCATCTGGTACGTTGTACGGTTTGGCATTATCACCATTCGCATCGTGCTGGGCCGATACTTTGAGAAGACAGGACAGCTTGAAGCACAACAACGGCTTAGGCCGCTCATGGCGTTCATTAACTTGATACTCTGGCTTGTTGGCGCCATTTTTCTTCTGGACAACCTTGGTTTCAAGATCTCAAGTATAGTCACCGGTCTTGGAATTGGCGGTATTGCGGTAGCGCTTGCCGGTCAGGCAGTTCTTGGAGATTTGTTTAGCTATTTTGTGATTCTTTTTGACCGCCCGTTTGAACTCGGTGATTTTGTCATCACCGGCGACATTCTTGGCACCATTGAAGCTATTGGCATCAAAACTACAAAAATACGCTCGCTGTCGGGAGAACAGATTGTCATTTCAAATTCAAACCTTACCGGAAGTAAGTTGCGCAATTACAAACGCATGGAGCGCAGGCGCGTGGTGTTCTCCCTGGGAGTTACCTATGACACCGGGAAGGACAAGCTGGAAATCATTCCGGGCATCATCAGAGATGCAATTGAATCCGCTGACTTGACGGCGTTTGATCGGGCGCACTTCAAAGAGTTTGGGGACTTCAGCCTCAACTTTGAAGTGGTCTATTACGTGCTCAGTGCGGACTACAATGTCTATATGGATATCCAGCAGACCATTAACCTAACTGTCTACGAGCGCTTTGAGCAGGAGGGAATCGATTTTGCATTTCCTACTCGTACAATTCAGCTGGATCCAACGATCCAGGAGAGCCTTCCGGAAGGGCAGAAGGAAAACTAAATAAGAGATGAGCCCAAAGCAGGCACCCAATTTCAGAGGGAAAAACCGGCTTACCGTCCGGAATGTATCTGAGGTGGCGCGGCTCCAGCTTGATCCCTACTGTTTTCGGCGTTCCGTGGTGCTCCGCGCCAGGCGTGGCAACCTGCTCATTGATCCCGGCGGGTGCGCGGCGCTTTCTTCCGGGGAGATAGGAACTCTTATCGCATCTCAAGATGTTAAACGGATTATTATGCCGTGGGCCGACCCGCTGGCTCTTCGGGTGCTCTACGCTCTCCCAAAAAAACATGGTGTTTCCGAACTCCTATGCGGACATGCCGCGCTGCCTCTCTTTCATGGAAAGCTGCAGAACGTCACAGTACGTGTGCCTGCAGATGTCGCATGGCGCTATTCCCTGGACGATAATACGGACCTTTCCGTAATTCCGGTTGACGGCGTTGGAGCCGGATCCTTCGCTCTTTTCTATCCGACAGCTAAAGTCCTTTTCACCGGACCATTATTCGGCGTGCTCTCTGCTGACGCCGGGGAGGATCAACGGCTTTTGTGGTGGAAAATGGCGCTTTTTCACGAGGCGTACCTCACCGCCGCAGCAAATCTTTCACAGGCATGCACAGAGATGGCGAGTTTTCATCCCGAGCTTCTCATCCCGTCATGCGGCCCCGCCTTTGCTCCGCGGAGAAAACTTTCTTTGCGAACTCTCGCACATGAGTTCCCGCACCTGCCTTACACCCGTGAAGCAGAAAAAGAGGGCCAGGCCACACTCCGCGCGCTGCTGCAGGACGTTGTGCTTCGCGCGTTCGCGCTGCTCGGCCCGGATGCTGCCCCTATTGTGCACTCCGCGGGCATATCATGGTCTCCGGCAACGTACAAAGTAAAGATGAAAGAAAACTCAGCGGTACAACCACAATGGGAACAACTCCTTGGCGCGCTTACCGACGCCCGGGAACGTGGTGTTACGGCACTCTCTTATCTGTTTGAGGCAATCCGTCAGCTCGCCGCTACCGCCGATGTACGGGTAGCAGGCCCATCGCAAGGCCGCATTTATGAAGCCAAATCAACATTTCAACACGGCACCAATTCTGCTCAGCAGGCAGCTACCCCTGCCGCGCAGGGAAACGGGGACCACTGCCGGATAACCGACCTTCCGCGTGAAACGCTTTTTCGCAAGAGGATGGCCGCACGTTTGAAGATTACGGAGTCTGACCCGGAATGTTCGCTCTTGATTATATCTCTTGATAATGCGCAACGAATAAACTCCAACTACGGACGCGTTGGAGGAGATGAAGCATTGCACGCAGTCTCTTACCTGCTGAGAAACATTCGTTCCCGGCAGGCTCATCGGAAGAAGCATGAGATTTACAGGTACGCCGGCCCTACCTTTGCGTATATCATTCCAGACCCAACAGATGACGCAAGTGAAATTGCAGAGGAAATCAGGCAACACGTGGCAGAATCCGTTATGTTTCTCGAGCCTATTACGGTCTCCGTTGGCGTTGCCGCGTGCCATGAAGCAACACGTCCCGGCGTAAGTCCGGAACAACGGGTGCAAAACCTTGAACGTATCAGCCTTACCCGCCTCCAAATTGCACGCGCAAGCGGCATGAACACCGTATGCTTTTCCGCGCCGGTAGAAGTTGGCTCCAACCCCGCTCACGGAACAATACTGATTGTAGATCCGGACTCACCGGACCTGCAGATCCTCATTGACCAGTTGCAATTTTCCGGCTACACCGTGATCACCGTGGCCGACGGCTTACAGGCAATGGAGACAATAAGCCAGATTTCGCCCGATGTGATTATCGCTGAGGCGATGACGCCCCGATTGAACGGCTTTGTCCTCCGCGACAGACTTCGCCACTCGGCGAGCCTGAACACTATTCCATACATCCTTATATCGCAGAAGAAGAGCGACGAGTACATCCAACGCGCCTCTCGCCTTGGCATCCTCCACTTTCTTCAGAAACCGGTATCTCTGGTAGAGCTGCGGGGACTGGTTGAAAATCTTACGGATTCGGAGGGAGTGTGAACACGATGGCCATCCCCCGCATTCTCTTTCTTATTTCCGTTGCATCGTATGCCATCATAGCGTTCCTTTTTGCCGCTCTTGCCATCCGACGGGCGCGCCGCCGGAGCCAGACCCGCTGGATTCGCCGTTTCTTTCGCATTGCTTTTGCAGACGCAGCGGTTCCCGCTATAGCAGCTGTAATCAGGCAGCAACCCTATCTCTTTCTTGCCGAGTACGCTCGCCTTTTTGACACCATGCAACCGTCCGCCGAACAGCGGCAACGCACGTTGCAGGCGGTGGAGTCCCTTCACCTCGACGTAGTGCTCATGCGCCAGTTGCTCAGCCGCTCGCGCTACCGACGATGCCGCGCGGCGTCCCGGCTGGCGCACGTTGACTCTGAACGCGTGCGGCGGGCACTCATCTATGCTCTGGAACGGGAACCTCACGAGTCCGTGCGTACCTACATTGCCTTTGCGTTAACGCGAAGTCTCAATCCGGTGGTGCTTCCGGTCATAATCGATACACTTTCCGGTGCAACTCTGCGCTACCAGAAGCGTGTTCACGGCCTGATTGAACGCTTTGGCGCGGAACTGGTTCCCTACTTTGAAGTTATGGAAAACCGAACGGAGCCGGAAATACGCCGCCTGTTCATCCGTGTGGCGGCTACGCAGCGTTCAGCAAGAATGCGCGGTTATTTGGAGCGCGTGGTAAAAGAGGCTGAACCGGAGCTCTCCCACGAGGCATTTCGGGTTCTGGTGGGCGCGTACAGTCAGGTCATGGATCTGGAGCCCTACCTGGCACACCATGATAACCTTATCCGAAACCTCGCTGTAGAAGCGCTGGGGGATAATCCTTCAGAGAAAAACATGGAGCGGGTTCTGCCCTTTCTGACGGACCCGTCCGTTCAGAAAAGCGCGATTGTTGCCCTTTCCACCATGACAAACCGTATGCCGCGCCTCTACCCGATTCTCATGAACGGCGTCGGAATTCACTCGAATCCGGATATCCAGGCCGGGCTTCTGGAAGTGCTTGCCAACCGCGTTGAGTACCTCCTGGAGCGCCTCATAGCTCATGACGAATCTCAGACTTCGGTTTCTGCCACACTCGCTCGTCTTCTAGAGGCCGGATATGTGAACGCGATAATAGGATTTCTCAACCGGAATGAAGACACACAGGCTGAAACTCGGATCTGCGGCACCATTGGCGAACAGGTCCGAAACTCATCATTTCTCACCCGGGAGTTCGCCCGCTACGCAAAGGGCTCCGTCCAGGAGGCACTTCACCTGCAGGAGAGCGTAGAACCGCCGTCGCCGCCAAAGCGTAATTACGATACCGAGCACCAGTGGGCACTGTTGACAATCTTTCTGATGGTGGTAATGCTTCCCCCGCTTTGCACCCTCCTTTTCAGCGCCGTTCAGGCTCCGGGCCGCTCCCTCTCAGGTTCTTTGCGGCTCTTTGTGACCGGCTTTACGTGGTTCTTTTCCGGCTATACGTTCATCCTGCAGCTCTGGTACCTCGTTCTTCTGGCGGTTTCCGGTGCGGAAGTTGTCCGGCAGCAGGCCTACCAGGATCTCAAACCGCTCTCCATGCTCTTTCAACCTGGAATGCTACCCTCAATTAGCATTGTCGCGCCGGCTTTTCGTGAGGAAGCCACTATTGTGGAAAGCGTGAACTCCCTGCTCAACCTCCGGTATCCGGAGTACGAAGTTATAGTGGTTAACGATGGTTCAACGGACCGTACCCTCGACGTACTTGTTGACCATTTTGAGCTGGAACGGATCGATGTGTTCATACACGGTTACCTCAATACGCGTCCGGTAAGGGGAGTATACCGAAATCCGCGCATCCCCGAGTTGACTGTCATAGACAAGGTGAACGGAGGCAAAGCTGATTCCTTAAACGCGGGTATTAATGCAGCGCGTGCAGACTATTTTGCGGCCATAGACTCAGACTCGCTGCTGGAACGAGACGCGCTCCTGCGCCTTGCCGGTGCATTCCTCGATTCAGATAGACCTGTTGTGGCCGCAGGCGGAAGTATCCTTCCGGTAAACGGCTGCCGGGTGACGGCGGGCAGCATTGATGAGTTCAAACTTCCGCGCAGTCCGCTCGCGTCGTTGCAAACCATGGAGTACATTCGGTCATTTCTTGCCGGACGTACGGGATGGGCGCGGTTACGCTCCCTTCTCATTGTATCCGGAGCGTTTGGTCTTTTTTCAAAACAGGAGGTCATTGACGCGCGTGGCTATCTCACATCCAGCGAGCAGTATACCCGGGACACGGTTGCGGAAGATATGGAACTGGTGGTGCGAATTTACCGGCGAATGCGTGAAGAGAACAAGCCATTTGCTATCCAGTACAGCTATAACGCAAACTGCTGGACTGAGGTTCCTGAAAGCACAAAAATTCTTACCAACCAGCGGGATCGCTGGCAACGCGGCCTCATAGACATCGTTCTCTACCATTCCCGCATGCTTTTTAGCCGGAAGTACGGTCCGGCAGGATTGATCGCGTTTCCGTACTACCTCATCTTTGAAGTCATAGGCCCATGGATTGAAGCAGAAGGGTATCTGCTTTTCATTCTTTCCCTTGCTGTTGGCATCCTGCCGCCGGCAATTATTTCAGTGGTGCTCTTCGTAACCGTGGTGCTTGGAACCTTAACATCGCTGTGTTCCCTTCTCTTAGTGCAGTGGAAGGATCAATTCCTTTCTCCCCTCCAACGCCTCTCTCTTGTCCTGTTAGCTCTGGCGGAAAATTTAGGTTACCGGCAGTATAATATGTGGTTGAGAGTTCGCGGGTTTTCGCGGACCCTGCGGGGTGCGGGCGGTTGGGGAAGCATGGTACGCCGCGGATTCTCCGTGGACGGAGGTAAAAAAGGATGAAACGATTACTCTTTAGCGTCTTCTTGCTCATTGCGGCCACCGGAATGCTCGCTTTTGCCGAACCGGTAGCATTTCGGAGCATTAGCAGCGTCAAAGTGGACACATATTTTGACAGCACCTTTTCTGTGACGGCAGAAGAGGTTCTTCTCATGAAACTTCACCCGCTATACACACTGGAAGCACACGTGGAACGGGAAGACGGAAGCAATATTCATGAATCGCATTTCTACGTAGGTCCGATTATTACCTGGACACCCCAATTGTACACCATATTCCGCTACGGCATTGGCCTGGGAGCCGATGATGGAACTTCTCACGAGCTCTTTGTCGAATTTGATCATGAAGAAGGACTCTCCTTTCAAAGTCTGTCTGCTCGCTACGTTATTTTTCCGGATACCGGATTTCAATACATAGTACCGTCCGTCGGCGGACGGTGGACCGTATCAGAGCGGGACATTCTGCTGTCCAAATATTTTTTTAGCTGGAACACGGATGAAGAAACCGGCCACTCGCTCTGGGTGGAGCTTACTCATCGGCTAAACGAGAGATTTCAAATAAAAGGGGGAGCCACCGCCGGATTGCGGCTGAACGATGTAGATACACTCGGTACCGTCTACAACTTCAGCATCATAACAGGCGGAGGGATCACTTTCTCACCGGATACCGCACTGCGGTACCATCTTGAATATCTTGGAGACAGCAAGGACCCCCATGCAATCCGCAACATGGTGGTATTTGATGCCTCTTTTTGATTTCGCAAGCGGCTTATGACTGGCGCAACTACCGGCGTGGTCTCATGTTATTTCCAAATTGAAACCGCCGCGCCAACTGCCGTTGCGCTGCCGGCATGCTCCGGCAGTTGCATCTTTCTGCCGTAAAGTTTGCCAAGAGAATCAAATATGGGACGTGCCTGAGGCAGCTCACTTACTTTTCCGGTGAGAATGATCAGGTCGCTGCCGGTTTCACGTGCGGCTGAAACGGCAAGGACACCAATGGTCTGGCAGACCAGATTTATCAGGCCAAGTGCAACATCCGGTTTGGAAGTTCTGTCAGAGACGCGCGCGAAGTTTGCTGCCGTTGCAGTGGGCGGAAGCCCGTTCACCGGTCCGCCTGCTATTTCACCCACCGTGAGATCTACTCTGGCAAGCGACCCCTCTTTTGCCAGATCGACCACCGTCCTGATCTCCGTGGTCCCCAGAATAGAGCGTGCAAGTCCTGCAAGGGTGCCGCCACCAACGCCGGTACCGCCCCAGTGAGTCGCGTGCCCGCCGCGAACGTGTACTATTGCAGTACCCGTTCCCATGCTAACGACAATTGCATCATCCACCCCGGCCAGAAACGTGCCCCCTCGGCCAATACAGGTGAACTCATCAACCGAAACTACAGGGATACCAAGAAGAGTGTGTCCCAAATGGGTTGCCCCTACTCCCGTAATTCCGATCTGTCTGATCGAAGACAGTGAATAGCCCCCGGCATCCAAAAAACGGCCCAACGCGCCGGCAGCCGAGGCAATGGGGTCACTCGCCGTCACTGAAATAGGGTGAGCAACCTCACGGCCATCAAAGCCAACAATATCTGTGGTGCTTCCGCCAATATCTATCCCTACAACCAAATTAAAGCCTCCGATCAGAACGGGCCAAACTTCATCAGCACCGCGGCAGCGATGAATGCCAGGGACGCCAAAAACATGATCGCCTGAAGCCCGATGGTCCAGCGTATCCAGCGTGGAAAGCTTACCGTGGTGAAACTCAGGCCAATAAGCAAAAGCGCGTTTGACGGATAGAGCATATTGCTGAAGCCGTCCCCAAAGTCAAAGGCAAGCACCGCGGTCTGCCTGGTAATACCCACCAAATCCGCCAGCGGCACAAGAATAGGCATCATAAGAAACGCTTTTGCGGAGGCGGAGCCAACAAAGAAATTCATAAAGAGCGTTACTGCGTAAATAAGATATGCCGCCGCAATTGGAGACGCGTCGCGGATCCGGAGTGCAGCTCCGTGGAGAATGGTGTCCGTGATTCCGCCCTGGTCAACAATGTATTTCACGCTCATCGACATCAGGATAAGCACAACTCCGGGCAGCATAGAAGCGGTCCCTCTCAAGAATGCGCGGCCAACCCCCCGCGCGCGCAGTCCCGCAAAGAGGCCCGCTCCCACTCCTCCGGCCAAAAAGAGCAGCGCCATCAACGGAAATGCCAGATCAGAGAGTCCGGGTGTCCGCGAGGTGGCAAAGATAAAGGCAAACGCCAGCACCATCGCCCCGCCAAACCATGCGGTCGCCCTCCTCATGTGCGGTGTCTGACGAAAGCCCTCCTGGACAGCCATTGCGCTGTGCTGTGCGCGGACTTCGACGTCCTCAAGATAGACAGGAGATAACGTGGGATCATTCTCTACACGCTTCGCATGTCTGGTTACAAAGAGCACCACGCAGAAATAAACCAGCACAAAAAAGATAACGCGCAACCACGCCCCGGAAAAGAGCGGTAACTCTGCAATTCGTTGCGCTACTCCAATTGTGAACGGGTTGGTGATGGCTGCCGAGAACCCGAAGGCGAGCGGGAGCAAACTCATGCCTAAACCTGTCAGTGAATCCCACCCCAGGTAGTGTGCGAGGGGCACGATAAACACAATGAGCGGCACCATTGCTTCATACACACCAAGGACCGAGGCGATTGCCATGAAAAGAAAGATGATCACCATCATCAAGAGATATTTCCGGTGCGCAAAACGCGCCACAATACCGCGTAACAGGGAACGAAGCACCCCGGCGGACTCCAGGATAGTAAACGCGCCTCCCACAAAAATCAGAAAAATCAAGATGGTTATGACTACGATGTTTCCCGGCGCAAAAAGCACCTCCACCGGTGCGGTTATCCAGCGCCACACAGGATAGTCGAAAGCAGGTACTCTGTGGTAGGAATCCGCGACAATCATTTGCCTGCCGTTTTCTGTCACACGGTCATACGTACCCGCAGGTACCACACGAGTGAGCACTCCACTTGTAATCATCAGAATAAGAAGAATTCCGGCTGCCAGGAAAAACGCTCTCTTTCCAATACGAAGGGTGGTCTCCTCTTTTCCCGTCACGTGTTGCTTGTTCAACCCTGTCCTCCACCAAGTCGCGGTATTGCGGTACGGTAAAAATCTATGCATGCGCCCCAGTTCGTGATGGAAATGCGCTCATCCACCCCGTGTATCCGGCCCAGTTCACTGCTATCAAGAACAAGGGGAACAAAGCGGTAGATGTTCTTAGTCACATGGCGATAGTGTTTTGAATCCGTTGTAACAGTGACCGGAAACGGTGCCACCACCGCCTCAGGGAACACGTTTCGTATACTCTCCGCGATCACGTGGAAGGTACGGTTTTGAATATCGCTCTCTCCCACGGGCTCGGAGGCATTATGAGCGTGCTCCAACGCTACTTTGACACCTGCCTCTCTGACAACTTTACGCATACGAGAAAGCACGCCTTCAACTGATTCACCAGGCCGAATCCTAACATTCACCACGGCACGAGCCAGCACGGGCAGCACGTTTGAAGCGGGACTTCCTTCCAGTTTTGTGCACGCCTGTGTGGTCCGTATCAATGCGCTTGTTTGCGGGTTTCTGCTAAAGACCACTTTCAACAAAGGCGACCAGAAGCGCGGAAAGAGGAATACGGCCCGCAGCATTGGCGGAACATGGGGAGCAAGCGCCCGCAGAAACGAACGCACGGAAAAATCGATACGTGCGGGAAACGGTCTTTTTTCAAGCAGCGACACCGCGCGAGCCACTTTCCCAGCAGCCGTGTGCGATGGGGGCATTGACGCATGCCCGCCGTCCCCCTGAGCTTGCACCACCACGTCCGCGTAGCCCTTCTCCGAAATGCCCACAAGTGCGATGGGCGCTTTCACTGCGGGTAACATCCCGACAGATACAATTGAGCCTTCATCCAAGACAAACTCTGCTTCTATCCCGCGTTCCTGAAAAAGCGCGGCAATGCGGGCTGCACCGCGCTGCCCCGTTGTCTCCTCATCCCCTCCAAAAGCAAAATAGAGCGTTCTCTCCGGTTGATATCCTGATGAAGCAAGTTCCTCCGCTGCTTCCAGAAGGGCAATCATTATGCCCTTGTCATCCAGGGTGCCCCGTCCCCAGACATAGCCGTCAGAGATCTCACCGGCAAACGGAGCGTGCGTCCATAAATCTCTACTCTCTGGGTCTACCCCCACTACGTCATAGTGCGCCAGCAAGATACCCGGTTTCATCTCCTGCCGGCTTCCGCGCCAGGTGAGGATCACTCCAAACTCATCAAACGCCTCACGGGAGCATACGCCGTGAAGTGCCGGGTAGGACACGGTGAGAAGGCGCTGAAACGCCTGAAACTGATCCAGCTCCATCTGAGACGTTTCTACGTGAGAAATGGTTTGAAGGCGAAGCGCTGCCTGGAACCGGCCAAGAGAGTCCGTTGAGGGCTCCCGCTGATTACACGTGGTTGGTGAATGCATAGATGGAATAGTTATATCCGTTCAGATTCCCCCTGGCAACCGGAATTCTTTGAGCCGGTCCGTCCCGAACGCGTCGGCAGAACCAACGCCTCGTCTATTCCTGCAAATACTCCTCCCGCTGAGGCGTGAAAACGTCCACCAGAGTTGATTTGTCAACCGCAACAACTTCATGCTCTGTGTCTGGTGGAACGTAAAATGAATCTCCTGCAGAAATGGTTTGCCATGCATCGCCAATTCGGGCCCTTACCTGCCCTTCCACCACGTAGCTAACCTGTTCATGCGGATGCGCGTGGGCGGGAGCCTGGAATCCGGCCGGCAACCGCGCCTCCATTGCCATGAGCTTGCCGCCCCTGGCAAGTATGCGTCGCTCCAAACCTCCCCATACGGTTTCTGCTTTTTGATCTTTGTGCTCAAAAAACGGCATGACACACTCCTTTTGATTGGCTTTGGCCTGCAGTATACAAAAAGACGCAAAAAAAACCGATGCGCACGGCATCGGCTTCTATCACTTATCCGGTACAAACCGAATTTATTTCTCCCGGCTAAGCCGGGTCTTGTTATTCCTGGGATTTCGACGCTTACCGTATGAACCGCGCCAAATCTTCCCCTTCTTGGATCTTCTGTCGCCTTTTCCCATGGTAGATCTCCTTCCAGTAAAAGATATGGGTGAACGCGCGGGAACGGCTACTGCAAATTCAAGGCAGCACGGTGGCCCACTAACCTCGTACGGCAAACCTGCTTGCTTGCGGGAGGACGCGCGGGTACTGGTCTTCAGTTAGTGGACGTTACCGTGCCGCAATAGTGTTATACGACACAATGCGTTGAGTTTACAATTATCCGAAAGTAGTATTCTGCGTTTCCACTACCTTTCCCCAAAGGTATACCAACGCTACCTGCCGGAGACGTGCGATGCTTCCGGTTGCGGGTTAAGCTGATACCACATGGCCACGGAACTTGAAGGGCAGTTCCGGCAAAACTGTCCCGTACCGCGAATGGCTGCCGGGAGAACGGTCCGATCAATTTCTTCAAAGCCGTATTCTTCAAAGAATCCCACGGCGGTCTCCGTCAACAAATAGACGGTTGAAATACCGCTGGTATCAAGCAGGTGAAGGAGTTCATCAGTAAGTCGTCTGCCAACGCCCTGGCCGCGCAGAGACGGTTCCACGGCTACGGAACGTAACAGGGCAATGTGGCCATATACTTCAAAGCCGCCTGTCCCAATGAGTTCTGCGCCACGGTAGAAGCCGTAAAATCGGACGGAGTCGGAGTTGAGGTCTTCCACCGGTAGTCCTGAAATCGCAAGAAGCGCGCGCCCACGGGAAAACTCCTCGGGTTTGCGATCCGCACGAAGCACACGGTGTGTGATCTTCATTCGTTTCCTCCTCAAGTGGCCTATCCTACGGCAAAATGCCGTTTTCTTACAAGTGGAGAGAGCACTATGTGTAGCACGGCCCGCTGGATTGCCTTCATGCGGAGCGAGCATTACTTTCTACCCATAGGAGGGGGCCGGCCGGTCGGTCGACCTAGGTAAGGGGACCTTCATGTTTGATTTCCGTGTCCTTCCAGAACTTCTTCTCGAGGCCGCCACGCGGCATCCTGGAGAACACGCGCTCAATTATCCGAGTTCAAACGGCGGTTGGATCACGTATTCGTCGGGTGATTTCAAGAAGCGCGTCTCTGACCTTGCTCTTGGGCTGCGAAAGCTCGGCATCAGGAAAGGTGAAACCGTTGGCCTGATTGCGCCCCCCTCGCCGGAGTGGCTCGCGCTTGATCTTGCAATCCAGACGGCAGGCGGTGTCACTGTGCCAATCTTCAAGAGAATCTCACCTGAGTCATTCACCCATGAAGTAAAAGATTCAGGAATGCGTTACCTCTTTGTGGGAAATCCCGAAGAGATCCCTATGGCACAGGAAATCGGCGCTCGGCACGCGCGAATTATCACCTTTGCCTATGAAGGAACGCACCCGGACTTTGAAAAACTGCTTGCAGAGGGCGACGCGCTGGGAAAGAAGGATCCCGACCTATTCACGGAACTTTGTCACTCTCCCCTGCCGGACGATCTTGCCACTATCATTTACACCAGCGGAAGCACCGGCCTGCCAAAAGGAGTGAAGCTAAGCCAGCGTAACCTGGTAAGCCAGATTGTTGCCTCTGCCGGGAGTTTCCCGAATGACGCGGCCAGCGACCGCTGTCTCAGCGTACTTCCGCTTGCACATATCTTTGAGCGTATGGTCGTCTACTTTTATATTGCAAGCGGCCTGCCGGTATATTTTGCCGACTCTCCCAAAAACCTCGCTGACTTTGTGAATCGTGTCCATCCTACCACCATGACCGTTGTTCCGCGCATTCTGGAAAAGATCCATCTGCGTATGAGAGAGAACACAGAGGAGCAGTCAGGTCTCAAGCGCGTGCTCGCAGGAAAAGCAATCGCTCGCGCTGAGGCTCGAGATCCGGATTCCAGGCGGAAAACAGCGCTTGATCTTCTATTTGATGCGTTGGTGTACGGCAAAATGCGTGGTGCACTCGGCGGTTCCTTCACAACGGTTATCTGCGGGTCAGCAAAGCTGGATCCGGAAATTGTTCGCTTCTTCATTAACATCGGCGTGCCGGTGTATGAGGGATACGGACTTACCGAGGCGTCACCGGTCATAGCCGCCAACACGCCAGAGAGCCACAAAGTTGGAACGGTTGGCATGCCGTTTCCAGGTGTAGAAGTTAAGATCTCAGAAGAAGGCGAAATTCTTGCACGGAGCGAGGGCGTGATGCACGGCTACCTAAACCGCCCTGACGCATCCAAGGAAGTAATAGATGCAGAGGGATGGCTTCACACCGGGGACCTCGGCTCGCTTGATGAAGATGGATTCTTACGAATCACCGGCAGAAAAAAAGACATCTTCAAGAAATCCACGGGAGAGTACGTGCCGCCCGTGCCAATAGAGCGCGCACTTGAAGAGTTTCCCGTCATAGATACGGCGATAATATTTGCGGACAACCGCACCTACGTGACAGCACTCCTCTTTCCGGATATGGAGCGTCTTTCGCGCTACAAGAAAAGCCAGGGGTTTAAATCCATGTCGGACGGGACCTTTCTCTCAAGTGACTGGTTGCGCGAAAAAATCCAGGAACACGTCACTGAGGTGAACCGGCACCGCCACCACTGCGAGCACGTTGAACGGTTTGAAATTCTTGACCACGAAGCCACCGTCGAAAGTGGCGAGCTTACGCCTACGTTGAAAATTCGCCGTCATCAAATTGAAGAAATGTATCACGACGTAATTGAAGGCATGTATGAAAGCATAGGAGGCTGGAAATGACCGAACGCCTGGCAATTATAGACGGTGTGAGAAGCCCAATGGCAAAGGCCGGGAGCGCACTTGCCCGTACACCTGCCGATGATCTTGGTGCCTACGTTCTCCGGGACGCGCTGCTGCGCAGCAGTGTTCCTCCCGAGGAAGTTGACGAGGTGATCGTTGGAAACGTAGCGCAACCCGCTCATGCGGCAAATATTGCGCGGGTCATAGCCCTCAAGGCGGGACTTCCGCAAGAGGTACCGGCGTTTACGGTTCATCGCAACTGCGCAAGCGGCATGCAGGCTATCACTTCTGCCGCAGACAAAGCCGCCACCGGACACGGCCGCGTGTTTCTTATTGGCGGGGTGGAAAGCATGAGCAATATTCCGCTCATCTTTAACAAACACTTCACGGCCTTTATGAACAGGCTAAGCCGTTCAAAAAACGCCTGGCAGAAGTTTGGTGCGCTGTCTTCGTTTAGACCCGGGATGCTGAAGCCGGAGATTGGCCTGGTTCAAGGTCTCACGGATCCGGTAAGCGGACTGATCATGGGACTAACTGCGGAGAATTTGGCCCGCGAGTTTCACATAACGCGGGAAGAACAGGATGAGTATGCGCTTCGAAGTCACAAACTTGCAGCCAAAGCACAGGAGGACGGAACGTTTGCGGGTGAGATGATACCCGTTCCAATTTATCCTGAGATGAAAGATATGCTCCGTGAGGATATTGGCCCGCGTCCGGGACAAACAATGGAACAACTTGCAAAGCTTAAACCGTACTTCGACCGGCACAACGGAACCGTTACTGTAGGCAATTCATCTCAGGTGACAGACGGCGCGGCGGCACTGCTGGTGATGCCGGAAACAGAAGCAAAAGAGCGAGGTCTCTCACCATTAGGTTACCTGAAAGACTACGCGTACGCCGCGCTTGCACCGGAACGTATGGGGCTTGGGCCTGCGTTTGCCACCAGCCGACTTTTTGAACGCACGGGAGCCACCATGGCCGACATATCCTACATAGAAATTAACGAAGCGTTTGCCGCGCAGCTCATTGCAGTAGAACGCGCCTTTGCATCAGATGCGTTTGCCAAAAACGAACTGGGGCGCAGTAGCAAACTTGGTGAAATTGACAGAGACATTCTCAACGTGCACGGCGGCGCCATAGCACTGGGCCATCCCGTGGGTATGACCGGAACCCGGATTGTGCTTCACACGTTGAAGGAACTGCGGCGCAGAGGAAAAAACAGCGGTCTCGCCACGCTCTGTGTAGGCGGTGGACAGGGAGCAGCGTTGTTGCTGGAGGTTGCGTAACATGGCTAAGAACACAATATTTACCCTATCCGTTCATGAGAATATTGCAGAGCTCGTGTTTGATATGCCGGACAAAAAGGTGAATACATTCACAACACCGGCTATGAATGAGCTGCGTTCCCACCTGGAATCCCTGAAGGAGCGAAAAGACGTGAAGGCGCTGGTGATCAAGAGCGCCAAGACGGGTACCTTCATTGCAGGCGCTGATATCTTTGAGCTCCGGAAGCTTGAGTCAACGGAAAGCGCAGAAGAGACTTCCCGTGCAGGCCAGGATGTGTTTAACCTGCTGGAAGACATTCCCATTCCCACGTTTGCCCTGATCAACGGCGCATGTCTGGGCGGTGGCCTGGAACTTGCGCTCGCGTGTGACTACAGAATAACCACCGACAATCCGAAAACCCGCCTTGGCTTTCCCGAAACGCAACTTGGTATTGTGCCCGGCTGGGGCGGAACATACCGTTTCCCGCGGACGGTGGGATTACAGCAGAGTGTGAAGATGGTGCTCACGGGCAAACCTGTAGACGGAAAAAAAGCTCTGAAAATAGGTCTTGCGGATGCGTGCTTTCCGGAAGCGTTCCACGAGTCGTGGGCTTCAGATTTTGTTGCCGCCCACCTTTCCAGACGGCGGAGACGGAAACGCAAGGCCGGTAGCATTGGCGCGTGGTTTTTAGAGCGAACACCGGCCGGCAGAAAGTTACTTTTTGACCGCGCCCGGAAAGACCTCATGGCAAAAACAGGTGGGCACTATCCGGCGCCGCTTCGCGCTCTCCGTCTTTTGCGCAGCGCGGTTTCAAGCAACCGGGAGCGCGCCCTGCGGCATGAGCGCAGAACGCTTGCCCACCTTGCCGTAACGCCGGTGTGCAAAAACCTGATCGACCTTTACCTCGCGCGCGAATCCGTTAAGTCAAGCAGCTACGTAAAACCGAAAAAGCCGATGGCACTCCGGCGGGCGGCAGTGCTCGGAGCGGGCGTCATGGGCGGACGAATTTCGTGGCTTCTGAGTAACAACGATGTTGATGTCACCATGAAGGACATTGACTGGGACCAGATAGCACGCGGATATGAGCAGGCAAATAGAGTATACACGGGTCTGGTGAGCCGGCATCGTCTTGATAAACGCGTTGCCGGACTGCGCATGCATCGTATTCACGGGGCTCTGGAGTACCAGCTTTTAGGAAGGCCGGACCTTGTCATTGAGGCGGTAGTGGAACGCATGGACGTGAAAAAAAACGTACTCGCGGAGGTAGAGCAATGGCTTCGCCCGGACACCATCCTGGCAACAAATACCTCCGCCCTGAGCGTATCCGAACTCGCCGAATCCCTCAAACAGCCTGAACGTTTTGTGGGCATGCACTTTTTCAATCCGGTCAATCGAATGCCGCTGGTGGAAATCATCGCGGGCAAGCAGTCAAAGCCGGAGGTTGTCCGCAACGCCGCTATGCACGCACTTCACCTGGGAAAGACGCCCGTGGTTGTCCACGACGGCCCGGGATTTCTGGTGAACCGCCTGCTCATGCCGTACCTGAATGAAGCTGTTCACATGGCTGAGGAGGGCGTTGACTACGAGCGTGTAGACAATCTGGTAACCGCATTTGGCATGCCGATGGGGCCCTTCGTCCTCCTTGACGAGGTGGGAATCGATGTTGCGCGCGAAGTCGCCCAAACTCTGAACGCTGCCTTTCCCGACCGTCTGGAAGAGAGCCCTCTCTTTGACTTGCTTTCAGATCATCCCGAACTTCTTGGGAAGAAAAGCGGCAAAGGCTTCTATCTTCACGGCAAGAAGCGGGAAGTGAATCCGGCCATGCGCGCACTGGTTGCAAAAGCGGGCCGCAAAAAGAAACGCGCCAAAAAAGGCACGGAGGATGACGATGTTGTCCACCGCCCGCTTATGATGATGATAAACGAAGCCGCGTACGCATTAGAGGCCGGAATTGTGAGCTCTCCCAGGGATGTTGACCTTGCTCTGATTCTGGGAACAGGTTTCCCGCCGTTTCGCGGGGGTATTCTGCGCTATGCTGACCAGATGGGCGTCCGTGAAGTAGTGAAGAGGCTGACCGCGTACCAGAAACGATACGGCTCACGCTACACGCCGGCGCCGCTTATTACTCGGATCTCAGGTGAGGGTAAATCGTTCTATGACCTGGAAGAGCAAAGCACCATAGAGTAGACGCCGCAACATCCAGACGCGTGCGCCTGCGCTACTGCGTTGGGGCCTGCTCTTTCAGGCGCTTTATCAAAACGGGATGCACGCGTTCGCGAGCGCTGCGCCCTTTTCTGCGGTTTTCTTTCTGCAGCTCTCTGGACTCCTCAGTAAGGTACTGCAGGAGGGCAAGCTCTTTTTGCGGATAATCACCTTTGTAGTGCGCCTGCAAATAGGAAACGGCTGATACCAGCGTAAACACGGAGATGCTGAGCATGGTCATGCGTCTCAAGTAAAACTCTTGCGAGACAATGCGTGTGCCGTACCGTAACATACCCCATGCCAGGAGTCTTCTGAACTTTCGCTCGCCGGAACGCGCAACAGCAAGGCTGCGGTTCAGCAGGGGATGATCGCCACTCGCCCGGGAAAGGGCGTGACCGTGATTGATCTTTTCAATTGCCACAAGGCGTTGCAGGAACGACTTTCCCTTCATTTCTTTCCCGTAGTCCCGGAACATGGTAAGCGCGGGATAGATGGAATGAATTTCGGTAGTCCCTTCAAAGATGGTTGTGACGCGGAAATCACGCATTCGTTTTTCGTACGGTTGCGTTGATAGATATCCGGATCCCCCTGCGGTCTGCATGGCGTCGTAGAGGGAATCCCAGCAGCGTGTTGTGCCGTACAGCTTGCAGTGCGAGCTTTCAATGGCAACCTGTGAAGTCATATCGCTCTCAAGCAAATTTGCCGTGAAGCGTGTCATGGCACGCGAGGCAAATGCGTGTGCCTCTGCCTGCGCTATCTTCTCCTGAATGAGCTCATATTCGATGATCGGTTGCCCAAACTGAGTTCTGCTTTCAGCCCGGCTGCGCATGTCCCCGGCTGAACGGGAGAGCAGACCTGCACTTGCCGCCCCCAACCCAAGACGGCCGTAGTTCAGGATGGTCATGGCAATCTTGAAGCCGTCGCCTTCCTGGCCCAGCAGATTTTCCGCAGGAACCTTCACATCCTTGAATCGAATTGCCGCCGTGGAACTCACCTTGAGACCCATCTTGGGCATATCCTTCATGACGCTAATACCGGGCCACTCACGTTCCACAATGAACGCGGCCATGTTTCCCGGATTATCCGGATCCAGTTGCGCGAACACCGTGAACGCCCCGGCATAGTTCGCATTTGTAATGTAGGTTTTGGTGCCGTTTAAGATGTAGTGCGCGCCGTCATCGCTCTTTTCTGCCACGGTCTGTACGTGAGCGGCGTCGCTTCCAATATCAGGTTCGGTAAGCGCATAGGAAAACACCATCTCCCCGCTTGCTGCCCGGGGAAGGTAGAAGTTCTGTTGTGTTTCGTTTCCAAAAAGTGTTATCCCCTTCATCCCAATTGAAAGGTGAGCAAGCGGCAGCAGCACAATGGAAAGATCGTGCTGGGACATGCGCTCTACAACGCGAAGATACTCAGAGAGCGTCATACCAAGACCGCCTTTGGATTCCGGTATGGTAAGTCCAAAGATGCCGATCTTCTTCAATCCGTCCAGCAATTCCGGGGGGACCCGTCCTTTCTTCTCCAGGTCAGCACCTGAATATCCTTTGACCGCTTCCTGGTAGTCGGCAAGGAATGCGTTTACCTTCTTGCTGTCTACGTCAGCGTACGAGGTGTGAAAAAGATCATCGCGAAAGCGCCCGTGATAGAGATGTTCAAGAAAACCAGAACCAGACTGAGCCATGTACGGCCTCCTCATAAAAGGATAGCTCTCGCCATAGCCCGTCGTCAAACTTCATCATGCGCTACGGAGTACCGGCACCTGCGTCTACGAGCAGATTTATCACCGCAAGATTTGCCGGATCATCACCGTGGCGGAGCGCCTTATCCAGCGGAGTATCTCCCACGGCGTCGCGGGCGCTCACGTCCGCGCCTGCTTCCAGAAGGAGTGCCACACTCTGCCGATACCTGACCGCCAGATGCAACGGGGTTTCCCGAAACACATCCCTTGCGTTGACGTCCGCGCCATTTGCAAGGAGGATCTTCACCAATTCAGGATGTTCCACCGCAACGTGCAGTGGCGTCCTGCCAATGAGGTCCAGTGCGCTCACGTCCGCGCCGGCGTCAAGCAGTTTGCGGGCAAGATCAGCCTGGCCGTGGGAGGCCGCCCAGTGAAGCGGCGTACTGTTCAGGTGAGACTGCGCACCCACGGAAACGGGCGCGGCTATTGCAAGTAAGAGCAACATTATCCGTGCCCGTGCTGACATTCTCATCATGGCCATCCTGTTCATACAATCGGCGTGCTTCCGCCGCTGCGTTAGCGGGATGCCGCGGCCTGGCTTACTCCGGCACGCCACGCACCTTCCGGATCGTCATCCAGACCGTCGGTTTGAAATCCAGCCCACACCGGTCTGTGGTCTGACACCGCCAATGATGCCGCTTTGTCATCGCCCTGAAAAACAAAATCGTCAAAGGCCACAATGCCCCAGGCGCCATCTGCTTCCTTCGTTGCCTCCGACGCCCACCACATGTTGTCATAGCTCGAACTCTCAAAGATGGTGGTGGGGCATACCGCGGGCACCAACGGACGCACACCGGCCATTTCCCATGCCGGATCCGCGGAAGAAACGTTGAAATCACCAAGGAGAATGACGTCATTTTCCGCCCCGTTTGCCGCGTCCACGGCCTTCATAACATCGTCCAACCGGGAAATCTCGGCGCGGCGCGCGGTAACGCTGTCTCCGTAGAGCACATGAACGGTAATCAGGGTGAGGTCAAAATTTCCAGCCCGAAAGTGCGCCACAAAGGGCTCGCGGATGAATATGTCCGCAGGATCTGCCACCAGGTACGCGTCTCCAAGTGGTTCAACGCTGCTGGTCCGATACACGTACGCATATCGCTCATACTGCCCGCGTCCTGTCTTGTTGCTGATGCGGGCATCGTAACCGGGAAGAAACGCTAAAAGACGCGGCATCACCTCTGCATCACGTAGTTCCTGCACGGCAATCAGATCAAACTGAGACATAAGACCTGCTATCACGGCAAGCTCCGCGTCATCTCTGCTGCCGTTTGACAGGAACCGTACGTTCCACGTTGCAATCACCAGTTCGCCGCGGTGGTCCTCCGGGGGGAGCGCCTGAGAACACTCCGGGGCGTTCTGTGCAAAAAGAGTATACCCGGCGGCGCACAGAAGAATGAGAACGATGAGTAGGCGCGCCAGCGCCGTTCTTCGGTTACTTCTTGTCACCATCACGGTTCCGCCGCGGCACCGCGTTCCAGGTGGTAGGTGCGTACGTCTTCAAAGATGGCGGAGATTTTTGCCTCAAGCGCTTCATCCCGCGAAAAGAGCACAAGCTGCCATCCCTGTTTTTCCTGAAAGTGACGCAGCAACTTCAGTGCGGCTGTGCTGCGCGCTTCGTCTATTGCCTGAAACGGATCGTCAAGGACAAGCACGGCCGCACCGGTTCGCGCCTTGGAAGCAAGCACCAACCGGGAACAGAATAGGAAAATGTCACGTGTGCCCTGTGAGAGATTATCCAGCGGGCGAGCGGTGCCCTCCGCATCAACTACTTCCGCGCTTTTTACGTCAAACTGGGAAAGTCCCACAACCGCGCGGTCATCGTTCCGGAGCTCGGTGCGTGTTACCGCGCGGTAGCTTAACGCGATTTCCTGCGAAAGCTCACGAAGCATTTCGGTAGAGTCTTCAGCCATCTCCCTGAAAATTTCTGCAGCAACTTCAGCTGCCTCTCTGGCGGTATCCAGTTCATCAATATCTCGCTGAAGGCTGTCAATGTGGCGCTGAGTTTCCGCAATTCTGGCAGGCAGTTCTCCCAGACGTGCGCGGACGCCTCCACGCAGTTCCGAAACACGCGCGGTGAGATTGTTCCGTTCAGCTTCGCCGTTGGCAATTACCTTCTGAAGTTCTTCAAGGCGCCGCCGCGCGTTTTCTACCTTCCACGCCTCAAATCTCTCACCGTCTATGTGAGCTTCACTCTCTTTTTGAAGGCGTGCGGCCTCGCTTTCAAGCTGATCCTCGTTGTCCACGCGATACGCACGCATAACCGCATCAAGCCGGTCTTCCGCCTCTGCCAGCGCCTCAGCCGTTTGCTTTGCCTCTGCGCGCCGTTCCCAGTAGTGTTGCATGGTAGTCACCCCGCGTGAACTCAACCATTCCTGCCGTGCAGCCCGAGCACGCGTCAATGTTTCATCCGCTTTCTCTGCCTCAACAGCGGTACTTCTTACCTGCTCCTCCCGCGCGGCTACGGCATCCTCCAGACGTGCATGCTCGTCACGGTGATGTTCCGCTTCACCTTCAACGCGGGTAAGAAAACTGAAGGCGCCCTCATAGGTCACTGCGTTCATCTGGCTGCCACGGCGTTGCTGCCACTCTTCACACACGCGCCGGACCGCCCGTGTCTCAGCCGCTTCATCCCTATGATACAGGGACTTTCTCGAGAAAATCCCCAGAAGTATTGCCACCACACCGCCGGCCGCCGCGCCGACCGCGGACCAGGGCACGGGCAAAAGAAGTGCGGAGGCTACGGCCGCCGCCGCGCTAAGAACCGCGCCTATCAGGACCGGAACACGAATAGCGTGAATAACAACAGGTTTCTCCTCCTGCCGTTTAGACTCAAGATTTCGCCGTAACTGCGCGGCCACTTCTGCGTCAGCCTGACTTTGCTTCACCTCTACTGCCCGCTCGGCAAGTTGTCTCCGTTCCGCCTCCAACTGCCGCTGTGAGCTCTGAAGGTTACCTTTTTTCTCTTCCACCTCTCGCTGCGCATCACCGACCGTTTTCTCGGTTTCCGTGGCCGCGCCCTCCCCGTCTGCGAGAATCTGTTTCACTTCTGCCTCTTCCTTTCTCAGCCGCCGCACGGTGGCCAGCAGTTCTAACGTTCCCCGCTGCCGGTCGCGCTGTTCATGAAACTCTTGCTGGGAAATTACTTCCTCGTGGCGGGCGTACTCTGCGCGCGCGTTTTCCAGTTCCTGTTCGAGTGCGCCAAGGCGGAGGCGGGCACGCTCGCCGTTTCTTTCCTGGTTGAGAATCTCTTCCCGCAGTCGGTTCAGATCCGTCAGCTGTTTTTCCTCCTTTTCGAGTGACCTGCGTATCTCCTCCCGCTTTCTCATATGGGAAAGACTTCCCTTGTCGCTTGCCTCCTTTTCCAGCTGTGCGGCTAGTTCCTGCGGGTCAATACCTCCGGAGAAGAGTTCCGCTTTTACTCGGTCAACCCAGTTCCCGCCGCCCGGCGGCATATGTAAAGAGATGGAACCAGCTGTTATGGCAAACAGATTGAGAAACTCATCCACGTCTATCGGGGGTTCCGGGGGAGCCGGCTCTATTGCCGCACTTCGCCTCTCTGTATAGCGGCGCGTGAGTTCCCGTCCGGAAATGCTTGTACCCTTTGGACGGCAGAGACATTCTAAGAGCGCATGGAAAATTGTAGTCTTCCCGCTTTCGTTGGGACCAACAAATAGCGTAGTTTGCGAGAGCGCAAACCGCCTGCCGGTGAACTTGCCAAATCGTGTCAATTCAAGTGCGGTTATCATTTCTGTGATCCAAGAGAGTTCTGTATTTTTTCAAGCCCCAGCTCGCGCGCTTTGCGTACCACAACAGAAACGTGTCCCTCTTCGGCTGCGGCAAGACGTTCCCGCCAGAGTGATAGAAAACGTCGAGCCACCGGTTGTCCGCTCAACCCTGATACAACCACTACCCCGTCACGTTCAACGCGGACCTCACGTAGCATCGAGCCAAGTCTCTTCCGCACGTCCGCGGCGACCCTTTCAACCTGCTGTTTGCTTTCCGCAAGTCCTTTCAGACTGACCACTGCGCTGTCCGCACGGTCCCAGCCGTTCCCCAGGTCTTCCAATTCCTGCGCAGGGCCGCCCGGTCCAAGGGTGATCTCTACGTTTCGCTCCTGTCCGGCAGCGGCCACCACACGCCACGCCACCTGAACCTCCTGCGGCGTGAGCGTGACTATTGCAACCTGTCTCCGGCCGCGCTCTCCTCTTCGCCATACTCGAGCGGAACCGGGATAGACCATGAGAACGCCGTCTATCCGTTTTTGCATAGAGATGTGGACGTGACCCAGGGCAACATAGTCCGCGTTCAGTCGGGCAAAGAGGTCCGGATCCAGAAAGGATTCATTTTCTTCACCCGGAAACTGGAGTCCGCTTACGCCGGTAACAAAACCGTGTGCCACCACAACGCGCTTTTTCCCTTCCGGCACCGCCTCCAGTTCCCATTCCGCGTACGTGGAATAGTCATCCTGATGCGGAATGCACACAAAATCCACTTCATCTGTTTGGATGGTTTGAAACGGCGTATTCTGGGCAACAAAAAAACGCTCGTCAGCCGGATAGGACACCGGTTCTTTTGCGCGTAACACTTCGTGGTTCCCGGGAATGTAGATAGTCCGGCACGATTCCGGAAGCCGCCGGATAACAGCGGTTACCGCGTTTCCCATCTCAGCCACGTCAGCGGCGCTGTCAAACAGATCCCCTGCGATGAGCAGAACGTCCGCATTCTCTTCCCTGGCAATGTCCACGATGTCCGCGAGCACGGAAAGCGAGTACTCTTCATTCGCTGTACTCACATGCACGTCTGCGCAGTGCACAATCTTCTTCATTTGAACGCCCCCGGTGACAGCGTAGGATGCATACACTGCCTACTCTACCATAGCCGTACTTGCATCGGGAACACACGAGGAGGGTTGCCTTCGCGGAGAAATTTCATGAAGTTATGACCAATGAAGTATAAATCAGGAGTGACCCATGGCTGAGGGAGTAGCACCGACGACTGACCTTATTCTGTACAACACCATGATGAAGCGGAAAGAGCTCTTTGTTCCGCGCAACGGAAAAGTCGTAAAACTGTTTACCTGTGGACCGTCGGTGTATAGAAAACAGCACCTTGGAAATTACCGCACCTTTCTCTTTGAAGATATTCTACAGAAGTATCTTGAGTATAAGGGGTACCGCGTTGAGCGTTGCATTAACTATACAGACATAGAAGACAAAACGATCGAAGAAGCAAAATCTCAAGGGAAAACGCTGTCCGAGCTTACCCAGCCGGTCATCGATACATTTGAGCAGGAAGCAAAGCGGCTGCGTATCGATCTACCGGCAGATATCCCGCGTGCTACTACCAGCGTTGACCAGGCAGTGACGCTCATAGAAACATTGCTTGAAAAAGGGCTCGCCTACTGGCATGACGGAAACGTCTATTACGATGTTCTCAAGTATGAGCCGTTCGGCCAGGTTTTCGGGCTTGATATGAGCCGCTGGCCTGACCATAAGGTGCGATTTTCCCGCGACACCTACGAAGGTCTGCGCTGGAACCTGGGAGACTTCATTCTGTGGCACGGCTTTCAGGACGGTGATTCATGGTTCTGGAAAACCTCACTCGGCAAAGGACGACCAGCCTGGAACGTTCAGGACCCCGCCATGATGACAAAGGTGCTTGGTTATGATTTGGACATCCACACCGGCGGCATAGATAACGTCTACCGTCACCATGACTACAACCGCGCGGTAGTGGAAGGCGTTTCCGGAATGGAACTTGCTCACTATTGGATGCACGGTGAACACCTCATCGTGAACGGTAGGAAAATGTCAAAATCTACCGGAAACACACTCTATCCGGGCCAGATGATAGAGGAAGGCTACACTCCTGATCACCTCCGTTTTCACCTGATATACGGGTACTACCGTGATCGCATGAACATCACTGATTCTCGTCTGGAGGAGACAAAGGAAATTCTCAGACGATTCCGCGCCGATTTACACTTTGTTCTCTCCGGTGAGGGCGCGGGCCCGAGTGAGCGCGATACACCTGATAATGCAGAGCGGCTCATACGGGATCTGCGGCTCGTGTTTGAGAAAGAATTGGACAACGATCTTCATGTGAAAGCTGCGTTTGACGGTGTCTCACGCATCATTCGCGGCCTTGCGCGGGTTCGAAGAACCTACGGTCTGCAGGCAAAGCAGGTGCAAGAGATAAAGAGCATTCTTACACGGCAGGATCATGTGTTTGGTGTTCTTTTTCCCTGGGAATAATCATGGCCGACAGCGCGGCAGCATCTGCTTGTCCGGTTGGTACAGCAAGAATCGGGATTGTGGTGTAGACTGACGAATATGGGACGTGTGCTATTATTTGCAGAATCAGTTCGCCCTGGAGATCTTCGGGATGCGGTAGTCGGTCATGATGTGGTGAGCATTTTTTCGCGCCGCTCGCTCATTAGTCATATTGTGGACACTGCTGATGAAGTGGTTATGCTGCTGCTTGAGGTTGACCCTACCCGGAAGGAAGAAGACCAATGGTTGCGCGCGCTGCACCGCTACTTTCCGGTGCTGAAGGTTGCCGTGGTCACAAACGGTGAGTCCGGTGACGCGCTTCCTGAAGGCTACAAAGCGGTTCCTGCGGACGCAGATCCAGCTCAGTTTAAGACCCGAATTCGTGCTCTTATCTCTCAGAATATGGAGGCGGACAAACGGCGGTATCGTCGCTATGACTGGCCGCTTCGGGCACGGCTTACCCTTCCCGGCGGAAAAGGCGGTGAGTACCGCATTCGCACCCTGAGTGCGGGCGGTGCATTTCTGGAACGCGGCCAGGGAGGTACCGTCTCCGGATCGCAAGCGGGTATTGAAATCTTTTTTGGTAATTTTACGCTGACCACCACCTGCGAAATTCTGGCGGAGCGTACGGCGAGCAGTAACCTTCCAGATGGTTTCGGCATCCATTTTGACCAGCTGTCAGACCAGGCGCGGGAGGTATTGGACCGTATTGTCCACGATGCATTAGCGCAGGTGCTGCTCGAGCCGGATGAAGAACCTGAGGTGCCGTCCCTTGATGAGGACGATTTTGCCCTTTCCATAAACGACGAGTTTAGTTTATCCTAGCGTATGCAACCTTACATCTTTGAGGCCGTTACGCGCTGGCTCTCAGAAGGGCGCCCGGTAGCCCTTGCCACCATTATGCGCATTCGCGGTTCATCAAATCAGCCGCTCGGTGCGAGAATGGCCATTACCACAGACGATGAGTTTATCGGTTCGGTAAGCGGCGGCTGCGTAGAGGCAGACGTCTATGAAGCAGGCCGCACCGTCTTTACCCGGGGTAAAGCACGCATGCTGGCCTACCAGCACGTGGAACACCCGGATATTGAAGTTGGATTAAGCTGTGACGGTGCCATTGATGTTCTGGTGGAACCGTGTACGGAAGAAATACTCGCCTTCCTGAGCGCCGCGCCGCCGCGTGCGGCACTGACGCTCTGTTATCCTGATCGTGCTGATAACCCCGCACCGGAACACGTATACGCAGCCGACAGTGAGAACGGAGATTCCGCACTTCCTCCAAGTCTCAGAGAAGCTGCCGCTGCCTGCCTCTCTGACGAAAAACGGCGTTCTGTCACGCTGAAAGATGGGCGTGTTGCCCTGGTGGAGGCGCTTCTTGGCCCACCACTTTTGTTGATCTTCGGTGCTACGGAAGTTGCCGTTCCTCTTACCCGGCTTGCGCGTACTATGGGATTCCAGGTGATTGTGACTGACCCGCGCGGACGCTACGCTGATCCCAGACAGCATCGTGACGCGGACGGCGTTATTGCGGCGTGGCCCGCTCAGGTTGCGCAACAGGTGCCGATTGGGACACGCACCTACATTGTCTCTCTCAACCATGAGGCACGTTTTGAGGACGAGCTCTTCAGGACGCTGATGCACACAGAGAGGCCCGCCTATATTGGCGCAATCGGGCAACGGGACAGACACACTGAACGACTGGCCCGCTCACATGAAGAAGGATATGACCTCTCCCGCCTGCCAACCGTGCACACCCCCATCGGACTCTCAATTGGGACCAAGAAGCCGGAAGAGATAGCGCTCAGTATCATGGCAGAAATTGTCGCCGTTCGAAACGGCAAGAAGGGTGGTTTTCTGTCTGCCCGGTATGAAAACGCCGCCACTATTCAATAACCGCGGCCACAGGCGCAAAGGCTCCGCTCAACTCAGGTCAAAGTGCGAACGCAGTTCGTTCAGGTTTTCTTCGTTTTGCGGGTCGTGTCCGTCAGCCGCATACATCCGTTCAATGCGCGCCTCGTAGGTCTGGAAAATGCGATACCGCACCAGCTTCATGGTTGAGTTGACCATCTGGTTTTCCTCGGAAAAAGGCTCCGCCAGCACTTGAAACGTTGACGGAATCCACTGTTCGGGAAATCTCCCCCGGTGCGCGGGTTCCTTCTTAAAAGCGTGCAGATCGCTCTGTATCTGGTTCAACAGCGCTGCGGCACTCGATATGGTTCCCTCAGAAATCCGTCGCCGCACAACATCGTCGTCCAGTGTCACAAGCGCGGTTGTGTAGCGTCTGTGATCATTGTAAGCCACCACCTGCGAAATGAGCGAAGAGCTATTGACAATGGCCTCCTCTATTTCTTCCGGGGAGTATTTCTCCCCGTCTGAGGAAATGAGCAATGCCTTCTCTCTTCCAACCACCACCAGAAATCCATCTTCGTCCAGATAGCCGCGATCCCCCGTCATCAGCCACCCGTCTATGATAGTCCGGTTGGTTTCCTCTTCATTTTTGAAATAGCCTTTCATGACATTTAGGCCGCGCACCGCAATCTGGCCGGTTTCCCCGGGCGCGACCTCTCTCCCGTCATCACACAGAATCCGGCACTCGATTCCAGGAAAGACCTTTCCGGACGTGCCAAGCTTGTGTACGGCAGGCGTGTTGGACGATATTACCGGCGCCGCTTCGGTAAGTCCGTACCCCTGGAAAATGGGTACGCCAACTGCTTTGAAAAACTCCTGCTGACCTACGTCAAGCAGGGCGCCGCCGCCCACGCAAAAACGGATACCGGTTCCAAAAATCTGGCGCACCTTGCCAAAGATAAGCATGTCCGCGATCCGGTAGCCGAACCAGTTGAAAAAACGCACGGGGAACGGCGGCTTCCTGTAGCCGTCTCCGTGAAAACGAATACCTGCAGTGATGCCGCTGCGGAAAAGCCAGTCAAGGAGCCTTCCTTTTTCGCGAACCCCGTCGGCAATCTTTTTCATGAAGTTGCCGGTGAGCGCAGGTACGGTCAGCAGGAAGGTTGGATTGGTCTCCTTCAAATTCACTGGAATGTTCCGCAGGGTTGCCAGTCCACCGCCGCGGGCGTCCACAAAGTAAAGCTCAATTCCTCGTAAAAGTGCCGCATACAATCCCACCGTGTGGGCAAACGAGTGGTCACACGGCAGAATGAGCAATGTCTTAAAGCCAAACGGCACGTTGAAGACCTCAACCGCATCCGAGCAATTAGCGTAGTAGTTCAGGTGCGTGAGCATAATGCCTTTGGGGTTTCCCGTTGTACCGGAGGTGTACGATATCGTCACAACATCATCTTCTCCGGTCTGTTCCTCAATGTGGGAAAGCCGTTCCTGAAACTCGCTGCGCAGGCGCCGCCCCTCGGCAAGTATGTCGCTGTAGCGGTGAACACGCTCTTCTATATTTACGCGGTAACGTTTGGCCGCGTTGCGTACCGGCTCAAGATCTTCATCGACATAGAGTAGTTGAATATCGCTCTCAACGGAATCAAGAATTGAAACTACCTTCTCAACCGTGTTGCGGGATACCACAATAAAGGAGCTCTCAGAGTGGTTCAGCCTGTACGGAACTTCCTCAGCCAGGAGCTTAATCGAAAGAGGTACCGAGATGCCGCCTGCATAGAGGGTGGCAAACTCGCACACTACCCACTCCGGCCTTCCCTCACAGAGCACCGCGACAGTATTTTCCTTCTCAAGTCCCCTTGAAAGAAGGTAGGCCGCCACTGAGCGCGCATCGTACTGCACTTCCGCAAATGTGAGAGAACTCCATCCTTCGTCCGTTTTCTTCCACACATATGGCACGTGCGCAAAACTATCGGTGGCCTGCTCCAGCATGCCCGGAACTGTCCGCTTCATCCTTACTCCTTCGCAACAGGTATAGTTCAAAATGGCGACCGGACGCAAGAACGTTTTTCCGCGGGCGCGCCGGTTTTTCCCGGTTGCAAACCGAACTACTTCTTTGGTATACTACACCTATAAGTAAAAATGTATTTCTCAACAGGGAGGGGGCTCTGTACGAGTGCTAACGTCGGGGCGCAAAGCGCGCTGCGGCAGCGGGAGGTCTTGGCATGCACCAGAGTGCGGGCCGTACGGTACTACTGCTTTTCATCACATCCTTGTTCGCCATCACGCTTGGCGGTTGTCCATCTCCGGTTGCAGTAGGAACTGGGACACCGAACGAAGACATTGCCGGACCTGAAGTAACATCATTTTTAGTACAGGATTTTGAGGATCCAAACGGCTGTTCGCTCTTTCATGTGGCTTTCTCTAAACCAATTGATCCAGCCTCAACAGGAAAGGGTCTCATCTTTCTTGCCGAGGACGACGCGGCAAATACCGCTCCCATGACAACCATATGGAGCTGGAACGACGACAACAGCTCGGCCGATATCCTTGTGGATCCGGCATTCATGGAAGAACAT
>Ga0102944_1000361_pt1 | contig 35652 bp, 38 predicted proteins | sample SalPonD_shore_MG_FD_78172 | JGI IMG/M metagenome (GOLD analysis project Ga0102944, IMG submission 78172) | Salt pond soil microbial communities from South San Francisco under conditions of wetland restoration - Salt Pond MetaG... | ecosystem: Environmental > Aquatic > Marine > Intertidal zone >... | reverse complement strand
GTCCACGCGGCGCTGCGCCGCGAAGGCGCGCGGGTGGGCCGCACGCGGGTGGAGCGGCTGATGCGCGGGGCCGGGCTCAAGGCACGCACGGCGCGGCTCTACCGCCGCCTGCCCGGGCTGCACCGGTTCTTCGACGGGATCGCGAACCAGCGCCTCGACCGGCCGGCGCCCGACGGGATCGACCAGCAGTGGGCGGCGGATCTCACCTACATCCGCATCGGGCACCAGTGGCGCTACCTGGCCGTCGTGCTCGATCTCTACTCGCGCCGCGTCGTGGGTTGGTCGCTGGGCAAGCGGCGCAGCGTGCAACTCACGGGGGCCGCCCTGCAGATGGCGCTGCGCAAGCGCCGACCCAAGCCCGGGCTGATCTTCCACACTGACCGGGGCATCGAGTACCGCCCCTACGCGATCCAGGACATCCATTGGCGCCACGGGATCGTCCCCAGTATGAACCGCCCCGGGCGGTGCACGGACAACGCAGAAGTCGAGTCGTTCTTCCACACGCTCAAGGGCGAGCTGTTGCGTGGCGACGAGCCGGAAAGCGAGCCGGAAAGAGAGCCGGTGCTGCGCCGGCGGATCGCGGGCTACGTCCAGCACTTCTACAATCGGACGAGACTGGACTCGGGGCTCGGCTACTGCGCCCCGGCAGAGTTCGAGGCAGTGAGCGCGTGAGAGAGGCGTGTCCATTTTTTCGGGGGAACATCACCGCTCGCTTCACTCGCGGCCGCTGAAGGGCGACGTTCGGCGGCTTCGCGCGGACAGCGATCGGGGTCGGACCCGCGTATGTTGCTGGTAGAGCGGAAAAACATGGCCGAAATCGGATGAGGGAAGGCGTTAGATCGGCGATTTCGACAGCGAAATCCGCGTGCAGAACGATCCGTAAGGGATACCCATGGCCCGGACGCGACCGACGCGCCGCCCGTGCCTTCATCAAGACCCACAACGAAGCTCAGTCCAGACCCTTTCGGTGGACGAACTCGGCAGAAACCGTCCTCAAGCCCGTCGATTGAGTGGGGGCTCTGGATCGTTGGTGAATCACCGACGCGATGCACTCGGCAACATTCGCGGGAGGTGTCACTCACAAAGGTCACGTGGCAATCCGACCGACCTCATGCCGGTGACGCCATCTTATCGAGGGATGTTCTCGTGGATGCAGAGGATGTTGCCCTCGGGGTCGTCGAACCACGCCGCTTTCTCGGCACCCAGTACGCAGACGTGTCCCTCGGTGCGTAGACCGGGCACGTCGTAGTCATTGAATACGATCCCCCGCCCCTCGAGCTCTTGGATCGCCGCGGCGATATCCGGCACCTCGAAGCTGACCGCCGTGTGATCGGCCTTGGTGGGCGTGCCGTGCGGAAACAGCGCGAGCAGGGCCCCGCCGCAGTCGTAGACGAACTTGCCGTCCGGCCGCTCGCCCCGGGAAACGAGCCCCAGGGAGTCCTCGTAGAATGCTCGCGCGCGCTGCATGTCGACGACGGGGAGCAGTGTGGTGACCTGCGACTTGGCCAGCATGGCCGTTACCTCCCTGTGGAACGGACGTGGCGTCGCGCCTGCGCGCGACCGCCCTGTCGCTGACTCGAAGTATAGTCCCCGGTCGGCCAGCGGCAACGGGGTATGCGACTGCGAGGGGGGAGGAGGATCGGACCCGGGTCAGAGAGTGATCGGGGTCGGACCCGCGTATGTTCCCCGGCAATCCGGCAGCGGCGAACGGAGGACTCGCGCGATGACATCGAACCCGCGCCGAATCAGGCACGCAATCGGCAGGGCGCTGGGAGGCGGCACTTCGTGACTTCGCATGACCGCGGTTCACCCTGAGGCGTCGACAACGAGCTTGCGCCAGCGCCCGGGGCTGATGCCGTAGGCATCCGAGAACTGGCGGGTCATGTGACTCTGGTCTGAAAATCCCGCATCGAGTGCGGCATCGGACAGGCTGTGTCCGCCGTGCAGGCGCTGCTTGACGCGATCCAGGCGGCGCATCGTGAGGTATCGGTAGGGGCTGGTTCCAAACAGGAGGCGGAAGTCGCGCGACAGGTGCCAGCGATCCCGTCCGCTGACGGCTTCCAGCTCGGTGAGGGTGACGCTTCGCCCGGCGGCCGCATCCAGGAATTCACGCGCGCGCTGCGCTGCAGGGTAGTCGAAGCGGCGCCTGCCGGCGCGGACACCGGCGCAGGCGTTCAGGGCGATCGCGAGGTCGAACAGCGCGTCGTCGTCCTCGAGCGTTTCGGTTGGCGTGTCAATACGCCGCAGAAGGCGCAGGACGCTCTGCGTGAGTCGCGGATCCTGCGTGATTCCGCCGGGCACGAACGGCAAGGCCTGGCCGCCGAGCATGTCCTGCAGAATGGCGGGCCGCACGTAGAGCATGCGGTAGCGAAATCCGTCGTCGCTCCCGGCGTGGCCGTCGTGCACTTCGTCGGGATGGAGGACAAGGGTGCACCCCGGGAAGCTGTGCCTATGCGCGCCCCGGTAGTGGAAGCTCTGCACGCCGCTCAGCGTGATGCCGACGGCGTAGGTGTCATGGCGATGCGGTTCGTAGGCATGCCCGTCGAAATAGGCTTCCAGGCGCTCGATGCGAGCGCCGCGGGCCTGGACGAACCAGTCGCCCTCGGCCGGCGTTTCCCTCATGACGGGCCCGCGGGGGTGGCCATGAAGAAATCGTAGAAGATGGACCCAGACACCACAACGAGCATGAGCGCCATCGCCTTGTTGAAGAGCTGCAGGTAACGGTCCGTCCGAATCCGCCGCACGGCCAGCGCCCCGAGCATGGCGTAGCTAGCGGGCGCACCAATGGCGCCGAGCGAGATCAAGCCGGCGCACAGCGTGACGTCGACGCCGGCGATGTTCGCGGCCGGGAACATCAGCGTCGCCACGGGCAGGATCACGATGACCCCTTTGGGGTTCAGGACCTGCAGAAAGTAGCCCTCGCGGAAGCGGAGCCGGGCGCGTTCGTCAACATCACCCTGTCCGGTCGACACCTCCGAGACGAACAGCCGATACGCTACGTAGAGGATGTAGGTGCTGCCCGCGGCGGCGAGATACGGCAGCACCGCTTGCCGTACCAGGGCCTCGCCCACGTAGCCCAGCACCAGGAATGCGCTGAACATGCCTGCGCCTACGCCGACGCAGTAGCCCGTCAGGGTGCGGCCATTGCCGTTCAGACCGCCATTCAGAGCGAGAATGTTGACGGGGCCCGGCGAGTACATGACCGAAAAGACGTACAGTGCAATCTCCATCACGCGATACCACGACGTTCGATCCGATGGGGACTCGAGCGTGGAGAAGTGCCGGCTCCGTGTATTGAACGATCGTGCAGGCGGCCGTTCGGCACGAGTCAACCGTGCATGAGCGGCGCGCGGTGATTCCGCACCGCATCGAGGCGAAGTCGGCGGCCTGCCGGGCGATCGGGGGGATAATCAGGGTCGGACCCGCGTATGTTACTGGTATAGCGCCAAAAGATGGCCGAAATCGGATGAGGGACGGCGTTGGATCGGCGATTTCGACAGCGAAATCCGCGTGCAGGACCATTGCCGGCGCAGGAGGACAACGGGTACGCATCGCTTGCGTCTGTCGCGGGGCCCGGGCCTGTCGGCCGGTGACTGCGCCGTTCTCCGGGGTTCGAGACGCAGGTGATCGGGGTCGGACCCACGTATGTTGCTGGTAGAGCGGGAAAAGACGGCCGAAATCGTATGAGGGAAGACGTTAGATCGGCGATTTCGGCAGCGAAATACGCCTGCAGGACGATTGCACACGCAGGAGGACAACGAGTGCTCATCGCTTCGCCAGGGAGCGGGCGCCAGGGAGCGGGGTCGGACCTGGGTAACTGTCTGATTGTCACCGTAATCACGTTTCTCAATGGGCCCAACATGGGCTTGAGCCACGTATTTTGTGTCAGGAAATGTGCTTATAGGTGAAGCGCGAGGCAGGTACGGCTGCTTGGGTTGGCCCCAGCTTTCGGACATCCGTGGACAGAGTGGGGCGATGGCGATATTGGCCCTGGAATCGCCGATGCAGGAATCGAAATATACGCCGATCGTGGCTCGAAGCCTCCGGAACTCAGTGAGTTGCACGGGTCCGACTCGCGGACCAGCCGCGCACCACCTACGGATGCCGATCGCGGCGTGCCCGTACGTCGATATCTGCCTCTCCACGGACTTCGCACCGCTGCGTCCCCTCCGGCGCAAGATTTGCGCGCGGAGAGCCGGGGGCAGTATACGCAACGCCCGCCAGCCGATCGGCATACTCGTCCGGAACTGATTCCCCGCAGCTCCGCGTGCCGTCGGCGGAGGCCCGCTTGCCGCTCGATCGCGGCGATGTCCTCGCACCGTTACAGACTCGTGATGACTCGGTGAGGAACGCGTGAGCGTTGGGCCCTTCAATGCACGCCATGCCCTACAGCAACCGCTGGGGCGACAACTGCAGAGGAGATGCACCGATGTCCAAGCCGAAAATCCTGTCGACAGTGTTCACTACGCTGATTCTGGGCGTCGGGGCCGGCTACGCCATTGCCGATGAGGTGGATGCGTCCATGGAGGAGTCCGGCGCGGCCACGATGTCCGGGTTCATGGACGACGCGATGAGCGAATCCGGCGACTCCATGGAGAACTCCGCCGACTCCGGAATGTCGGAGTCCATGAGCGAAGAGGACTCCGACATGAGTGGGGACATGGCCGACGGGGATGCCTTGATGGGCGAGTCCGATTCGATGGACGAGGACTAGAGGTCATGCGGGACGCGCGCGTTACGCACGCCACTAGCGAAAGGGGAGGTGGCATGGGGGATTCTGCCACCTCCCCCGACCGATCGAGCACGCGGGTATCCGTGAACCGAACCGTCCTGGTCGTCGAGGACGACGCCAACCTAGCCCAGCTCGTACGGATGCACGTCGACGACCTGGGCTGTCAAACGGTCAGCGCCGAGGATGGCACTGCCGCTCTCGCGGCGTGGGAGCGCGGTGGCATCGATCTCGTGATCCTCGACCTGATGCTCCCGGACATGAACGGGCTGTCGGTCTGCCGCCACATGCGCGAATCCGGCAGTTACGTGCCGATCCTGATGCTGACCGCGCGCTCGAGCGAGGCCGACCGGGTCCTCGGGCTCGACGTGGGCGCCGACGACTACCTGGGGAAGCCGTTCAGCGTCGCGGAGCTGCGAGCACGGATCAATGCCCTGTTCCGCCGTGTTGATGCACTGTCCGAAGACAGCAGGGAGGCCGATCATTCGACCGTTCTCGTGCACGGTGATCTCATGATTGACCCGGCGCGCCGCAAGGTCGAGGTTGCGTGCCGACAGGTCGACCTGACGGCACGCGAATTCGATCTGTTGCATCATTTCGCCTCGCAGCCCGGTCTCGTGTTCACCCGGGCCCAGTTGCTCGACAAGGTCTGGGGCTACAGCTACGAGGGCTACGAGCACACGGTGAACACGCACATCAACCGCCTGCGCGCCAAGATCGAGCGCGATCCCGCACACCCGCGCTACATCCAGACCGTCTGGGGCGTGGGTTACCGTTTCGCGGAATAGGTGCGGGTGTTGGGAACCCTCTACGCGAAGCTCGCGATGGGACTCTTCGCCTTGCTGGCTGGCGTCGGCCTGCTCTACACCTTCATCAGCACGGCCGCCTTCCGCGAAAGCCAGGACGCGGTGATCCAGAAGGTGAACGACAATCTCGCCCGGGACCTGATCTCCCAGCGCAATCTGGTGGAGGCCGGCCGCCTGAACCAGCAAGCGCTGAAGGATACGTTCGAGCTCTACATGACGATCAACCCCGGTATCGAGATCTACCTCCTCGATGCCGCGGGCAACATCCTGTCCTACTCGGCCGACCCGGCGAAAATACGGCGCGAGCGCGTATCACTCGAACCGTTGCGCCGGTTCCTCGGGGATGAGTCCGCCTACCCGATACTGGGCGACGATCCGCGCAGCCGCGACGAGCGCAAGATCTTCTCCGTCGCGCCGGTGCCCTCGGCGGACGACATCAACGGATACCTCTACGTGGTCCTACGCGGCGAGGTCTACGAAGCCGCACAACGGATGACACGCGACAGCTACCTGTTCGGGCTCAGCGCCTGGGCCGTCGCGGTCAGCCTCGCCTTCGGCCTGGTGTTCGGCTTGGTGATCTTCCGGCTGATGACTCGCCGCCTCGAATATCTGTCGGGTCTGGTCGACCGCTTCGAGCTCCGCGGCGGCGAGCGGGCGCTGCCGTACCAGCCGTCGTCGAGCGATCACCCGGACGAGATCGATCGCCTCGGACTGAAATTCGAGCGCATGGCGCACCGCATCGCGCACCAGGTCGAGCAACTGCGCGAGCAGGATGCGCAGCGGCGCCGGCTCGTGGCGAACGTCTCGCACGACCTGCGCACGCCGTTGACCTCGATGCGCGGCTACCTCGAGAGCCTGAAGATGAAGAGCGAGGAACTGAGCGACGCCCAGCGAACCGAGTTCCTGCAGATCGCGCTCGACCAGGGCGAACGGTTGAGCCGGCTGATCGACGAGCTGTTCGAACTGGCCGCGCTCGACGCGCGCGAGAAGGAGCCCCAACCCGAACCATTCGCGCCGGCGGAGTTGATCCACGACGTCGCCCGGAAGCACCAGCCGGCCGCCGACGCGAAGGACATCGACATCGACGTTGAAGTCTCCCGGCTGCCGGCCTTCGTGGTCGGCGATCTCGCGATGACCGAGCGCGTGCTCGACAATCTGATCGACAACGCCCTCGCGCACGCACCGCGGGGCGGACAGGTCGAGCTGTGCGCCTCGGCGCACGACGAGGGGCTGCTGATCGTGGTCGCGGACGACGGGCCGGGAATCCCGGAGGTGGAGAAGGCCCACCTGTTCGAGCCGTTCTCGCGCGGCAACGAGCGCGAGGCGAAGGGCCATGCGGGGCTCGGACTCGCGATCGCCCAGCGCATCATGGACCTGCAGGGCGGCCGTATCGAGGTCCGGGATCGCGAGCCCCGCGGGGCAAGGTTCCTCGTGTTGCTGCCGCTCGCGCCGCCCGTGCACGGCCCCGTTACGGAATCGTGAGAACCCAGCGATCGCTCCGTGAACGCGGGTCGGCACCATGATCCCTCACTTCGATGACGCGATGAGGGTACGCAATCATGAAAATAGTCCTTGCAGCCGCTGCCGCGCTCGCCGTCGCCCTGCCCCTGTCCGCGGGTGCCGGCGACGAGCGGGCCACGATGGCGCCTGGCGATCCATCGCTGGAGGTCGCCACGTTCGCCGGCGGTTGCTTCTGGTGCGTCGAGGCGGCTTTCGAGAAGGTGCCCGGCGTCGCCGAGGCGATCTCCGGCTACAGCGGCGGACGGGTCGCCGGTCCGAGCTACGAGCAGGTCTCGTCCGGCACGACCGGGCACACCGAGGCGGTCCAGGTCCACTATGATCCCGAGCTCGTCAGCTACATCGGCCTGATCCAGGCGCTGTGGCGCACGGCGGACCCGACGGACGCCGAGGGCCAGTACGTCGACCGCGGCCGGCAGTACCGCCCGGCCATCTTCTACCACGACGCGGCGCAGAAGCGGGTCGCGACGCGTGCTCGCGCCGCGCTCGTTGCCTCCGGGCGCTACGATGCACCGGTAACCATCGAGATCGTCCCCTTCGAGGCGTTCCACCGGGCCGAGGAATATCACCAGGATTACTACCGCAAGAACCCCCTGCGCTACGGGTTGTACACGTTCAATTCCGGGCGCTACCAGTTCGTCGACCGGCACTGGCCCGACCGACAGGAGGTCGATTACACGCGGTTCCGCGACGACGCGGCGGATGCCGCTCCGAGCGCCCGCTGGACCCGGCCCCCCGAGGAGGAGATCGAGCGGCGGCTGACGCCGCTGCAGTACCGCGTCACCCAGGAGGACGCGACCGAGCGGCCATTCGACAACCTCTACTGGGACGAGAAGCGCCCCGGCATCTACGTCGACGTCGTCAGCGGCGAGCCGCTGTTCGCGTCGGCCGACAAGTTCGAATCGGGTACCGGCTGGCCAAGCTTCACGCGGCCGATCGAGGCGGGCGTGCTCGTGGAGAAGACCGACCGCTCCTGGTTCACGGTTCGGACCGAGGTCCGCAGCCGGATGGCCGATTCGCATCTCGGTCACGTCTTCGACGACGGGCCGGCGGCCACGGGCCTGCGCTACTGCGTCAATTCCGCGGCGTTGCGTTTCGTGCCACTGGCGCAGATGGAGGCTCGGGGCTACGGTGACTACGTCGCCCGCATGGCTGCGGCCGGGGACGCGATGCACCGAGCTGCATCGCGCAGCGTGCGCCGGTAGTGCATCGCGCCGGCAGGTTCCTGCCTCAGAACCGGATGGGCAGGGCCAGCCGGAGCGCCACGTCGTCCGCGTCCGCGGTGAGGCCTATGTCCACCGACAGGTCGAGCAGCATCCCCGGAGCCAGCAACGACGAGCCGCCGAGTGTCAAGGTCGCGGCGGTGGCGTCCGAGCCGGCCACGGTTTCGCCGTCCACCTCCGCCTCATCGGTGAAGCCCAGCGAGAAAGCCAGGCGCATGGAGGTCTGCGGGCTCACGGCCAGGAACGCGCCGAGGCTCGGGCTGATCGCGGCACCCGGCTGAACGCCATCGTGCTCGAACACGTGCTCGTAGGCGATCGCCCCGAGGAAGACCAGAGGGTCCTGACGCTTGATCGCCGTGAGCGAGAGCCGCGCGGCGTCGAAGTCGCTCGCGATGGCGACACCGTCGTCCCGCGCCGTGCCGGAGCGTGTGTCCCAGCGCAACCGTGCGACCAGGTCGGGCCGGCCCGGGGCCTCGCGCAGGAGCGTCTTCGCCAGCCCGACGCGCAGGTTGCCCGTACCGGCGCCCGTCCGGCTGCTGGCCCCGATGGGGGAACCGCCGATCTCCTGGACCTGCTCCAGGCGGCGCCAGCGATACGGCAGGCCGAACTCGAGCTGGCTGTCGCCGGGCAGGCCGACGCGCAGCGCGAGATCGGCCGTCAGCTCGTCGGCGTTGCGCCGGGCCTCGCCGAGGAGTGTCTCCCCTTCGCGCGTGAAGAAGGTCGGGACGGCGTTCTCGCGCCGCGCGTAACGCAGGCTCGGCTCCAGCTCCACCTCGCCGGCCGGCAGCAGCAGGCCCCCCGCCTGCACGAGGGCACGCTCGAGCGCCCGTTCTGCCTCGGCCTCGGTGACCACGACCCGGCCCGGGGCCGGCTCGGCGGGGCCGTCGGCCTGCGCCAGGTGCTGGCTGCCGGAAGCACCGATTCCATCGGCGCCGGCGGTGCCGGCGGCCGCGAGCACCACCGGCAAGACGGCCGTACGCAGGCAACGGCGCCAAGAGGTCATGGGGTACTCCTCCGCGGCAGCTATCGCAGCATGACGAATTCACGCGGCCGCGCGCGCAACCGGCCCGGCGGCGCTCGGCCGCCGTCGCGATGGACCACGAACCCGACCCGTCCGACCTCGGCGTAGTCGATCCAGGCGTCCTCGAAGGCCGCGCGCGTGACCGTGACGTTGCCGAAGGCGGGGTCCGCCAGCAGCACCCGGTCGCGCGCGGTGCCGCGGAACACGACGAAGTGGGGAAAGCCCTGGAGGTGCACCGGCACGATCACGGGTGCACGCTGGACCAGATCGGACAGTGTCAGCCGCCCCAGCCCGATCCCCCGGTAGCCACGGGCATCGACGAATCGTTTCAGGTCGAGCAGCGAGAAGCCCCGCCGCCGGCGCACCAGCTCCGGGTTCGCGTAGTACTCGGGCCGATCGATGAGCCCCAGCGCCACGCCGCGCTCGGTGACCGATTCACCGAACTGGTAGCGCAGCACCGTGGCCAGGGCGGCCGCCCCGCAGCTGAGGTCCCACTGCTGGATGACCACGTTGTGCCGGCGGAGCTCGATGAGCGAGCGCACCGGCGGCTCCGGGCCCCCGGCCCGTGCCGCGCCGGCCGCCAGCACGAGCGCGAGCGAAACCGCCACCAGCGCGGCCCCCGCCGGAGCGCGCAGCGCTCGCCTCCACCGGCACGCGGGAACCGGCGTCAGCCAGTCCCCGCGTGTCGTCACCGGCGACATCGGCTACCGCGTACCCCAGATCGCCGTGTAGTCCGTGTCACCCGGTTGCGAGAACGGCCCGCTCGGGGTCCCGTCGCCGTCACCGTTGGTCGCGCCCACGGGTACGGTCACGTCGGGCCCGCCGATCGTGTAGTAGCCCTCGATGCCGAGCTCTCCGCCTTTCGGGCTGTTCAGGACCGCGTCCGTCGTGATCACGGGGCACACGAAGCCGTCCACGGTCTCCACCGCACCCGCGGTGACCGAATCCATCTGCGCCTCGCTCAGCGCAATGGGCGTCGCATGGACGGGTGAGGCGAGCAGACCGAGTGCCGACAGGGCGAACGCTACGTTCAACGTTGTCTTGCTCATGATGGAATCTCCTTGACGCTGCACCATTGCGAGCGTGCGGAGTGCCCCGGCAGTGTGCCGGGACACGACGTCAGGATCCCGCTGAAGCGCCGGGCGATCGTCACGCATGGATAACGAATGGGTCACGATTCAGTCACGAGAGCAGCCGCCGGACGTCGGCGAGCCCGGCTCGCCGGAAGGCGGGGCATTGCTCCGCAGGCGGCCCCGGGGGTGGGCCGGGCCTTGTGCTCGGACTGAGGCAGCGCGGAGATGGCGTACGAGCTCGGGGTGCTACGCAAGCAGTCGTACAAGTGGAAGGAGCAGCCTGCACGGCACGGCGAGGAAGCCTTCTCGGGCCATGGCCGCCCGGCGAACGGCAAGGATGCCGCGGTGGCTCGGCCGCAGCGTGAGCTCGTGCACGTCACGGAAAGCCGCAAGATCCTGGAAAAGCGCCGCGCCACGGACTTTGCCAAGGGATCGTGTCCAGCACCGCTTCATCGAGAAGCATCGGGAACGCTTCCGGATCCGCTCGATGTGGCGGGTGCTGTACGGTCGAAAACGTACTCGGGCTCGGACGGGGTCGGCGGATCGACCCCCGCCGGGATCGCGGAGCAGGGCACGCTGCTTCGGCAGCGGCGGCAGGCTCGACAGGCTGCCCCTGAATGTCGGGGTCGGACCCGTGTATGTTGCTGGTAGAGCGAGAAAAGACGGCCGAAATCGTATGAGGGAAGGCGTTAGATCGGCGATTTCGACAGCGAAATGCTGTGCGGGACGATTGCCTGCGCAGGAGGACAACGGGTACGCATCGCTTCCGTCTGTCGCGGGGCTCGTCGGCGGGTAACCACGCCGTTCTCCAGGGTTCGAGATGCCGGCGGCTTGACCGCATCGAGGGGCCGCGACAGGCTTTGTCCCCACTACTCATCCCCCAAGCCCGGACAAAACCGCATGACTCAGGAGCAGGTTTCCATCGGCACGCGCGACGGCAATTGCCCCGCGCATGTGTTCACGCCGGACCAGGGCATCTGCCCGTGGCCGGCCGCGATTTTCTACATGGATGCGTTCGGCATCCGCCCGGCGTTGTTCGGCATGGCCCAGCGGCTCGCGGACTACGGCTACGTCGTGCTGCTGCCCGACATCTTCTACCGCGCCGGCCCGTACGGGCCGCTGGATCCGAAGGAGATCTTCAAGAGTAGCGACCCCATGGGCCAGATCCGTCACCTGCGCGAGTCGACCGACAACCTTCGCGCGGCCGAGGACACCGGGGCCTTCCTGTCCTACCTCGACACGCGCGACGACATCGCAGGGAGCAAGGTCGGCACGACCGGCTACTGCATGGGTGGCGGCATGTCGCTCGCGGCCGCGGGCACCTGGCCGGACCGGATCGCGGCGGCGGCGAGCTTCCACGGCGGCAATCTCGCAACCGACGCGGAGACGAGCCCGCACTGGCTCGCGCCGAAGATGAAGGCGCGCATCTATGTCGCCGGCGCGGATCAGGACAAGACCTATCCGCCGGAGATGGCCGATCGGCTCGAGAAAGCGCTCACGGACGCCGGCGTCGATCACCGTTGCGAGATCTACGAGGGCGCGGCCCACGGCTGGACCATGCCGGATTTCCCCGTGTACGACGAGGCGGCTGCCGAGCGGCACTTTCAGGCGTTGCAGTCACTGTTCCGCGACACGCTGCACTAGGCGGAAGCGCCGGGCGCCAGGTCGTCCGCCCGGCGTATTCGGCCGTGCTTGACGATCGTCCGATCCGGGCCACGCTCTTCCCATGAGTTCGTGTACACGGCACGACACGCACGGGGTCAGTCCCATGAACCTTCTCTTCATCCTCAACGCCGCACCGTACGGTTCGGAGAAGACCTACAACGCGCTGCGGCTGGCCATGGCACTGCAGAAGGACCATGCGGGTGCGGGCATACGCGTGTTTCTCATGGCCGACGCGGTTACCGCGGCGGTCGCCGGCCAGGACACGCCCCAGGGCCACTACAACATCGAGCGCATGCTGCGCTCGGTGATCGCGAAGGGCGGTGCGGTCAAGCTCTGCGGCACCTGCTGCGAGGCCAGAGCCGTCGGTCCGGAGCAGCTCGTGGCAGGTGCGGAGCCGAGCACGATGAGTCAGCTCGCGCAGTGGACGGTCGAGGCCGAGAAGGTGCTCGTCTTCTGAGGCGTGTGCCGAATGGCGGCTCGTGGTGCCACCATTTTCCGGGCATTCAGCCCTCGGAGTGGGCGGCGGCGACAGGCGCGGTCTCGCCGGCCTCGTGCAGCCATTCCTCGATGCTGTCGACCATCCATTCCGGGTCGTCCAGCGGCAGGTCGTGCCCCGCCCGCGGGTGCATCCGCAGCGGTGCGTTCCAGTGGCGCGCGATCCGGACCGGGCAGTCGGGCGACACGAGCCGGTCCTTCGCCGATCCCAGCACCAGCAGGGGAATGGCAGGGGCCTGGCCGCGCAGGCGATAGCGCCGTGCCGCCGTCATCTGCCGCAGCAGATTGCGCCGCGTCAGCGGCCGCTCGCGGGCATACTCGGCCCATTGCCGCACGATGTGTTTCTGCTCCGTGCGTTCCAGGCACTCCGTCGTCATCTTCAGCACGGCCTGCTCGCGGGCGCTCAGGCTCCAGGTGAACAGGAGATGCCACAGGATCGTCGGGTAGTGGCGCGGCCGCAGGCGCTGGTAGAACGGGTTGAGGTTCGCCGCGCTGGGATTGATCGCCACGGCACGTGCGATCTCCTCGGGCGCGACGCTCATCCATTCGAGCGCGGCCATCGCCCCCAGCGAGATCGCGACGACGTTGAACGGCGGCTCGATGCCGAGCGTCCGCAGCCGCTCGCGCAGCGCCTCGACGATGCCGCCGACCGAGGACGGGGATTCGCTGTCGTGCAGCTTGCCCGTGCCCGGCAGGTCGATGGCGTGGATGCGCGCGTCGGGGAAGCGGGCCTGGAGCAGCTCGGGGAGACGGCCCCAGTGGCGCGACTCGCGCCCGAGCCCGCGCAGCAGGATCCAGGTCGGCGCCCGCGACGGCGTCGGTGACGGTGTGGAGCCGTACCACTCGCGCAGGGCGGCGTCGTGCACGTTGGCAATGTCGCTGTAGGCGGTCACCCATTGCTTGTAGTTGCGCGCGGCGGCCACCAGGAATTCCAGCAGCAGCAGGTGACGCCGGAGCACCCGGCGGCGTCGCCAGGGTTTGACGGGATTGAAGTAGCCCTCGTAGGTGAGCGCTTGGCGCCAGTTCTTGCGCACCCACAGCATCGAGCCGAGCTCCAGGGTCAGCGGGATGAACAGTCCGCGGCCCGAGGTCTGCGCGCGCTCGAACAGGTAGTCCCAGAGATCGCCCCGCGCCATGTAGTTCTTCGATTGCGGCTCGATCGTGTAGTAGTCGTGGTTCGGGTACGTGTTCTCGAACAGCGACTTGAGCGCATAGACCTCGGGCAGGTGCTCGAACGGCGCCCTGCTGTTGGCATGCAGGAACCACAGCCGGTCCTTGTGGCCGTACCCGGAATGGCAGTCGAGGGCGATGCTCAGCGGCCCGCCCAGCAGGCGCCCCGTCACCACGTCCGTGACGAAGCGGGCCTCGGGTTCCATCGGTGCGTCGCCGCGGCCGCGGTACCACGGCAGCAGGCGGCTGATGCGATGGCCGCCGACGAGAAAGGTCGATTCGCCCGATGTGACGGGCGCGTTGCGCATCAGGTCCACTCCGTGCGGATTGCTGCGCGAACCGCGCAGCATGCCGCCGGGGTTGACGATGGGCACGACGACCACGCGCACGTGCTCGAGCAGCGTGCGCAGCTCGGCTTCCCAGTGCAGCCGCTCGTTCAGCGTGTGCAGGAACGCCAGCAGGATGTCCGTGCCGATGCGCTCGACGCCGTGGACGCCGCCGAACAAGCCGACGGCCGGCGCGCCGGGCATGTCGGTGCCCACCTCGATCGCGTACAGCGGCAGCTCGCGCCCGTCGAGCTCCACGTGGTCGTAGACGGTGCTCCGAAACGCCGGATCGAAGCGCTCGATGAGCTCCTCCAGCGAGGCGAGCTGCGCGAGCGGCGGCGGGCCGCCGCCAGGGTGTGGGCTCATGCCTGCGAAATGGTCCCCATGGAAGAATGCGCTCCCTTGCAGGGAACGTTAGCAGAACGGATGTTCGTCAGGCGGCACTGCGTGGCGGGAGGCGACCGCGCGTGCGCGGCAAGCAACCCAATGGTACCGGCCCGGTATCACGGAAATGTTTCCGCGCATCGGCCGCCTCGTCGCGAGCAGCCGCCGGGCGATGCGGCGACCCGGCGCCGTCGCCCCGCTTGCGTTGCCCGACACGGAGGTCTGTCGCGCTCGCGCGAAGCTTTTCCCGCTGCGAGCATGGACCGGAACACAAACCACGGCGCATCATGCCGAGCACCTTCTCGACCATTCGCCGATCAGGGGAGCCCACGAACATGGCCAAGTCCACGACCGAGATCCTGGACGATCCGGAACTGTCCGACTGGCAGCGGGGCATGCTGTACCAGAACCTGCAACGCTCCCAGCTCTCCAACGAACGCAACCTGCTCAACTGGATTCGCACCAGCGTGGCCTTCATCACGCTCGGTTTCGTCGTCGAGCGCTTTCATCTGCTGCTGCACGCGGCGGGCGTACCGAGTGCGGCAGCGAGTTCCGGCCTGTTGCGAACCTGGGTGCCGCTCGTGCTGTTCCTGCTCGGCGGGCTGGTCATCGTGCTCGGCACCTGGGAGTACTTTCGCGTACGCCGCGAGCTCGTCCTCGGAGATTGGGTCGGCACGACGCTGCTGCGCGATGCCCTGATCGTCGCGGCACTGGTCTTCCTGGTGGTCGTGCTGGTCATCTTCATGATCGGGAATTCGTCGCTGGGGTAGGTCGTCGCACCACCGCGCGGGGCGCCACGTCCACGGCCGGACACGGCAACGGCCGATCGCGCGGTTGCGGGCACGCCCCCTCGGCGGCCCCGAGGCCCGCGCAGCACGGGTGAAACGCGACGATGGCACCCTGCGGACGATGCGACGAGGCAGCGTCTTGCACGGCGGCAGAACGGCAGACTCCGGCGTCGCCGGGTGTCGCCTCAGCCCAACACAATAGCCCCTGTTTTCAGTTACTTGGCGTCCATCAGCATGCTCCTGTTCAGCATGCGACCGGGGGCTTGAAGGGGCCGGGTCGCGGGCATATAAACGCCTCCCCAGCGGGTCATTCGGCCGCTGGTTCCCTCGTCGTTGTCGGGTCGAATCCGCTTGTTTGCAGGAGGAGTAGTCGTGGCTGTGCTGCCGATCGGTTTTTGTCGTGGTGCCTATGAGGCTGGTGTCGTACCTTTCGAGAAGTCGTCCGCCAATGCGGGCGGTCGTAGTTGGACTGCGGGGTTCACGCGCAAGCGCCGTGGCACCGAGCGCCGCAAGGGGCACGCGGAGTTCGTGTGGCCTTCGGCCCGCCGTGCGGCGCGTGCGTTCGATTTCTGCCGGCCGATGTCGGAGCTCGAGGTCGCGCTGATGGCGCGCCATCGCCAGCCCCGCGTCGGTTCCTTCGGCGATCGCATCTGAAGTCCGCCGCTTCCACGCCCCGCGACGCGGGGCGTGGATCCCGCTGTCCGCCACGCCCGTTTCGACCCGCTCCCCTCACCGCAATCCCGCGCGCCCGACCGGGGTGACGAAGGCCGCTCTCCGGACCCGCTGCCGCCGCTACGGCGAGGAGTGCTCGGACGCGGCGCGGCCGCCGTGGGCCTCGATGGCTTCCCGCAGCTCCGGGATCACCGGGTGCAGCCCGAGTGGCAGAAACCGGCGGTGCGGCGGGATGAACGCGATGCGATCGGGGCGCCCGTCCCCGGGTAACGGGTAGATGTAGACCAGCCGCGGCTTGAGGAACAGGCTCTCCTTCACGCGGTCGATCTTCACCAGCGGCAGTTCTTCCTCGCCGCCCCAGCCGCGCAGCCGCAGGTGGTCGCCCTCCAGCCAGACGTCGCGCAGCGACAGCGAGAAGGTCCCGAGCAGCCCGATCCCGAACAGCCAGGCCACCAGCAGGATGCCGTGGTAGAGCCACGGGAACGGCTGGTCGCCGTTGCTCGTCAGCCAGCCTACCCACGGTGCAAGGATCGCCGGCCCCAGCGCCACGATCCAGAGCAGCGGGATCACGACGCGGGACAGTACCGTCGTCCGCGCGGACAGGCGCGTGCTCTCGGAGTGCGGGTTCGTCATTCGTATCCAGTGCCTCGCCATGCGTACTCGTCGGGTCCCCGGCGGTGCCGCGGGCCGGCGACGAATTCTGCCGCCTCGGTCGGATTCTACAGACACCCCGGCCCGGTGGAACGGGGCTGAGCGAATGCGGTCCCAACCGGGACAATCTCGATCGGCTCCAGTCCCGGCGCGGGAGGCCCCTCCATGGAAACGCGAAACATCGGCAGTGGCGGCCCGGCGGTCTCCGCCCTCGGCCTCGGCTGCATGGGCATGTCCGATTTCTACGGCGCGGCCGATCGCGCCGAGTCCATCGCCACGATCCACGAGGCGCTCGACGTCGGCATCACGCTGCTGGACACGGGCGACTTCTACGGCATGGGCCACAACGAGCTGCTCGTCCGCGAGGCGCTCGCCTCGCGCCGGCGCGAGGACATGTTCATCGCCGTGAAGTTCGGCGCGCTGCGCAATCCGGCGCGCGAGTTCGTCGGCTTCGACGGCCGGCCGGTGGCGGCGAAGAACTTCCTCGCCCACACGCTCACGCGGCTCGGCACCGACTACGTCGACCTGTACCAGCCAGCGCGTGTCGATCCGCAGGTACCGATCGAGGAGACCGTCGGCGCAATCGGCGAGATGCAGGCGGCCGGGCACGTGCGCCACCTCGGCCTGTCCGAGGCGGGGACGGACACAATCCGCCGCGCGCACGCGGAGTGCCCGGTGAGCTGGCTGCAGATCGAGTACTCGCTGATGTCGCGCGGCATCGAGGCGGAGATCCTGCCGACCTGCCGCGAGCTCGGCATCGCCGTCAGTGCCTACGGCGTGCTCTCGCGCGGCCTGCTCTCCGGCCACTGGGAACGCGCCAGCGGCAAGGCCGGCGACTTCCGCACGCACTTCCCGCGCTTCCAGGGCGACAACCTCGAGCGCAACCTGGCGCTGGTCGAGGCGCTGCGCGCGATCGCCGGCGAGAAGAACGTCACCGTGGCCCAACTCGCCATCGCCTGGGTGCTCGCCCAGGGCGATGATATCGTCCCGCTGATCGGTGCGCGCACGCGCGAACGCCTGCACGAATCCCTCGGCGCGCTCGACATCTCGCTGTCCGCAGAGGATCGGCAACGCCTGGAATCAGCCGTGCCCGGCGACGCGGTCGCCGGCGAGCGCTACCCGAAACCGCAGATGGCCATGCTCGACAGCGAGCGTGGGAGAGGCCAATGAACGGCCGCCGCTGCCACGCCCCTCGGCCCGGTCAGAGGTGGATTTCTTCGGTGTGCCCGAAGCCCTTGCGGTAGTCGAGCAGGGAGATCACTTCCGGGTCGATGCGGAAGATGCCGAGCTCGTCGCGGGCCTCGGGCGGCAGGTCGGAGAGCGCCGGGTACTTCTGCAGCATGCGGGTGAACACGTCCTGGACCTCCTCCGGGTCCGTGACGGCCGCCGCGCGCCCGCCGAGGGAGATCCCGCGGATCGCCGCCAGGCTGTCGTAGGGCAGATTCACCGTCAGCGACACCGCCGGCGCACGCGCGATGTTGTGCGCCTTCTGCGACTCGCGCCCGGTGGCGAAATGGATCGTGCAGCCATCGTGCACGAAGCTCACCGTCGTCGCCTGCGGGTAGCCGTCGGGGCGCACCGTCGCGACCGTCATGTCGCGTGCGCCGTCGAGGATCTCGTTCACTCCTGCTTCCTGTTCCGGGGACATCTTCCCGCGCTTGTTGTCAGGTCATGTCCGCCACACTACCTGCTGCAATTGGTGGCGTCCTGACTTCAGTCAAGTCGCGCGAAATTCCGCGATCGCGTACCGGCACGCGATCGCGGGCACACGACCGCCTCGGTGATATCTTCGAGAGTGGCCTGCACCCCAGTCCGGATGCAGCCGCACCGAATGGCGCGCGCGCCCCGCCTCCGCTAGCCTTGGGGACACGCCAAGGAAGCTCCGGGCCCCGGGATGGTCCAGCCCAACCAGCCCGTACCCGCCGCACGCGGCTGACACCAAGCCGGCTCGGACAGCCTCGCGTGGCCGCAACAACGGATTATCACGGCCAGCGTCCGCATAACACTCGGCGGCAATGCAGTAGTTTCGACCGGAAATCCCGGTACGCCGGGCCTCCGAGTCGACCCGACCGCGGATCACGATCCGCGTGTTATGCGGCCAGTGGCCGAATTACATGACGGCCAATGTTCGCCTAAAAATGGATATTGGAGAGAAGACGTAATGGAGATGAACACGGTCATTGGCGTTCTTGCAGTCGTTTTCGGGCTTTACACGCTGATCGCTCGTCAAATTGCTCCGCATCAATTCGGCAAGCTGGGCTCCATGAGAGAAAAATTTGGTGAGACAGGCGGGCTCGTCATCCACTTCATAGGTTATACCGCACTCCCGCTCATCGTGGGCGGGGTACTCCTTTACCAGGCATACCTCACCGGCGTTTCCTGACCATCAGGGGAAGTCGGCCGGTACCACGCGCTACTCCGCCCTGGCGGTGCTCGGGGGAGGCGGGGTCGGACCAGCGCAAGTAGGGGTATGACAGAAAGAATGCGTGCCCATGGGGCCGTTCAGAACGCTTGGACGCGCAATTTCTGCACCGAATCCGACCTGTGGCCCCGCGGACCCGGCACCGGTTTGCCTGCCGTTCCCCGTCAGGAGCCGCGCCTGGCTCCGGGAATAGCGGATCGACTTTGACCGCGGTGGCCGGGTCGTCGTCGAACAGGAAGTCGAACTGGTAGATGCCGGAGGGCTAGCTCATCCGCGCGAGGTGGAACACGACGAAGTCACCGTCGCGCCGGATGCGTGCGCTGCGCTCGTATTCGGTGTTTGGGCGCCGGCGCGCGCGCCGGCTCGAAGTAGAACCCCTCTTCGACCACGATCTCGCCGCACAGCACGCGCAGGTTTCCGGCGAGCGCGCGGCTGTCCTGCAACTGTGGCATCGCGCTTTCCTGCAGGCCGAGGCAGGTCGCGACGAGGGTCGGTTCGCTCCGCCGGCATCGGTGCTCCGCTGTCGCTGCTGGCCAAGGCCGGCCCGCCGGAGCGGTTGAACCGATCGCCGGTGCCCGTGATGCGCTCGCCCACGGCAGTATTGCGTCGACTCGAGTCAGCCGTGCGCTTCCAGGGCCTTCCGGATGCGCGTAACCTCTTCGGCGATCGTGGCCGGGTCTTTCGGTGAACCGAGCAGCGCACGCACCCGGCCCGCCGGATCGAGCAGGAACACCGCGCCGCTGTGCTGCACCGCGTAGTTGCCGTCGTCCCGGTCGTCGGGGATGGAGAAGGAAACGTGCAGCGTATCGGCGATCCGCCGCAGTGTCGCCTCGTCGGCCGTCGCGCCGGTGAAGTCATTGCCGAAGGCGGCGGCGTACTTGCTCACGCCCTGCGGCGTGTCGCGCGGGTAGTCGACGGAGACGAACAACACCCGCGGCGTCGGCGCGTTCTCGCCGCGCATCGCGTCGAGCGCGAGCGCCAGACGCTGCAGGGTCGTCGGGCAGATATCCGGGCAGTGCGTGTAGCCCATGAACAGCAGGGTCCAGCGTCCCGCGAGGTCGTCGCGCGTGAAGGCGCCGTCCGCCGTCTGCAACTGAACCTCGGGCAGGCGGGCATAGTCCGCCGGGAACACGGTGGCATCGAGCTGCTGCGTCAGCTCGCGCGGCGACGCCGGCGTGCGCCACCACCCGTACAGGCCCCAGCCGGTGGCGGTACCGGCCGTGACCACCACGACGGCCAGAAGGACACTCTTCCAGTTCATGTGTGCGTCAACCTCTTGCGATGCAGTACGACCCGACACCGCGCACGCGGGTCGGGACCGGGGTCATGCGTGAAACCGGGCAGCACCCGGCGCCGGTCAAAGCGCCCGGCCGATCGTGGGCGGGCGTGCCGTCCGCCGCGGCAGGCCGGCGGAACGGGGCGGCGACCATGCAGCGGGCCGGCTGGCCGCTGACGCCACCGCCTGCGGCATGAGTGCCGGCACGTGATTGGCGTGCGTCCCCCGGCGCGCCCGGCTCATGCAGCAGGCGTCGGCCGCGTGCGCGACCCGGCCCGGACCGCGGATCGAGGCGGTGATGCTACCCGCAGCGTACGCGCTGCCGTTGCCGAAAGGCAGCGAGCGCGGCAGTACCCCGGACACGAAGATGAACGCCAGGACCAGGCAGAGGGCGCGCATGGCGTGGGCGGCACGCGTCAGTCGTGGCGCGACGCGCGGGGCGCGTCCTCGGTCGTGCCTGTGTGGCCGTGATCCACGCGGCACAGGTGATGGTCGCCCAGCACTTCGAGCACGCGGCAGTCGGTGACGCGCCCGCCGGCGCATTCGCCCACCATCCGGTCCAGCTCGCTCTCGAGCTCGCGCAACAGATGGATGCGGCGCCGCACGAGCTCGCGATGCCGGCGCGCGATCTCGTCGATCTCGCCGCAGGAGCGCCGCTCGTCCGCGGCCAGCTCGAGCAGCTCGCGGATCTGGTCGATCGAGAAGCCGAACTCGCGCGCGTGGCGTATGAAGTGCAGTCGCTGGCGGTCCGCGGGCGTGTAGCGCCGCTGGCCGCCCGCGGTGCGCGCGCTCGGCACCAGCAGCCCCTCGGTCTCGTAGTAACGCAGCGTCTGCACGTGGACACCGGCGCGGCCGGCGAGCTGGCCGATGCTGAACTCGGGCTGATCATTCATGGCAGCGCTTGAACCTACAGGGTCTGTAGGAAACAGCGTGCCCGAAATCCGCGGAGCCGGGCAAGTGGGTCCTTGCTTGTCGGGTGGTTCAGCCGCTGTCCTCGGGGCCGGACTCGATCGGCAGGCCGGCCTCTTCCCAGTCGCGGCGACCCTCGACGTACTCGAACACCTGCCGATAGCCCATGCGCTCGAGTCGGGCGGCGGCCTTCGCGGAGCGCTTGCAGCCGGTGCTGGCGCAGTAGACGACCACGGGGCGCTCGCGGTCGGGCAGCCGGCGCGGTGCCTCGGTCTCGATGTCGTCCGAGACGATGTGGATCGCGCCGGGCAAGTGCCGGCGCTCGAAGGCCGCGGTGGGCAGCGTGTCGACCAGGTCGAACGGGCGCTCCTGCCGGATCCAGTCGTTCAGCGTCGTGCGGTCGATGGTCTCGGTCATGCCGTTTCCTCCGGTCGGGTCGCGATGATGCGGACGGTCGCCGCGCGCCGGCAATCGCGCGATCATCGCCCTGCGGCAACCTCGCGCGGGACCGTCCCGTCGCGGGTGCGGGCACTACCGTCGACAGCGGAGGACGGATCGTGGTTCCGGACTGGGAAGAGCGCTACCGCTCGCGGTCGGTGGCGGATGCCGAGGCCGCCGCCGTGCTGCAGGACAATGTGCACCTGCTGCCGACGCGCGGCCGCGCGCTGGACGTGGCCTGCGGGCTCGGCGGCAATGCCCTGCTGCTGGCGCGGCAGGGGCTCGACACGTACGCCTGGGACGCGGCCGCCACGGCCATCGAGCAGCTCGCGGAGCGGGCCCGCGCGGAGGTACTGCCGCTGACGGCCGAGGTGCGCGACGTGGTCGCCGCCCCGCCGGAGCCGGAGTCCTTCGACGTCGTCACGGTCAGCCGCTTCCTCGAGCGCGCGCTGGCGCCCGCCTTGGCCGCCGCTCTTCGCCCGGGCGGGGTGCTGTTCTACCAGGCCTTCACGCGCACGCGCGTCGGCGACCGCGGACCGCGCAGCGAGCGCTTTCGCCTCGGCGACAACGAGCTGCTGTCGCTGTTCGCCGACCTGCGCATCCTGTTCTACCGCGAGGAAGGCCGGGTCGGTTATCTCGATCGCGGCCTGCGCGACGAGGCGCAGCTGGTGGCACTGCGACCGGCATCGGATTGACGCCGACGGTCCCTATCCGCCGTCGCGCCGCGGCGATGCCGCGGCGCGCGCCGCCGTGCGCCGGCGTCGCTGGGCACGATGCTCCGATTGCGCGAGGATCAGGCCCGCGGCCGCGATGATCGCCATGCCGGCAATGCTCGTCGCATTCGGCACCTCCTGCCAGACCAGCAGGCCCCAGACGATGCTCCAGGCGAGGATCGTGTACTCGAACGGCGAGACCGTCGAAGCCGGCGCCAGCCGGTACGCCTGGAACAGGAAGAACTGCGCGACGCCGCCGATGATCCCGATGCCGACGAAACCGACCCACTGCGCCGCCTCGGGCGTGCGCCACACGACCGGCAGCGTGGCCGCGCCCAGCAGCGCGTACACGGTCATCGAGTAGAACATGGTCGTGGTCGGGCGGTCGCCGCCGCCGAGACGCCGGGTCGCCAGCGACGTCGCCGCGTAGCACAGCGCGCCCGCGAGGGCCCAGGCGGTACCCGCGGGTATGGCCCCCGACGCCGGGTGGGTGATCAGCAGCACGCCGGAGAACCCGAACAGCACGACACACCAGCGGCCGAGCCCGACCGACTCGCCGAGCACCGGGCGCGCCAGCGCCGTGGTGTACAGCGGCGCCGAGTAGGCGATCGCCACGGCGAGCGCCAGCGGCAGCACGCGGAAGGCCATCGCGAAGCAGCTCACGGCACCGAAGCCGAGAAGGCCGCGCAGGATCTGCAGGCCGCGGCGGTCGGTGGCGGTCACGCGCCGCGGTGCCGGCTCGCGCGCGACCCAGATGCACCACGGGAGGAAGGCGAACAGGCCGCGGAAGCACAGGATCTGGAACGGCGAGAAGTCGGCGACCAGCCACTTGGTGATCGCGTCGAAGCCAGAGTAGAACACCGCCGCCAGGCACATGAACGCGATGCCGGCGAGCGGGTGGTCCGGGGCGCGGGCGGTCGCTGCGGTCGCGGTCATTGTCGGGCTGGCGGCAACACGGCCGCACATTGTCGCATGGCGGCCGCAGGCTCAGCCCGCGGCTTCGCGGGCCGCTGCCGGTGACGGCAGGAACATGCGCGTCGCGATCAGCGCGGCGCCGGCCGCGCACGCCGCGTGCAGCAGCGTGCTCACGCGGAAGGCTTCGAGGAAGGCGCGGTCGATGCCGGCCTGCGCGCTTGCGCGTGCCGCGGCGTCGAGCCCGGCCGGGACGGGCACCTCCGCGAGGCGATCGGCATGGGCCATCAGCTGTTGCAGCGCGGCGTGCGGCAGCCCCAGCGGCTGCAGCGCGTCGCCCAGCGCGAGCGTGAACACGGCGGTCGCCACCGCGCCCACGACGGCGACGGCGAGCAGCCCCGCGATACGGCTGGCGGCGTTGTTGATCCCGGACGCCGCGCCGGAACGGTCTTCGTGCACCGCGTTCATGATCGACGTCGTCAGCGGCGAGATCGCCGTTGCCATGCCCAGGCCGAGCAGTGCGACCGGCACGAGGAAGGTCACTGCGTAGCCGCCCTGCAGTCCCGGCAGCGCGAGGCCGCTGCAGCCCAGCGCGACCAGCAGCGGGCCGGCGACGAGCTGGATACGCGGGCCGATGCGGTCCATGAGCCGGCCCGAGTAGCGCGACAGTATGCCGATGGTCAGGCCCAGTGGCAGCATGGCGAGACCGGCCGCGGTCGCGCTGTAGTGATGCAGCTGGATCAGGTTGTATGGCAGCAGGAAGAGCGTTCCGCCCAGCGCCGCGTACAGCAGCAGCGTCATGGCGTTGAGGCCGGCGAAGGTGCGGTCCGCCAGCAGCGCGGGCGGCATCATGGGGGCGGTCACCCGCCGCTCGATCGCCACGAACGCGGCCAGCAACGCGCAGCCGCCGATGGCCGCGGCGATGACGGTCGCGTACCCGCCGTCATCGATCCGGGGCCACATGGTCAGGGCGTACGTCACCAGGCCGAGACCGAGCGTCGCCGTCGCCGCGCCGGCCCAGTCGACCGGCTCGGGCCGGCTGCTGCGGCTCTCCGGCACGTGACGCCACGTGAGCCACAGCGACACCGCCGCCAGCGGAAGGTTGATCCAGAAGGCCGCGCGCCACGACAGCAGATCGATCAGCAGGCCGCCGAGCGGGGGACCGAGCGCGGTCGTGAGCGCGGAAAAGCCGGCCCAGGTCCCGATCGCGCGGCCGCGGGTCGCACGCGGGAAGGACGCGGCGATGATCGCGAGACTCTGCGGGACCATCAGGGCCGCGCCCAGTCCCTGCACGGCGCGCGCCGTGATCAGCATCGCGCTGGTCGGGGCGGCGGCGCAGAGGATCGAGGCGGCCGCGAACAGCGCGATGCCGAGCATGAAGATGCGCCGGCGCCCGACCTGGTCGCCGAGCGCGCCGCCGGCGAGCAGCAGCGCACCGAGCATCAGCAGGTACAGGTTCACGATCCACTGCAGCCCGGCGAAACTGGTGCCGAACTCGGCCTGGATGGCCGGCAGCGCCACGTGCACCACCGTGCCGTCGATGAAGGCCATCGCCGAGGCGGTGACCGTGGCGGCGAGCACGTACGGGCGGTCTTGCGGCGGGCAGGGGGCGTCGCAGGGCAGCTCGCGCGCGCTTGTGCCGCGCGCGGAATACGGCCGGTGGGTCGCGGTCATCGCGACCGCGATTCGGTCGGATAGCCGGCCTCGGACCAGGCCGTGAAGCCGCCGCCGATGTGGCACACACGCGCGAGGCCCATGCCGGCGGCCGTCTGCGCGGCGAGCGCAGAGCGCCAGCCGAGATTGCAGTAGAAGACGAAACGCGCGTCGCGCGCGAACACGTCCTTGGCGTAAGGGCTGTCGGGGTCGATCCAGAACTCGAGCATGCCGCGCGGGCAGTGGAAGCTGCCGGGGATGCGCCCCTCGCGCTGGACCTCGCGCACGTCGCGCACGTCCACGAACACGACGTCGTCCGCGCCGAGCAGCTCCCGCGCGTCAGCGGGCCCGATCGTCTCGATCTCGCGCTCCGCGTCGTCGACCAGTTGGCGAAATCCGGCGATCATGGCGTCGCGCTCCGGCTAAAGGGCCGTTACCGCCCGGTCTGGAGACGGTCGCCCAGTTGCGGTGGAAGCCCGGCCCGATGGATCGAGTCTACGGCGGCGGAGATGTCGTAGTCGAGGCGCAGCATCTCGACGCGCATGCGGTGCCGGTCGATGATGGCCAGCTCGGCGCCGGGCTGGCCGCTGCGCGGTTGACCCACCGAGCCGGGGCACAGTAGCCAGTGATCGGCCGTGGACAGGTCGATTGTGCCAGGTGCGAGCCCTGCGTCCCTGTGGCCCTTGCGGTAGTAGGCACCGGCGACGTGCGTATGGCCATGCACGCAGATGCGGGTCCCGCGTGCCGCCAGCGCGTCCAGGTTGTCGGCGTAGGTCATCTGGTAGACATAGCCGTTGAAGTAGGTCGGGTCCTGCGGCGCGCCGTGCACCGCCAGCCAGTCGTCTCGTGCATGCACGGCGGGCAACTCCATCAGCCAGGCACGCTGCTCCGCCGACAGTTGCACGACTGTCCAGTCGATCACCTGCCGCGCCAAGGGGGAGAAGCCGCGTCCCGCACGTCCGAGTGCGACCGCGTGGTCGTGGTTGCCCTTGAGAACGAGGGCATCCGGACGCGCCATGAGGCGCTCGACGCATGCAGCCGGCTCGGGGCCGTAGCCGACGATGTCGCCCAGCACCCAGAGCTCCGCATCGGACAGTTCGTCGACGCGCGCGAGTGCGCGCTCGAGCGCGACGCGGTTCCCGTGGACGTCCGCCAGCAGGACGAGGTGCCGCGACGGCTCGGCCGTGAGGGGGTGTCGCGACCGCTCCCTCGATTGACGGCGGGGGCGTGCCGGAACCAGTTCCGCCTCGACGGCGGCGAGCGCGCGTGACTGCCGCTCATCCGCAACGAATGCGGCGCCCAGCTGATCGCGCACGACGACGTTGGCGTGCGGATCCTCGAAGTGCGAAAGCAAGTGATGACGCAGGTGATCGCCGACCAGCGTGCCGGCATCCGCGTCCGCCCAGGGGAGCCCGCGAAACCAGCTCGCGATCGCGGCCGCCAGGCTGGCCAGACCGCGTGCCGGTGTACTCTCGTCATCGACGTAGAACAGCTCTCCGCCGGCGTCGGTGGCGAAGTTGGACAGGCCGGGATCGAGCTGCCGCTCGTGCCGCACGAATGCGTCCGCGTACATCCGCAACAGTCGCTCGAGCACTTCGAGGCCGGTCGCGGCGTCCGTTTCCGGCATCCAGCGGTCCAGGGAAGCCAGCCGTGGTGTCACGTTCGCAATGGTCGGGTCGTCAGCCTCGTCCTCGAGGATGAGCCAGGTCTTGGCCGGGTGATGAACGCGCAGGGCGCGTTCGCGCTCCAGGGTCTGCGCGATCCAGCGCTCGCGGTCGCCCGGTCGATAGCGCAGCTCGCAGCGTTTCTTCAGGACCAGGTCCGCACCGGCCATGATCACGGTCGAGGGGCGCCCGGTGAACAGGCTGTCGCGGCCTGCATGGATCGGGCGCGTATCGTCCAGCAGGCGAGTGATGTGGCTGTCGGGGATTGCCTGCTCCGGGTCGAGCGCCCCGACGCGCTTGAACCCCGTGTTCAACGCCCCGACATCCCGAAGTGAGAGCATCCTGCCTGTACAATGGAGGACCGGTACGCGCCTCGGCGATAAGCGGGGATGCGCCGTCTCTCCTTTCGGAGCACGACATGACGGAGCAGCGCACGATGCTGGCGATGCTCGCCGGTATTGCCGAGGGTGAGCTGACCCGGCATGGCGAGCCGGTTTCGGCCGATGCCGGTGACCACGCGCGGCATCCGGCGCGGCGCATATCGCTCGAGGAAGGACTCGAGGCGTGGCGCCGACTGCCCGCGGTGATGCGACGCGCGAGCATCGGGCTCGATCTTGCCGCCGGCGGCGAAGTGGCCGCCTTCCATCACCTGGGGGTGGCGTTCGCGAGCGCACCGCATCTTCTGGCCGCGATCCAGGTCTTCTGCCGGTACTTCCTCTACCTGTGTCAGGCGGACCACGTCTTCGAGTATTCCCTCGATGGCGAGACCGTGATCGGCTGGGACGACGACGCGGACGTGGCACCGCGATCGCTGCGTGACTTCATTCTGGCCGAGATCGCGGTGGCAGTGCGGCACTACGGCTGGCAACCCGTCGCGCCGGTGCGCGCGGAGCTTGCGGGTGTCGCCGATGACGAAGTGGAGCGCTATCGCCGCGCTTTCCAGTGCCCCGTGAGGATCGGTGTCTCGCGTAGCCGACTCGTGTATGACACGGCCTGCCTGGCCCAGGCTCTGCGCGGCTCCAATCCCGATCTGCATCACCAAATGACCCTCCGCCTTGCGGCCGACGACGGGGCCGCGCGCTCGGTCGCGCGACGTACCGTCGGCGCCATCGAGCAATCGCTCGACCGGGGCCACGCTTGTATCGAGCGGGCCGCGGAGCAGCTCGGATTGAGCGTGCGGACCCTCCAGTACCAGCTGAGTTGCGAGGGCTATCGCTTCTCGGACCTGTTGCGGCGCGTGCGTCAGCGCCGGGCCCTCCACCTGCTCTGCGAGACGACGGTACCGATCCGCTCCATCGCGTTCGCACTCGGCTACACGGACGCCGGGAGCTTCCAGCGCGCCTTCCGCGAGTGGTATGGCCTGCGTCCGCGGGATTTCCGCGACCAGCACTGCGATCACTGAGCCACGGACCACGCACCAACGCTACAGCGGGCGGAAGCCGCTGCGGGGATCCCCGCAATCGCGGCGCGCTCGATTGCGCGATCCGCACAGTCACGGGCGTCAACTGTCACGTCATGACGCGCACAATGTCTCGCGGGACACGGCATGCTCGTGTCTCGAGACATGGATGGCGATCCGGTCCGCGGATCGCGGGCTACCCCCACATCAACAGGCGGGATGCCGGGTCGTTCTGCTCGGCGCAAGGATAGTGTGCGCCCGATGGTTGCGCTGACATCGGACAACAAGAAAAGGGGGCTCCATGACGAGGGACGACAGGACGATGCTCGGCATGCTGGCGGTGCTGGCGGCGCGCGGGCTGGGCGATTCCGGCGTGCCGTCTGAGCGTTGGCTCGAAGTGCATACCAGCGATGTGCCCATCACCACCCCGGCCGCGCGGGTCCCGCTGAGCGCGGGTCTGAAGCTCTGGCGCCGACTGCCCGAAGTCGCCGGGCGTGACACGATCGGCCTGCGGCTCGCGGGGCGAGTCCCCGTATCGAATCTGCACCTGCTCGGCACTGCCGTCGGCAGCGCACCGCACCTGTTCGGCGCCGTCCAGGTCTTCTGCCGCTATTTCCACTACCTGTGCACGGTCGATCACCTGTCGGAACAGATCTCCGGCGACATCACGACGATCACCTGGGACGACAACGCCGACGTTGCCCCGGCCAGTCTGCGCGACTTCGTCCTGGCCCAGTTGGCCACGATCATCGAGCGCTTCGCCGTGCGTTCGGTGCGCCCGCGGCGTCTCCTCCTCAACGGACCAGCCCCGCGGCGCTGGCGGCATTACGGCGATCTGTTCGACTGCCCGATCGAATTCGACCAGAGGCAGTCGCAGCTCGTGCTGCACACGAGTGATCTCTCGGTTCCACTGTTCGGCAGCAACCCCGCGCTCCACACGGCGGTGACCCACCGCCTCGGCGCATTCGATCGCTATCGGAGCACCCTGTCCACGCGCGTGGTGGGTGCCATCGAGCAGTTGCTGGATGCCGGCGAGATCCGTATCGAGGCCGTGGCCGACCTCATGGCGATGAGCCCGCGGGCGTTGCAGAAGCAGCTCTCCGTGGAAGGCGTGCAGTTCTCCGAGCTCCTGCGGCGGGTGCGCCAGCGGCGTGCCCTGACGCTGCTCTGCGAAACCGATACACCGGTTACCGGCGTGGCGGTCGCGCTGGGATACGGCAGCCCCGGCAGCTTCTCCCGGGCCTTCCAGGAATGGTTCGGCCGGAGTCCGGCGGCATTCCGCGAAGCGCGGCGCATGTCCTGAAGGCGTCGCGCTTCGGGGTCTTGACGCAGACACGGCAATACATACGTCCCGCCCGCATCCGCTTTCTCCGTCCGCGTGCGTGATCGGCCAGCCCCGGTGCGGGAATCGTCAATCCGCGTGCACACATGCTGCGTCATTCTGGGCACGTTCCGCCTGCATGGACGGGCATGCCATGACACGAAGGACATTGCGTTCGGTGAATCTCTCGCGGCGCGAGCAGATGGAGCTCGATCTGCTGCTCTCGCTGGTCGGGGAGCAGGAAGGTGACCAATGGCAACTGGTCAATCGTATCGGTGCGGATGCCGCGATCGTGGATGCCGATGCCGAGACGGCAGGCCAGTCGATCGTCGAGGCACGCCGGGCGGAAGAGGTTGTCATCACGCTCTCGCAGTCGGGGGGCGATGGGGAGGGGCTTTGCCTCGCCCGCCCCTTGCGCTCGCAGGCCCTGGTGCAGGTGCTGGAGCGCGCGCTGCAGCGTGCCGCCGCCGGCGGGCGCGGAGAGGCCTCGGCCTACCGCCTGCGGCGCTGGCCGGGCACGGACATGCTGCGCAGCGAATGGCGCCTGACGCGCGTGTGCGGAGCCCTCGGGCGGGGCCCGCAGACGATGTCGGATATCGCTACACGCACATCGATCGAGGAGTCCGAGCTGCGCGACCTGCTGCAGGTGCTCACGGGCGCGGGCTGTGTCGAGCGCACCGCAGGATCTGCGCGCACCCGGGAGCGCGCATCGTGGACGCCGCCGAGCGGGCTGTTCCACCGCCTGCGCGCCCGCCTGGGGAGGGCATGATCCATGGACGCATCGCGCAAGTTTCTGTTCACGGGGTCACCGGGGGTCGGCAAGACCACCGCCATCCGCGCGATCAGCGATATCGAGCCCGTCACGACCGAAATGGCCGCCTCCGACGAGCTGGCTGCGCGCAAGGAGAGCACGACCGCGGCGCTCGACTTCGGCGAGATCCGGCTGGACGACGGCGAGCGCATTCGCCTCTACGGCACGCCGGGCCAGCGGCGCTTCGACTTCATGTGGGAGTTGCTGACGGAGGGCGCGATGGGCGTCGTGATTCTCGTCGACAACTCGCGCCCGGATCCACTCGCGGATCTCGACATCTATGTCGAGAACTTCGGTCAGCTGATTCGAGACACCGGTGCCGTCATTGGAGTGACACGCACCGACAGATACTCGACACCGGACGTCGACGCGTTCTATGCGCGACTCGGCGCGCATCGCCTGATGCTGCCGATACTGGAGTGCGACATACGCGAGCGCGACGACGTCACGCTGTTGATGGACGCGCTGATGAGCACGATCGAGCCGGAAAGCGCCTGAATCGGGAGGACGAACGTTGGCTGTGTCAGAAAAGGTCGACGAGAAGGTTTCGAGCTTTCTCGAGAAGCAGTACGAGTCCCTGTTCGAGGCCGTGCCCGGGCTGTACGGCGTTCTGTTCGCGACGGCCGACGGCGACCCCGTCTCCGCGCGCCTGCAGGAAGGCATGGAGCGGGAGCGCCTCGCGGCCATGTCGAGCTCGCTCGTCGCCCTCGGGGAGACGATGGCAAAAGCGGCCGATCAGCAGGAGTGCGAATACGCGATCGTCCAGAACAGCGATGGTTACGTGGTGAGCCTGCGCATCGGCAAGCATCTGCTGCTTTCGGCGTTTGCGCGCAGGGACACCAACCTCGGCATGCTGCTCAGCAGATGCCGCAACACCGCGGAAAACGTATCCGCGAAACTCAAGCGCAAGCCGGGTAACGCCGGAGGGAGCAAGTAGCGATGGCAAGTGTCGACGAAAAGTGCAAGGAACTGGTCGAGAAGGTCGATGACGCGCTCGGAGCGGCCGTGGTCGATCTCAACTCGGGACTGCTGCTCGGGGTTCACCATGTCGTGCCGTACTTCACGCAGACGTACCTCGACGCCGTGGCGGCGGCCGCGGTCGACATGTTCCGGGGCAAGACGGTCTCGAACGTCGAGAAGCTGTTGTCCGAGCAACGCGGCGACGAGACATACAATACGATGCAGGAAGTGCAGATGACGACGCCGAAGACGTTTCACTTCATGGCGGTACTGCCGGACAAGCCGAACTCGCTGCTGGTGCTGATCACCGGCAAGAAGGCGAACCTCGGCATGGGGTGGTCCGCCGTGCGCAGTGCCATGCCCGAGGTCGCGCCGATGTGTCCGTGAGTCGGCGGTCCTCGCTGACCAGGGGACCGGTCCCGTGATCGCCGGGTGTTCCCGGCCGCGGGGCCGGGAACACCCGGTGACCCTTCGTGGGCCGTGCCGCCACGCTGGATGAGCGTCAGCCTCTCCCCTGGCAGCCGGTTGCGTCACCCAGCCATTGCTGCTCGAACGCAGCGACCGTCATCGGCCTGCCGAACAGAAAGCCCTGCAACTCCGCGACCCCCAGGCGGTGCAGCATCGCCGCCTCCTCTTCGCGCTCGACTCCCTCGCCGACGACCGTGCTGCCGAATGCCCGCCCCAGGGAGACGACGCTTTCGACAATGGCCACGTTCGCCGGATCGTGCGGCAGCTCGCGAACGAAGTCGCGGTCCAGCTTGATGCGATCGGCCGGAAAGCGCTTCAGGTAGCCGAGAGACGAGTATCCCGTACCGAAGTCGTCGATCGCGATGCCCACGCCGTGCATGCGCAGTTCCTCCAGCGTCGGCGGCATGTGCCGGCCTTCGGCCATGAAGCTCGTCTCGGTCATCTCGATGACGAGGGCGCCCGGCTCCAGGCCGGTCTCGTCGAGCAGGCCTGCCACCGTGTCGGCGAAGCCGGGCTCGCCGAGCTGGACCGAAGAGGCGTTGACTGCAAGCGGCGGCACCGCGAGTCCGGCGGCGCGCCATGCAGCCACCTGCTCACAGGCCCGGCGCAGGGCCCACAGCCCGAGATCGCGAATCTGCCCGGTTTCCTCCGCGACGGGGATGAAGCGGGCCGGGTCGATCCAGCCCGCGTCCGGGTGCAGCCAGCGCAGGAAGACCTCCGCGCCGACCAGCGACCGGTCGCCCGCGCGCACGATGGGCTGCAACTGGATGCTGATTTCCTGCCGCCCCGGCGCTTCGCGCAATGCACGCAGCAGGAACCAGCGTTCCTGCACGGACTCGCCCAGCTCCGACGTGTGAAATGCGTAGCGGTCGCCCCCTGCGGCCTTCGCCTGGTACATCGCCGCGTCCGCCGAAGTCACCAGGCGGTCGGGCGTCTCGCCGGCGTCGGGGTACTGGGCGATACCGATGCTCGCGTGGACCGCGAATACCTTCTCATCCACTTCCAGCGGCCTGCGCACGGCTGCCAGGATCTTTTCGGCGACGTGGCCCACGGTGGCGTTGTCCACGATGTCCTCGAGCACGATCAGCAACTCGTCGCCGCCATGGCGGCCGATGGAATCGCCGCGCCGCAGGTTGTCGGCCACGCGACCGGCGACCTGGCGCAGAACCTCGTCGCCGGCGGGATGCCCGACGGCGTCATTGATGTCCTTGAAGCCATCGAGGTCCAGAAACAGCACCGCGAGACTGCGCCCGGTGCGCTCGGCGTGGCTCGTCGCCTGGGCGAGCCGTTCCCACAGATGCGCCCGGTTGGGCAGGCGCGTCAGCGGATCCTGGTATGCCAGCTCGCGCAGCTGCTCCTCCAGGCGCATGCGTTCGGTCACGTCCCTGCCGGTGGCGACGAATGCCTCTATCCTGCCGGCGTCATCCACGACCGGCGCGATAGTCTCGTCGACGTAGATCGAACGTCCATCGCGTGTGCGGTTCGAGAACACGGCCCGGAACGTGCGGCCCTCGCTCAGCGTTGCCCACAGGCGCGTATAGAAGGACTTCGAATGCTCGCCCGAGGCCAGCAGGCTGCCCGTCTTGCGGCCGACGGCTTCGTCGCGCCGGTATCCGGTGGTTTGCTCGAACGCCGGATTGACGTACCTGATCAACCCTGCGGTATCGGTGATCCAGATCATGTCTCCCGCCTTCTCCAGGGCCCGCGCCTGGCGGTCGATCTCCGATTGCAGGGCCAGCTGCGGCCGCAGGTCGCGCGCGATGGTGGAGACACAGTCGATCCGCCCGGTCTCGTCGCGGTGTGCGATCAGCACCTGGTCGACCGGGATTTCCTCGTCCCATTCGTCCAGGATGGCTGTCTGTCCGCGCCAACTGCCGTGCTCGACGGCCGATGGAAAGCCATCCCGGAGGACCTTGTGCGCGGCCCAATCCGGGTGCGATTGGCAGACATGCCGCGGTGTCCCCTCGGTCCCGATCCCCAGGAACCGCCGGGCCGCAGCGTTGTGATACGTGATGTTCCCTTCGGCGTCGGCCAGCCCGACGAAGTCCGGAGTCTTCTCGAGAATCTCCGCGAGTCGGTTCAGCTCGCGTTCGCGTGCGCGCGTGTCGGTCAGGTCCTGGATGATGACGGCGGCGTAGGGTTCGTCGGCGATGGTGAAGCGGGCGATCGTCGCCTGCGCGGGAAAGGTGGCACCGTTGCGCTTGCGCCCCTCGATGGAGCGGCGCTCGTGCATCCAGCGGGAGGCTTCGTCGCCGTGGAAGAACGAGGCGACATGCCCCCCGTGCGCGCTCCGGGCGTGTTCCGGGACGAGCTGGTCCAGGGAACGGCCGATGATGTCGTCGGCGCCGAAGCCGAACATGCGCTCGGCCGACGGGTTGAACGCGACGATCCGCTGCCGGCGGTCAATCACCACGACGCCGTGCGGTGTGAGACGTACGAGTGTCTCGGCGAGCTCCCGCGCGAGTGCTTCGCTCGTGGGAAGTGCCCCGTCAGGGGATGGATCTGCCGGCTCCCGTGATTCGTGCTGGGTCATGGCGCTGCCTCTGAACCATGGTGGTCGTGACTGGACGCTGGCCCGCACGTCTGCGCGGTGCGCAGCCCGACCGGCTTGTCACGTTGCAGCAGGGATTGCGCCGGAGCCACCGCAGCGCGCGCCGGCGGCTTCGCATTTCGTGCAGGGTGGCTGCACCGCGTCCCGCGGGCGCGACACGGGATTGACCGTGCGGCCGAGGAGCATGACGCGAGGCGTCCGCCCGAGTGCGAGCCGGCTTCACAACGGCTCGTTTGCCTGGGGCCGTTTGCAGGCCCGACCGGTATTGCGGCTGTCCCGGGGATGGCGCAGGCTGACGCAGTTCGGGTGTCACTGCGCGACCGAGTGCGAAATTGTCCACGCCGTGCGCATCGGCTTTCATGAGGGCCTGACCGAGAGGGCTGCAGGAGATGACAATGAGCGCGCCCGGTGATGAAGCCAGTCGCCCGATCCACGAAATCGAGCATATCGAGATCCCGCTGTCCGACGGCTGCCGGCTGGCGGCGCGGATCTGGTTGCCGGAGGACGCCGAGGCGCGGCCTTGTCCGGTGGTGCTGGAGTACATCCCGTACCGCAAGAACGATGCGACCCATCCGCGCGATGCGCAGATGCATGCCCGCGTCGCGGCGCACGGCTATGCGTGCGTGCGCGTCGATCTGCGTGGCAGCGGCGAGTCGGAGGGCGTGCTGCGCGACGAGTACCTGCAGCAGGAGCTCGACGACGGCGTCGAGGTCATCGAATGGCTGGCGGGGCAGCCGTGGTGCGACGGCAACGTCGGCATGATCGGCATCTCCTGGGGCGGTTTCAATGGCCTGCAGATCGCCGCGCTGCAGCCACCCGCGCTCAAGGCGATCATTACCTGTTGCTCGACCGATGATCGCTACGCCGACGACGTGCACTACATGGGCGGTTGCCTGCTGGGCGACAACCTGTCCTGGGCCGGCCAGATGTTCGCCCGCAATTCGTTCCCGCCGGACCCGCGGCACGTGGGCGAGCGCTGGCGCGACATCTGGTTCCGCCGGCTGGAGGAGACTGGTCACTGGCTCGAGGACTGGCTGGCCCACCAGCGGCGCGACGCCTACTGGCGTCACGGCTCGGTGTGCGAGGACTTCTCGCGCATCCGGTGCCCGGTCTATGCCGTGAGTGGCTGGGCCGACGGCTACTGCAACGCGGTGTTCCGCCTGCTGGAGAGGCTCGACGTGCCGCGCAAGGGCCTCGTCGGGCCGTGGGCCCACAAGTACCCCGACGCGGGCCGGCCCGGGCCGACGATGGACTTCATCACCGAGTGCGTGCGCTGGTGGGATCGCTGGCTCAAGGGGCGCGACAACGGGATCATGGACGAGCCCATGCTCCACACCTGGATCCAGGAGAGTGCGCGCCCGCGCGGCTCCTACGACGTGCGTTCCGGCCGCTGGGTGGCGGATACGGCCTGGCCCGCCCCGAGTGTCGCCACGCGCACCCTGCACGCGCGCGGGGACCGCAGCCTGGACGAGGCGCCGGACGAAGGCGACGGCACGGCGCTCGCGGTCTGCTCGCCTTTGACGACGGGCCAGGGTGCCGGCAAGTGGTGCTCCTATGCGCTGCCGGGCGATCTTCCGGTCGACCAGCGCGCGGACGATGCCGGCAGCCTGACGTTCGACACCGAGCCGTTGCCG
>Ga0102944_1000360_pt1 | contig 35990 bp, 35 predicted proteins | sample SalPonD_shore_MG_FD_78172 | JGI IMG/M metagenome (GOLD analysis project Ga0102944, IMG submission 78172) | Salt pond soil microbial communities from South San Francisco under conditions of wetland restoration - Salt Pond MetaG... | ecosystem: Environmental > Aquatic > Marine > Intertidal zone >... | reverse complement strand
TAATAGAATCGATGGTATTTTGATTCTTATCGGTACTTAGGGTCGTGATCATTTTGGCAAGAATAAAACTTCGATACTGAGGATCTTCCTTAAGGATCCTGAATAGGATCAAACTTGTCTCCCAGCTAACAACTGAATCCGGATGTGCCACAAATGATTGTAGATAGGTCAGACTCTCCTCTTTCTCAATCCCATCCAGATATCTGATCAGGGATTTCATCGTCCTGACCGCATAAATTTGTGCGCCAACTACATCAGTTTCTAGGAGCTGTTTGGTCAGTTCATAGGTTCTCTTATCATACTTACTCTCTCTCGAGGCAATCATATGGGTCGCCTCAGCAATAGCGATTTTGACCTTATTTGAATCTATCTCAATGGTCTCCTCGAGGATTTTCTTGAGAAACTCGATCTCATCGGGATGGTCGTTGACTCGTTTCGTCAGTTCAGTAATTAAATTCTCAATAGAATCGACATGTTGTAGTTTCCCGTAGATATAGCTATAGCCATCCAAATCTTCACCGTAAAATTCCGGTACCTCTTTGATCAATCGCCGTTCCACTGTAGCTGGTGTGGTATTGAAAATATAGATTGCTGTTCCAATAAGCACAAAATTCTGGACGGCGAGGAAAAATGAGGCCAATCCGATATGTTCCTTCAATCCCAGATCAAATAATACTCCAGATGCTTTATTTGAATTCTGCACGAAGACTTCCAGTGCTGATGACAGTATTACACCAAGAAAGACAAACACTGGTAGAAACAATTGAAAAACACTGACCTTGAAGCCCGATTCCGTCCATACCTCCTTGAGTTCTTTGAATGCTCCTCTCCCCTTGTTGAATAACGTTAGAAATAGGGTGAACACTACTGAAATGAAAATTCCCCCATTCAACTGTGTCAGTGATAATGAAACTGCTATCCCCTGTAATCCATAATAGGTGGTAAGGAGAAGTGCTTGGATGGCAAATAAGACCAGGAATAACCCTCCAAAATCAAAGCTGAGTTGGCGGATTTTGAGCTGGGGTAGACCTAGCTTGGGTAGATCCTTGAGATTCCTCACTAATTTTAACCGGATGAGATCCTCTCCAAATCCCGCACCTGCAAGTGCTCCGAGAGATATCAGGGGAAGTACCAATGCCCAGAGCAGGATTGAAGTATAGATATTTACGTTTGGCAGGAAGGTAAGCAGGACGATTGGTAAGGCATAGAGTAAACCATAGGCAAATACAGCTGCAACAAGTGGAGATCGCATGACGTTAGCCACCTTCTCCATTACTCGCTCAATCGGAAATTCTGCAGGTATGGAGGAGTCCTCACCTGGTCGGGCTAGATAATAAAATTGGATCAGCGGAAAAATAATCAGAAAAGCAATGATAATTGCCATGAATGAGGTGGAAATATTCAGGGTCAGATTAGCTTCACCCTGTTGCCGAAGAATAATCTCTATAATAACCAGTACAAGAGCATCGTAGCCGATGGCAATAAAGAAGGAAAATAAGAAAATCCCAACCAATTTTCCCAATGATATATCGAGGGTGTAGTGCAATCCCTCAGTATCCTTCACTTCTTCTGCAGCAAAAGTAAAGGCGGCTATACCAATTAATCCACCAATGAGGATCATGAATATGAAGTTAAGATCGGTTGTTACATCGATCAAGATACTGTGTAGGGCGATATATACACTAACGGCGATAATTGCGAGGATTGAGGAGACTTTTGGATTGAGCAAAGCCATTTAAGTACGCCAAGGAGAATTGTTATTAAACTTCTTAGTACAGCTCTTTCAGTTATGGTCAGCGATGATGAAATTATTTCCATATCGGTTGGGACTTGATTCTTCTTGATCAAACAACATTGAAATAGAATTTTGAGAACCGATTGGTATGCCTAAGGATAGAGCAATCGACGGACTTGGTGATGATGAAAGACAGGAACAATTCGAGGCGATCATTGACCTCCTGCAGGAACATGATGGCGAAATGCCGTATGATACATTGAATCGAACACTTGGTGAGAAATGGGAAGGTATCCGTCTGGTCCTCAAAGCAGCGAAGGATGCTGGTATTGTGGATTATGATGGAGTGGTCCCTTCATTTAATGGTACAATCACTTTAGTAATCGATGATGAGTAATTTAAGTTATTGACCGGTAAATCTTGTTGGGATACCTGTAGTCTATAGATTATCATATAAATATGCGCGTGAAATTGATAGTATGTCAGAAGAACAGGAAGTAAAGCGTGTCCCCAAATTCCCAGAAGATCTTGTCAACGAAACCATGGCAGTCCTTTCTGATACCGACATTGAACATGTCAAAAAAGGGGCTAATGAAGTTACTAAAGCAATTACCCGAACCCAACGAGAAGATGAGAATTATCCTACGGTAAAACTGGTAATCATCGCTGAGGATGTCAGCCCTCCAGAGATTACCTACCATCTACCAAATCAGGCCAGGGAAGCAAACATCCCATTTGTTGTGGTCCCCTCACAGGATAAACTTGGAGAGGCAATCAACATTAGACGAACTGCCTGTGTTGCAATCTTTGATGCTTCCGGCTTTGAAAAAGTCATTGAGAACGCATCAGAAATTGTCGGGCTTAACGAATGAGGCGAATTAAATGAGTGAAGACCAAGAAGAAGCATATCCCGCTGAAGTCATTCAGATCGTGGGTCGTGCCAGTACTGTAGGTGAGGTCATCCAGGTACGAGCCAAGGTGCTCGCTGGAGGAGACCAGGACCGGATTCTGACCCGAAATATCAAGGGTCCCATTCAGCTGGGAGATATCCTGATGCTGAAGGATACCGAGCGGGAAGCCCGTTCCATGAGGAGAAGATAATTATGATAAGAGAATATGAATGTTCATTCTGCGGTCACGATATTGCTCGTGGTACTGGAATGATGTATGTCCGTGCTGACGGATCAATCCTGCGATTCTGCAGCAAGAAATGCCGGATCTCACAGATCAAACACAAACGTAATCCACGGAAACTGAAGTGGACTACCAAATACGAAAGAAAATATTAATTTTTAGACACGCTGATCTGATTAATCAATAAAACTTGCAAACCATGTATGTAATATTTCCAATGATTGAGCATCCCATCTGGCCGTATCATCTGTGAAAAGATTAACCTTACCATCTGTCTCATCAAGGAGTTGCTCATTTGCATGCTTCGCCTCATAAAACTGGATCCGTACGTTTTTCTCAACCTGGTATTTCTCAAGAGCTCGTTTACTTCTAATCATTCCACCAGTCCCACGGATTAGGCAAATCGGGATATCAAGATCTTCCAGTTTCAGATCATTGACTCCAGTGCTCAGTAGGGTTAGTTGTTCAATCGGGTTGATCTCCTCAAGTTCTAGCCACTTTCGATAAACAAAAGCAGATCCACCAGCAATTGCTAGTAGTGCCGTTTTGTCAAGATCCACTTTAGGCATGGAACACATCTGTTTGTAGGCCGCAACCATATTCTGTGGTGCAGAGAGTCCAGATGATGACTTTCCAGTCCCTCCCTTGTCCCAACGAAAGACAGCATAACCTGCATCTACGATCACCTCGGCTAGCTGTTGGAGGTAATTATTATAGGCCTTGTACCCCCTTACATTACCATACCGATCATGTGATGGAGGTCCGGGGATGATAAGTACCGCAGGAAATGGTCCATCACCTTCAGGGTAATCCATCTGACCGGCTAGTGAAAATGGTCCGACATAGAATTCAGCTTCAATGATCTCTGAGTGCACACATTATCCTCAGCAAGTAAGGTATAAAATATTAGTATTACAACAGGGCTGTTTTTCAATTCACAGTTGCAGGCTATTCGACAAACTCTCCAGCTAACCACTAATTATTATGAATTCTGTAACTCGATCCTGCTTACCTTAGATAACTCCCCGTTTGTGGTTTGTATTGTACCACTAGTAGTACAGAATTTTTAGAGACACACAAACAAACTTACAACACTAACCCATAAAATTTATATAGGTGGTGAACTATATTATGTTTGTGTGTTGTTGGGTTTCTGCTCAGCAAACCAGGAGCTACAAAAAATGAGCGAATTTGAAGATTTAATGATTGAAGACGACGACTTTGACACCGTAGAAGAGGCACAGCCTGCTATCAAGTCAAAGACCCCGGCCTCCAGCAAGACCCCTGCTGGTAACAAGATCTCAGTATATTTCCAATCCACAGTTGGACCCTCACAGAAACAGGAGAAAATGGTGGTTGCTGAAGATGCACCCATCGGTGACATCAAGTATACTGTATCCCAGGTATTCGACCTGCCTGCTGACGAATTCCATCTGTCCCATGCCGGTCGTACCCTTGATCCTGATGACACCCTTGCAAATTATGATGTAGATGCTGGAGATACACTTCTTCTCATCCCCGTTTCCACTGCTGGTGCAGGATCACAAATTCAATAATTTGGTGCAATTGAAGCTATTTCTCTGAAACACCCTCAATCCACCCTAATCCCTATTTGTCTTCGGAGAAATAGCCTTCATCTTATCACTTTTTCAGCTACCAAACGATTCTTATGTCAATTCTGTGATCTCAAATTATGAGTGAAGAATTTATGCTTCGGATGGTTGATACATTCGATCGAGTACATAATGTTCGGTACTGGAACGAGATTACTTCTACAATTGATAATTCGATACTAAAGAATGGCAAGGTTATGGATTTGGGCTGTGGTCCCGGTCTTCTCCTCAAACACTTGGTAAAAACTTTCTCACCTGCAGTGGTGACTGGAATTGATCTGTCTGAGATCATGCTCAACCGGGCAGAACAGGAATTAGCTGAGTTCAATGATATCGAAGTAAATTTGATCCAGCAACACCTACAGGATGATCCTACCCTTTCAAAAGACCAATCAGCAATATTTTCTTCAAGAGTTCTGCGATCTTTCGAGGATCAACATGTCATCATGAATTCGATTTGGAATTCGCTTATTTCTGGTGGTTATGTCGTCATTCTTGATTGGATGAAAGCAGATATCCAGACCTATGAATCCTGGTTCAATCGTCCTACCAATGAATTTGGTCAACTCTCTCCTGCACAGGTGATCAAGTACCATCGGAATTTTTCCCGATATAACCTTACTGATTGGAAATACATTCTGACCTCATTTGGTTTTGATGTGGTACATAGTTTTCAACTAGACGCCGTTCATGGATGTACAATAGCCAGAAAACCATCAGAAATTCTTGATTAAGAGATGTGACACATCACGATCGTTGCGACCTCGAACATTGTAGGTGTAGGTCTTGTCATAAGCGAAGATACTTACACTCTCATTTTTCTCAGCGATGGAGGAATATAGGTCCCAGATCAGCTTAGTTTTCTTAATCACAAGGAGCCACTGTGCCTGACAGTTAGCTAGAAATTCTGCCAGGCGTGTCTGATCCTCCTCATAGAAGGGGTTCTTTCCATAATTCTTGAAATTACTATCATAGGGTGGATCAAGAAAAATGAAATCTTTTGTCGATAAATCAAATCTACTGAAAAATTCCTCAAAATCCTCATTGTAGAAATCAAATTGACCTAATACCCGTCTGACCTTCTGTTTAGTTAATCTGTCAAATTTCGATGAGATATCCTTATGATTATAATTTATCCCACCATAGGGGATATTAAATTCTCCTTTGGAATTGAATCGAAACATTGAGCCATAGCAAAATTCTCTGATGTAGTAAAATACCGCTGCGGTACAGTCACTATTGAAAATATCTCGAAGTTGGGTATAATACGCTGCTTTGATCGCCGTCATCAGATGGTCTCGCATTAATTCCTCATCAAATATCACTTCATGCTTCATCTGTAATTTGACAACTCGCCCGGATTTGTCCAGGATAGAACCCCTCAGATAGTCAAGGTATTCTGAAACAGCAACACGTTGCATACCGGATAGCTCATTCTCAATAGCTGCCAGAGATCGATCTAGAAGAGTAGCAACATCTGCTTTGATATCGATAGTTTCCAATTCTTCAAGGGATTGAGGGAAGGCGGCGAGGTATGTTTCATTGAGCAAAATTGCAATTCGTTCTATCAACTGCCAATCATGATCAATCTTATCCAATTCGGTCAGAAACTCCCTATTTTGGGCTTTGGTTTTCCTGTAGAAATCAATCAACTTGGTATCAATGTCATTAACATAGGCTTGGATTGGCTCAAGTTTAAACCCGATTGCTCCACCCCCGAAAAACGGTTCGAAATATCGTTTATGTGTGGGGATATGTTGTTTGATTGTTTTGTACTCTCGTGATTTCCCACCTGGCCATTTGATTAGTGGACGCATACTGATCATTGATCCTTGGGTATTAAATATCGGAGCCGGTTGATAATTGAGATGACAAGTTCCGTTGCCAGATCAAATATCTCAGGGTCAGCATCATGGTCCACCAAACGAGTAGCTATATCTTTGACCTCATCAGGGAGCTCATTCCTGATATTAATCCCAATTCCAATAATTACCCGTTCTAACTTATTTTTACGAATCTTGGATTCTACGAGTAAACCACATACTTTCTTGCCATTGATCAAAATATCATTCGGTTCTTTGATCTCACAGTCCACAAACTGACTGAGTATGGCGTGAATCTCCTCGATGATGGGAGTTGATAGTTCCTCTGCAGCTCCATCTGTGAGAAATCCTAGAGATAACCATAATCCGCCAACTGGGGAATACCATGCACGATTCTGTCTACCCTTGCCTTTGCTTTGGCTTTTTGCCAGAACTATCGCTCGATCATATAATCCCAACATATCATCTACTCGGGTATTTGTTGAACTGACCAGGGGAAGTGATCGTATTTCCCACTGATCAGCAGCATACCCTGCATTAGTCAAGGCAGCGTGCATCTGTTGGACAAAAGCCAGATGACTCATTCTTCTCGTTCCTCCAGCTCAACCAGTACATTGTAGGTATCCTTGGGATGAAAGAATATCACACGTCTGCCTTTTGCCCCAATGAATGGCTCTCCTAGAGTTCGCACTCCACTACTGCGTATGGTAGTAACTAACTCATCAAAATTTTCAGTCTCAACACAGATATGATGGATTCCACCTCCACGATTGCTCAGGAAATTTGAGATCGGCGTATCATCACCAACCGGTTCGAGCAATTCAAAATTCGTCTCACCAAGCGAGACAAATGAAGTATTGACCTTCTGTGATTCAACAAAATGAGGATCACTGGCCTGATTGCCCGATATTAATTCAAAAAAATCCTTCGCTTTGTTGATATCCTCAACCGCAATGGCGATATGTGCCATGGAATTTTTCATATCTCTCAACTATCAGTTGAATTTTAGAATCTTTGGTTATAGCACTTTTTAATTGATCATTTGGTCCAGATGAATAGCAGGATTGTAGCAAATACAATAGATAGCCAGTAATTATGCATTTTAAAACATTTATCACCGGATTTAATATCTTGTTTCTGATAAAAATTCCAAAGGCTCAGCAGAAAGAAGATATTGGGGATAATTAATGCCAGAACAACAAGCATTCTACCACTGATCCAGTAAGCTAACCAGGTCCCGTAGATTGCTGTAATCCCTCCAGCAATTAAGGTATAGAATGAGGTTCCCGCAATTCCGATCACGACAGGGAGCATGGGTATTTGCGTACTGACATAATCCTCGTAATTTTTCGTAGCCATTGCCCAGGTATGTGATGGTGTCCAGATAAATACTAAACCTCCAAGGAGCCAACCCTGAAGATTCACCCCAAGAAAGACATGTTCAGGGAAAAATGATCCCAGTTCATATCTGGCTGCATAAGCTGCCCAAACTGGTGCAGGAGAAGCAAGTCCTCCGAGAATAGTATTCCATACTGATTTACGCTTCAGATACAATGAATAGCCGAACAAGTAGAAGAGATTTCCGAAGGCGAGAAAGAAAAAGGTATTCGGTCCAAAATAGAAATATCCCCCGGCGAAACCGATAATCGACAGAACGATTCCAAATGCCATCAGTTTTGCTGGTGGAATTGCATCTGGTCCTACTGTGGGTCTAGATTCGGTTCGAGTCATATTCTCATCGATATCCCGATCAATTACGTTATTGATGGTCAGACCTCCAGCCGCTGAACAAACACCAAAAAAGGTGAATAATATCAAATTCAACGGATTTATATTGTTAAGAGAGGGAATCATGTATCCGATAATTCCAGTGACAGTCAATAAAAGCAATATTCTCGGCTTGGTCTGAATGAGATATCGTTTCACGTAAGTTTGTTAATTTTTTTTTCTATAAATTGCCTCTGATAGGGCAAATTCAAAAGTGTAATTCTAAGTATTGAATAATAAATCGCCTATTCTATTGATTTAGTGATCTACTACTTTTCAATTTTACAAAATCGTCCAGGCCCTGTATCCGATTGCAATCATTGTGCAAATCTTTTGACAAATTTGGTTAGAGTTTAATTCCTATCTGACAAATTACTACCATAAAGATGGTACTCGATAATCAACTCAGAAACTATTGTATTAAGGAAACACAAACAGTTGGTGAAGCTGAATCCATAGGGTATGTCATCACTGAGATGTCTAAAAACAGATTTCGAAGACTACCTGTCATCAATGAATATGGTCGGCCGGTAGGCATGGTGACCAGTAGTGATATTCTCACATTATTACATCATTCTGGTAATCAGAATTTTCTGAAACAATCAGTAGCTGAGATCATGAGTGATCGAATTATCATCGCAGATGCATCAGATACGGTCAGAGATACTATCAAGCTGATGTATAATATTGGGATTTCTGGTATTCCTGTGGTCGAAAATGACCGGATTGTGGGAATGTTTACAGAGAAAGATATTCTGCTTATTGATGGGATCTGGAAAGAAATTGATGACGTCACCATTACCATCGATAAAGGTCCGGGTCGACCAATTACCGATGATACTATTGTCACCACCGGGTTCACCTTCTGGCAGATTGCTGATAAATTCATGACTTTGGCCCAGCGACAATTATTAGTAAAGAACACTGATGAGAACAGCTATGTTGGAATTGTTACTATCATGACCCTTCTTCAGGCCTTGGTTAATAGTATCACATTTACCAATCCCAATTTTGATATCTTACAATCAATGAGTATTCCCGAGATGGTACTCAAGCCGTTATTCCAACGTGCACTTCCAGTTCAATTGACTTCTGCACGCCTGTGGATGAATTCACGGGGGACTGAAGCATTTCCGATTTTCCACCGGGGACGGCCGGTGAAGCTGATAACTGAAAAAGATCTGATTGGTTATACTGCAAATCATATCTGATTGCGGAACACCTTTATTATCCGGTCAGCACCAACTAAGATGATGTATGATCAAGTAACATCTTGGTTCAACCAACACAACTATCTTGATGAGTTACAACGCTATGTAGCGTCTAAAAGCCGATCACATCATTCAGAAGAGGTCCGATCCTGTGCCGCGTTTGCCACTCGTCTCTTGGAGAAAGCTGGGTTGGATGTGGAATTGATTGAGACCTCGGGTAATCCTCTTCTTCTGGCAAAGAAATCAGGTTCGGATCCTGAAGTCCCCTCCATTCTATTCTATGGCCATTATGATGTTCAACCTGCGGGGAATCTGAATGAATGGTCAACTGAACCCTTCGTACCGGAAATTATTGGTGACAAATTATACGGGAGAGGGTCTGCAGATAATAAGGGACAACATTACGCCCATCTGAAGGCAATAGAATTCTTCAAAGACTACTATCCAGAGGAATTTGAGAAACTCAGCATTATCTTTGTTTTGGATGGTGATGAAGAACGGGGGAGTTTTTCCATGAAAGAAGTCTTTGAAAATCGTGCACAAGATTTCAAAGCAGATCTTACAATTGTCTCTGATGGTCCCGCACTGGTCTATGATCGACCCACTATTGTTGGTTCTGTTCGTGGAATTCTGACATTTCAAATACATCTCAAATATCAACCGGAAGATCTCCATTCGGGGAATTTTGGAGGAATCGGTCGTTCTGCTGTGAGAGATCTGATCGAACTGGTCTCTGATCTGGTTGATTCTGATGGTCGATGTAAGATCGAAGGATTTTATGACTCCGTACAATCACCATCACCTATCGAGCGGGAGAGTCTGGATCAGCTGCATCCGGTTATTGACGAGATTATCAAACGAAGAGGGATCATTGCCGCTCCAATCCAACCAAACCAGTCCTTAGCTACGCAGAATCAATTATGGCCGACTTTCAATATCAATGGGATCTCTGCTGGAGGTGTAGGTACTGAACGAAGAACAATTATCCCATCAGAGGCAACTGTCTCAATTGATATCAGATTAGTCCCCAATATGGATTCCGCAAGAATTACGGAGTTAATCCGGGAATTTATCGAGTTCTGGAAACAATCCCATCAGATCCCAGCTGAACTTGATCTGGAGTTTGAACATGCCATGGAGACCCTTTCCTCATCGTTAACCGACCCTAATCTTCAGATTATCCATGATGCCTTGAAGCAGGGATTTGACCAATCCCCACTTCTTGTTCCAAGATTAGGGGGTTCACTTCCTCTGTATCTCTTTCCTGAATATTTGAACAGGAATGTGTTCTTGGTACCACTTGCTTTACCTGATGAAAATAATCATGCTGCAAATGAGAATCTTGATCTCCCCTATTTTTACCGGGGAATGGTTTCCTCAGTTTACCTACTACGAAAACTGACTGAAAATTAGGGTAGAGCATATCTTCTTTATCTACGATGCCAATATCTTCTTGTGGATAATAGTCCAGAAGAAATTGAGGCTCAGAAATCTCGGGCATTTCGCCCTCCTGAAGTTGATATTCGTGATGATTTACGCCTGTTGATCAGGTATATTATATTTAGCCTGATCTTTTTCTTTTCAATATATTATCTGCTGGGATTTGTCTATATCAAATGGACAGGTGGCGGTTGGCCAGAACTCAGAGTATTCGTCCTGCGTATCTCCTTTGCAGCAACCATTATCTTTGGTATTTTTCGAACTCTCCGATTTTCCATGGCTCAGATCGCTTCTGATGCGATGATGATATTTCCCATGCATACCTCAAATGTCAGATCACATCTCCGTGATCTTGTAGATCTGGCAACATCTGTTGAATGGGACCTTATTGGGCTGTTCGGAAGTCTTGCAGTATTGCTGCTTACCATGGTGTTGTAGTGTATACATTCATTTCAAATTACATACTTTGTTTGTGTAATGGCAACAATTAAATGTAGTATGCACACATTATCGTTAGAACATCGATGAATAACCTAGCTCGACGCGGTCCCAAACAGGTCTGGGAAGGATACAAAACTATGCGTGTTCCAAAAGAAATATTCGATGACGTCAAGAAATTCATGGAACGACGGAAACAGCAATACCTTGCCGAACAGGAAGGTATCCAGTTAGATGAGACAGAGTTGCCTCATAGTACGGCTTACTCACTTCCTGAAGGCACCACCCGGGAGGAAATGTCTGCAATCATCCGGAATGCCATCCGAGAGGAACTCAGAGGAACCGAAGGCATCTCTGCTGAGACCAGTTCAGGAATACCGCCACGCACCCTGACCAGTCAAGAACGAGTCAAACAGCTATTGATGAGTAAACCTGGTGAGATGCTGACAACCCTGGAAATCGGTCAAATTCTAGATATGCCCAATTCCACTGCTCGAGAAGCGACAAGAAATATCGCTGATGAGGTTAAAAATGTCAGAAAAATCTCGGGAAGACCAAATAAATTCATCTATGAACCTGATTCATAATTGCAAATTCACTTGCTTACGATATAATTGCAGAGTCACAGATGTCGAGATCCCAATAAACTTAGGTTTTTAAGATTCGAACCTTCTCTTACATCATGCCATTTTTTGGATCAAAAGGAGAAGAATGCTGGATCTGCCAGCGGAAAACTGCAAAAACCGGTCAATTTCTGACATCAGTAGAATTAGAGGCAATTTTCGATGATGTATTTGAAGAACTGGATTCCGATGAACTGGAAGGTCATTGTCTCTGTAATGTCTGTGCTGGCATACTCAAATTCACCGCACAGGATAGTGTTGCTGCCAAGATCAAGATCTCAGAAACCTCAGAGAAAGTGAAGGAACGATTGGGTTCTGCTGCAAGTGCCCTGCGAAGTAGATTTAGTCGGAATGAAGATTAAGGAAATAAATCAAAATTGCTCATAGTTTCAATCTACTCTGTGTCATAACAATTTTTAATACAGCGTAGAAAGTCATAGTTGGGGTTGTTTAGCTGAAAATCTATTATGACCGTGGCATCATAATCGAAGCAGACACTGGAGAGAAATTGTATTTAGATCCTGAATTATCATCCACTCCTATCAAATATCCCTCACTGGTTACGCATGCGCATTCTGATCATACTGCTGCGGTCTCAGGAGGATCTGAAACCTACCTGACTGAGACTACCATAAAATTATATGATGTAACCTCTCCTCGACGTGCAAGGAATTACCATAAGGTTAACCTCTATGAACCATTTGAATTGGGTCCATTCCAGATTGAATACCTGAATGCAGGACATCTACTCGGTGCCGCCCAGATCCTCGTTCGAAAGGGATCACATACTTTTCTGTACACTGGTGATTTCTGTCCTGAGGATCTCTTGACGATTAAAGGAGCTGATCTTCCTCAGGAAGAACTAGATGTAACTGTCATTGATGCTACCTATGGTGATCAGCTCATTTTTTTTGATAGTCGATCAAATTCCCGTCAGAACCTGTTTATCTGGACGATTCAGTCCTTAGGAGAGGATAAGATTCCAATCATCAATGTTGGTCATCTCGGAGGTGCTCAAGAGGTAATTGCATTCTACAATAAACTTGCCCCAAATCTCCCCATTCTGGTTTCAGACCGGGTCAAACAGGTATGTGAGGTATACGAGGAAATGGGTGTAGATCTTACTTATACTGCGTTAAATCATCCTGATGCCGATAGTCTCATTGAGGATAAATGCATCATCGTGGTTCCTCGTAATTTCAAAAAAGTCGACGGATTGGTCAGGAAACATCCGGTTTTGAAAGGGAGATTAATCCGGGCGATTGTTACCGGTCAGACGGCAAAGTATGGTTTTCGCTCATTCAATTATGCCTCCGCCCTGTCAACCCATGCTCACTATAATGAATTGATTGAAACAACCAAGCAACTTAATCCAATTCATGTCCTGACGCATTATGGTTATCACAAAAAATTAGCAAAGAGTCTGGTAGAGGATCATAATATCTCAGCTGAGAGTTTTCCCAATTCCAAACCTCTTTCATTTCAAAAATTAAATTCACATGATCTCAAAGCAGGTATCACAAAGAGTCAATCCAATACGACCTTGGATCAGTTTTTCTAGAAAACGGTATTCGTAATTGCTAATTTACTGGTCTATTTATGATTTATAAATTTCAAAGATCTTGTTAATGAGATCCATCGCCTCATCTTTTGGCCGTTGGAAGAGATTACGTCCCATAATAGATCCAAATCCTCCACCTGCATTGATCTGTCTGATATCTTCCAGTACTGATTCGGTATCCTTCGCTGATCCTCCTGAGAAGATGGTGATTCGCTTGCCTTCAAAGGTAGATTGAATTACATGGGCAATTCTATCTTTCAACGTATCCTTGGGGACATTCTCATATGCCTTCTCTGCTGCGGGTAAGAAGATGGTCTCATTTGGAGGTTTGACTTTGATAATATCTGCCCCCATTTCTGCTGCGATATGTGCGCCATAGGCAACAGTATCCAGTGCCGTCTCATTCGTCTTCTCTTTCATATCTTCTCCACGGGGATACGACCACACTACAGCTGCTAATCCAGCATCGTGTGCTTCCCGGATTGCCTCTCGAAGTTGCCAGAAGTTCTCATTCCGTGCAGAGGTACCTGGATAGATGGTAAAACCAATGGCATGACATCCCATATCCAAGGCATCCTGAACACTTGAGGTAAGTGCGGGTAGTGGATTATTGGTGGAATAGAGAGAATTATTATTATTGATTTTGAGGATTAAGGGGATCTCGCCAGGATAGGCATCAGCTGCTTCCTCGATGAAACCTAGTGGGGCTGCAAATGCATTGGTTCCCGCCTCGATTGCAAATTCGACGTGGTATAACGGATCATATCCTGGAGGATTGGGTTGGAAACTTCTTCCGGGTCCATGTTCAAATCCCTGATCGACTGGTAGGATTACCATCTTACCAGTACCAGCTAATTCACCAGTATTGAGCATATCAACTAATTTAGCTCGAACACCAGGACTACGATGTGTGTAATTTTCTCGGATGAATTCACGTACGGTACTCATTGTTTCCACTAGGTAGGTTTACCTTATAATTTTATCTAAAATGACAAGAAGACCCCGTCCTTCAGGGTGGGGTAGTTCACCTCTACAATCAGATACAGACTGATCCAATGGTAATTGATAACATCTCTGAGAATTAATCCGAACCTGACATAATACCATGAACAAATCTCTTGATGTCCAGATGCTACTGGTTTCAATCTAGACCACAACAAGGTAAACCCCGCTATTTCTGTAATTTTTCTGCTATTCTGATTTTCCTTCTAGAATACAGATCTCAATGATAATATAGTTGCAGATCTAGGTCAGTTAGAATGGTATCGCAGCTATTCAGGAAATATCGCAAACGGATTATGGTAGGTCTGCTTTTCTTTCTCATCTTGATCCTCATCCTGCAGTTAATCGTTCCATACCTCTACGATCACAGTCAACCGGTGATTGCAGATACTTCAATCCGGTTACTTACCTATAATGTGCACGATAATGATTTGACTGATATTGCTCCGCTACTCAAGAAGTTTAATCCGGATGTTATCGCCCTGCAAGAAATAGATCAGGATAATCCGGCAATCAACCTAACTCAATCTCTGAATGAACTTGGTGAGTATTTAGGTATAGCTTCAGTTACCTTTCCTGCATATTCATATGAGACCTATGGTATGGCTATTCTAAGTCGATTTCCCAGTCACTCTCCAGTATTTAGATCGTTTAAAACTCCCTCCTATACCACCCCACGAGGAGTCCTCCGAGTTATGATTGAAAGTCCACTTGGTTCAATCCAGGTTTTGACCACTCATCTTAACACCCCTAATTTTTATATCAAACGGGTTCAGGAGCTGGATTCAATACTTTCTCATTTTGAGGTGACGCAAAACACGGTGCTGATGGGTGATTTCAATACCCCCAATTCAGTTCTTGATGTGACCTACCACCGTCTTCTCCGCAATTTTGAGGATAGCTGGGTTATCGCAGGAAATCATCCCTCGTTTGGCAAAACATACCACGTTAACTTCCCTTTCCTTCGGATTGACTATATTTTTGTCTCAGCAGATATCGCAGTGATTGCAGATAGTGCCCAATTATTTGGCCGATCTGGTCCCTCGGATCATTTAGGGCTACTCGTAGACATTCAACCCTGAATTAATTGTAAAGAAGATGGTTGGATACAAAATGGATGATCATCAGAGCTGCCAGTCTGGTGGTTCGGCTATCAATATCAAATTCTGGGTTGACCTCACTGATCTCAAAGAGTTTGGTACCATGATACCTCCCTGCCCATTTGGCCACATCAATTGCATCCTCTGCAGTTAGTCCCGATGGAGTAATAGCACTTACCCCAGGTGCATCTGAAGCTCGAACTGAGTCCATATCGTATCCCCAGAAAGCAGGTAAATCGTTAAATCCTACCATTACCAGATCCATTACTGAGTTGATACCAAGTTCTCGGACTCTATCCAGGTAGATGATCTGTACCCCTTTATCTTTGAGGTATTGTCGGTAGATATGCGAATTGGCTGGACGTTGACAACCAACCTCGAAGAAATGCTCAGGGAGCAGGTGTTCTTCCTCCAGTAGCATCCTGTATGGTGTTCCACTATTTCGCTGGCTATTCTGTCTGACATCAAAATGATTGTCAATATTAATCCCCGCAATCTTGCCAAAGACCATATTTACTGCTTTACAATCGGGATAGGAAATATCATTCCCCCCACCAATTATTATTGGCAATTTGCCATCCTCCAAGAGTTGTTTAACCACGGTTAATTGTACCTCATGCATCTCCTCCAAACTCCCCTCAGTATCGATATTGCCGAGATCAAAGAAACCCGCATCCCCAAGTTCTTTTGGATGTGCCATCTTGTAGAGTACAGCTCTGATTTTATCTGGTGCCAATCTTGCACCAGGTCTTCCGTGGTTTCTTTCAACACCAAGATCTTGGGGGATCCCTAACAGTACATACCTAGCATTTTGATATTCTGATGGATCATTTTTTACGATCGTTCCCAATCTGGGATCGTTCGGATCATAACTGGAGAAAAAAAGATGAGAATCTGGTCGAGTAGTAAGATCAAATATTTCCATATATGTTCAACTTAGCTCCCGGTTATAATTTTGAACCCACTTACGTAATCTACTGATAAGATTATTTGGTTATTTTAACGGATGAGTCTTACTGATTGAGACTGATCTTGGAAATCCAGTTAGAAGATTAAGGGGAGTTGATTATTATTTGTCAGGTGATTATTCTTCGCCTTCAGTCCATTGATTAGTACAATCTTTACAGATGTACATTTTTGCATAGATTGGTTTTCCAGCGGCATAACCGACCGTTTTATCTTTATCTTCTCGAACTTCAAGTCTGTCGAAACCAGCACCACATTCACTGCATGTAATTGCCATTATATACAAATTAGAACCACCATACATAATCTTTTACTACCGGGAAAGCTCATTTGAACAATCGATATCTCCCTGATATTGCAATTCTGCCCTTTAGCTCTGCTCTCTACTGTCAATCTGATTCCGCTGGATTGTCTCAGGAAGAAAGAAATACACGAACCATGATAGAAACCTCATCGCAGCAATTACAAATAATAAGATCGCTATCAGATCTGAACTTGGTGCCTTCGATGGCATGATGATATTTAGGATTAATCCCATAATCAGTGAAGCGAAAAATGATACCAGTCCAACGGTGAGCATATATATTGAGAAATAGGATGACTCCTTCCCATCTGGTGCAATATCGAGAATCAAGGAGTTAGTTGCTATTGCACTAGCACCAAGCATGATCCCAACGAGGATATTGGAAATCATCAATAAGCTGGGTAGCTGATAGATCACTCCAAATCCATAGAGCAGTGGTGGGCTGATCAATACAGATCGACTGATCAGGATCACCGGTTTTCTACCAAATCGATCAGCAAGTGATCCTCCTACCAGTTGAGATAGTCCGGAAGCAAATGCAGTCACCATCTGAAGAACAGCTATTTGGATCCAACCCGAAGTGGCAGACAGAGTAGCATACGGAAATATCGGCCAGGCAGCTGCCCAAGCCACTCGAAATATCGCCTCAACAATCAGGAATTGTTTAAAATCTGGATGTAACTGTTTGATTGCTGAGCGTAATCGTAGAAGAACTGGTTTTTTTGGTGTTCTACGATGATATGTTTGATTTAGAAATCTATCTGCCTGAGGAATAAAAAAACTGGAAATTGCAGCTAGGAGATAGAAAACTCCACCGACCCGGAATGCGATACTGTAGGTGCTTACATATACTCTCATCGGGTCGAGAAGCTGCATATAGACCGAGACCGAGAATAAGGCAATCGTAGATAGCCAGGTGGTAATTATACCAATCCTTCCGAGAAACCTTCCACGAGTTAATTTCTGAGTGAAATCACCCAACCAGCCATTCCAGGTTGGAATGACCATTGTGCCAAGCAGGGATTGGAACACAAATACCATGAGAATTGCCAGCGGTGACCTTGTCAGTGGCATAAGTATTCCCCAGCTCAGTGCTTGAATTAGAAATCCTAGAGATACAAATTGACGACGCCCCCTGATGTCGGATAATGAACCCCAAAGTGGTTGTAATATCGCTGTACCTAATTCTCTAATAGAGACGATTGCTCCCTGGATTAATCCAGTGGATCCTCTCCCTACTGCATACAGAACAGCAAATGTCCCCTGTAATTGATCTGCAGAAACCATCAGTGTCTGTAAAATGACTGCTCCTCGACGAAAGATGGCAGTCTGACTTGTTTGGGGATTATCCAATCCTTCCTCGATATCCGATTCACTTTCTGCATCTACCAATACTTGGTACTTGTACCTAGTGATATTTGAATATCAATGAATAAAACCAGAATTCTCATAATTTCACTAGAGTAATTGGTTTTCATAATTCGATTTATTGGGTTGGTCAACGATTTCCTTTAGTATACATACTAATTACATAATTTGGTTAAATTCATCTAATCGTGGAATATCTCGCTTAATTCTTAATAATTTAATAAAAGCTGTACTTGAAAGTTTTAACATATAACAGCATTTAAAGCAGTTTGATCCATCTATAAATGGGTAATATTGTGAAATTACGTATTAAGATTTTTCTTTTAACTTCATTAGTATTTTTGTTGTTAGTCAATAGTACAATAGTTAGTGCATACGATAGCCGACCAAATATCCGCCGGGAACCAACTCATCTCACATCTTCATCTCCTCAAGGAAATCCTCATTTACAACAAGAGGACCAGTGGCTCAAATATCTAGATTATCACAATTGGACAATTACCGTGAAAGAGTCGCAGAAAAAACGAGATAGTATTATGAACAGTCAAAAATATCAATCAGGCTATGTAATGGTAAACTACAGTCGATTGGGAATTGGTTGGCAGTATAATCCTGTCACTACTATCCAATTATTGCTTGCTGAATATCAACTCGGAAATTATACCAGAGTGATGGAAATTGCCAACTTTTTGAGGGGAAATCTGACTGATCAAGGTGAATTACTCTATAATTTTGCGATCAAAGAATGGAACTACCATGTGGCAATACCATGGGTGTCTGCAATGGCACAGGGTTTAGCAATACAAGCTTTTCTTAGAGCATATGATCTCAGTCATAATTCGACCTATATGGATGCAGCAAACCTCGTGGTAAAATCTTTTACTACTCCCTACCGTGATGGTGGTTTTGTCTATCACATGGGAATTAACCAAACCTGGTTGCTTGAGGTGCCAAATAGACCAGTAGATAATCTTGAACTTATTCTCAATGGACATCTCTTCTCAATATTTGGTCTCTGGGAATATCATGCCTATCCCACAACGAATATGACACTTAAAACTAATATTGTAGAACCATTGATCAAAAGCAGTGTCAATGCCACATTGAATAATATTCATAAATTTTACCAAGACTTTTCTTTATCCTCCTATTCAGACACTGGTCATATTCATTTCAATTATCTACTTGTCCATGTTTATCAGATGGAATTAGCATATAGATTAAATCTATCCTCTTCATTCTACAAAATCTATAAAGATTGGAAATCATCATATTTTACAAATAGTAAGTATAGTCCCGATATCGTAGATTTTTCCTCTACTGTCATCGCAGCTGGAATTCTCCTCCAATGGAATTCAAGCCGTCCCGTAAAAGTGAAGGTCGAAACAGGTCCTGCGGGAGCGGAGAAGCCTGTGTATGTCAATCGCACTCTTTCTTCTTCAGGAAAATACCTAATAAAAGCCCCAAATCATCAATCAAGAGAATATTTTAGAATATGGTTCGCTGATGCTGATAATTACACTTGTTTATATCCGAAATCATTCAATAAGGACTATAGTGCAGTATGGACCCAAAAATCAACCAATCCTCAATATGACGCCGATGTGTCAAGTGATATAATGATTACCGTAGATAACCAAGGGCTCTTGTTTCGTTGGAATACTGATTATCCAGTCAGATCAGAATTAGAAATAGGAACTTCGGGTAATCAGATGACTGTCTATCGTTCTAGTTCCTTCGATACTTCAGGATCATACCTTTACAAATCTGTAAGGGATGGTAATCGCTATTATTACCGATTCACATTTGAGACAAAGAATTCGAGCTATGCAATCATCCCACAAATATACTCCACTGCATACTCAGTTATCTTCAAGACAGATGAAAATCATACGATCAGCCAATCTCAAGGAGATTCAGGGCCTTCTAAGCGAATTCTTACATCTCCAATGGTGTTTCTTTGGCTATTTCCTATCATACTGGCATACCGTAGAAAAATTAAACTCACTACTTCAATCTGACTTCAGAAACATTCAATACTAATAGTTCCTATCCTGTGGTTATTTCATGATGATTTATAGGATATATTTCTAGTTTTTATAGGTTGCCTGATAGTAATTCTCGGCATATCCGATCCGATCACGAATTGGTGGGTGGCTGTATCGCCACCATACCTCTAGTTTTGAAGGATTGGGAAAAGCCAAATTTTCCTGACTCAGTCTTGCAAATGCGGATTTGAAGACTTCAATATCTCGGAGATGATCAATTGCGACCAAATCCGCTGCTTTCTCTCTCGTTCGGGTATACCACAGATCTAATTTGCCCAGAAATTCCATACTGATCATCATAGCCAGCCAGATATAACCAATAGCTGCAGCATCATCTTTACCTGTAAGGTCAAACGCAGTCATCGCAAAATCAAATCCAAGATCAACAATGATAAACATTACCAGGGAGATAATACCGGAGAATAAAATACCACGATACACGTCATTATGTTTCTGATGAGCAATCTCATGTGCCATAACCACTTTGATCTCGTCATCACGGAATTTCCTCACCAGTGTATCACCCAGCATGATCCTGATTGTTTTGCCGAATCCGGTAACCGCGGCATTTACCTTGGTGGTCTGTTCTGACATATTCCACCGGTAGATCTCCTCGTAATCCAGGTTCATCTCAGCTGCAATTTCCTCAACCGTTGATCTAGTCGAACCCTGTTCCAGTGGTTCTATCTTGGTGAATAAGGAAATGATATATGGTGATAGGCTGGATAAAATACCCGCAAAGATAAAGTACCCTCCAAATGCCCATATCCACCACACCTGTGGTTGATAGTGCAGAGCGACAAATATTGCCTCAATCAAAATCGTCATGATAATCAGTACCAAACCCAGTTGCTTGATCTGATCAATGAACCACTCACGGGTGGTTCGAGTGGCAAATTCGTATCTTCGCTCTACGGTCTCTGCATAATATTCAATCGGTAAAGAGATGATAAAATCAATCAACAAGAAGATAATGAGAACAAATGCGATTGTCAGAGGTGAGTAACCCGTGCCAAATGGTGAGATATCTCGGAGGAAATTTGGAACTCTCAGCAGTACCAGAGTCAGTAGAAATACAAAGCTGAATATTTTGGTGAAAATTTCCAATCGGATATTAGTATCATGATATCTCTTGGCTTTGTCACTCTGATTATTGATTACATCCTCATAAGTTAAATAGGCAATATCCTTCTTTTCCGCAGTATCTACCTCAGTTTCCTCATCGGTATCGGGTACTGTCTCAAGTTCGTCATCCATGTCACTCATTAGCAGGTTCTACATGGATTGTTTTAATAATATTTTACCTGTAGACTGGATAAACATAATGCTGGTAGCGGACATTTATCTAAAATGACAAGAAGACCCCGTCCTTCAGGGCGGGGATGAATTGTCGCATGTTTTCTTCACTTTGATGTTGGTCTCAGGACTTTACATATCAAATATTTGATGTCTATTTGCTGATGTTGACTTCTTACAAGTTCAGGATGTATCCAAATTCAACTCAGGAGGATGAGTTGAATGATCATCTTGATATTTGTAGACATCTGTATAATCGTATTCTTGATGAGTTGAAAATTGAGAAACGTAGTATGTATGCAATGACCAATCAGATACCCAAATGGAAAAAAATAAATCCGGAGTTGAAGAAACCATATTCTAAAGTATTACAGATGGTAAATCAACAGGTATTTGCCAATATCAAAGGTCTTGCTATCTCAAAACGGAATGGTAATCGTATTGGACGATTACGATACAAGACATCGATAAATTCGATGAAGACCTTGAATTACAATCAATCAGGTTTTGATATTGAGGAAAATCATAACCGGATACGTTTTTCCAAGATTGGTTGGATACGAACTATTGTTCATAGATCGATACCTGAAAATGGCAAAATCAAAGGTATTATCATCAAACGAACTGATACTGGCAAGTGGTTTGCCATTGTTCAGATTGAGATGGATTTTGAGATATTCCGCAAGACAGGTAAAGATGTCGGTCTTGATATGGGTATTAGTAGTTTTGTCACCGATAGTGACAAAACGAGAGTTGAGTATCCCAATAACATTGACAAGACTTTGGATAAGATCAAGAGATTACAGTGTGATCTGTCTGGGAAAAAAAGGTGTTCTAATAACTATTACAGGACTAAAGACAAATTACGAAAGGTGTATGAAAGATTGAATGATCAGCGTAGGGACTTTCTGCATAAATTATCGAGATATTATATCAGAAATTATGATAGAATAGCGGTTGAGGATCTGAATATTGCTGGCATGGTCCAACAGAAATGGTCTAAATCGTTGAACAGGCACATTTTGGATGCCTCTTGGAAGACATTTTTTGATATGCTTGACTACAAGGCTGAGAGAGCTGGTAGAAAAGTGATAAAAGTTGACCCAAGAGGGACATCGAAGCGGTGCTATGTCTGTTCAGAGGAAGTTGACAAGAAATTGTCAGATCGACTGCACTCATGTCCGAACTGTGGGTTTGAGGCAGATCGTGATTGGAATGCATCGTTGAATATCCGACATGAGATGTATATTGCTTATCATCAGCAAGATGATGATCGGAGCCAGGGATTGGCTTCGTTACCTGTGGAAGACAATCCACTGCTTGTAGCGATTTCCGCTAAGGAAGTTGTTGCTGGTAAGATTTTCTGTTGAATCAGGAAGCCCCGTCCTTCAGGGCGGGGTAGTTCACCATAGCTTAAAATTATTCCATATACCTCTTATTTGGAAGATAAGTTGTTCAAATTGACTAATCCTTCAATCAAAGCATCTGTGGTATGTGTGAACGATTCAGAGCCAATTGTATATTCCTGCGTGTTGGTTACTGTTCCAATGATCATTGCTGGCAGATCATATTGTTTCAATTGGTTTAATATCTGCTGACTTCCCGATGGATTGCAGAAAAATAGGACTGCACCCGAACCAATCAATTGCCGAGGATCAATAGCCAAGATTTTACCAATCTTCTTCGTTACTTCAGCAATTGGTAGATCAACTTCTAATTTTGCACCAAGTTGATGTGGTTCTAGTGTCTCGTAAATTGCTGAGAATAATCCTCCTTCGGTTACATCATGTATTTTCTGGATAGATTTGTGATATCGTCGATTCACTGCAAGTGTTCGCCTTGAGATATCAAGCTCCTTTCCGATTTTCTGACCATTTCCGATCTCGGTATCTGTGAGATACTGCTTCCAAAATTTATGTCCTTCATCAAGCAAGATACCCGTTCCTTCAGCTCCTATCCAACCAGATAGAATGATTTGCAAACCTGCTTTGAGGTCTACCCCAACATAGAATTCTGGTGGTACCATCCCAATCATATTACAACTGAGAATCAATCGGTTTACAGCCGACGTGATCTCAGTATGCCCTCCAGCAATGATAATTTGTCGGACTAATGCTGTCTCGTGTAGATCCTGTTGGATTTTCAGAACCTCTTCTCCTGACATTGCTGGTGGTAGTAACATCGTGACAGATATTGCTATGGGAATAGCTCCTATAGTTGCAAGATCATTCTGATTGACTGTAATTGCATACCAGCCTGGCCGATCTGTAGGGAAGGTGATCGGATCAGATTTGTAGGCAAGATACGGTGCAGATGTGGTATTGTAAAAATCTGCTAACCTGCTATAAAGTTTTTCCCAGTCTAGAGCTGCGGTATCATAACCCGGATATGGTGGTTGGATCAATGCCTCATTCGCTATTCCGGTCAATGATGTTATCTGTTTGAGGATTGTATGACTAATTTTTCCTTCATCCAATAGATCTTGCTTCATAATGATTCATTTTTGAATATCTACCCAAAAAATGTTAGCTAATTTCTAATCATACCTGTGGAAACTTAAACTAGGTCAAACGATTTCAATCTATAGATGTTGCAGGTAAAAGCTGATTTTCCGAGTTATCCACAAGAGGGTATCTACCTTGATTCTGCAACAATGGGACTACAACCTTCAATCTCGATAACTAAGCAAATGGAATTTATCAGAGATCATCCCTATACCGTCCGCAAAGCCTTACATAAACGTGCCAGGATTTCTGAACAGAGTTACTACGAGTGTAAAGCAGATTTCGCCTCATTTCTCAACGTTAGTGATGATGAGATAGCCTATCTGCCTAATGTCGATATCGGTACCAATATGATGCTCCATAGTCTGCTTGCCAAAGCAGATGAACAACCCCATGTGGTCAGCTCAGTCTACGAACACCACTCATTCCTAGTTCCGCTTCTTCACCTGAAAAATCAGGGTAAGATTACATTGTCATTATTGGAGACCGAACAGGAACCATGTGTTGTTGAATATCTTGATGCCAAGATTGATGAGGATGATATTGTCTGTTTTGGTCATACAACACAGGTTCTGGGCTTGTATCGCAATCTAGAGGAAATAGCCTCGGTCATCCATGAACGGGGTGCAACCGGAGTATTTGACCTCTCCAGAACCATAGGTCAACTTCCCGTAGATCTTTCGGTAGAGGGGATTGATATTGTCTTCATAGATGGATCAATTGATCTACTTGGTCCTCCGATGAGTGGTATTCTCTATATCGATGAAAAGTTAATTCATCAGCTGACAAATCCCTTTCCCAGTTCAGGTAATGTGGGGAAGGTCACTGCTGAGCGAGCTGATCAGATTAAGGGAATTGAAAAATTTGAACTCGGAGCTCCCAATATCGCTGGAATGATCGGTTTGCAATCCTCTATAAACTATTTACAGCAACTGGGAATCGAGAAGATAACTGCTCATCGTAGGGAATTGATCTCCTACCTCATCTCGAGGTTATCTGAATTGGATGCAGTAGAGATTGTTGATCCCTTATTGGATATCCATCATGATAATCTCCACCGGAGCTCGATCGTCTCGATTCATGGAGAATTCCATGCTCATGATATTGCCTTGTTTCTTGATGAGACTGCAAATATCGAGTTACGTTCTGGATTACTATGTGCTCACCCATCGGTAACTTCACTTGCCATTGAGGAAGTCATTCAGGTCTCAACTCATGTCTATAATGATAAAAGCGAGGTTGATACTCTTATCGATGGACTCCAGAATATCATCCATGTCTTAGGATGAGGAAAGCAATCACTCTACAACCTCTTAGCTAGATCGAGGTGGATCATGTCATCTAACTCGATCAACACCGGTAGGATCAATTCAATTGCGATACCTTGTGGTCAATAGCATCAATTCAATTGTGATACCTTGTGGTCAATAGCATCAGCTATAGGGTCATGACAACTAATATGTGACCACTTGATCTGTATTCTAAGCTGCTTTGGCTTTTTTCATTCTACCATACTCGTAGAAACAATCTGAGCAAATTTCAACACCATGTTTCCTGTGTTCATTTTTTACAAGAGCTGGGAATGATCCACCTTTTTCAAAAATGATACAACTTTGAGGTACGCGTTTACCACATAGGTCACAGATGACATAATTTGCCTCCAATTTTTTCTCTGTCATCACCTAATAATGGGGAATTCGGATTAAAAAGATTTAATGCAATTCAGTCTAGTTCGATATATAAAATTCTATTTTCCTCATCGAAAATCTGTAATTTTCATTATAACCGTTGCTACTTCAACATTCTTCGTGAATAATTTGATTATTCGATCATCGCATTAGCTAAATTGTATAAACGATTTCAGTGATGTCCGTTCATTTCACATAAATATTGGAAGTATGACTGGTGCAGCTTTGATGAATCATTTTATTCGTTGTTCAAGCTTCTTCAGGATTTTCACCAAGATAGGCATTCAACACCCGTTTATTCTTCTGGATCTGTTCGGGACTACCATGTGCGATGACCCTACCATCAGCAAGCACATAGATCTCCTCACTGAATGACATCACCACATCCATATTATGTTCGATTAGGAAAATATCAATTCCCCTGTTCTCTTTGAGATCAATAATCTGATCAAAGATCTTATTTGCCAGGGTAGGATTGACACCCGCAACTGGTTCATCAAGGAGGAGTAGAGATGGTTGCGCCATCAGTAATCTGCCTATGGCAAGGAGTTTTTGTTGACCTCCTGAGAGTTCTTCGGCCAGATGATCTTTGACATGATCAATTTCCAGGAATTTTAGGACTGAGATGGCTTTTTGGACATTACTTGCTTCCTGTTTTTGCCACAGGAGTTTGCCAAAAACCCACCAGAGTAGTTTTTCACCGATCTGATTGGGAGGTGATATCAGCATATTCTCCAAAACCGTCAGTTTGGGGAAATTTCGGGTATGCTGAAATGTCCGTACCATGCCTTTCAGTGCTATTTGATCTGGTTGTTCGTTCTCGATATCATTGTCTCTGAAGGTAATTGTGGTATTATCACCATCAGATTCTAGAAATCCGGTGATCACGTTGAAAAAGGTAGACTTACCCGACCCATTTGGTCCGATTAATGAGGTCAGTACCCCCTTGCGCACGGCAACCGTCGCACCTTGCAGCGCTTTTACCCCACCAAAATACTTGTAGACATTATCTGCATTCAGTTCGAGAGATTCATCACTCATATAATTCCTCCTTGGTCAATTCGTCAATACTTGTCCCCGATGCTTTAACTAAGAAGTTGAGCACAGGATTGCTTTTTAGTTCCTCTGCATCGGTACGATGAAGATTAAGCATCTCATAGTACCGATCATTATGTTTTCGCTGCTCAGGAAAGATCCCTTCTGGTGCATAGATCAGAAAGACAATCAGAACCACACCAGTAAGGATCAATGCCAGATTAATCGGGTGGATAGGTCGATCCGTGTAGGGATAATAGAGGTCAAGATTGGTTAATCTTCGTGTGGTTTGAATCAATAACTGGACTACGATTGCACCAAAAATCACTCCCTTGTTATTTCCCGTACCTCCAATAATTACCATGATATACAGCAGGAAGGTAACCTGTGGCAGGAATGTCTGTGGTGTTACATTTGTCAGTAGCCACCCAAAGATCGCCCCGATTATTCCCGTTAGGAAATTCGATACGACCAGCCCCTTCAATCTGAATTCAAAGACACTTTTTCCAATTGCCATGGCACTGGTATCATCCTCACGGATGGCTCGCATGGTTCGGCCAAATGGAGAGTAATATATCTCCTGAAGGATGACGTAAATGATCAGCATCAGGATTGCCGTAACCAACATAAAATACCAGCTGACGACACTAATATCGCTCACTCCTCGTCCATTAATTAATCCAATAATAAAACTGAGTAGTACAAGAGCATAGCTTCCTCCGTAGGTCATCCAGACGTGGTTCACACTTAGCCCATTCAAGAATTCATCCATTGATTTTAACAACGTCAGAAGCAGGGGAAAACCAATGGCAAAAATATCGAGGATGATCGAAGAACTGAACATCGCCTGGGTAAAATTCATATAAATTGCCACAATGCCCAAAATAATACTGACGGTGATTGCTTTTTGCAGTGAATACTTGATGATAGTACTGTTCTGCTCAAACACCTCGGCATATTTCTTCTGATAATACTGAAATACCAGTAATGAAACAATCCCGATAATAATGGCGAAGATGAAGGGTTCAAGTTCAAAATTGACGCCACCCAATTTTTCTCCTACCTCACGTTGTTGATAGATCACATTAGAAACAGGAAATCCTGAGAACCCTCCGAGACTCGTCTCATTATTGAAGATCAACCGCAGGATCTCTCCACCCACAATGGTGACAATCGCAAAATAATCCTCACGTAATCTCAATGTGGGTAGGGTGAGCACTACTCCTGCTAGACCAGTCATGATTCCGGCCATGATCAATCCCATGATCCAGATCGGTAATCCCAGTACGGTCCACCCCGTATTCTCAACAATCGCATAGGTATAGGCACCAACCATAATGAATGCTACTTTGCCAAAATTTGGTAAACCGAGATAGCCAATCTCGAGATTCAGAGTCAGTGAAATCGCGGCATAGATAAATAAAAAGGAGAACGTATCTATAAAATATCCCGTACCCGCATTCTCAAAGAATACCGGGTAGAGAAACAGCGAGATTACCGGTACTCCAAAGAGGAGGGCAAGAATCGTGCTGCGATACTTCTCAATTGGCGTTAAATCTTCTTTCATATCACGTTTCTTGATTTCTTTTAGTTCGTTATCATCTGTTGTCATCTTTTCCACCTCATAATTTTGATTTCGGATCAACCAATCCAAATATCCCTCGTGGTCTGAAAATCAGTACCACGATGATTATTGCAAAAGCAATAACCAGTTTCCAATCACCTGACGTTGACCAAAATACCATTTTGTCAATCAGTTCACTCTCCTTCTGTCTTTCTCCCATTTTACTATTGAAGATGATGGCTCCCGTCATGGTAAATGAGATAATAAAGCCACTAACCACCGTCCCCTTGAATGAATCAAATCCTCCAAGGATGACCACGGCGAAAATTAACAGTAGTTGGATGAATCCACTGCCTGGTTGTATCTGTGCTGATTTGAACAGGAACAATGCTCCCATCCCAGTAACACCTGAGGAGATAAACCAAGTAAAATAAATAACGCGTTGGGTATTAATCCCGGTAATCTGAGCTAATTCAGGATCATCTGCTGTGGCACGCATGGATATACCGATGGTGGTATTGGTGAAGATATACTGCAACGTGGCGATGGTCAGGATCATGATCAGAAATCCCCAGAGGTCTGTTCGATTGAGACTCAAATTCACTCCTCCGGGTAATTTGAGAAGAGTGATCTCTTGAAAGAAGATATTCAATACCGGAATATTAGTGAGATTATCAAAGAAGTTTGGAAATACTGGTGAAAAGGTACGGGGAACTGCGCCATGATATTCTTGTATTGACTGTCTGATGATCATTCCCAGTCCAATTGATGCGACCATCAAGGAGAGAGGTGTAGCATTTCTTCTGGTCAACGGTCCGAATACGAATATTTCAGAAAGTAACCCAACAACTCCTGCCCCCATAAAGGCAACAATCAACTCTACAAAGATCATCGTATACCATTCTCCTCCTTGAGATCCCATGATCTCATTGAAGGTAATTCCTGCATACACACCCACGATGACCAATTCTGAATGAGCAAAATTGGCGAATTTCCTGACCCGAATGATCATGGTCAATCCTACTGATACAAAAATCAGATCCCCAGCAAGAATTATTGCCAGATAGGATTGTGACAGGAAATTAATGGGAGTGATCAATGCCAGTCCATAAGAAATTAGAAGGATTATCAGAAATATTGCGATGAGAATAAGTATCTTCCATTGCTGATACTGTTTCGTAAACCAATCAACTCCTGGTTTAATCAGGGATTGAAAGTGTTCGGTCATGGTATATCCGATAATACTCATCGCAAGTAGAATTATTGCGATGTCATAGAAAAATGCCTGACTGGCAATACGATTGACCATCCCAAAGATCAGACCTGCAAGTAGGGACAGAATGCCGAGGATTAATGAATAGTAGAACAAAGGATTACTATCCCGTTGTCCCTGAAATCGATCGAATAGAGTTTGATTAGTTGTTATCTCATCTGTCATCTTTATCACCTCTTACCCAGGTATAATTCACCCACTTTCTCATTATCAATCAGCATCTTTGCTGCTCCACTGATAGCAACCTGGCCGGATACGAGAACATATCCCCGATCACTTATTTTCAGCGCTCTAGTAGCTCTCTGTTCAACCAGAATGATACTCAATCCTAGTTTTTTCAATTCCAGAATTTTCTCGAAAATCTGATCAGCAAGGATTGGCGCTAAAGCCGCACTAGGTTCATCCAAGAGGATAATCTCGGGATTTGACATTAATGCTCTGGCCAGAGCAAGCATCTGTTTCTCACCACCTGAGAGTAATGCTGCTTTCTGATCTATCCGTTCCTGTAAGACGGGAAATATACCAAACATTCGATCCAAATCCTCCTGAATCATTGACTCCGGATCATTATCTCTTGGCAGGGCACCAAGTTTGAGATTCTCCTCAACAGATAGCGTTGGAAAGACATTCGCCACCTGTGGCACATAATTGATAGGAATACCACTGGTAACGATCTCATATGGTTTCATCCCGGTAATATTGATATTTTGATTAATCATGACCGTACCTGACCAGGCAGGTACCAGTCCAATGATAGTCTTAATCAGCGTGGATTTACCCGATCCATTCGGCCCGATAATGGTGACAAGTTCTCCTTTGTTCAGTTCTATATCGATATCAAACAAGATCTGCAATTTACCGTAGCCGCTATTGAGATCCTTTGTTTCTATTACTTGTTCTACCATATTACCCTCGAATCCGAATAATTGATCTATTGTACGATTTCCGTATGTCTATAAAGGATTGTCGGGAACTGTGTATTGTATCCTACATTTCTCAAAGTATTATTTTCATTTCTAGTCTTCTAGGTCTTCGTATTGGTGAATGTGATGTTTTTAAATATCTCAAATTCATGGGAATCATTCGGTGATCTCATATTTTTCACTATGTATTGAAGTACTAGAAACAGAAAATATCGGATCTTTGGGCATCTATTGTGCGAAAACCATCACACTTTATTAATCACACTCAACGCGTTGTCTACCTAATCATTGTGTTCGATTATCGCAAAATATATTCGAATATAATTGAGGTGAACAAAAAAAAATGGATAACAAGAAACTATACTATACAATATCAGTCCTGTTAATCCTGACAATGGCTACCTCAGCTGTTGCTATGGGAAACAGAGCTAGTAGTGATATTCAGGTTCATCAGGCTCCAACGGAGTTAACCCTTGGTGGATTATTCCCACTAAGTGGAACACTCGCGGGTGGAGGAGTTGAACGAGATGCTGCTGCCAGAATGGCTGTGAAGGAGATTAATGAAAATACCCAACTGCTACCTGATACGACCTTGAAAATATCAGTGAAAGATACCGCAACCGATCCCTCGACTGGATCACAGGTTGCAAGTGAATTGATCAGTGATGGTGTTGTCGGTCTTATTGGTGCTGCCAGTTCGTCTGTATCAACTGCGATTGCCAGTGGACCGTCACTGACAAATAAAGTACCCCAGATCAGTTATTCCTCGACCAGTCCTGACCTATCTAATAAAACCCTCTACCCCTATTTCCTTCGGGTAGTGCCTCCAGACAGTATTCAGGGTCTAGCCATTGCTAATTTGGTAGATGAGTGGAATTTCACTTCAGTTGCCACCCTTGCAACCAGTGATGATTATGGACTGGGTGGGATTGGTGTCTTCGAGAGTGAAGCCACAGATCTTGGTATTGATGTCGTCTCCTCACAACGGTTTGCACAGGGTGCGACGGATATCAAAGCTCAGCTGCAATCCATTGTCGACAGTGATGTCAAGCAAATCGTGTTGAATGTCATCGTCGGTGATGCAATCACTGTCTTCTCACAGGCTGCCGATCTTGGTATGACCGCTGAAAATGGTTACACCTGGATTGGAACTGATGGACCCACTCAGGGTGCAGTCTTTGAGAATAATACCAAAATCCAGAATGCGATGCAGGGAATGGTTGGAACTCGACCAAATACCGGTTCAGATGCGGTCTACAATTCCTTCCTAGATCTTTGGGAAACCTGTTATGGTGCTGATGAGAATACTTATGCTGGCTGTGGTGATCGTACCCCAAATACCTATGCGACCTTTGCCTATGATGCGGTATACACCTTTGCCAATGCTTTTCAGAAGATGATCGACAATGATGAAGCCGATCAGATCAGTAACGGAACCAGACTCCTCGAGGTTCTCTATGATACTGATTTCACCGGTGCAACTGGAGTTGTCAAATTCAATGAGAATGGTGATCGACTGGGTGTCTATGATGTAATCAATCTGGTCAAGGATCAATTCAAAGTTGTCGGGACTTGGGATACCACCAATGGGTATGTTGAAACTGGAACCATCGATTGGGATGGTGAACTGGTTACCGGTCAAAGCGGAGCTCCTGGTTTCGGCTTTTACTTGGCAGTGTTCACATTAATCGTGACTGCACCTGCAATACGTCGATTCCGAAAGAAAGACCTCTAGAATATCTCTCTATTATAATATATATGCAAATTCAATGAATCATTTAAAATCAAATTTTCTCGTTATAATCTTAATTCAATAGTGCTTGTATGGCATTACTCAACTGTTTTACTCCAAATTCGATTCGTGGACAATGAGTTGAAATGAAATCATGGGGATTATTCACTGCACCTTCTGGATCTTTCAGGTAAGCTTCCAAAACATCTTGTCCATCATAATCAATATAGGCTAGACGGAACGAGAGATCCTCTGCATTCAGACCAAATGCCGTACCTGGAATGGAGGCCACTCCATATTCAAGGATCAGATACTTGACCAGATCCTTCGAGGTATCTATTCCCTGCTCATGGAGGGTAGCTCTGCGATGATTCAGTGAGGGGAAGAGATAAAACCCTCCTTCTGGAGGACTCAGTTGTAATCCTGAGGCATTGAGATGTTCATAGACATAGCTTCCGACTAACTGATGGATAGTCGTGGTATGTTTGATATAGCTGTCAATCTCAGGATGTGCTTCATAGGCGGTAATAGCTGCATATTGTATGGGTGCAGCAACTGCACTGTAGGTTTCAGAACCGATTGATCTCATAGCATTGATTAAGTTCTTCTCTGCTTTGGGATAGATTGCAACACCCAGTCGATATCCTCCCATTGATCGATCTTTGGAAATCCCACCTGTGACGATCGTCCCCTCGGGATATTCTCTCGCTATGGAATAATGCTCCTGACCAAATGAAGGATGTGTAATATTACCGTAGATCTCATCACTGAGAATGATTATCTCATTATTCCTGGCAAACCGGGCGATTTCTCTGATTTCTTCTTTGGAGATAGACAATCCAGTAGGATTATTGGGATAATTGAGCAGGATGACCAGAGATCTCCCCTGCAGCTGTTCCTCAATCTCGATATATTTCTCTCTCAGTGCTGTAGCCGTTATCCGGTACTCATCATCTGCTGAGATTGCTAATTTCCAGTAATCAATTCCAGCAAGTTTGGCCTGAGTCTCATAACTTACCCAACTCGGTGTAATAAATAGCCAAGGACAATTTAGCGCTATCATTGTCTGGTAGATCAGTTGCTTACTGCCAGGACCTACAATTACCTGTTCGGCATTGATATCAAATTTAAAATATCGTTGATAAAAATCGGCTATTGCAGTACGTAATTCTACAATACCCTCTGCCGGAAGGTAATCTGTTCGGTGTGCATTCTGTATCAGTGCCTTTTTCACCATTTCAGGTGCTCCAAATGGACTTTGACCAAGGCCAAAATTTGATATCTGTCTTCCCTGTTTTCGTAATGATTTCACCAGATTTCCCATTTCTAATGTTGCAGAAACATTCATTCGCTCTACTACTGGTGCTAATTGGTATTGTGGTTTAGCTTCCATGGATTTTGGCAGATCTGATTTCTGTCTCGCTTCTTTTTGCATCATCTAACCTCCGATATAGTGAAGAAATTTGCTAATTATCATTCTAGTTACAATGAGACCGAACTCATATGAAACAATTGTTCCTTGAGGAAATTCTTTCGCTATCGATTTACATAATATCTTTTGATTTTGATCAATTCTCTGATTTCTCGACTAAATTATTTCTAATTAATATCCAGTGATTGACATATGCCTGAACCCTTTCGATTTTCATCTCTGGTGCTCTACATCTCATCAGCAGATCATCCTTGATTTCATCCATTATCTGCTTACTATTGAGTTGTGGTGTCAGAAAACCAATGATTGCACCGATTATGACCAGAATATTTCCAATCAGAAAGGCGATAGCTCCAATTTCATTATCCAAAAATGAAGAATTGATTGCAACAACTGTAAAATCCAGCAGAAATAATGCCAAAATTGCTGCAACTGTAAATTTAAGGTAGGTATCAGCAATAACCTTGGTACTTCTCCTGAAAGATCGTAGTGAATGCTTGGTAAACGGTTCAATATCCACCGATTTATCTACCAAAAATCTCCCGATCTCCTTATGATCGGTAAATCTCTCTATATTCTTGAGAGACAGTGTGAAGATTAGGAAAAATATTCCCGTCCAGATCAGGAATAAGAACAAGGTAAATGCCTGGATCGACATTACCTCGAATACAAGCAGGTATAGCATATTCTTAGTTGGTGAAATTGGAATATCGCCGAATAAATTATGGGTCTGTGGAGACACTGCACCTTGAAGGAAAGGTGGCGCAATAGTAAATAGGACCACAGTGATCACAAGTATCGTAACACCATTAGATCGAAACTTATCAAGTACATCCTTGGAGAATTGTCTCACTCGCATTATTGTCTCTTCACTCAGGTTATGGGAGGACTCATTTGAAAAAATACGAGATAATTTGGATCTAGCAATATAGCTTTCGTCATCTCCCTGAATCGGGATAATATACGTAAATATCTCACTCATAACCACTTTGCGAATAAAGAATAAGGCAAGAATATTTGTGATAAATGTCGTCCAGATCTGATCAAGCTGACTCAAGAGATACGTTGATCCCAATTCTCTGAAAACTATAAAACTGACCATTAATTTCCCGACAAGCGGTACATATACCAAATTGATCTCTGGTAATTTGGTATTGTTTGTCAAATCATAACCATTTAACTTCTCGACTATCCCCATCTGAAGTTATTGAAATTGTATCGCTATAATATTGTATTGGGCAAAATTCAGTGATTTGAAAACAATTAAATTCGAATGGTATCAACCATTGGCATCTCCGAAATAAGATTTAGAGATCTCTCTGATTTCATGGTCTACAGGTAAACATATGTTCACTTTCTCATCGTCTAGGTTTGAAATCTATACTATACCTTCTCGGTTTGTTCCTGTATTTTTTCTTGATACTCTATTTTCCGTTTTCTGTATCCTCTGAGATCAAACCAGCGATATAGTGGCAGATAAATCCAACCAAGTAACTGTTTGATCAACTCCTTAGGTTTGGAATAATTCTTTTTGAATTTTTCCACAATATTCAATGGTTGCTTGGTCTCAGGATCCAATACCTGTCCCTCATGGTCAAATGGACAATCCTCTTTACATACCTCATTGTTGTAAAAATAAGGGAAAGTGGGATAGATCGCCTCGTGAAGCATGATATTTTCAAATTCCTCTATGTCATCCTTAGAGGTCTGGATCCAATCATAATCTCCGTATTTTCCCTCGAGGATAGCATTGACTCGTTGATAGAAAAGATCCAGTTGATCCTTGATATCAATATCCTGTTCAGTTGCCTTGTCAATTCCGACACAGATATTATGCCCTGATGGCGTCGTTTTACTAAAATGCAGTGTGGTAAATCCTAATTCAACCGTCTGCAACCCTTTACTATCGCCAAACATTTTTGGCATAGTCGTTAGTGCCGAGAGAAATCCCGAGTAGAGCGAATCATCATAGGCAACACGGGCACAGAAGCTCCCGTAACATTGAGAGTAAATAGGCACACCTTCTTCTTTGAACAAGATGATGTACTCTAATTTCATGATGAAACAAATGTTCCTATGATTGCCCCCTCATAAAATGTTCTCTCTTCGAATTATAAAAATCATCAATAATGTATCATCAATTAGTTGTTATGTTATTTACCTACGTGGATTCATTTTCCCTTTGTATTTTATCTATAACGACAAGAAGACCTCGTCCTTAAGGGCGGGGTAGTTCACCTGAGATAATATTTCTGGTCAACAATGGTGTAATCAATTATTATCTTTGTCTTATCAAATCACCTTTGGCAGCATTAATTTTTTCCTTATTTATCGCTACTATCAATTTTGTTTAAACCCAAAAAAATCCATTTCTAGACCTAAAATGGGGTATACTATATATCATAAAATT
>Ga0102944_1000359_pt1 | contig 35995 bp, 31 predicted proteins | sample SalPonD_shore_MG_FD_78172 | JGI IMG/M metagenome (GOLD analysis project Ga0102944, IMG submission 78172) | Salt pond soil microbial communities from South San Francisco under conditions of wetland restoration - Salt Pond MetaG... | ecosystem: Environmental > Aquatic > Marine > Intertidal zone >... | reverse complement strand
GCGCGGATACTGCTGCAGGAGCACAGCTCGCCCATCAGGCGGGGGTAGGAGATGCGGCGTTTGGCGTAGTAATCGATGGAGAAGCTCTGGCGGCTAAACTGCCTACCGCAGAGCTTGCAGCGGTAGCGGGTAACGCTGCCGAACAGGCGGGTGTGATAGGAGCCGCGCTGCTCCCACCACCGGTCCTGTGGCCGATGGTAGTGAGCGTCGCAGTCGCGGTGGGGGCAGTAAGGTGGTTGAAACATGGCAGAGACCTCCCGGAGTACCGTATCGGTACTATCGTGATCTACACCCTGAAATCTCCTGCTGCTTCAAATACCCAATCTTCGGGCCACTATAGGAATCTTGACCAGCGTGCGTGCTGGGACTATTGTGGCAGTCAATGGAACAGCCAGAATATCGACTGTCCGTCGTCATGTTCACTGACATCGCCGGTTACAACCGGATGATAAGTCTGGATGAGGGCGATGCAGTGAAAAAGTTGCACTATTACCAGGAGAGCGTGAACCGTCTGAGCAGAGCTCATGGTGGGCAGGTGGTTAAGAGTGCCGGAGACACCTTGCTTATTGAGTTTTCAAGCGCCCTCGGCGCGATGAAATGTGGTCTTGCCATACAGGCGGAAATGTCCGGCTACAACGGGAAGTCGGACTCTGACAGCGAGCTGCCGGTAAGAATCGGACTTCATTTGGGAGAAAATTACTTCTTTGGTAACGATGCGGTAGGAGAGGGGATAAATATTGCTGCGCGGCTGCAATCGGTAACCGGTCCGGGCCGGATATGCATTTCCAGAGCGATATATGATCTGGTTTCCGGGAGACTGCCCGGCGAGTGTGTGCACATTGGAGCGATTCAAGGAGAGGGCATAGAGCGTCCGGTAGAGGCGTTTGAGTTTCTGCCTGAGAGCGCGGCAACCGGCCCGGTGCGGGAACGCACGGCAACCGGAGCGGCGGAAAGTGAAGCTGATTACACCCCCGAGGACGAAGAAGAATTGAAGAAGCTTGTCTTTGCCGAGTTGAAGAAGGCAGGCAGAAGGCTTTCCATTTCAGAAATACGGGCGCTGCTTCCGGCGCGTTCGGGTAACGTGGAGAGGGTGCTTTCCGAGCTTGCGCGAAAAGGTTTTTTGACCCGGCTTGAACGAGATGACGGAAGCACGGATTACGCCGCGGCAAGTTACGGGAACGCCCCCGGTCACCGGCCTCCTCATCGTCGGGGCGTGGGCGATGAAAAAGAGGACCGCGAAGCGGAAAAAGCGTGGGACCGTGCCCTTGATAGCGCACAGGAGATGAGTTACGAGTACGGTCTCGATCCGCTTGTCGAGGACTACCGCGAACAGACGGCGCATTCGGTAATACAGGCGCGGGCACGGTTTCGAGCCCACCTGAGTAGCTTCGTGGGCGTCAACGGCATGCTCTTTACAATCTGGCTTTTGACCGGCGGTATCGGAACCTTCCCGTGGTTCTTGATCCCGTTTCTGGCGTGGGGCATTGGTATGGCGTCGCATGCGGAATCGGTGCGACAGAAGAAGCTGGAAAACGATGAGTTGGAAGCACTTCCCGACTTGAAGCGGGAGGAACTGCGCGATTTTCGTAAGCTGACGAGGGCGCGTGGTTCCTGGCGCGCACACCTGGTGTCAAACGGGGCGACAGGTCTTTTTCTCTTTGTCCTAAACATGATTACCTCTCCCGCGTTTCCCTGGTTTCTGTTCCCCGTGGGCGGAATGGCAATCGGCCTTTTCTCTCACTACCCGGCGTACCGGTATAAACGGCAGAAATTGCTGGATCGCCTTTCCGGCAAAGGGTCATTGCTGCCGGAAGAAAGCGGGAGGAGGCAGGCACGTCGTTTGAGACGGCGGAGACTCGGAGCAAGCAGGAACGCGCAGCGTGCGGGAGGCGAGCGCGCACCCTCTCCGGCCGGAGGCGCGGTGGGTCAGGCAGAGCGTGGCGAGCGCGCGATCCTGCGCCAGCTGTCCACATTTAAGAAGGGAGAGAATCCGCTTGGGGAAGATTTTGAAGAGGTGCTTGGAGCCTACGTTTCTCAGGTGGCCGAGCTGGCGGAGAAGAGCGCCGAACTCGACCAGATTATGCATTCTATTCCGTTAGCCGCGCTGGAGCGCGACCTGGTCCAGTTGCGCGAAAAACGGAAGCGGACGGAGAACGATCGTGTTGCGGCAGAGTATGATCGCTCAATTGCGCAAATTGAAAAGCAGAAGCGTTCTTTCGCTGAACTGCAGGCGGAGCAGGAGATGCTCAATCTCAGGGTGAGTTCTGCGCTCAACGCACTGAAACAGATTCAGATAGATCTGGCGCGAATGAAAAACCTTGCCTCCTTTGAAGGTGCCGCGTCAGTTGCGAATCTGAAAGAGCGTTCAGAAGAGCTTTCCCGTTATCTGGAAGATCTTCGCAAAGGGTACGAGGAGCTTGGTTAGCGGCCCGCGGCGCTACTTGATGGCAACCAGACGCACCTTGAAGACCAGAAAGGCGTACGGAGGAATGATGCTTCGCGCTCCGCGCTCACCAAAGGCGAGTTCCGGCGGAATGATAGCAGTCCGTTCTTCTCCTACACGCATGTCCAGAAGTGTTTCTTCCCATCCGGGCAGAATGTTCCCTTGTCCAAGCTTGAATTCCACCGGCTGCTCCTGGTTCTGTGTTGTTTCAAACGGTGCGCCGTTAAGCAAATAACCACCGTAGTGTACTGCTACGGTGTCTCCTGCCTGAGGCTTGGGACCGCTCCCTTGTTTTTCAATGATGTAACGGATACCGCTATCTGTCACCTTCGCATCGGGCCAGTTCTTCCTGATGTATACTTGCTGGGTGAGGATGGTTTTCTTTCGTGTCTCCTGCACGCGCACCTCGGCATCTGCGAGGCGTTTGTCGAAAGCGGCCTGATCTGATTCAAACGCTTTTGCTTCCTCGCCAACCCGAACAATACGGACTTTCTCTATGGCGTCACCCTTTTCTATGGCGTCAACAACGTCCTGTCCCTTCACCACGTGCCCGAACACGGTGTGTTTGCCGTCCAACCAGGGCGTGGCTTTCTGGGTGATGAAGAACTGACTTCCGTTTGAGTTTGGTCCTGAATTGGCCATGGAAAGAACACCGGCACTGTCGTGTCGGAGAGAGGGATCGATTTGATCCGGGAAGGTATAGCCGGGACCGCCGGTGCCGTCTCCCCGGGGGTCACCCCCTTGAATCATGAAATCCTTGATCACACGGTGAAAGGTGAGTCCGTCATAGAAGTGAACTGAATCTTTCCGATTATGAGCTATGGTACCTTCTGACAGGCCCACAAAATTGGTAACGGCGAGAGGAGCCTTTTTGTACTCCAGTTTGAGAAGTATTTCACCTTTGGAGGTAGTCATGACCGCATAGAGGCCCGGATCCAGTCCCCGGGCTATTCCGGGACTGCATGAGGCAAGTAGGACGGTAAGCAGAATAATACCCGCAAGGCCGAGAGCGCGTGGATGATGCTTCACAGGGTTGCCTCCTGGGAATCTGTTACGTGGCCGGAGCGTTACCACGCGGATTTATCAAAATGAAACGCCCGGACCATGATGACTCCCTCTATTTCCCTGATCCGCGACATGGAGTGTTCGGTCACGCGGCGATCTATATTGATGATGTTATAGGCCAGTTCATCACGGTGTCTGTTAAGCATGTCAAGAATATTGATGTTCTCTTCTGCAAGGACCGCGGTGATCTGGCCCACCATGTTCGGTATGTTTCGGTTGGCCACCACCAGCCGTTCAGGGCTTGTGCCGTCGGTCCGGCATTCAGGGAAGTTGACGGAGTTTGTGATATTTCCGGTCTCCAGGAAATCCTTGATCTGATTTGCGGCCATGACCGCACAGTTCTCTTCTGCCTCCGGTGTTGAAGCTCCCAGATGAGGTACACAGAGGATGTTTTCATGCCCCAGAAGCTCGTCTTCCGGGAAGTCCGTTACGTAGACAGAAACGATGCCTTTGTCTACGGCGTCAATGACGTCGGCGTTGTTGACCAGCGGGCCGCGTGCGAAATTCAGAATACGCACACCCTTTTTCATCTGGGCAAAAGCCTTTGCGTTCAGCATGCCGGAGGTTTGTTCGTTAAGCGGTACGTGGATAGTGATATAGTCGCACTTTGAATAGAGTGATTCCAGGCTGCGTGCGCGGTTAACGGCGCGTGAGAGCCCCCACGCTGATTCTACGCTTATGAACGGGTCATATCCGATTACTTCCATACCAAGCGCCGTGGCGGCATTTGAGACAATCACGCCAATGGCGCCAAGCCCAACCACACCAAGCGTCTTTCCGCCAATTTCCGGACCTGCAAAGCTTGATTTTTGCTTTTCCACAAGTTTTGCCACTTCACTGCCCTTACCGGAGAGTGTCTGAGTCCACTGCAGGCCTTGTTGAATTTTCCGAGAGGAGAGAAGCAGGCCCGAGAGGACGAGCTCTTTCACGCTGTTGGCATTGGCGCCAGGCGTGTTGAAGACCACAATGCCGCGGTCGCTGCAGTGGTCAATTGGGATGTTGTTTACGCCGGCGCCGGCGCGTGCTATGGCCTTAAGCGACGGTCCCAGCTCCATGTCATGCATCTTGTGGCTCCTTACCAGGATGCCGTCAGGATCCGAAATGTCTGTCTCCGTTGTATAACCGTCATTCTTAAGAATTGACAAGCCCTTCTCTGCAATGTTGTTCAGCGTTTGAATCTTGAACATCCCTTCCTCCTGAAGCGGACTCCGTGAGCACCGGACTCTCTGGGCTCTCGTTTGCTTTTCCCGAGAATAAACCAGAACGGCAGCGTGTTTCAATGACACGGCCGCTGTAGTATACTAACGCAACCATGCAGTTATCCCTTTTTGGAGAGAAGTTTACTCAGCAGAGCGGCATTCTGCGGTTAATGGATGATATGGGCCGTGCTCTTGCCGGTTCAGAAAAGAAGTACATGCTTGGAGGTGGGAACCCGGCCCATCTTCCGGAGATAAACGCGGTCTGGCGGGAAAGAATGGAAGAAATTCTTCGCAACCATGACGAATTTGAACGTATGGTGGCTAACTATGATACGCCGCGCGGGAGACAGCGTTTTCTTGAGGCCGTTGCCGCTCTTCTGAATCGGGAGTTTGGCTGGCCGGTAACGGAAAAAAACATCGCAGTTACCAACGGAAGCCAAACCGCGTTCTTTATGCTCTTTAACCTCCTGGCAGGCCCCGCCCGCGACGGAACGCGGCGCCGGATTCTTTTTCCGCTCATGCCCGAATATATTGGGTACGCCGATCAGAGTCTAGACCCGGCGGACTTTGTGGGGATCCGGTCGGCCCTGGAAGAACTGGATGACCACACTTACAAGTATCACGTTGACTTTGAGCGCCTGGAAATTGGACCGGACATTGCAGCCATCTGTGTATCCCGTCCCACCAATCCAACGGGAAACGTGCTTACGGACGCGGAATTGCTGAAGCTGGACAATATTGCCAGGAACGCCGGAATACCGCTTATCATAGACAACGCATACGGCACGCCTTTTCCCAATATCATCTTCACTGACGCCACGCCTGTCTGGAATGAGAACATCATTCTTGGTATGAGTCTCTCCAAAATTGGCCTTCCCGCCGTTCGTACCGGGATTCTGATTGCCTCTGAGGAAGTAATCCACGCGGTTTCCTCGAGCAACGCCATCCTGAGTCTTGCGAACTCAAGTTTGGGGCAGGTCATTACCGAACCTCTGTTGGAGAACAGTGAAATTCTCACACTCAGCAACCGGGTGATTAAGCCGTTCTATGAAGAGAAGTCGCGAAAGACGGTAGCGTGGATTCACGAACTGTTTGACGGGCGGGTAGAGTATGCAGTTCACGTAAGTGAAGGCTCGCTCTTCCTCTGGCTTTGGTTCAAGAACCTGAAGGGAACAACCATCGATCTCTATCATGCACTGAGCAGGCGGCACGTGATTGTAGTGCCCGGAACTTATTTTTTCTTTGGCCTTGAAGAAGAGTGGCCGCATCGTGATGAGTGCATCCGCATCAATTACGCCATGGCGGATAAAGATGTGTACCGCGGGCTCGAAATAATAGCAGATGAAGCGGCGCGGCTGCAGCGGTGACTCCCACGGCTGCACGGCAATTCGCAAACTGGACAGAACGCGGCGGTGGTAGTACGATAAGCAAGTGCGCTATCAAAAGCAGGTCGATGTTTCGACCGGTTTGACCATTGAGCTGACGCCGCGTAATTCCCGCGCTGCCACCCAGCCCGGCGGTCAGGTTGAGCTTTCGGGCTCGGCAACTCTCCCCCAGGCGGGAAGGGGAACATCTCACCACCCCTACCACGCGTATCTGAACCTCTTTTCCCACACCCCGGAAGTTGCTCCAAGGAGCAGCAGGGAGATTGACTCGCAGAATGACAACGGTCAACGCGGGGAGGGAATGGACTATCCGCCGCCGTCGCGGCAGGAGTTACGGAAGTGGCTGCGAAAGCGTGCACGCTGGGAAGCACGCCGCTTCTCCCTGCGCAGGTGGAGTCCTATTCACCAGTCCCGCTATGTGGACAGTATCCTGGATGAGGAGTATGAACGCCTGCTGGCCTCCTGGAACAGGACGAGGGACCCGCATTCACGCTCGCCGGAGGAAGCTGACGGCGGAGAGGAGAGCGGGAAGCAGGGTGTCAGCGTTGAGCAAGCTGTGCAGGAAATGTTCTTGAGCTTAAGCCTGCCGCTTTCTCTTTCCGTGGCGTTCGCACATGAGAATCGGCGCCATCGTATTTGCCTGGATCTGGACCTGCCAACACCAAACTCGGTTCCGCGTGAGTGGGCGTACCTTTTGCCTACCGGGGAAATGGCGGTGAACCGCAAACAAAAACCGGAAGTCAGGCGCGAGTACTCCCGCTACGTCATTGGTGTGGCTTTTTTTGTGACCGGGCACGCGTTTAACGCGGTGCCGGCCGCCCGCCAGGTTCTGGTTACCGGTATCCTTTCGCCCCATAAACGCAATCCTGAACGCGGGAGGCGGTATCTCTATTCAATTGTATTTGACAGGGACAGATTTGCCTGCATTAACACGGGGGACGACCCGTGCAACGCGCTTTCTCTCTTTGAGCACAGACTGCAACTGAATGACGCAGGAAACCTCCGCAATATTATTCCCTACCGTGGATGTTTGCCGCACAGTGAATAAACCGAGCTCCCGGCCTGGCCGGTGGTGGAGCTTTAGATTACTCTTTTGGGGCCGCCAGTTTCAGGCCAAGTTCGGCAAGCTGATTCTCGTCCACGGGTGAGGGCGAGCCGTCCATCGGTGAGATGCCGACGGTGTTCTTGGGAAACGCAATGACCTCCCGGATGCTCTCTTCTCCCGCCATGATCATGACAAGCCGGTCCAGTCCCGGGGCGATGCCGCCGTGCGGCGGCGGGCCGTAGCGGAATGCGTCCAATAGGAATCCAAACCGGCGTTCCGCTTCTTCCTCCGAGAATCCAACGATGTTGAAGATCCGCCGCTGGAGGGCGGGGTCGTGAATTCTGATTGAACCGGACGCGAGCTCATACCCGTTACATACCAGATCGTACAGGTCACCCTTTACGGTTCCCGGGTCAGATTCAAGTGAGTCAATGTACTCTTCCTGAGGCATGGTGAACATGTGATGGGCCGCTTCCCAGCTGTCTTCCTCATCGTTGTACTCAAAGAGGGGGAAATCGATGATCCATGCAAAGGTGAAACGGCGGGCTGATTTTGCGTCAAGGCGTGCCTTGCCCAGACGTGAACGCACCGCGCCCAGAGAAATGCAGGCGGTCTTCCATCGGTCTGCCACAAAGAGCAGAAGATCTCCCGGCTCAGCGCCCAGGAGACCGCACACTTCCGCACTGCGGTCAGTAAAGAACTTGGAAATTCCGCCTTCCAGGGCCGGCGCTTGCGGGGAACCCGTAACCTTCATCCAGGCAAGTCCCTTTGCGCCGTATGTTTTGGCTGCCTCTTCGAGTTCGGTGATTTGCTTTCGGGAGTACTCGGCGCAGCCGGGCGCGCGGAGTGCTTTCACCGCTCCTCCGGATGCAACCACGTCGGCAAACACCTTAAACTCGCTTTCTTTGGCTAGCCCGGAAAAATCTACGAGCTCAAGGTCAAACCGGAGATCCGGCTTGTCCGACCCAAAGCGGTTCATGGCATCAGCATAGGAAAAGCGCGGAAAGGGTGTTTCAAGTTCGATATCAATAGTGTTGCGAAAGACGTGATGCAGCATGCCTTCTACAACCTGGAAGATCTCCTCTTTAGAGACAAAACTCATTTCCATGTCAATTTGCGTATGTTCCAGCTGTCGGTCGCCTCTGGCGTCTTCATCACGGAAACAGTGGGCGAGCTGAAAATAGCGGTCATAGCCGGAAACCATGATGATTTGTTTAAAAAGCTGCGGCGACTGTGGCAGGGCGTAAAACTCGCCCTGGTGAAGCCGGGAAGGAACCAGAAAGTCACGCGCGCCTTCCGGTGTAGACTTGATGAGGCTTGGTGTTTCTATTTCATAGAATCCCTGGCTGTAGAGATACTCCCTGGTGCGGAAAGCCACATCATGACGGAGCCGTATCTTTCGCTGCATGGAAAAGGAACGCAAATCAAGATAACGATATTTCAATCTCAGATCATCGCGCGCCTCACTCTTCTCATCAACCATGAAAGGAAGCGTGTCACAGGTGGAAAGAATGACTAATTGTGAAGCGGCCACCTCTATCTGTCCCGTTGCCATTTCAGCATTCACCATGGCGTCCGGGCGTTTGCGCACCACGCCGCGAACGGCCACGCAGTACTCAAACTTTAACTCTGCGGCAGCGCCCTTGAGTTGGTCCGGGGCGTCCTCATCTACTACAACCTGAGTGATGCCGTAGCGATCCCGAAGGTTTATAAATTTCAATCCGCCGTGATCCCGAAAGCGGTGGACCCAGCCGTTGAGAATGACTTCGCTACCGGCGCTGTCCGCCGTCAGCTCGCCGCAGGTGACAGTTCTTTTCATGTGCTCCATGCAGGGAATCTACCACGGGCGAGATACCGCGTTCAAGTCTGCAGCGCCGGCTCCGGCAATCCGGCCAAACACCACCGCTGCAGTGTTTCCGTTACCAGGCAGCACGTGCGTACCGTGGACGCCGCCGAGTATCTTCCCGGAGGCATACAGGCCGGGAATTGGCCGGCCGTTGGTATCAAGCACCTGTGTCCGGGCGTTTATTCGCACGCCTTGAGGGAGGTTTTCTGATTCGCTGACGGTGTCCGCGCCAATTGCCTGGGCAAGCGGAATAAGCGGGTCGGCAAGGACGACACCGCGCCTGGCGCGGTAGGTGCGCAACCGGTTGCTGGCGCTTTTTGTCCGGACGATTACCACCCGGCCGTTGTTGTCAGTGACCAGTTCCACCGGGGTAGTTTTACTCCGGAACCGCACCCCATGCTCCACGGCCGCTGCATGCAGCGTGCGAACAAGGGTGGCTCCGCCGTCTTGCGTGTGGTGAGTGCGCGGAATTGAAGATCCTGATTCTTGAGTAAGGGAGGTACGAAACGTAATTCCGTAGGATTCAAGCCAGGTGAGGCCTGCACGTGATTGTTGCGAAAGGATATGGACCAGCTGCGGATCAGCAAGATAATTGCCGTAGGCTCTGGTGTCCGCAGCGTACTGCCGGGGTGAGTCGGAAACGCCAATTGCAGTCTGCAGCTGCGGGTCAACACTGTTGTAAGATCCGGCCGTACGTGTCTTGCTGCCGCTTTGCCGGTCCATCCTATCTATCACTAAAACCGATGCGTTGTGCTCCGCCGCAGTGACGGCAGCGGACAAGCCGGCTACCCCTGCGCCCAGCACTATGACATCGGCAGATTCCGTGCTCCAGGTGCATCCAGTGAGGAGCACCGCAACACAAAGAACGATAACTCCCACCGTGAAGATGGGTAGAGCGCGTAATTTCTGGCCGATACGGTAGCGCAGCACTGTTAGTTGCCTCCAGCGTCACGGTCAGCGCGCTCCACCCCACATTTGTCACTGCCTGTCAGGCCGGCCCGGCAAAAGAAAAAGCGGGTGCCCGGCGGGAGGAATGGTGGGGGTGCCGTGTGGGCATCGATCCCTCCGCCGGGCAACTCCGCTTCCGGAGGTGTTACGCGCCAGACCGGAATGCAGATGGGTGTTCGCTTATAGTTAATGCAAGGGGTGTGCCAACTTTTTAGTTGCTGAGTAATATTTCTTAATTATTTGTATGGTAAAGATTAAGGCGGGGAAGCATATTTCTGCAACAAAACTTTGTGTGGGCAAATTTGAACAAGCGTGCAAAACAGACCGCGCAATTTGGCCCACTTTGAAGAGATTATTCTTTCAGTCTGCTGCGCAGTGCGCTCCTGGTGATGCCGAGGTACTCTGCCACGCGAGTCTTGTTGCCGTCAAACATTTCCATAGCCTTCTGTACGATTTCCCGTTCCAGGCTTTCAAGTTCGAGGCGCTCCTGCGGTAACACGAGGTGGCCTGGGCGCAGCGGGGTACCGGCCGGATCCTCCGCTTTGTTCCCGCTCAAAACGCCAAGGTGTTCCGAGCCCAGATAATCTGCATCGTAGAGCAGTGTAGCTCGCTCAATCACGTTTTTCAGCTCACGGACGTTTCCCGGCCAGTCGTGTTCTCTGAGAGCCTTGCGTGCTTCACTGTTAATGAACTGAAAATGCTTTCCCTTGCGTGTTGCGTAATGGATCAGGAAAAGCTGGGCCAGCGGGACAACTTCTTCGCGCCGTTCGCGAAGTGGCGGAATGGCGATGCGTCCCACATTAATGCGGTAGAACAGGTCTTCCCGAAAGCGTCCAGCCTTCATTTCCTGCTCAAGGTCGCGGTTGGTGGCGCAGATCACCCGTATGTCAAGTTTAGTAGGCTGGGAGCCGCCAATGCGGTACACTTCCCGTTCCTGCAGCGCGCGCAGCAGCTTAGGCTGCATGTCAGGCGGCAGGTCACCTATTTCGTCCAGGAAGATAGTCCCGCCGTCCGCCATCTCCAGTTTGCCCGGCATGCCGCTTCTCCGGGCGCCGGTGAAAGCTCCTTCCTCGTAGCCAAATAACTCGCTTTCAAAGAGCGACGCGGAGACCGCGGAACAGTTTACCGCAACAAAAGGCCGTCCTGATTCACCCGGCCCATAGTGAACCAGCCGCGCGATAATTTCCTTTCCCGTTCCCGTCTCTCCCTGAATGAGAACCGCGGCCTGCCTGTCGCCGTGAAGCGTTTCTGCCATGGCGGCAACTGCTTTCATGCGAGGAGAGAAGAAACCAATAGTGCCAACCCCCACCACTTCCGCGTAGGTGTAGCTTTCATCAGACTGTTCAGGGCGCTTTGCTCCAGCCGGCGTCTGGCGGCGTGCGGAATCCCGATTGTTTTGCCGGGTCTCGAGCTCCTGTTGATGTTCCTGAGAGCGAACCACCACGTCTGCCAGCTCCTCCACGTTCACCGGTTTCTGGAGGTAGTCAAACGCTCCCTTTCTCAGCGCCTGCACGGATGAATTGAGATCCGCATAGCCGGTGATGAGCACAACATCGACGTGTCTCACCTTCGTATCGCTCTTGATACGTTCCAGTACCTTGAGACCGCTCTGTCCCGGCATCCGAATATCGGTGAGAACCAGAGAGACGTTTGCTTCCCGGATAGTCTGCACAGTTTCTTCCGGGTGCTCCAGTTCTGTCACGTTATGTCCCAGCTGTTCCCGCAGGAAATCGGCCACCGCTTCCCGGCTTAGTGGGTCGTCATCTACTACGAGGATGTTCATGATGTACTCCTTCCCGGGCCTGATGTTCCTGTGTGGCTTTCGGGAAACTGACGGTGAACGTTGCGCCGCCTTCCGGTCTGTTGGCTGCCACTATGGTCCCGCCAAATCGCTCCACAAATGTTCTGGTAACTGCGAGTCCAAGTCCCGTACCTTCTCCGGGCACCTTTGAAGAGAAGAACGGATCGTAGATACGTTCTCCCGCGTCCTCAGGAAGTCCCACTCCGTTGTCCGACACGGTGAGCAATACATGGCGGGTGTCCAGCCGGGTAACCACTTCAATTTCCTTTTGGTTTCGTTCCGCGTGGTCAACGGCCTGGAGCGCATTGGTGACCAGGTTAATGACAATCTGTTCCAGCTGTGTTTGAATTGCCCGCACCGGGAGCACGCTGTCTGACTGCTGGACGCGAAGAACGGCGGCATGCTTTCGCAACTGTGCATCTATGAGCGAAAGCGCGCTGTCTACCACCGGACGAAGGTCCAGTACATCAGCCGGTTTGATTTCGCGTTCTATCCAGAATGTCCTCATGTGGCGGATTATCTGATCAATGCGTGCCGCCCCTTCAGAAATTCGCCGGATCTTTTCTAATTGTGAATCTGGGAGCTGTTCACTGTTCTTCCTGCGGCTATAGAGGATTCCGTCGGCAATAACCTTAATTGCATTCAGCGGCTGGTTGATTTCATGGGTAATACCTGCCGCCATAACCCCCAGAGATGAAAGGCGGGTTGAGCGGTCCAGAACTTCCCGGGCGGCAAGAATCTTCCGCTCCGCCTCAAGTCTTGCATACTCCGAGTTCATCCGCTCCAGAGTGACCGCAAGCACGTTGGCAATGGTGAACAGCACGTCAACTTCTTCCGGACTCCACACGTGTTCATGGCCACGCGTATAGAGGATCCTTCCAATCATGTGTTGCTCGACGCAGAGGCTGAATCCAAGGAACGAATGGATTCCGGCGCCTACTATGCCGGGGCGGTCATCCTCCGGGAGTTCCTCCAATGCATGAGAAACCACCGGTATCCCTGCCGAGGGATCGTCACAACGGTCTGCGAAGAGACGGGCACACAGATCTGCGAGTGCGGGAGGAGGCTCTGGCAGTGAGAGCGCCAACGCAAAGCTGGCGTCACTTTCGGCCTCCTGGGACAGATGGAGGTAGACTTGATCCACTCCGAGCTCAGATACAAGCCGCGAGGTATCTTCCAGGATCCGGTCCCCAAGGCGGGAGGAGAGCGAGTTGAGATTGAGTGCGAGATCTGAAACGACCCGCGCCTGATGAAGGCTTGCCTCAATCTCGGCCTGCTTGTCTCTTAACATGCGCTCAATGCGGCGCCTGCGTCCTATCACCACTAAGAGCGCGATAATCAGGGTACCAAGGATTACAAAGAGGCCGAGGGCGGTCAATACCGTGCTGCGCGTAATAGAGTAAACACTGAGCGGACGGTGAATGACCTGGCTTCCGGCGGGCAGATCAGAGAGCGAAATGCCAAAACGCATGAGCACCGGATAATCAAACATGTAACGATGACTCACGATACGTTTTTCCGGAATTGCTGAAACATCGTTTCCAGCAAGCACCCGTCGCGCCATGATGGCCGCATCGCGGCCCAATTGGTAGGAATCGGTCATAAGCCCGCCAACTACACCCGTTCCCAGATACATTGCAAAGGGGCTGTAAACCGGAACATCGGCCGCAGCTGCAACCCGCGAAGCAACGTCCGCGTAGCCCACGTGTGTAGATGGAGGGGTCTCCCGCAACAGAAGGAAGAGCAGTACACTGTCTGAAGGCAGGCCGGCCACTTCCTGCTCAATGGTATCGAGCCGTCCGGAGTCAAGATAGTGGGCGGTTAATCCGCCGTCAGATGCTACCGCAGCGTCCAGACTGCGGCGAAGTTGGACCCCAACCGGCGAAGTGTCACAAATGGCAAATATCTGCTTCAGATCGGGGTGAAGGCGGTGAAGTAGCGCAAGCGTATCGGTAAGCTCCACGTCAACATAGACGCCCGTGTACCAGTGCTCTTCTTGAGGCAACGTCCCTCTTGTCCCGGCTGCCTCCCGACCCGCAGGGGCTATACCGGCAAATACCACGGGAGTCCCGGTGAACACGGTTTTCCGATAACGGCGCAGGAAATCCAGCGCATTGATGTCTGAGGCGATGACCAGGTCAAAAGAGCCGGGAGCGTACTTGAAGCCGTAAAGTTCTGCCAGCCGGTCAAGGTAGGTTTCTCCCCACACGTGTTTGGTGTCCATGAACTCGTAATAGAGATTTACGCTGGATGTGGAATCAAAGACTGCGCGAATGCCTTCCTCAGTACGGTCACCCCACGTATAGCCGTGGTGATAGGAATTGAGTACCAAAATGGATTGGCCCTCACCTTCTGCAGCGTGAACAGGCGGAAACGCCAACATCCACAGGATGAAGCTGAGCGCCGGAAGTCGAAGTGACACCTTCATGACATACGCCGAATCATTATACATAGAGCGATTCGAGTTGACAAACCGGAGTGCAGGAGTATACTCATGACGTGAGTAATCATTCCATGAATAATAACTCTGCAACGGCCGGCCGCCCGGCGACAGCGGCGGAGCCGGATCAGACGATTTCCGTAGAACACGCCCTGCTGGGTTTGCTTTCCGTGAAACCAATGCATGGATATGAAATTCACGGAAAGCTTTCGGGTCCCGCCGGCCTGGGACTGGTCTGGCGGGTAAAACAGGCGCACCTATACGCGATTCTCTCCCGGCTCGAAGAGAAAGGCTATGTCAGTGTAACCGTGCTGCCGCAGGAGGGCCGACCGTCGCGCAAGGTGTTCCACCTGACGGAGTCCGGAAGGCAGGTCTACAGAGCGTGGCTGGAATCGCCCATTATGCACGCCAGGGAGTTCCGGCTGGAGTTCCTTGCCAAGCTCTACTGTGCCCGGCTTGAAGGTGATGACGAGGTACGAAATCTGATATCGATACAGCGTACCGCATGTCTTGACTGGATGGAACGCGAGGATGCACTGGCAAAGGAGCCTGAGTTTGCGGAAGAACACGAGCAGCGGAGCGTGTACGACGGTCTGGTTCACGAATTCCGTCTGGGACAAATTGAAGCGATGATTACCTGGCTTGAAGAATGCGGAAGGAGAACGATGGAAGTACATGAGTAACGTTTTAAAATCCGCAGCCGCACTCTTTCTCATCTTTTCATTGGGTCTGGCAGCCTGTAGTAATTCACCCGCTGGATCCGTGCGCCAAGGCGGCGCATCCGGCGCATCCGGCAGTAAGGCGATGCAGGCCGTTGCACATTCCGGCCAAGGCGGCGAGATTTCCGGTGAGATTCTGGTGTTTACGGCAGCCTCTCTCACCGCGGCGTTCCAGGCTGCCGGTATGGTTTTTCAAACGAACCACCCCGAGGTCAGCGTGCTGTTCAATTTTGCAGGCTCACAGACCCTTTCCCGGCAAATTGCTCAGGGCGCGCCGGCAGACGTTTTTGCCAGCGCGGATAGGAAGCAAATGACGGCGGCGGTCAGCTCCGGAAGAATTGCCGCGGATGCTCCTGTTACGTTTGCGCACAATCGTCTGGTTGTGATCACCCCCGCGTCCAACCCGGGCCACGTCTCTGATCTTTCGGATCTCACACAACCGGGACTGAAAATTGTTATTGCCGCGGATGCGGTTCCGGTTGGCCGCTATACCAGAATATTTCTTGAGAAAGCTTCCAGCATGAACGAGCTGGGCCCCGAATACAAAAACCAGGTCCTTGCCAATACTGTTTCACTTGAAGAAAACGTAAAGGCGGTACAGAGCAAAGTAGTACTCGGGGAAGCAGACGCCGGGATTGTCTACCGCACAGATGCTGCCGCCGCCGGAGACGGGGCGGTGCAGGTCATTGAGATTCCGGACAGACTCAATATTGAGGCAGACTATCCGATGGCGGTTGTTGCTGACAGCGCAAATCCGCCGGCAGCGGCAGCCTGGGTTGACTTCGTGCTCTCTCCTGCCGGTCAAAAGGTACTTGCGTCGTATGGATTTATACCGGTTTCCAAAGACCAGTAGTTGGCCCGTAGGCGAGAGCGGCAACGGAGAGCCGGGGGCCGGACGCCGCGCCGCGCCGCGACGGCCGCCGCCACGCTATCAGGGCGCGGGGACGTGGAAAGCGGCCGCGTTTCCACTTCTCTTTTTTCTGATAATCCCGGTGGTAGGACTCTTTCTCTATACAAGTCCTGCAGACGTCATTGCCCATGCGGGAAGCCCAACCGTGCGAAAAGCGGTCGGGCTCAGCATATGGACAACCGGGGTGACCACTGTACTGGCGGTGGCGGCGGGCATGCCGGTTGCCTACCTGATCCCCCGGCTGCGCCGGCGGCTCCGCCGCGTGCTTGAAACGGTCATTGATCTCCCGGTTGTGCTGCCGCCCGCCGTTGCCGGTGTTGCGCTGCTGATCACCTTTGGGCGGCGCGGGCTACTCGGAACCTATCTCAATGCCGCAGGAATCACCATTTCGTTTACGCCTGCGGCCGTGGTCATGGCGCAGCTTTTTGTGGCATCACCGTTTTTTGTGAAAGCAGCATCCATAGGATTTGGCTCGGTGAGCCGGGAGCTTAAAGAGGCCGCCGCCCTGGACGGCGCGTCCGGGATGCGGATTTTTCGTCATATAACGTTGCCGCTCACGGCAGGCGCGCTGACCAGCGGTGCCATCCTGACCTGGGCGCGCGCGCTTGGCGAGTTTGGAGCCACAATCATCTTTGCCGGAAACTTTCCGGGCAGAACACAGACTATGCCGCTGGCTATCTACCTGGGATTTGAGATGGACCTCGGTGTGGCGCTTACGCTCTCCATCATTCTGGTAGCAACCTCGTTTCTCGTCATGTCAATTACCCGCCTTTTGATGAGTCACGCAGAAGTGTAACTTTCTGCAGCAAAACTCTTTGATAATCCTTATCATTTTAGTAAGGTATGAATAGAGTGAAATTGCGAGGGGGTTATTATGTCATTTACGCAGCTTCTGCTGCTGGGCGCAATTGCGGGCTTTACCATCTTTCTGGGTTTGCCTGTTGCGGTCATCCGAGGGGTGAAATCGTCCACAAAAGGAATTCTCAACGCCTTTGCGACCGGTATCATCCTCTTTCTTGGAATTGAGATTGTGGCAAAAGTTCTTGAGCTCGGCGAGCATGCGGTTGAAGGGCTGGCCGAAGGCGAACTGGCCGCCGGTCCAGCTGTTGGATTGCTGCTGCTCATTGCCGCCGGGATTACCGTGGGTCTTATAGGGATTCCAATCATTGAGCGATACATCATTAAGCCTGCCGCGAAACGTGCGTCAGAGCGACACACGGAAGGTTCCGGGGCGCCTGTTTCCAGTGACGGCGGAGGGACGGCTACCGCAACGGCAGCGCCACCGCACGTGGCGCCTACCGCCAGCATGAAGGCGCTCTCACTTTCTATTGCGGCCGGTATTGGCCTGCACAACTTTGGCGAGGGACTCGCCATCGGTCAATCCGCGGCCACCGGTGCGATCAGCCTGGCGATCCTTCTGGTGATTGGTTTTGGACTCCACAATATGACCGAAGGTTTTGGCATTGCCGCGCCGCTTGCCGGTGAGAAGCCGTCCGCGGGGTTCCTTCTTGGAGCGGGTTTAATAGGCGGGGGGCCCACCTTTCTTGGCACGCTGGTGGGTTCTGCCTGGACTTCTGAGATAGCCTCCGCGATTTTTCTCTCCGTTGCGGGCGGCTCACTTATCTATGTGACTACTGAGCTGTTCTTTCTTGGCCGGAGTAAACTCGCCAAGGTGCCTCTCATGGCGGCCATAGTGAGCGGTTTCATGGCTGGCTATCTCACGGAAATCGTAGTAGCGCTTGCTATGGGATAGCGCGGGATGCGGCGGGCAACAGGGGCAGTGACGCGAGCAACGTTACGATCTCTTCGGTAAACTCCCTGCGGCAATCATCCGGGATGAAGAGAGCAGCGCCATGCCGGTACGCGTCAGCCCGCCGCCGTACGTTTCCTATCACTACAAGCGCACCGCTCTGGCGAAGAGCGGCGCAGACGGCAAGAACTTCACGTACGTCTCGGTTCCATGGTACGGCGTGAAGCACAATTAAATCGAAGGATACCAGACGCAAATATGACGTCGCCTCTTCAGAAGTTGATGCAGCAACAACTTTAAAGCCACGGCGGGAAAGAGTCGATCCAATTCTACGCTGCCGGCGGCTGTTTGCGGGAGCAAGCAGTACGCTTTGCGACATTCAGCAATACCTTCTTTGGGTTGTAATTGTAGTGCATATTAACACACTTTTCAGATAGTAGCGTATCGCAGGCATGTAGGTAAGAATAATGCAATGCCGGAGCAGGAAGCCTACGATGATGACATTTTGCGCGTGGTGGGAGCAAACATACGTTTCTTCCGGGAGGAGCGCGGACTGTCACAATCGGACCTTGCGGAACGCATTTCAATTACCTATCAGCAGATTCAGAAGTACGAAAACGGCACCACCTCGCCCACGGTGACACGTATTTCTCAAATAGCAGCAACACTGGGAATCACGATCCACGCGCTTCTCCGGCGTGATTCACACGTAAAGGAAACCGAACGCACCTACCTCGAAACAGGTGAGACAACAATGCGGCTCGATCCTGACGAGCAGCGGCTGGTGAAGATGTTTCGAAGGATTGGGGACCCGCGGATCCGGCGCAGCATTCTTGCGCATATCAGGACAATCGCAACGCGGCAGGAATAGCGAGAGGGCTTTGTTCTATACGCTTACACTTCCTTCAAGCTCGTAGTTCTTGAAAAACTCGTCCACCAAATCTTGGCGGGCAGCCTCTTTAAGCGCCGGGCGGAACCCTTCTGTACGCAAGGCGATGCCAATGGTGCGAAGCGCCTTAAGATGCTGTTCCGGATCTTCTGCCGGGGAGATAATAAGAAACACCAGATCTATCTTTTCTGCTTCCCCGTTTTTGCCTTTGCCCGGCGGTGTGCCCCAGCTAATGGGATCATCGGTGACGCCGCACACCACCAGTGGTCTTGATACTTCCTCACTGCGGCAGTGCGGGAATGCAATCCCGTTTCCGGACGTGGTATGTGCCAGCATCTCACGTTCCCGGATGGCGGAAAGAAGGCGGGAAGTATCCGGTATGTGCTCTCGTTCCGCGAGAGCGCGAACAAGCTCGAAAAGTGCATCATTCTTGTTCTTTGCTACCATTTGGATTACGCGGTCCTCCACCAACTGCGAAAGTGCGGGACCACCTGAGGCGGCACGCGAGGCGCGCAACGCTTCGCGTTCGCCGGTTACCCAACTCTTCCACTTCAGAAGCGTCTTTTCCGAGAGATATGCACCTGCAATTTCAAAGATTACCAGCGCAGGCACAATGGTGTTAAATATTACCATTCCTCCGGACTGAGCGAGCGCTTTGGCGACAAGGATGGTTTCAACCGCCGCCATCCCTGCCTGCGGAAGCATGAGGCGTGGAAGTGCTGCAGTTATCTTGGGGTCCTGGTCGGTGATCTTGCATCCAAGCCAGTTACCGCCAAGCTTGCCTGCCGTGCGCAGCGCTACATAACCAAGCACGTACAGGAGGGTATCTGCAGAAAAGCTCTCAATGCGCACACTGGCGCCAATGATGGCAAAGAAGAGCAGGTTAAACAACGGCATCACGTCGCGCAGTTTGAGAGAGTCAAAGATGGCGTTTGAATGGAAATTTGAAATGAGTATACCGGCTACCACTGCGGTGATGAGGAACGGAAGATCAAACTGAATAGCGACGGCGATACCAATTGCCACCACCCCAAAAATGATCAGAAGGATCTCTATAGAGGGAGTGGGGTGATCTGAGACCACCGCGGAGAGAAAGCCGCTCTCCTCAGACTCCTCTTCTTCCGGCAATTTCTGCTGTACCATCAGACGCAGAACCAGGAAAATGACAACGCCAATAACCAGAGCAAGAAGCAGTTCCAGTCCCACCTCGCCGGCAAGGTGAAGGGCGGAAACGTGGCCCCCACGCTGTTCAGCCATGGCAACACCCAGGGTGATGGAAAAGACAATGACCTCGATCACATCGTCGAGCACGACGATATTGGCAAGCACGTTGCGCAGGCGTCCTTCGATTTTCAGCTTGGACATGAGGATAAAGCTCAGCGCCGGGGCGGTGGCAATGCCGATGGAGCCGACCAGCAGTGCCATGACAGGAGAGAAGCCAAATATGAAGTAGAACCCGGCGGAAAGGAGAAGCCACGTGGTCAGCGCCTGTACAAGACAGATCCAAAACGCTGCCATTCCGACTTGTCGCAACCGTTCTCGGTGTAGTTCCTCACCAATGGAAAACGCCACCACGCCAAGAAAGAGAAACACAAAGAAGTGGTAACCTTCCAGAATTCGCGCGTACTCCGGGAACGCGGCGTTGTAGAAGTGATAAATTGGCTTGAAAACCGCCACGGAGGATAATGCGGGATGGTTTTCCAGGAAGCGGTGCACAATTTCCAGAAAATGGGGTCCAATGAGTATGCCGCCGACAATTTGCCCAATCACCTCTCCAATACCGAGCCGGCGCGCAACCTTGCCGCCAATGTACGCGGCGAGCACCAGCAGGCCGGTTTCGAGGATTTGCATCTTAATTGTGTCAAGTTCCATGGTTCTGTTACCACCAATTGTATGAGTGCTGCTGGAAAGAACAAGCCAATATTAGCATATTAGTAGGGAGGGCAGAAACGCACTCCTGCCCGCCGCAGTCACCGATTGGAGGAGAAGAGGGTTGGAGGTCCCGCTATGATATCATCAAAAACACTCGACTTTCTGTATGAGCCGATTCGGGACGATCTATCCCACGTACACAATACCGTACTGAAAGCCCTCAGGGATCAACACGAAGAACTGCAGGAGATAGATACCTATACCTTTCAGAAGCCGGGGAAAATGCTCCGTCCGGCACTGGCTATCTTTTCCGGACTGAGTAGCAATCCAGTTCTTGGAGAGGGCGGACGGAACAGGCTTGTTCTGCTTGGTTCTGTGCTTGAGCTCCTGCACACCGCCAGTCTGATACATGATGACGTTCTTGACGGAGACACCGTCCGCCGCTCTCTGCCAAGCCTCAATGCCATGTTCGGCTCCCGCATCGCAGTGCTTGCGGGGGATGTTCTGTTTTCCCGCGCGTTTGGCATCCTCTCACGTAATTTCCCGGTGGAAATCACTGATCCCATTACGCAGGTAACAAGTGAAATGTGCCACGGCGAGATCCTTTCTGCCGTGAACCATGGCAAACCGCTTACGGCCGAAACCTACAATCAAATCATAGACATGAAAACCGCGCGATTCACTGCGGTGTCCTGCTATACTGGTGCGCTGGTTGCCGGCGCCTCTCCAGAGAACGCGGAAATTTTCAGGCACATTGGAGCAGCGTTTGGCACGGCCTATCAGCTTCTGGATGACTGGGTTGATAGCGACGTGGCCACGGCGGGCGGGCCGTCACCGGTCAAGATACATGAGCAAGTGAGAATAGCCCATCAGGAACTGGCGCGGCTTGATCAAAATACCTACACGGAACGATTGCGAACGCTGATTGATAACGTGAAGGAAGCCGTCCGTGCGGCAGTTGGCACAGGGAGTGGATGACGATGAAGAAACGCAAAGTAACAGAGTTTGACCAGGCTACAGAAGAGCGACGTGAACATATCCTGGAGGAGATCAACGAATATGAAACCGAGCGCGACCGCCTGAAGCACATGCTGGGAAAGATTGGCGGCCGGCAGTACAATCGAATCGATACCGTCATAAATATTGTTTTTTTCGCTCTCTTGATTGGCCTGCTGGTGGTTCAGGCCACCTTCCACGTGATGTCCACGCTCCTGTCCATAGAAATGGGTGTGCTCCTGGTCTCTCTCAAGATTATCTGGATGATCCAGGCTCAGGAGCGGGTCAATCATTTCCAGTTTTGGGTCTTGAATTCAATTGAGTTTCGTGTAAACGATATTGATAAGCGAATTCGTCGGATTGAGCGCGCTGTTACTCCGGCGGAAGACGGTAAATGAACGGCCCGGCATCGTGACGCAGCGTTCGAAAGCCGGAATTATATAAAGGGAGGAGTCATGGCGAACGATCTTCCGGTCTTTACAGAGGAAGACCTGAAAAAGTACGACGGAAAAGATGGCAATCCAATCTACGTAGCCTACGGTGACCGTGTGATAGATGTTACCGGCAGCAAGATGTGGAAAAACGGGAGCCACATGAAGCGGCATGAAGCCGGCGTGGATCTTTCCGGTGAGATTGCAAACGCGCCTCACGAGGAAGACGTGCTGGACCGCTTTCCGCAAGTCGGGATTTTCCAGAGTGCAGGCGGTGCGGAAGAGGAAGAAGAGTCTCATCTGCCTGCATTTCTTGCCGACTTTCTTGAACGGCATCCCTACTTTGAGCGGCATCCGCACCCAATGACGGTTCACTTTCCCATTTCATTGATGATCCTCGCCCCGTTGGCGGTGGCCCTCTATCTGCTTACCGGCGTCAGGGCATTTGAAGTGACCAGCGTGACGCTGCTCGGGGCGGGCGTGCTCTTTTCGCTGGCGGCTATTCCTACCGGCTTTCTCACCTGGTGGGTAAATTACATGAGCCGGCCGGTGAAGGCGGTGCTCTGGAAAATTGTCCTTTCGCTGGTGATGTTCGTGATTGCCTCGATCACGTTTGTCTGGCGGCTTGTCAACCCGGACGTCCTTTCCAATCTCTCAGGCGCAGGAATTGTCTATCTGCTGCTGGTCCTCTCACTCGCACCGCTGGTGAGTGTCATCGGCTACCTGGGTGCCACGCTCACCTTCCCCATTTCAAAACAGCAGAAAGAAAAGCAGAAAGAGAAAAAAGAAGAAAAGAAGAACAAGAAGTAAAAGATCGATATTGCCTCGCAGCGCATAAACGTTCCCGCCCGGTTTCGATGTAGTCGTGCCGGGCGCAGTCTTCCCCCCGTGCCATCTCGCACCAAATATTTGTATATTGAAACGTGAAACCGGTTTGGCAGAAACACCACAGAGGGGGAGGGCCCACACCATGAAAAAAATTCACTTTGACATGTGGAAGAAGGCGCTGAAAGTCATGCCGCGCATGACAAATGAGGAGTTCGAGGAACTGGACCTTGTATCTAAATGGCTGGTATCCACGCGCTTTGCGGCAGTAGTGATGACGATAACTTCCGCCGTAATTGCCGGCTTGCTCGCCTTTCGACCCGGCCCGGTTCACGTTGGCGTGTGGGTTATCATGTTCCTGGGTCTGACCTTTGCGCATGCCACAAACAATATCATTAATGACCTCGTAGACTTCCGGCGCGGAATTGACAAAGGAAACTACTTTCGGGCGCTGTACGGCCCCCAGCCGCTTGAGCGTGGGATGAGAACCGACAGGAGCCAGCTGCGCTACGCAATTATAAACGGCCTCATTGCGGTTGCGTTTGGAGTGGTGCTGGTATTCATGCGCGGAGGACTGACCATTCCGCTTCTGCTTGCGGGCATCTTCTTTATGGTCTTCTACACGTGGCCGCTTAAGTATTTTGCGCTTGGAGAATTGTCGCTCCTCCTCGTGTGGGGACCGCTTATGGTTGGCGGTGGATACTATGTGCTTACCGGCATCTGGGACTGGACAGTAGTTGCCGCAAGCCTGCCCTATGGTCTGGGTGTTACCGCCACGCTCATGGGAAAGCACATCGACAAGCTTGATTTGGACAAGGAAGCAGGTGTGCATACGCTGCCTGTTGTCATTGGAGAGAAAGCCTCCCGCGTGACGGTGATCGCGCTTATTGTGCTGCAGTACGTGGTAACAGGTGCACTTGTGTTTACCGGTTTCTTTACACCGGTCATGGCCATTGTTCTGCTTGCGCTTCCTTCGTTCTTCCGCGATGTCATACCCATGTTCCGCCATCCCCGCCCCACAGAGAAGCCGGAAGACTATCCGGAACAGGCATGGCCGCTCTGGTTTGTCCATTCCACCTTTGTGTACGCCCGTAGTTTTGGCGGCTGGTTCATTCTGGGGTTGATTGCGGATACGATTTTGCAGAAAATAGTCCTGTAGGCTCCATCATTATTGCCTGTCGACCGGCAAGATCCACGTTTTTTCGAGGGGGACGGTAATGGGTTCACTCTTTTCCACGCTTTCACTCTCTCGGCTTCAGTTTGCCCTGACCACCATCTTTCATATGCTCTGGCCAACGCTGACGGTCGGATTGAGCCTCTTTCTGGTGATCTTTGAGGTGATGTGGATTGTAACCAAAGATGATATCTACTACCGGCACGCCCGTTTCTGGACAAAACTGTTTATTCTGAATTTCGCGGTCGGCGTGGCGACCGGGCTGGTAATGGAGTTTCAGTTTGGCACCAACTGGGACAGATTCTCCGTGGCAACCGGCGGTTTCTTTGGCGACGTTCTTGGATTTGAGGGCACGCTGGCGTTCATGCTGGAAGCGGGATTTCTGGGAGTCATGGTCTTTGGCTGGGGGAAGGTGCCGCGCGCCGTTCACCTGGTGGCCACAATCCTGGTGGCTTTTGGCGCAACACTCTCCACGTTCTGGATCCTGGTAGCAAATTCGTGGATGCAGACACCTGCGGGCGGCTACTTTCTGAACGGCTCCTTTGTGCTAACTGACTATATTAAGGCGCTCTTTAATCCGGATGCGCCGCTCGCAACTACGCATATGTGGATTGCCTGCATCGAGACCTCCGCATTTGTGCTGGGCGGGATAAGCGCGTGGTTTCTGTTGCGTAGGCGCAACACGGATTTCTTTGCCCGGTCATTCAAGCTCGCCGTTATAGTGGCAATTATTGCAACGCCCGCCCAGGTCTTCATTGGAGATCTGCAGGGGCTGTTAGTATACGAACATCAACCTGAGAAGATTGCCGCGCTTGAGTCACACTGGGATACCAATAAGCCCGGGACCGGGGCGCCGTGGAATGTGGTGGCGTGGCCCGATGTCGCCAATGAGCGGAACTCTTTCGCAGTGCAAATTCCGTACGCATTGAGCCTTCTGGAAAAGCGGTCCCTCACGGGTGAGGTGAAAGGTCTCAAGGAGTTTGCCCCTGAGAATCGCCCGCCGATACTCATTCCCTTTTACTCCTTCCGCATCATGGTTGCCATTGGGTTCTTCCTGGTGTTTGTGATGGTCGGCACCGTGTGGATTTGGATCCGCAAAGGACTTGGGCCGGACGAGGTCGGCAACCATCCTCGTATGCTGAAGTTCTGGCTCTTCTCGCTGCCGCTAGGCTATATTGCGGTTGAAACTGGATGGCTCACGCGCGAAGTGGGCCGGCAACCGTGGATCATCTTTCATTTGTTGCGCACGGAAGACGCGTTCAGTCTGCTTCCCGCCGGCGCCGTTGCGGCCTCGCTTTCCGTGATCATTGTGGTGTACGCGGTGCTCCTGGTGGTATTTTTCAAATCGGCAAAGAAGATACTCAAGCAAGGCCCTGATATGGATTCACCGGTGCCTGTGCAGGGAGGTGCTCTATGATAACCAACCTGGAAGTGCTCTGGCAGGTATGGTTTGCTATCCTGGCGTTTATCCTTCTCCTGTATGCCACGCTGGATGGATTTGACCTGGGAGTCGGCATCATATCCCTTTTTGCAGAGAACGAGGAGAGCCGCGGGCTGATGATGGGCAGCCTTGGCACCATCTGGGACGCAAATGAAACGTGGCTGGTGCTCTTTGGTGGTATTCTCTTTGGCGCGTTTCCCCTTATTTATGGACTGGTGCTCTCTGCACTCTATATTCCGCTTGTGCTCATGCTGGTGGGGCTCATCTTCCGTGCTGTTTCTTTTGAGTTTCGCCCCCATTCAGAGAACCCCGCAATTTGGAGCAGGGCGTTTGGGCTGGGGAGCCTGGTTGCCGCACTTACCCAGGGATTTGCCCTTGGCGGCGTCATGAGCGGAATTAGCATTCAGGTGGAGTACCATCACGGCGGCTTGTTCAACTGGATCACGCCGCTTTCAATAGCCGTTGCGCTGGGTGTGGTCTGTCTCTACGTGCTCTTGGGATCTACCTACCTGGTAGCAAAATCTGTGGGAAAAACGCAGAAAACAGCCTACGCAGCTGCCTACACCATCGCCCCAATTTCTCTCTTCCTGACGCTTGCAGGGTTTCTCTGGTCCGGTGTTCGCTATGAATTCATTAGACCGCGCTGGTTTGGCTTTCCCCAGATGATCTTTACGGTAGGCGGGATGATCGTTGCCGCAGTATGTATGGGGATGGTCATTGTATCGCTGGCAAAGGGTAGGCAGCGGGCCCCGTTCTTCTGGGTGCTCGGCTTTGCGGCAAGCTCATTTCTTGCCCTTGGTGCAAGCTTCTATCCCAATCTCATACCGCCCGCGATAACCGCCGGGGACGCGGCAGCACAGCCCATGACAATGCAGGTGATGCTGGTAGTAATTGCGTTTTTTTTGCCGGTCCTTCTGGCGTACAATATTTACCAGTTCTGGGTGTTCCGCGGCAAGGTGACGTCAAACGTCTACGACGAGCAGTAGCGGCCTGCGCCGATAATGATCGTCCCGTATTGACCTCTCCTTCAGAAAGGTGTAGATTACGGTGCAGTTACTGTTGGAATCAGGAATCCCGCCGATCACCGCTCGCCTGTGCTCTGCGCCATCGAATGACCGCAAAACATTCGAGACTACCTACACTAACGAGAAACAACATTAATTGGTGCAGTTGAAAACGAGGCGAGGTGCACCCAAAGGAATCTCATGAACTCACCTACATTTGCCGACCTTGGCCTATGCACGCCCATTGTGGATGCCGTTGGCCAGGAAGGCTACCAGGTACCGACCGAAATACAGGTAAAAGCGATCCCCGTTATACTCGCGCGCCGCGATCTTTTGGCGACGGCGCAGACCGGCACCGGCAAGACGGCGGCTTTTGTCTTACCGCTTTTGCATCTCTTGAATACAGAGGAAGCTCCGGCCGCGCCGCAGGTGGCCGCACATCAAAACAACAATCGGAGTAACAGCAGGGACAGGTCCAGGGGTCGGTCAGGCGGCGGGCGCCGCAATGGCTCCGGCGGAAACTACAGAGGTCTGTCTCCTCGTACGGCAACACCTGAAGCGCTCGTGCTGGCCCCAACCCGGGAACTCGCCATTCAGATTGATGAGCGGGTTTCCGCCTATGGAAACTTTCTCTCCCTGGAGCACACGGCGGTTTACGGCGGTGCCCCCAAGCCGACGCAACTGCAGAAGCTCTACCGAGGGCCCCGCGTGCTGGTCGCCACGCCGGGACGCCTTTTGGATTTTGTCCAGGAAGGAGCCATAGAGCTCGACAAGGTGCGTTACCTTGTACTGGATGAGGCGGACCGCATGCTTGATATGGGATTTATTCCTGACGTCAGGAGGATCTCCGCCATGATTGCCGGCTCACACCAGACGGCACTCTTTTCCGCAACCATGCCGAATGAAATAGCTGATCTGGCCGCGTCCGTTCTCACCAACCCCGAACGCGTTGAGGGCGAGCAGGGCAACCTTCGTATTGACCGCATAAATCATTCTGTTATGTACGTGGATCAGGGCAATAAGATGCAACTGCTCGTTGACCTGATAGCGCGGGAGCAAATGTTCCGCGCAATTGTATTTACCCGGACCAAGCACCGCGCCTCCCGCGTGGCACACGCACTGTCAAAACAGAACATCACCAGTGACGCCATTCACGGAGACAAGACCCAGAGCGCACGAAAGCGCGCGCTTGGTGATTTCCGCTCAGGCCGCATTCAGGTTTTGGTTGCAACAGACGTGGCATCCCGCGGCATAGACGTGGACGATATCAGCCACGTGGTTAACTTTGAAATACCGCGGGAACCTGAAACGTACGTTCACCGTGTGGGCAGAACCGCCCGCGCCGGTGCAAGCGGTATTGCGCTTTCACTGTGCGACCGTGAAGAAATGGGCGCATTTCGCGCCATAGAGCGGCTTCTTGATGAGCGGGTGGCGGTTGACCGCGACCACGCCTACCATGCGGAACTTCCTGCCCGTCCGGCGCCGAAAAGCGGCTCCAGACCGCGGCGTGGGCGGCCGGAAAAGCAATGGACCACCCGTAGCTCACGCGAGGGCGGAAACCAGCAGGGCAACAGTTCTTCCAGACCGCAATCCTCGCGCTCGGCAGGCACAGGGCCGGACGGTAACCGCGGATCAAGCGGCAGCCAAAAGGGAAACGAGGCACGCAACTCCCGCGGATCACGAGGCAATTCCTACTTTGTTGACACCTTCGGGTCCTCCGGGAAGGGATCGCAGGGGAAGAGACGCAGCAGTCAGCGTAATAAGAAGGGAAGGTAGACTCCGCCAGGTCGGTGCCGGAAGCGGCACCGGCTCGTTCTTTATAAACCTTAGTGAATTACTTGTAGTTCTCAGCCAATCCCTGTATCATGGCGCCCCGGGGGCCATGATGGACGTACGCACAAGATCAATACATACCGGCGTGTACAAGGACGCCAGTTTCAATTCGGTTACCACACCGATCTATCCCACATCGACCTTTTCATTTGACAAGCTCGGCAAACACCGCGGATACGACTACACGCGGACCGGTAACCCGACACGCGCAGCGCTGGAAGAAAACATCGCCGCGCTGGAAGGCGGGGTTGGCGCTGCTGCCACCGCTACCGGCATGTCAGCGGAATCCCCTGTGATGTTTCTCCTGCAACCCGGTGATGAAGTAGTTACCGGAAATGACATATACGGTGGAACCTACCGCCTCTTTTCAGAGGTGATAACCCGCATGGGGATACGCTTCCATTTTATTGACATGCGTGATCCGCAGGCGGTGCGCGCGGCAATGAACAAGAAAACGCGCATGGTGTGGATTGAAACTCCGTCAAATCCCCTTTTGAACGTGGTAGATATCCAGTCCGTCGTGAACGGCGCGCGCGATGTGGAGTCCGGAGAAAGCCGCATACTCACGGTTGTTGACAACACCTTCCTCTCTCCCTATTTTCAGCGGCCGTTTGACCTGGGAGCAGATATCATTGTGCATTCAACCACAAAATACTTGAACGGCCACAGTGACGTTGTTGGAGGCGCAATTGTGTGGAAGGACCAGGCGCTTGGAGAACAGATCCGTTTTCTGGTAAATGCGCTTGGTGTGCCGGAAGCGCCGTTTGATGCGTGGCTGGTGCTGCGCGGCATCAAGACGCTTGCCTACCGCATGGAAGGCCACGCCGCAAATGCCCGCGCCCTTGCTGCCTTTTTAGAGGAGCATCCTGCCGTACGCCGCGTCTACTTTACCGGCCTTCCATCCCATCCACAGGCAGAAATCATCGCGCGCCAGCAGTCAGGACCCGGCGGCATGCTTTCATTTGACCTGAACACGGACCGGGTCTCCATAGACGACTTTTTTGCGCGGGTCACGCTCTTCCATCTTGCGGAATCTCTTGGCGGTGTTGAGTCGCTGGTGGAACACCCGTGGAGTATGAGCCATGCGTCCATGGGAGAAAAGGGCCTTGCCGCTTCCGGCATCACGAAAGAGACCATCAGGATGTCCGTTGGGCTTGAAGCAGCAGAAGACTTGATTGCAGATCTGGAGGGTGCGCTCAGCTGAATCACACGCGGCCTCAGTAGCGGCTCCTCTTACTCTGCTGCCGGATCTACGAGTGTGCGCAGCGCGCGTTGCAGATCATCCTTGCCGGCATATAAGGCGTCATTTCCAACCGGCCAGGAGTGGCCTTCCACGTTGTAGCCATCATCGGCAAATATCACGTTTCCGGTGAGGTGGCGTTGAGGCAGGCACATGGCGAGAAGCGTTTCCGCCACCCCTTCTGCGGTAGCGAAACGTTTGGTGGGCGTGTGTGCGAGAATGCTCCGCGCGCGCGGCGTGTAGTCTCCGCTGTCAGTAGTGATAAGATTCCTGTTCAAATCAGTTACAACCGTTCCGGGTGCAATGCCGTTCACCCTGATTCCGTACGGGGCGAGCTGGGCAGCCGCGCTCTTAATTATACCTTCAACGCCGTGCTTACTTGCATTGTAGCCGTAGCTACCGTAGAGGGAGAGCCGGCTTGCATTACTGCAGAGGTGGATAATGTGCCCGTCTCTTTGCGCACGCATGGTACGTGCCACCGCAACGGTGAATGAGAACGCGCCATTCAGGTTCAGCTCAACCACGCGGCGGAACGACTCATGGATGGAGGCAGGGTCATCTCTGGTGATGTCAAATGTGGGATGATGCATCCCTGCAAAGTTGACTGCAACGTCCAACGTATTGAAATGGATTCGTGTTGCGTTTGCGGTTTTTTCTGCGTCTTCTACGCTGGTGATGTCTGAAAGCATGAAAAGAGGCGCAGTCCCGGAGAGGTGGGCGATGTTTCCGGCAAGCTCCTGGAAATGACGGTCAAATTGCGCTCGCTTTTCCTTCTCCCGCGGCGGATTATCCGCAATGGCGATGCGGGCACCGCAGGCCGAAGCGGCGTATGCAAACGCTCGGGCAAGATTTCCGGCTCCCCCAAAAAGGAGCACTACTATTCCGGAAAGATCCACACGTCTGTGTTGCTGCGCACTAATTTTGAGCGTGACCACCGGGTTGTCTACGGAGACTATGTTCACGCTGTGCCTCTATGATAGGGTTTCATGTGAAACACTCTACTGATACCCGTGTTGTGTTGTCAATCTAACCCGGGACGGGAGGTAAGATGGAGGCAAACCTATCATACGGAAAGACCGGGCTGCCCGTACGGCTCCCGGACTCTGTGCCCGTGCGGGTGGTTGAGCCTGCTTTCGAGCCACCATTTGCTGACCAGCGGGCGGCCGTTACAGGGGCGCTTGGTAACCCTGTTGGTTCTGCGGCGCTCGCAGAGCGGGTGAAGCCCTCTGACCGGGTCGGGATTGTGTTCAGCGACATAACGCGGCCCACCCCGTATCACATCATCCTGCCCGCCCTCCTTGAAGCGCTCGGTCACGTTCGCAGAGAAAACATCGTTCTATTCAACGCTACCGGTACCCACCGCGCCAACAGTGACCAGGAGCTTGAACGCATGCTCGGGCCCGGGATCGTCGGAAGATATCGAATTGTGCAAAACGATTGTGAGGATGATGCATCCCATCGTTACGCCGGCACCACGCGAGGCGGAAACGATGTCTCTCTCCTTGACGAGTTTCTTTCCTGTGATGTGAAGATTCCCACCGGATTCATAGAGCCCCATTTCTTTGCCGGCTTCTCAGGCGGTGGTAAAGCGATCATGCCAGGGCTTGCGGACCTGGAAACCATACAGCGGAACCACAGTGCGTTTCACATGGATCATCCGCAGGTGAGATGGGGAATTACGCACGGGAACCCGCTTTGGGAAGAGGTCACTGAGGCCGCCGGCTTTGCAGATCCCACCTTCCTCTTGAACGTTGCGCTAAACAGGCAACAAGAGATCACTGCCGTCTTTGCGGGGGACTTTCATGAGGCACACCGCGCAGGGTGTGACTACGTGAAAACTCATGCGATGGCGGCGGTAGGGGAACGCTTTGACATCGTTGTGACCAGCAATTCCGGTTACCCGCTTGATCTCAACATGTACCAGGCGGTGAAGGGCATGAGTGCCGCGTTTCAAATTGTGAAGCCCGGCGGGCACATCATTGTAGCGGCGGACTGCTGGGACGGCATTCCGAATCACGGACAGTACGGTTCGCTTCTCTCCGGGGCTTCCAGCCCTGCGGACCTTTTATCCCGCATTCGCGCTCCAGGATTTGCTATGCAGGACATGTGGCAGGCGCAGATTCACGCGCTCATTTGCGAGCAAGCAACCGTCCATTTTCACAGCCACAATCTTACGGACAGCCAGATTGAAGCGGCGTTCATGAAGCCGTGCCCGGATATATCCAGGCGGGTGCTCGAACTTGTTGGGGACGTTGGCCCGGAGGCCACCATTTGCGTCCTGCCGGACGGGCCGCAGACAATTCCCTACATTGCCTGAACCGTACGGGGCGTCAGGAGCGAACGGCATTCTTTGTGGTGGCTGTTCCTTCGCGAAGAAAGAGAAAGAGCGGCAGTCCAAATGAAAAGCCAATAAGGACGGTCCCCAGGATAGCGGTCCAGTAATAGGGGACGCGCTTTCTCACGCCTTCGGCTGCAATGAACACAAGCCCGGCCAGCGCGGATATGGCCAGGTCAAAGGCGAATCCCGCCACAAGCCGGGTGGCAAAAAGCTGCTGGAACAGAGCGGAGACGGAGAATGTTCCGTTCAGGGTGGCCGGCACATATTGAGAAAGCGGCAACACAATTCCTGCCAGAGCAAGGACCAGGTAGAGATATTTGATTTTCATGGTGTCTCCGTGTTGGAACGGCTATTTTCGAAGGTACGCGAGATCCTCCGGCAGCGGCAGGTTATTGCCAAAATCGTCCTCCCCGTAATTCTGTTCCGCGAGCAATTCGATATCAGAGAGGACGCGCCGGTCTCCGTGAAATGAAACGTGGGCATCCACTTCTACATCGATCTTTCCAAGCGTGAGCAGCTTGTTCAGGCTTTGGACCACGTACTGTTCAGGCGGAGCTTCGGTGGGAAAGGTTATAGTGTCCATGGAAAGCATTCGGTCGTAGAGGACGAGTTTTCGCTGCTCAAAAAGACGCCTGGCAACCGTACGCACCACTTCTTCACGGGAGCGTCGGTCTACTACGTCCTCATTCTGGAGCACGTTCACTGCTTCCCCGGCAATCCGGCGGCGTTTTTCCGCGTTCAATTTCTCGTTCGCGCGAAACAGGTCAAGCGTGACGCCTGCATCGTACTGCTCGTCGTCGTAGCGCATGGTAACCCGTGAACCGTAGTGCCGCACAATTTTGGCAACCAGGGTTGAAGGCCTTACGTGAAATCCCCGATAGCGCGGCACCGGGACCTCTATCTTGCCGGGAACCGAGTAACGGCGAAGCATTTGATGACAGAGCCCGCGTGTCTGTTCAATGAAAATGTCCGTAAACGTAATGGAGTAGTCAACCAGTACGGCCAGAAGGTCGTCCGCATCAACAACGGGCGGCGCGCCGCCGGGGGTTATCTTTGGGTGGCCGCGGACATGGCGTTCATAGTAGTGGCAGAGAGCGGTACCGGTTTCGAGTAAGTGATAGAGCACGGTGATGTGGCCGCGAAGGACCAGTAGATCCGTATCCATTGATTCCAGGTTCGTGTCCGCAACGTAGGTGTCGTAGCGGGCCTGGAGGCTGTGAAACGTTTCCTCCAGCGTCCGGATGTCTTCTTCGTTAATAGGTTCCGGAACGAGGTCGCCGTAGTCTCTGCCACTGCGTTGGCGTACCTGCAGGAACTTCCCGTCTTCTGCCACATTGAGAAACGCCGTGGCCAGGTAGACTACCGTTTCCTCTACCGATTGTGAGCTCTGTGTCCCGCAGTTCTGAGGCAATTCTCCCGGGGGAAGCGTCTCTGCATATGTGCCGGGGAAAGAATCGAGCGGGTCAACAGGGATGCCGCGCTCAGCTGCACAGTCCAGCAGTACGCGCGCAAAACCTCCCAGGGTGCGGCAGGTAAAGGCAAACGCTGCCTGTGTTTCTGCTTTGAAATCAGGTGTGGTAGGAAGAAGCCGGTATCGGGGCAGAAACAGAGACATATGAAGCAACTTGTACGCCACATCTGAGAAAAGCTTCAATCCGGCAACGCTGCTTCTCAGACGCCGCCACTCCAGATTGGTTCTTGCACCGTAGGAATCAAGAAGCTCCTCTGCTCGCGCCGACTGTGCGTAGACATCCCCTAAAAGCGGTCGCGTACAATCCCCGGTCCAGTCCAGTGTTGGACCGTCTGCCTTGCGAGTGGCCGCGGCGCGAGCTTCCTCAGAATCATCCGTTTTATGTCCGGCAAGCAGGGTCGCCAGTTTGAGCAATAAGCGCGATCTGTCAGCAAACAGGGTTCGAAACTCGTTGTCCGCCATGACGCGGTCGGAAACGGTGGGGCGGGAAGGATTAGAGGCATTCGGCTCGCTGCGAGCGGGTTCGTGCACGTCCATCCTGTCGTTCATGCTCCAGAGTACGCACGCTATCTTGCGGTGTCAAGCAGACCGGCGCTGCCGCCTGCGGACGATCTGTCTACACCACTCGGGCGCTCTTCACGTAGTCAAGCTCCGGAAAATCCTTCTTGAGATACGCGTTGCCCTCTTTCTGCATGCGCCCCTGATCAGGACCGTTCCCGCGCGGAGCACCTTCCCCGTATCCGCTGTAAAGTTCATCTACCACCTTCATCCCGTCAGTTACGCGGGCAACCGGTGAAAACCCCATTGAATCCAGCCGATCATTATCTACCAGGTTGATGAAGAATTGCGTCGTGCGCGTATTAGGCCCTGCCATTGCGAAAGTCAGCGAGCCCCTTTTGTTGGACTGCGTGACCGGATCATCCTCTATGGAACGCGAACGCCACGATGAACTCACGTCCGGATCCCCGTGTATCCCAAACTGAGCTACGAAGCCCTCCAGAACGCGAAAGAAAGCGATATCCGTAAAGAAACCTTCAGTGACCAGGTTATAAAATCGGTCCACGCCGCGTGGCGCCCAATCTCTGTGAGCCTCCAGCTTGACGGTCCCCTTTGTTGTCTCCATTTCTACTTCAAACTTATCCGGTGCCTGTGTATCTGCCACAATATACTCCTTTGGTATGAACATTCAGTCTATCAGCCCGCCGTCCCGGCGGCAACCGCCCCCGGCGGCCGGAAAAATACCCAATCTTCGGGCCACTACCTGCAGGTTGCGTACGTGCGGGAGGTACACTACAATAGTGGAAATCACGCTCATTTCGTGCCAGGAGTCTACACATGTTAAAGGGTATACCGTCAATTCTCTCTCCCGAGTTGCTGAAAATCCTTATGGAAATGGGACATGGCGATGAGATAGCCATCGGAGACGGAAACTTTCCAGCTGCAGCGTACGCGCAGCGCCTGGTTCGCTGTGACGGCCACGGCGTGTCCGCCATACTTGACGCCATCCTTGGGCTCATGCCGCTGGACCAGTTTGTTCCCCAGCCGGCTGCGCTCATGGAGGTGGTTCCTGGAGACGACACAAAACCGGTCATCTGGGAAGAGTACCAGGACATTGTAAAACGTTATGAGCCCTCATTTGGCGGCTTTGAAAGTATGGAACGGTTCTCTTTCTACGAACGCGCAAAACAGGCCTACGCTATTGTCGCTTCCGGTGAGAGCGCGCTCTACGCGAACATCATCCTGAAGAAAGGCGTGATCAAACCGTAGTGCCCGGCGGCCGCCTCCCCGCCGGGTGTTGCACGGCCTATACCATCACAAATGAAACAGCAATGAAGACACCTGCGGACGCGAGGGTGCCCATGGAGAGCGTGTTGGTAACGTAGCGCATATTTTCCCTGTCTGTCTGATCCATGAAAAGCGGTATTACAAACGGCGGCGGCAAAATGAACATGGTGAGTACTGCCCTTTCGTAGATGGACGGAAGGTCGAGTAACTGACGGATGAGTAGCGCATTCACGGCCGCCGCAAATCCAACCAGCAGTACTGTTCTAACGGCGATGGTAAACAGCGGGAGACCTAACGAGCTCCTGTCTATTTCAAGTTCGTATCCGATGACGATGCAAATCAGGGGAACGGTCAATCCACCCACCAGTGTGATGAGGCTTGAGGCGGCCTGAAACAGGGCGGTCTCTTTTACACTCACGTGCGCGGTGACGAGGCCAAACACCATTCCTGCCGCGATGGCAATAATCACCGGTGAAGATATGAGACGCCGCGTAAGTTGTGCCACGGTATAGCGCTCTCCTCGCAGCGAGATAAGAAGCGACATCAGTACAAAAAAGACAAAGGTAACCTGGCCAAGGTCTACCAGGGCAAGTGCCGGTACGTTTTCAGCGCCGTATGCAGCAATGAAAATGGCGTAACCTACCATTCCTGTTTCAAACCCGCCCATTAGAATGGCAAAGTAGGGGCTTTTAATCCCGGTGATCCACGAGATAACGCGTCCAATGAGTACCATTGCAACGCAGATAGAGAAAACCGTAATCACAACCAGCAGAAGTCTTGGTTCCAAGTTCAAAGAGGCAAATGCCCTGAAGAGCAAAGCTGGAAGCGCGATGTTTACCACCAGCTTTTTAAGCGCGCTTACTGCGGAGTGTTCAAAGAAGTGCGTGCGCCGCAGGACGTAGCCCAGAACAAACAGAGCTAGAACCGGGAACAAGTTCAGTACAATTTGAGTCGCATTTTCCATGTCTTGATTTCCTGTGCGGAAATTGTAACTTTCCCGGCCTATCTTGTACAGCCTCCCTCCGTATTCACGCGGCCGAGTAGTTGCATTAGTATGAAGGAGGGAGGTTTTTATGGAGTACCGTGATTTGGGGACCAGCGGTCTCCGTGTTTCTGCGCTTTGCATGGGAACGTGGCCTCTGGCG
>Ga0102944_1000355_pt1 | contig 36155 bp, 23 predicted proteins | sample SalPonD_shore_MG_FD_78172 | JGI IMG/M metagenome (GOLD analysis project Ga0102944, IMG submission 78172) | Salt pond soil microbial communities from South San Francisco under conditions of wetland restoration - Salt Pond MetaG... | ecosystem: Environmental > Aquatic > Marine > Intertidal zone >... | reverse complement strand
GCGGCAAGCAGACCCTGGACCGCCTCGCCCACGCCTGGATCGGGCACCTGACGGCCGGGGTATCACCGGCATCCGTCCTGGCCGCCTTCGCCGACTGGTCGTGGCACCTGTCCACTTCCCCGGGCAAACAGGCCCAGCTCGTGGAAAAAGCCTGGCGGAAAAACATGAAGTTTGCCGGTTACCTGCCGCAGGCCGTGGCGGGATCGGCATCCGACTCCTGCATTGAACCCCTGGCGCACGACAAGCGTTTCAGCAGCGATGCATGGCAGGAGTGGCCGTTCAATGCCGTCTACCAATCATTCCTGCTCACCCAGCAATGGTGGCACAACGCCACAACCAACGTGGCGGGCGTCAGCGAGCATCACCGCGACGTGGTGAATTTCACCACCCGCCAGATCCTGGACATGCTGTCGCCGTCCAACAATCCCTTCATCAACCCGGAGGTCATCAAACGCACCGTGGAGGCGGACGGGCGCAACTATGTCCAGGGCTTTGCCAACTGGTTCGAGGATGTTCGCCGCCTGGCTATCGATGAACCGCCGGCTGGCGCCGAGGATTTCCTCCCCGGCAAGACGGTGGCGGTTACTCCCGGCAAGGTGGTTTACCGCAATGAACTCATCGAGCTGATCCAGTATTCGCCGGCTACCGACCGGGTCCGGGCCGAGCCGGTGCTTATCGTTCCGGCCTGGATCATGAAGTATTACATCCTGGATCTGTCCCCGGAAAATTCCCTGGTGCGCTGGCTGGTCGGGCAGGGACATACCGTGTTCATGATTTCCTGGAAGAATCCCGGCAGCGAGGACCGGGACCTGGGCATGGACGATTACCGCACAACCGGGGTCCTGGCGGCGCTGGACGCCGTCAACACCATCGTCCCCGGACAGAAGGTCAACGCGGTCGGGTACTGTCTCGGCGGGACCCTGCTGTCTATCACCGCGGCCGCCATGAGCCGGGATCATGATGACAGGCTGGCCAGCATCACCCTGTTCGCCAGCCTGACGGATTTCTCGGTGGCGGGAGAACTGGAACTGTTCATCGATGACAGCGAGGTGGATTTCCTCGAGGACCTGATGTGGGATACGGGGTACCTGGATTCCGTGCAGATGAAGGGCACCTTCCAGTTCCTGCGCTCCAACGATCTCATCTGGTCCCACCTGGTGCACGATTACCTGATGGGTGAGCGGACGCCCATGTTCGACCTCATGGCCTGGAGCACGGATGCAACGCGGCTGCCGTACCGCATGCATTCGGAATACCTGCGGCGCCTGTACCTGCGCAACGAACTGTCCGAAGGTCGCTACAAGGTGGACGGCGACGTCGTGTCGCTGGGCGATATCCGGACGCCCCTGTTCGTGGTGGGGACGCGCAAGGACCATATTGCCCCCTGGCAATCGGTGTACGAGATCCATGCCCTGGCGGGCGGCGACATCACCTTTGTCCTCACCAGCGGTGGACACAATGCCGGTGTGGTCAGTGAACCGGGACACAAGGGCCGCGTCTACCAGATCGCAGACAAGGTGGCCGACGCTCCGTACGTGGGGCCGGAAACCTGGCGCGAGGACGTCGCCGAGCGTGATGGCTCCTGGTGGCCGGAATGGCATGCCTGGTTGAGTGAACATTCCGCCGGAGATGCTGCACCGCCGCCCATGGGCGCACCCGACAAGGGTTACAAGCCGCTGGAGGACGCGCCCGGGCATTATGTGCTGCAGCGCTGACGTTCCGCAGTCCGCCTGAGCGGTGCCGGCCATGTCCAGGGAAACATCCGACGGGTTTATCGAGAACCGGACCTTCGATGAAATCGGGATCGGTGCGATGGCCAGCCTGACCCGGAAGCTGACGCAGCGCGACATCGAGCTGTTCGCCGCCATGTCCGGCGATGTCAATCCCGCCATGGTCGATCCCGAATATGCCAGCAGCGACATGTTCCACAAGATCATCGCCCACGGCATGTGGGGCGGGGCTCTGATCTCCACCGTGCTCGGCACGGAGTTGCCCGGTCCGGGTACCATTTACCTGGACCAGTCGCTGGCTTTCCGTGCGCCGGTCAGCCCGGGCGATACGGTGACCGTGACCGTGACCGCCCGGGAGAAGGACGAGAACAACCACCACGTCCGTTTCGATTGCCGGTGCACCAACCAGGACGGCAAGGTGGTGATCGACGGCAGCGCGCTGGTCATTGCACCGGTGGACAAGATCCGGCGCAAGCGGGTCGAACTGCCGGAAGTCAAACTGGAAGAGCAGGGCGACAAGTTCCGGCGCATGACCGCCATGGCTGAGGAACTCGATCCCCTACGGACAGCCGTGGTGCATCCCGTCGATGCCAACTCCCTGGGCGGCGCCATCGCCGCGGCCAAAGCCAATCTGATCGTTCCCGTCCTGATCGGCCCCGAGGACAAGATCCGCGCCGCTGCCGAAGAGGCCGGTATTGTTCTCGATCCCTACGAGCTGGTTGACACCGAACATTCCGATGCCGCGGCGGCCCAGGCTGTCGCCATGGGGCGCAAGGGCGAGGTGGGGGCGCTGATGAAGGGCAGCCTGCACACCGACGAATTCCTGCATCCCGTGATGCAGGACGCGACCGGGCTGCGTACCGAAAGGCGCATGAGCCACGTCTTTGTCCTGGATATCCCGACTTTCGACCGGCCGCTGTTCGTCACCGACGGTGCCATCAACATCTACCCGGATCTCCAGGCCAAGAAGGATATCGTCCAGAATGCCATCGATCTCGCCCTGGCACTGGATATCCGGGAGCCGAAGGTGGCGGTCCTGTCCGCCGTTGAGGTGGTCGAACCGAAAATCCGCTCGACCGTGGAGGCAGCGGCGATCTGCAAGATGGCCAATCGGAACCAGATCACCGGTGGCATCGTCGACGGCCCCCTGGCATTCGACAACGCCATATCAAAAGAGGCCGCCCGGGCCAAGGGCATCGAATCCCCCGTCGCCGGCCGTGCCGACATCCTCGTCGCGCCGGATCTGGAAGCGGGCAACATGCTGGCCAAGCAACTGGAGTATCTAGCCGACGCGGAAGCGGCCGGCATCGTGGTTGGTGCCCGCCTGCCCATCATGTTGACCTCCCGGGCCGACAGCGTGCAGAGCCGGCAGGCCTCCTGCGCCGTCGCGGCGCTCATGCACCGGTACCGGCAGCAGCAATGACCCGCGTCATTCTCGCCGTCAACGCCGGTTCTTCCAGTATCAAGTTCGCACTTTACGGTCACGCTTTTGAAGACAGCGAGCTCGAAGCCGTTGCCGGCGGCAGTGTCACGGGCATCGGCGCTAAGCCCCGGCTGAGCATTCATGACGCCGGGGGTAAGGAAATCATGAACCGGGATTTTCCCGCCCGAACCGGACACGAAGCATTGCTGGGCGAATTGCTGGAATGGATCGAGGGCCATTCGTCCGATTATTCCCTCGCCGCCGCCGGTCACCGTATCGTGCACGGCGGTGCAGAATTCACGGCGCCGATCCGCATCGATGACAAGGTGCTGGAGCGTCTGGAGGCGCTGGTGCCGCTGGCGCCCCTGCATCAGCCCCACAACCTCAACGCAGTGCGTGCCCTGGCACGCAAAACCCCTTCACTCCCGCAGGTGGCCTGTTTCGATACGGCCTTCCACGCCACCCAGCCCGCGGTGGCGGCGGCGTTCGCCCTGCCGCGCCGGATCACGGCGGACGGCGTGCGCCGCTACGGTTTCCACGGCCTGTCCTACGAATACATCGCCGGTGTGTTGCCCGATATTGCCGGCGCTGCCGCCGACGGCCGGGTCATCGTCGCGCACCTGGGCCATGGTGCCAGCCTGTGCGCCATGCAGGGACGGCGCAGCCTCGCCACCACCATGGGTTTCACCGCGCTGGACGGTCTGCCCATGGGCACGCGCTGCGGTACGCTGGATCCCGGCGTCATGCTCTATCTCATGAAGGAAAAGGGCATGGAGTACGAGGAACTGTCCGATCTGCTGTACCGGCAGTCCGGGCTGCTCGGAGTGTCCGGGATCAGCGATGACATGCGCGAACTGCTGGCCAGTGACGCCCCGGAGGCGTCGAACGCCGTGGAGCTGTTTATCTACCGCGCCATCCGCGAAACCGGATCCCTGGCCGCGGCCCTGGGCGGCCTGGACGTCCTGGTGTTCACCGGCGGTATCGGCGAACACGCCGCTGCCGTGCGCGAGGGTGTCTGTACGGCCCTGCACTGGCTGGGTGTACGCCTGGACAGCGCCGCCAATAGTGACGGGCACCGGTGCATCAGCACACCGGATTCCGGCGTGCAGGTATACGTGATCCCCACCGATGAGGACTTGGTCATGGCGCGCCATACGCAGGCCCTGGTAAAAGACGCGGGTTAGATGCCGCTGAAATACGCGAGCAGGCGCCGTTCCAGCCAGTATTCCGGCCGCCAGGGCAGGCCGCCGCTGATAAAACCTACGTGTCCGCCGCCGGTGGAGAGCTCCAGGTGTACTGATCCGGACAATTCTTCGTCGGCGGGCACGGCCGCCGGCGTCATGAAGGGATCGTTGCGGGCGTGGACGATTAAGGTCGGTTTGCGGATCGCCTTCAGGTAGCGCCGGGAGCTGCAGCGGTGGTAGTAATCGTCGGCACCGGCGAAGCCGTGCAGGGGCGCCGTGACGCGATCGTCGAACTGGTAGAACGTCTTCAGGCGGCGGATCTCTTCCGACCGGTAATCCAGCATGCCCGCCGCCACCTTGCGCATGATCTTGGCATGCAGGTAACGCATAAGATGTCGCTGGTAGATCCGGGACAGCCCGCGGCTCATGCGCACGGCGCCGTCGGCCAGCTGGAAGGGTACCGACACCGCGGCGGCAGCGTCCAGCGGCGTCTCGCCGCCACGTTCCCCCAGGTACTTGAGCAGGGCATTGCCGCCCAGGGAATAACCCACGGCAAACAGGGATGAGCCGGGGTGACGTTCCCGCAATAGCTGCAGCAGGAAGGCGATGTCGTCGGTATGGCCGGAGTGGTAACTGCGCGTTTTGCGGTTGAGTTCACCGCTGCAGCCGCGAAAATGCATGAATACACCGTGCCAGCCCCGGCGGCGGATGGCGGCCATGAGGCGAGCCGCGTAGGGGGAATCGATGTCCCCCTCGAGGCCGTGGAAGACCGCGATCACGGGTGCAGCGCCGTTGTGTTCCTCCGCAGGTTCCGTCAGGCACAGGTCAACGAAATCCCCGTCCGGCAGCTCCAGGCGTTCGCGCCGCAGCCAGCTCGTGTCGTAACGGAACAGGTACGGCCACAGGGTCTGCAGGTGGGCGCCGGGCAGCCACCAGGCGGGGCGGAATTCACTTTCTGTCGGCACGTCGGTGAAGTAAAGGGTTTCAGAAGATAACGATTCAACCGGCGCCCGCTTTCCGCTTCCTGACATAAATGATCAGGACGGCGATGGCCAGCACCGGGTAGTAAATCACCAGGGCGATGACGGCGAAGCCGAACAGGGCCGCGAACAGCAGGTTGCCGTTGTAGGCGATCTGCGCGCCGAACAGCCAGCACGGAACCATGGCCAGCAACGGGCCGAGGAACAGGATCCAGACGCGCAGTCTGCCGTGAGTTGCGAGCGCAAGCAGGGCGACCAGTGCCAGGCCGATCACCGGCCAGAAGGTGCCAATCAGTAGCAGGAGCGCGCCGATATGCACCGGCAGTTTTCTCCGGCGGCGGGCATAATTCTGACTTCAGAACCTGTCCGCAAGCTCATCCAGCGCCTGCCCGGACACCCGGTGCACGGTCCAGTCATCCAGGGCTTCGGCGCCCAGGGAACGGTAGAAGCGCAGGGCCGGCTCGTTCCAGTCCAGCACCGACCACTCAAAGCGCCCGCAGCCACGCTCGCGGGCCAGCTGAGCCAGGTAAGACAGCATGGTTTTGCCAAAGCCGTTACCGCGCAGATGCGGTTTTACGTACAGGTCCTCCAGATACAGGCCGGGCCTGCCCACGAATGTGGAGAAATTATGGAAGAACAGGGCAAAGGCAGCCGGCTCTCCACGGTATTCCCCGATCAGGGCTTCGGCGAAGCGCCGTTCCCCGAACAGGTTGTTGTGCAGCATCTCCTCCGTCGCCATGGCTTCGTGGGACAGTTTCTCGTACTCGGCCAGCTCCCGGATCAGGGACAAAAGCAGGGATACATCCCCGGACTGCGCCGCGCGCAGATCAAAGCCATCGATGGAGGTTAAAATACGCATTCAGGCAGTTTAGCGGACGTCAGACGGAGAGAAAACGATCATTTCGGGTTCTTTGTGGCGGCTATTAGTGATGCAGTTATGGAGAACAGCAGTCTGTTCCGGTTACATTGCTTTGTCGCCTTCAATTACGGGTGCTGGAAAAGCCATGGATGGATTCAAGACGCCGGAACTCCAGCCAGGTAAGAACGATAATAAAGACATCGAGTACCGAAAGCACGAGAAGCGCCGGAGAGGCGGTGTGCATATAGCGGTAAAGTTGATATACAAGAAAGAGTAAAAATGCCGCGATGGCGGCAGGATAGGCCCAGCGCTTTTTAAAGAAAAGGGCTGCAACCAGACCAGCTTTTACGGCACCATGCCAGAGCAGGTAAATTGCGGCAAAATGTTTGGTCTCCGCCGTAAGATGCCGGGCGCTGTTGAGGAGAAAATTTGCAACAAGATCTTTGGGGTCCTCACTCAGCTCATGCAGGGTCAGCACGCGCAGTATGGAATAAATCTGGTCAGGGGAAACAAAGAAAAGCAAAAGGCCGCCGAAAATCTCGAATATTCCATCGATTCCCTTGACGAAGACGCTGATATCGAAGAGAAGGTGAACTAACCGCGATTCTTCTATAGCTTTCACCGCTGACTGTAGCGTCGTCTAACAGGGAAAATTTGTCATTTTTGTCGGGGGTTGGGGAAATCGATCTGCAGGCTGGACCCATCCTCCAGCTGAACGGCATCGGACTTCGTGGCGGCGATACTGATAACGGCCAGTATCCGCACGCTATTCCCTGATGCCGGGACAGAGCGAATGATCGAGCCCGCGGTTTTGCCGGAGTCGTCTACGAGTTTCATACCGGGACAGGCGGCGGTCCCGGTTTCGGCATGGCCACCGTACATCCGGCGCTTGGCCTGGCCGCGGTAGTGGACGCGGGCCACGATCTCCTGGCCGGGATAGCAGCCCTTGGTGAAGGAGAGACCGCCGATGTCCTCCAGGTTCAGTTCCTGGGGCAAAAACTGTTCGCTGGTGGCGTCACTCAACCAGGCGATGCCGCGTTCCATGTCCAGACAATCCCAGCAGCGGCTGTCCGCCGGTGACATGGATTGTGACAATTCCTCCCACACTGACTGCAGCGCAGGGGTTTCATCAATAATCAGACAGCGGCTGGCGGACACGTCGGGCAGGAACAGGTGCAGGCGGTTGTTGAGTTGATGCACGCTGTATTCGCTGTCGCTTTCCGGGATGGCGCCGCTGCGGCCGCGGGCGCCCATGATGGAATATCCCTCACTCATGTCCACGATATTCACGTCCGCGCGCAGGACGTACATGCGCAGGCGCTTGACGAAGCGTTCCTTCAGCACCGCCGGCAGCAGCAGGTAGAATTCGCCACCATCGCGGTAGAGCAGGAAAGTGGTGATGACGCGGCCCTTGGGGGTGCACCAGGCGCCGGGACAGCCGCCGCCGTCGGCCAGGGCATTGACGTCGCAGGTGAACTGGTTGTGCAGGAATCCGGCGGCATCCCCACCCGTGACATGCAGCAGGCTGAAGCCGGTGATCAGGGCGATGAATGTGTCCGGGCACGTATCCGCGGTCGGTTTGAATCCCCGGACACTGACATGGTCGTCCTGCACGGCGAGGCCGTGTGCCTTCATGAACTCCTGCTCAAACATTGTCCTTTAGTTGTCCTGCGGGGCTTGCGTGGCGTTGATTTGCTGCAATTGCCGGATGAATGTCCGGTAGGCCGGGTTGCCGGGTTCGGCGCGGTCCATGATCCAGGCCAGGATATCCATGTCCGTTTCCTCCAGGAATGCCTCGAATTGCTGTTGGGCTTCGGGTTCCAGATCGGGATAGTAACGTTCGACGAACTGCTGCAGCAACAGGTCCATCTCCCTGATGCCGCGGCGGCAGCGCCACAACAGGCGGGAGCGTTCGGCCACGGCTTCTCTCAGAAGCTGCGCGCCAGCATGAGTTTCTTGATCTCGGCGATAGCCTTGGCCGGATTCAGATGCTTGGGGCAGGTGCTGGTGCAGTTCATGATGGTGTGGCAGCGGTACAGGCGGAACGGGTCTTCCAGATCGTCCAGGCGCTCGCCGGTGTTCTCGTCGCGGCTGTCGGCGATCCAGCGGTAGGCCTGCAGCAGGATGGCCGGGCCCAGGTAACGTTCCGGGTTCCACCAGTAGCTGGGGCAGGAGGTGGAGCAGCAGGCGCATAGGATGCATTCGTACAGGCCGTCCAGTTTCGTGCGATCCTCGTGGGACTGCAGGCGCTCGCGGTCCGGCGGCGCCGGGCTGTAGGTCTGCAGCCACGGCTTGATGGAGGCATACTGGGCGTAGAAGTGGGTCATGTCCGGGACCAGGTCCTTTTTCACGGTCATGTGCGGCAGGGGATAGATGGGGATGTCGCCGCGGAACTCGTCGATGCCCTGGATGCAGGCCAGGGTATTGGTGCCGCCGATGTTCATGGCGCAGGAACCGCAGATGCCCTCACGGCAGGAGCGACGGAAGGTGAGGGTGGGGTCAATATCGTTCTTGATATGGATGAGGGCGTCCAGCACCATGGGGCCGCAGTTGTCCAGATCGATCTCGTAGCTGTCCACGCGCGGATTCTCGCCACCATCCGGATCCCAGCGGTAGACATGAAAGGTCTTTTTGTTCTTTGCGCCGTCGGCGGTGAACGTCTTGCCTTTCCTGACCTTCGAATTCTTCGGTAATGTGAACTGGGCCATCTCGGTTCCCTTATCTCATTAAAAACTTGTAGCTAGTGGCTAGTAGCTAGTGGCTTGTAGCTATTCAGTACACCCGCTTCTTCGGCGGTACGGTTTCCACGTCGTCGGTGAGGGTGTGCATGTGCACCGGGCGGTAGTCGAAACTGACCTTGCCGCTGTTCATGTCCAGCCAGGACATGGTGTGCTTCATCCAGTTCTCGTCGTCGCGATCCGGGTAGTCCTCGCGGGCGTGGGCGCCACGGCTTTCCGTACGGTTGGCGGCGGAATGGATGCTGACCGTGGCGCATTGCAGCAGATTCTGCAGTTCCAGGGTTTCCACCAGGTCGGTGTTCCAGATCAGGGAACGGTCCGACACGTGCACGTCGTCAAAGGACCGGTACACCTCGCCGAGCTTCTCGATACCTTCCTGCATGGTCTCGCCGGTACGGAACACGGCGGCGTAGTGCTGCATGGTTTTCTGCATGTTGCCGCGGATGGCGGCGGTGCGCTGTCCGCCTTTGGCATTGCGCAGTTTGTCCAGGCGTGCGACGGCGGCATCGCCGGCGTCTTTGGGCAGGTCGCGGTGCGGCGTGCCCGGTTGGATCTCCGCTGCGGCGGTGTCGGCCACAGCGCGTCCGAACACGATGATGTCCAGCAGGCTGTTGGAACCGAGGCGGTTGGCGCCGTGAACGGACACGCAGGCAGCCTCGCCGATGGCCATGAGGCCGGGCACCACGGTTTCCGGGTTGCCGTCCTTCAGGGTGATGACCTGGCCGTGATGATTGGTGGGAATGCCGCCCATGTTGTAATGCACCGTGGGCAGCACCGGGATGGGCTGCTTGCTGACGTCCACGCCGGCGAAAATGCGTGCCGACTCGGCGATGCCGGGCAGGCGTTCGTTAATGACATCCGGGCCCAGGTGTTCCAGGTGCAGGTGGATGTGGTCCTTGTCTTTGCCGACGCCGCGGCCCTCGCGGATCTCGATGGTCATGGACCGGCTGACCACGTCCCGGGAGGCCAGGTCCTTGGCGCTGGGGGCGTAGCGTTCCATGAAGCGTTCGCCCTCGCTGTTGGTGAGATAGCCCCCTTCGCCGCGCACACCCTCGGTAATCAGGCAGCCGGAGCCGTAGATGCCGGTGGGATGGAACTGGATGAACTCCATGTCCATGAGCGGCAGGCCGGCGCGCAGCACCATGGCGTTGCCGTCGCCGGTGCAGGTATGGGCGGAAGTGCAGGAGAAATAGCTGCGCCCGTAGCCGCCGGTGGCCAGCACCACGTAATGGGCGCTGAAGCGGTGCAGATCGCCGCTTTCCAGATCCCAGGCGAGAACGCCGCGGCAGGCGCCGTCCGCGTCCATGATCAGGTCGATGGCGAAGTATTCGATGTAGAATTCCGCCTCGTTCTTGAGGGACTGCTGGTACAGGGTGTGCAGAATGGCGTGACCGGTGCGGTCCGCGGCGGCGCAGGTGCGCTGGGCCGTGCCCTCGCCGAAATTGGTGGTCATGCCGCCGAAGGGACGCTGGTAGATGTGGCCGTCCTCGGTGCGGGAGAAGGGTACGCCGTAGTGTTCCAGCTCCACCACCGAGGGAATGGCCTCGCGGCACATGTATTCGATGGCGTCCTGGTCGCCGAGCCAGTCGGAACCCTTGACGGTGTCGTACATGTGCCAGCGCCAGTCGTCCTCACCCATATTGCCCAGCGCCGCGCTCATGCCGCCCTGGGCGGCGACGGTGTGGCTGCGGGTGGGAAAGACCTTGGTGACGCAGGCGGTCTTGAGTCCCTTGGCCGCCATGCCGAAGGTGGCGCGGAGGCCGGCGCCGCCGGCGCCGACGACCACCACGTCGTACTTGTGATCGATGATGTTATAGTTTTCAGACATTGCTGCTTATATTCCCAGGAAGACTTTCAGGACGGACAGGATGGAGACCAGGCCGGCGAACAGGGCGAGGAACCTGACCAGGATGATGCAGGAGATTTTTTGCCACTCGGAATGGACGTAATCCTCGATCACCACCTGCACGCCGAGCTGGGCATGGTGAAACAGGGCAAGCAGGAAGACCAGGATCAGCGACGCATTGAAGGGCGAGCGCAGCCACAGCGTGATCGCATCATAGCCCAGCGAGGTGATACTGATGAGGGTGGCCATCACCCACAGGGTCAGCGGCACCAGGATCACGGCGGTCAGCCGCTGCTGCCACCAATGGCGGGTGCCTGCCTTGGCCGATCCCAGGCCCCGGGCCCGGCCCAGCGGCGTACGCAGGCTCATGCCAGCATCCCCGCCACCCAGGTGGCTGCGGTCAGCAGGATGGACGCCGCGATGACGGCATAACCGCCGGCATAGGCCTGTTTCAGTTCCAGGCCCTTGCCGGCATCCCAGAACAGGTGACGGATGCCGTTGCACAGGTGGTAATACAGGGAATAACAGAACCCGAACAGCAGTACCTGACCGTACCAGGCGTTGATGACGGCGCTGGTTTTTGCATACAGGACCGGACCGGCCGCGACCGACAGCAGCCAGAATGTGACCAGCAGCGCGCCGACGCTCAGAAAAACGCCCGTAGCCCGGTGCACAATGGAGAGTACGGAGGTCAGCTGGGGTTTGTAAACCTGAAGATGGGGCGATAACGGGCCCTGGGCTGCAGCCATTTCAATACCTCAATCAGCGAATCAAAAGGGTGATCTTACAGGCTGTTGAAGAACAAAATATTTCCACAGCCTGCCAAGTAGAGCGATTCCCGGATGCCGCTCAGAAATCGATACAACGTCCCTTGTATTCCCAGTCACCATAGCGGGTAGGTTCCGGTCCCTGCCTGCCTCCTATCTCCCTGGGCCTGGACGGGACCTCGTCCTGCGGCGTTTGATTTCCGGTTTCACGAGGCGAATCCTGATCGCCGCCGTTAGCGGAGGTGATCATACCATGAGTTGACTCATTCATCGCGTGCTACGCCTCTTTGGAAGAGTATACTGTTGCTCAAACAGGGACGAACAAGTATGTTTTTTCTGGCCGGGGAATGCAAGGATGGCACGCAAGGGAACGGTAACCGGATTCGAACTGCCCATACGCCTGCGGGCGCACCCGCCCGTGCCGGTCCTGGCAGGGTTGTTCCTGCTGCACGGCGGCGGCGCCGCCTGTCTCTGGCTCACCGCACTGCCGCTCTGGGCCACCGCCGGGCTCACGGGCGCGGTGGCCGCCGGCTTGATACTGACTGTGCGCCGTTATCTTCGCCGTGTCGACTGGCAATTGGCCCTGAATGCCGCGGACCGCTGGTTCATTATCGACGGTCAGGGGGGCTCCAGAACCGTCATTCCGGAAACGGGCCTGTTTCTGCATCCGGCACTGGCCATCCTGATCGTGCGGGATAAGGACGGCGCCCGCGTCCCCTTTTTCCTGTCGCCTTTGAATGCCGATCCCGATGTCCGCCGCCGGCTGCGGGTGCGGATGCGATTTCCGAAAGGATAGGGACTGGGGGCTAGGGGCTGGGGATTAGGGATTAGGCGATAGAACAAGATTTGGCATGATCTTTCAGCCCCCAGCCCCCAGCCCCCAGCCCCCAGCCCCCAACTCCTCTAACTCACTGCCTACGGCAGCAGGCGTGCGTAACGCGTCCGGGTAGCGATCCACAGCTTACGTATCGGCGTCAGCGCCAGCCGGCGCTGCAGGACGGCGTGGCCGTCGCGGCGGATTTCCCGGCACAGGGCCGTGCCCAGGCGGTTCATGATCTGCACGAACAGGGGGGATCGTTCGGTCTTGCCCCGGTGCCAGGCTGTATCCAGGCGCGCGGCCAGGCTGGTGGTGAGTTCGGCGAGCAGGGCGGTGACGGCGGCGCTGCCGGGATTGCCCAGCAGCGCATCCCGGTCCAGCCCGTGCGCCGCCAGCAACGCTTCCGGCAGGGGATTGAGACCCAGGCGCAGTACCCCCGGCAGGTGCTGCAGCTGTTCCAGGCGCGCCAGCAGAATACCGGTCTCCGCCGCGGCGCCGTCCTCGCCGCCGGCCAGTTCGGCGGCTTCCCGCCAGAATGCCGCGATGCCGGGGCGGTCCAGCCAGGCTTCCACATCGCCGGTGTCGCTGACGGGAAACAGGGATTCGACGGCATCGGGCAATTGCAACAAGGCGCCGGGCGCCGGATCCGGGAGGCTGTCCAGGGCCTGCAGTTCCACGGTGACGGGATGGCGGGGCCGGCCGTTCTGCAGCCGGGCCAGTTCCTCCCGCCACCACTCCTGGCGGATGCGGGCGACGCCGGGATCGGAGGCGGCGAGGAAGCTGTCCTGCAGTTCGAAATAGAGGGCAAACCGGGCATACAGGCCGCGCCGCGTGGCTTCGTCGTGAAACAGGCAGGCGTAGTAGAGACTGGAGCCCGCCGGAGCGGCCTTGTCGCGGCAGTATTCCGGGTCCGGCATCAATCCGCCAGCAAATCCAGCAAATCCAGCGGCGAGTCAATCATGGCCTCGCCGCCCCAGGCGGCGGGATCCTCGTCCGTGGGGATATAACCGTAGCGGGCGACAATGACCGGCATGCCGGCGCCGTGCCCGGCCTCGACATCGCGGCGGGCGTCGCCGACATACACGGTCGCGGCCGGCTCGACACCGGCCAGGCTGCAGGCATGCAGCAGGGGGTCGGGATGCGGCTTGCGCCGGGGCAGGGTATCGCCGCTGACGACGCAGCACGCCCGCCGGGTCAGGTCCAGGGCCTGCAGCAGGGGATTGGTCAGCCAGGCCGGCTTGTTGGTGACGATGCCCCAGCGCCTGTGCCGCGATTCCAGGCGCGCCAGTACTTCCGCGATGCCCGGGAACAGGCAGGTATGGCCGGCAATATCCTCCAGGTAGATGTCGAGAAAGCGGTGGCGGTAGCGCTCGAAGCGGGGATCGCCCTCGTCCACGTCGGGGAAGCCCAGCCTGATCAGCGCAATGCCCCCCAGTGATACCACCGGCCGTATGTGTTCGAAGGGCAGGGCCGGCCGCTGTTGTTCGGCGAGGGTGCGGTTGAGGGCGTGGGCCAGATCCGGCGCCGTATCGGCGAAGGTCCCGTCCAGATCGAACAGGACGAGTTCGGGAGAAAATGGCATGGTCAGTTTTCGCGCCGGGCGTGAACCAGGTAATTGACGTCGGGCCGATCCGTCAGGAATGCCCGGTTGGCCAGGGGCAGGTAACCCAGGCCGCGTATCTCTACCACGGTCAGCCCGGCCGCGCGCAGCCAGGCGCACAATTCGGCGGGACGGATGAAGCGGGCGTAGTCATGGGTGCCCCGGGGCAGCAGGTTGAGCAGGTATTCGGCGCCTACCACCGCAGCCAGCCAGGCGCGCGGGCTGCGGTTGATAGTGGACAGGAACAGGGAGCCGCCGGGAGTCAGCAGGTCCGCCGCGGCGGCCACCAATGCGGCCGGATCGGGCACGTGTTCCAGTGCTTCCATGCAGGTAATGATGTCGAAGCGGGTGTCGCTACCGGCGGCGAACTCCTCCACGGTGCAGACGCGGTAGTCGACGGGCAGGGTCCCGGCGTGCTGTTTTGCCGCGGCAATGGCGTCCACGCCGGGATCGATGCCGGTCACTGTGGCGCCGCGGGTAGCCATGGCTTCAGAGAGCAGGCCGCCGCCGCAGCCGATATCGAGGGCGGTTTTGCCCCTGAGGGGCACCGCGGCTTCCACGAAGGCCAGACGTACCGGGTTGATAACATGCAGGGTTTTCAGCCGGCCGCGGGGATCCCACCAGTCCCCGGCCAGGCGGCCGAAGCGGGCCAGTTCTGCCGGATCGGCGTTGGCGGGGGCCATGGTGGAGCCGGCGGTGGCCGGCCTCCCGCCGGACTGCGGATTGTCGTGTTGTTCGGACATGGAATCGGCGTCAGGTCTTGCAGATGATTTTACCACTATGATGTTGTAATCTCAGGACCTTGAAGGAGGATACACTGCCGGTGCCGCACGGTGTCTGTCGTCCTTCCTGCGGCGGCGGAAGTTCTTTCAGTTTCCCCGTGATGAAACAGATATGATGAAGCTCGCGGCCGCCACGAAGCGAATACGTCGATAAAGGAAGATTCATGCTTCATTCTCCCCGCACCAGTTTCGGAAGAACAGTGATTGTGCTGGCAGTTGTGGCACTGCTGGCCGGTTGCGCCACCACGGGCAAGGCCAGGGATCCGCGCGACCCCTGGGAAGGGTTGAATCGCTCGACCTACAAGTTCAACAGCTTCATGGACAGGAATCTGTTCAACCCCATGGGACGGGCTTACAAGAAAATAACGCCAAAGCCGGTGGATACCGGCATCTCCAATTTCTTCAGCAACCTGAAAGATATATCGGTAGTCGCCAACGACGTGCTGCAGCTCAAGGGGCAGTTTGCCTCCGATGCCGCACGATTTGTATTCAATTCGAGTTTCGGTCTGTTCGGACTGATAGACGTTTCTTCGCATATCGGCCTGCCCCGGCACAAGGAGGACTTCGGCCAGACCCTGGGCGTCTGGGGCGTGGGACCGGGGCCGTACCTCATTGTACCCCTGTTCGGGCCGTCCACGGTACGTGACGCCACGGGACTGCTGGTCGATGGCGCACTGTTCAGCCCCATCTCCCTGTCCTATCTCCACAATGATGCCTACCGCGGCGGTTTGATGGGCCTGAAATTCATTAAATTCAAGGCCGATCTGCTGTCGACCCGGAACCTGATCAAGGAAGCCTCCGTGGATCCCTACGAATTCACCAAGAATGCCTACCTCAATCGGCGCGATAATATGGTGCACGACAAGAGCACGGCGCAGCCGTCTTTCAAGGAGATTATGAATGAATAGGGACCGGGAGCCGGGGACTAGGGGCTGGGGTTAGAGTCAGGAATTTTCGTGCCGGGAATCGTCATGTTGATCCGTTCAAGAAGCGAAGTTTCGTATAAAGTCTGATACTCCAGCTCCCAGCTCCCAGTCAAGAATCCCGCTGTTCCAGTTCCTCGACGATCCTGAAACCAGTATAGCGGTCGGCATTGTTCGCGGGCAGCCTTAGCCTGGCTGCCGAGCGCAGGGCGTTGCGGCCGTCGGCGTAGGAGCCGCCGCGCACCACCCGGTAGGCGGCCTCACCGCCAGGCCAGGGACTGCCGTCGGCGGGCGCACCGGTGTAGTCCCCGTGCCAATCGTCCAGGGTCCATTCGCGGACATTGCCGGCCATGTGATAGATCTGGAAGGCGTTGCGTTTGATGCTGCGATCGGTCTTGGGCAGAGGACCGCCGGCTTGCCGGCCGCCGGCGAACACAGCATCGTCATGGCTGATGTCGCTGCCGGTCGGATAGGCGGTTTCGGTTCCCGCCCGGGCCGCGTATTCCCATTCCGCCTCGCTGGGCAACCGGTAACGGTTGCCCGTGTTATCGGTGAGCCAGCGGGTATAGTCCCGTGCCTGGTTCCAGGTGATGTTCACCACGGGATAGTCCTTGCCGAACCAGGGCTGACGGGGGCAGGTGCGGTTGGTCATCTGGCAGAACAGGCTGAATTCGCCGAATGTAATTTCATGTACGGAGACGGCAAAGTTGTAATCGATGGTAACCCGGTGCCGCGGTCGCTCATCTTTCCTGTCACCGCCCATGGTGAACTGACCCGGTGGCACGACCACCATGGTCGGGGCGTAGACTCCCGCCGCCGGGATCCGATCGCGGCAGTATGCGGGCCTTGCGGCCGGCAGCGACGCTGCATGGCAGCCTGCCGCGGACGCCTGGGTTCCCTCCGGTACGGGCCCGAGCCGGCCCTGCACGTCGGCATGATCACCGGCAGGGGCGGTCTGATCGGATGAGTGAGGCAGGGCAATACGGGGATCGTTGATGCCGATGCGGTGTGCGAACTTTACCAACCGGCGCTGCCGTTCCCGGGCAGCTCCGCCGTTCTTGAGACCGGAAAGGGCCTGTTCTTCCAGCAATTGCTTGTAAATGGCGTTGGACAGCTGTCCCATGGCTACCGTGCCGGCCATGGCATTCTTCTCCTGGTCCGACAGTGCCTGCCAGTCGTCGACAAAACGGGTCAGGCGCTGGTCGGTCCAGGTCTTGTCCCGCAGAAACGCGGCGATCAGCTTTTGTCCGGCCGTGGCTGTTGCGGTATCCATGTTGCCGGCACTGGCGGCGTCTTCCGCCGGAGCACCTTCATCAGCCGTGCCGTTGCCCAGGTAAAATACCAGCAGGGCGGCGAGAATGAGGCAGGCCGCGATAATACCCGCAATCAGCGCGAGCCGACGCGGTTTCCCCGCGGATCTCCGCGGCTTCGTCGGGGGCGTCGGTGACGGGGTGACGTCACGGGGTGGATCAGCTGCTTTTTTTTTCTGGGGGCGGCGTTCGGTAGCCTGTTCGAAGGTGGCGTCATCAGGCGGGGGGTGTACCGGTGGCAGATTTTCGAATTCAGGAACCTCGATATCGCCGGCCAGGATACCGGCTATCAGCTCGGCACGGCGTTCCCTGTAGCTGTCTTTGTCCAGTTCGCCTTCGGCATAGGCCCTGGCCAGTTGTCGTAATGTCATCTGAGGCATGTGGAGTCTTAGCCCACGTCTTCAAGAACAACACGGAATCCGGTGATGTTGTCAGCGCTGCCGTCGCTATTGCGGACGTTGCTGAGGTTGCAATTGCTGATGGCATCGGAAAAGGCTCCGCCCATCGCCTCGGTACCGTTCTTGCCCACGGCCCATTCCTGCACGTTACCGATGAAGTTCTTCAACCCCCAGTCATTGGGGCGGCCCGATTTGATATTGGCGACGCCGGTCCCTTTCAGGACCTTGTCGCCAAGGGTGACCCGGCAGTTCAGCGAACCCTTGATGGTCCGGAATTCATTCGAGTCGGACTTCAGTTTGCCACCGACGGAGGCGGCGTACATCCATTCAGCCGGAGTCGGCAGACGGTACTTCTTCCCGGTACGCTTGGACAGCCATTTGACGTAGTCTTCGGCCTGTTGCAGCGTAATACCGGTGATGGGATCGTTGAATTTTTCCCGGTCCGTTTCGGGCTTGCATTTGCCCGAGAGTGCACAGTACTTGCTCCAGTCCTCCACGGATATCTCGTACTTGCCGATAGCAAAGTCATGTTTGAATTTGCCGCCGGCAGGAACGACGACCATGAGCGGCCCGCGCCAGCCGTTGTTCACCAGGTCATAGCAGATGGCCCGGGCGCGGCTGCCGTACCCGGCGAGTCCAGGTGTGCACTCGCGTCCGCTGGGAACGGGTTTCCAGTTCTCCGCCGCCTTTTTCTGGGCTTCCGCCCCGCCCTTGTTGGCGGCGGCGATGTTGACGTTTTCACGCTGAATGACCCGGTTATGGGGGTTGTCCGGCGCCTTGGCAATCAGGTTGGTCAGATTATCATCGGCTTTCTGGTAATCGGGGTTGTCCACCCACAATGCGCGCGCGCGATCCAGCAGCCGCTTGGCCTGCATCAAGTCGTTGTAACTCTTGCCGGCTGCCTGCTCAGCCGTCTTGAAGGAGTCGAACGTCTGGTTCGCCTGCTGCATGCGGTCGTTCAGTTCCTTCTGGAAGGAAATCACATCCGGATGGCCGGCGAACTGGCCGTCCACGGCCTTCTGCAGGATGCTGTTGGCCTTGGTCAGTTCTCCGCCGCTCAGGGCGGCGTCGGCGACCCCCTTGTCAGGCCAGGGCTGCAGCTGGAACTTGTCCTTTAGATCGGACAGGACGCTGCTGGTGGGGAAGATCCGGGCGGCAGCACTGGCCAGTGCCGCGGCGCCGTTTTCGTCGGTTTTGGCGATAGAGTTAATCCTGTCCGAAAGCACCTTCTCGGACTGTTGGCGGAACTGCGGATAGCGGTTCGGCGCCCCCTGTTCAATCTCGTTCACCTTGCGGGCGATGTCGTTGACCTGTGCCGGCGTGAAGACACTGGCTTTCTTGAAGGTTTCCGACAGTTGATCGATATTCACGTTAACCCGGTATTCATCGCGGATGTTGATCAGGGTCTGGTTTTTCGGCGCCAGTTCCAGGCCGGCCTTTGCAAGCTGCAGGGCCGTGGCGAAATCCTTGTTGCCGGCGCGGCGCTGCGCCAGCCGGGCATAACTGTCAGCCAGTTTGTTCGGGCCTTCGGTGGTGATAAAGGGATCATTGGCTGGCAGTTCAGCCTTGAGGTTGTCCAGCAACTGCTTGGCTTTAGCGACGCGGTCGGCCGTGGTCTGTACGTCAAACTGCTGTTTCAGATCGGCGATGCGCTGCTGCTTCTCGTAGGCATCCCGGGCCTGTGTCACCTGCTGCTGTGTCTTCTGCAGCGCGGCCAGGTCGGGAGCGAAGCGCTGTCCGCGCGCGACATAGCTTTCCGCGGCATCGAAGCGGTTGGCCTTGGCAGTGGCTTCGGCCTTGTCGATGTACAGCTTGGCAATGGCTTCACGTGAAGATTGCAAGTCGGCGGCGATGCTCTTGTCCTCGGCCGTCAGGCTGTCCAGTTCCCGTACATTGGCCAGGAGTTCCTCTTCCCATTGATTGTTGTCCAGTTCGGGAGAAGACAGTTTCTGATCGATAGCGGCCTTGTCGGCGGCGGCGATCTTGTTGATGGCATCCTGCCGTTCCTGGCCGGTGAGGTGCGCCAGTTTCAGTTTGGTCAGCTGCGGGCCGAGCTGCAGGGCACTGAGCAGCTTGCCCATGTCCGAGGCCAGTTTCTCGGCTTGGGCACGGGTACCCTGGCTGGAGATGCGTTCCAGTTCCGAGTCGACGGTTTTGCCCAGGTTGTTTGACAAGGTTTTGAGAATGGGAGATTTGTCCTGTGTACTGAGGCTGGCGAGTTTAACGATCTGGTCCTGGTACTTCTTGTAGTCATCCAGGGAGGTAAGCTGATCCTGTACCCCGGTCAGGGTGCTGGTCAGGTCGGCGACGCGGATGGCTTTGTTGATCTTGTCCTGCAGGTCGATCAGGCGGGCGTCCTTGGGTGCGGTCTGCAAGCCGGACGCGACCAGGGTCCTGGCCTGCTGCAGGTTACCGTTGTCATAGGACTGCTGTGCCGCCAGGCGGTAGGCATTGGCCGGCCGCGGATCGGTGAGCAGGGGATGGTGCGGATCGATTTTCGTGCGAATGGTGTTGAGGATAGCCTTGGTCTTGTCGATGGCTGCCGGATTCTTCTTGGCCGTTTCCGGGCTGGTCGCGGCGATGTACTCCTGGTATAGATCAGCAACCTTTTGCTTCTTGTTGAATTCCAGGTCCTTGCGCAGATTCTCCAGGAATAGCGATTCCGGATAGAAATTGGAGACCTGCTGCAGGACTTTCTCGGCCTTGGGGAAGTTGTAATTATTGGAACTCGTGTCAATCAGCTTGGAGACCCGGTCGGAGAAATATTTCTGGATGGCTTCCCGGGCCTCATCGGTTACCGTTGCCTGATCAGCTTTCTCCAGGCCCTTGATGGTATCCAGGTTGTTCATGACCGCCTGGTTGCCGCCGGACTTGAGCGTGCTGACCAGTCCCTCGATTTCCCGGTTGTGGTAATAGTTCAGGGCGGGATTGATCATGGCCAGGCCGATCACCAGCAGCACTTCCGCGGCGATGACCCAGGGGTTCTTGTACCAGGTGGCCTTGCCCTCGAATTCCTCGATGAAATCCGTAACCGTCTGGCTGCGGTCCTCGCGCTTGAAGGCCAGCGCGTGGCGCAGGGCGCGATTCTGTTTCTTGTTCAGACCCTTGATCGGCGCGGGCACCAGGCCGTTTTCCCGGGCCGTGGTGGCGGGCAGCTTGTTGAAGGGATGCTTGCCGGTAAGCAGTTCATAGGCGACGCAGCCCAGAGCGTAGGTGTCGTCGCGGGTGTCCGGTTCCTCGCCATCCAGCATCTCCAGGCTGGCATAGGCGGGGGTCAGGGCACCCAGCTTGCCCGGATCGAACAGGGTCTTTTCCGCCTCGCCGGTTACCGGGTTCTTCACCGCCCGGGCGATGCCGAAGTCCAGGGTTTTGACGGTGCCGTCGTTACAGAGGAAGGCATTGCCGGGCTTGAAATCGGAATGCACCAGGCGACGTTCGTGAGCGTATTCCAGCGCCGCGGCCAGTTGCCTGACGATGGGGAAGGCCTCCTCGAAGGGCAGGCCGCCCTTCTTGCGCACCACTTTCTTGATGTAGGTGTTGAGCGGCTGGCCTTCCATCAGTTCCATGGTGATGAAGACCGGCGTTCCGGGACCGCCTATGCGATCGAAGTCGTAGACCGTGGCGATGTTGGGATGGGCCAGCTTCTGCTGCCGCGAGGATTCACGCTGCAGGGAGATAAATGCCTCGGGATGTGACTTGAAGTCCTCGTTGAGGAGCTTGATGGCGACGTAGGGATTCTTGTCCTTGGCTTCTTCCTTTAGCAGATCGATGCCCTTGAAGACCTTGCCCATGCCGCCGACGCCGAGGACGTCCAGGAGCTTGAAGCGTTCCTTGATGACATCGCCGACTCCCAGTTCCCGTTGCTGCCCGTCGCTGCTCTGTCGGGGTTCCTCCCAGGCGGTACCGGTAGGGCCGGTGGCCGAGCCCACGGACGGGGAGGTATCCGACTGGGGCATGCTGACGTCAAAGTCAACCGAGCTGTTCCCGCCGCCGTCGGCTTTCTCCTCGTCGGGCAGTACCTGGGTGGATTCACCGTCCGCTTCGGCGGAGGCCGCCGTTACCTCGCCGGCGGTGGGCGGGGCAGAGGCGGCGTCATTGTCATCCTGGGCGAACACGGTAGAGTCGCCGGCCGGTGCCTCGGCTTCCGTTTCGGCGGCGTGCCGGCGCCGGAATTCGTTGATCTGGCGTTTCAGCGCCGCGTAGTCCTGATCGCCGATGAGTTCCGAGGCGTAGGCGTCGTCGAGCTGTTCGAGAATGCGGATAGCAAAGCGGGGATTCTGCTGCAGCAGTTTCTCCAGCTGTCCGGTAAGTGCCTCCAGACCGATCTTGCCGTTGGAGAGGGCTTGGAGAGCGGTTTTGAAATCAGCCACGATTCTGACTCCTCAGACGGATTTCACAAGTTTAATCAATATCCACGACGATTGCCGTGACATTGTCGCCCGCGCCGCGGGCCAGGGTAGTGTCGATCAGACGCTGGCAGCAGATTTCCTTGCTGCCTTCGCCCAGGTAGTCCTCCAGCTCCGCATCGCTGACGTGCTTGGTCAGCCCGTCGCTGCACAACAGGTAGCGATCACCGTGGGCCAGTTTCTGAATGTCCATGTCCAGATACAGGTTTTCCGTGGCGCCGACGGCGCGCGTGATCATGTTGCCGTGCGGATGGGAAACGGCCTCTTCCCTGCTGATGAGACCCTGTTCGACGTACAGTTCCACCTGGGAATGATCGGTGGATATCTGGCGCAGCCGGCCGTCGCGCAGGCGGTACAGGCGGCTGTCCCCGGCCCAGATGTAGACACAGTACTGATCATAGGCGAGCAGTATGACGACCGTGCTGCCGATGGTGACCCGCTTCGTGGTTTCGTTGGCTTGTTCTATCAGTTTCCGGTTGACCGCCATGATGCGATCCTCGATGTCATCGATATAGCGCTCCAGGCTGGTGCCTTCATGCACCTTTTTCAGCGAATCAACAATCATCTGGCTGGCAACATCCCCCTTGGCATGGCCGCCCATGCCGTCGGCAACGGCCCAGAGCCCGATATCGGGACGTTCCAGCATGCTGTCCTCATTATGCTTGCGGACCTTGCCGACATCGCTGATGCCGTAAGAAGACCAGCTGAGGCGCTGCTTGGTTTTGGGGCTGGGTGTGGACATGGATATTCAGTCGCGATCTGTCACCGGTCTGTCATTGGATCCCGCCGGCACGGAACTGTCGTTTGCATGGCGGGACTCATCGTCAGTCACGTGATATCAAGTGAGAATGAGACGACCTCGGTGGGCCCTTCGGCGAACGATTTGCCGAGACTGATGCGCCCGGTACCGTGTAACGGCATTTCCTCCCGTCGCAGAAAAGCTTCCTCCGATCCGTCGATCAGCACATGCGTGCCATTGGTGCTCTGGTCAATGATAAAAAACTTGTCGCGGCGCATTTCAATCCGCACGTGCTGGCGCGAGGCGAGCTTTTCATTGACGGACAAATCGCAGGTCTGGCTGCGGCCCATGACGAGACCGGTTTTCTCCTTGTTCAGGACAACTTCCTTGTCGTTATAGCGGATCTTCATGCGGACCTCGGGTTTGACTTCATCCTGAAGCAATCCCGTGGCCATGCGGGTCACATCTTCTTCCTGCCAGATGATTTCGTAGATTTCTATCTCTTCTTTCTTGCCCTTGATGGGGGCCCGATCGACAAAGCGGGTGCTGGCCCGCAGCACCGGTTCCAGCTTGTCGATGGTGCTCTGGGTGGTGATGATCTGGCCACCCTTGGCCTGGGCCGCCATTCTGGCGGCGACGTTTACGGCGTCACCGAATACGTCACCCGATTCGAGGATGGCCGGACCGTAATGCATGCCGACGCGAATGGAAAGCGTCGTGCCTTCGCCGCCGGTTCCCTCGGTGATGTCTTCTTCCAGTGCCTCGTGCATCTCGCAGGCGGCGGTGGCGGCGTCGTTGGCGGTGGGGAAAGTACACATGATCTCGTCACCGATGGTCTTGATGACGGTACCGTTGTGTTCCTTGGTGACTTCGGTGAGTGTCTCCAGGCAATCCGCCACCTTGACCCGGGCGGTGGCATCGCCCAGCGTCTCGAAAAGACGGGTGCTGCCGCTGACGTCGGCGAAAAGGATAGCGAGGTTTGCCGTTTTGGGTGACATTAAAGCCGTTTTGTAGTTATGTGGTATCGAGAAATACCGCTCGATTTGCTGCGCGTAAAAGTCTTCTTTGCCCGATTTATGCTCATAACCAGCCCGCCTGACGGAGTCCCCGGTCGATTATACCGGGTCGGTAACGCTCCGGCCCTCCCCGTGGCCCGGCTCGGGTTGCTTAATTCATTGATTAATCTCACTAATACAACCACAGTTACAGCAAGGAGTCCAGTATTCATCGTACGCCCTTCTTACGGCAGGAAAAAAAACGTCCCGGCCGGTCTGTATGGCAAATTATAAAGGGTATTTTTTTGCCCTTCAGGGATAATTTCTCCGAGTAACCAGCCGGGTGGGGAACGCCAATCAAGGGAGTTGAGGTGGGGATGGGAGCCGCGTACAGGGCTTGCCGGGTTTGGCTGCCGGACGGCAGGAAGCGGGATGCAGAGCAGGGGGAAAATTACGCCTCCATGCTCCGATACCCGTTCCCGGGTCCGCGGTGTTTATTTTTTGCTGACCAGCGGGTCGCCCACATCCGCGAAGTGCGGCTTCCCGGCCAGGCACCGGCCGGTCTTGCGCACGGCACTCCGGTAAATACGGCCGCTTTCACGCAGTTCGTAACCAGGCATGTCCGGCTTCATCCCGATGGCGTAACCGGATTTCAGCAATCCCATGCCATCTTTAGAGGCGTCACCCATAATCATTTTCATGGCGTGCCGCTTTTTGCCCAGAATCTGATCATAGGGGCCCCAGAGACCCGGAGAGGCGAACGGACCACCGCCCTTGATGACGTCAAAGATGATCTCGTGCTTTTTGTCCAGGTAACCGAGGGCCATGAAGTTGCCGTCACCCTCGTAAAACCTGAACCTGTCAATGCCGCAGTCGTCGGCAGAGGCATAGCGATACCGGGCCAGGGAACTGCCGGCGTATTCATGCGGCATGTGGATGCGGCGGGTAACGACACGCTGCATTTGGCCCTGGTGTTTCAGTTCCCTGCTGATAGCCCGGATATAGTCAGTGTCGCCGAAGGGCCCGGCAAAGAAGCGTTTGCCATCGATGCTGGAATACGGCCGCTCAAAGGCGCTTTTTTTCCGGACGGCCGTGACCACAATCTCTTCCACGACGGTGTCGGACTGCTGCGCGGCTGCTGCGCCGGCGCGGCCGGCTGCATCGGTACCGGCGGCCTGGATTGCGGCGGTGGGCCAGACCATGGCCACGGTCACCGCCAGAATGGACGAGATTATTCTTAATTTATTCATGGGCTTAAGTGCTCTCACCTGGTTATAGTTTTATGTGCACCCCCTGCCAGGGATACAGATGAAGGTGCTTGATTCACTCTAATAAAGATTCCGTGGCGGCTCTGTGACACAGTCCTGATTTTGGCAATTGCGCCTGCATCTTCCGGCAGTACCGGTCGCCAGTGACGAATTGCCTGCAAAAAGCCCACGACATCTGGTAAATAACACGTTCATGTCCCTGTAATACTTGACTCTTTTTTTGCCGCTCTGCGACTTTGCTGATATAGTTTTTGCAACTGCGGATAGAGTTGGCTTCCGGGCGATCTGTGTTCAGTGTCCACTGCAACAACAGATTTTAAATAACCAAAAATCAAGAGAAATTGTGATTCAGTGACTGTGAACCGGGGGAGAGTGGGCCATACTCCAGTACGGGGGCTCTGGATTCTGGTCCTATTGTCCATGGCTGCGGGTGTGTCGGCCCAGCAGGCACCTAAACTTCCTGATTCCGTCAGGCCGGGGGCCATTCGGCCTGAGGAAACCGGCAAGCGCACTATGCCTCCCACCCCCCCGGAAAACGTCATGCAGGTCCCGCCGGTTATTGAACGACCCTTCCAGGTCGACAAGGGACCCAAGGTGGCCGTCAATAAATTCCATCTCGTGGGGGCCCGGGACCTGCCCCGCTACGGTATCTCGCTTGATGAGATCCGGGCCCTGCTCAAGAAACAGATCGACCAGCACCCCGAAGGCTTTACCATCGGTCAGTTGCAGGAAGCGGCAGATGTTGTCACCAAGTACTACCGCGGCAAGGGCCTGATCCTGGCCCAGGCGGTGGTACCGGTGCAAAAGGTCGCGGGAGGTACGGTGGATATAAAGGTCATGGAAGGAAAGCTGGATCGTGTGCTTGCCGAGGGCAACGAGATGTACTCGACGGCCGTGCTGACCGCGCCGTTCAAACACCTGCTGCACCGGCCGGTCAGCAAGGCTGAAATCGAGTCCGCCCTGTTAACGTTGACGGATTTTCCCGGCCTCACGGTTTTCGGCGTGTTTCAGCCGGGACAACTGGTGGGGACCGCGGATCTGGTACTGCGGGTACAGGAAGAAAAACGCTTCAAAGTTTCCTACCGGCTCGACAATCACGGTCTGCAGGAAACCGGCCGCATCCGCATGCGCCCGACCGTGGTGTGGAACAATGTGACCGGCGGTGCCGACAAGCTGACGGTCAGCGTCCAGCAGACCTACCATCCCAAGAATAACCTGTATTATTCCTTTGATTACGATCGTTACCTGGGCGACGGCTTCAGTATCGGCGCCACCTGGAACCGCAACACATTCGACGTCGGCGGACAGTTCCGGGATCAGAATATCGCCGGCGAAACCCGCCAGGTGGGCGGCTATCTCAAGAAATCCTGGTTCCGCAGCCGGCAATTCAACCTGTCCACCAAGTTCAGCCTGACCCACAAGAAATCCAAAACCCAGACGCGCGGGCGCGTAACCAACCTGGATCGCCTGACCGTGTTCAGCGTGGAAACCGATTTCGACAATGTCGACACGCGCTTCAAGGGCATTGACTTTGCCACCGTGAAAGCGAGCCGGGGTCTCAACGATTTCCTGGGATCCATGGGTTCCCACCTGGATGCTCAGAAACAACCGGCCGGCTATCGTCCCAGCCGCCAGGCGGGGCCGCCCGACGGACGTTACGCAGCGGGTCAGTTCACCAAGGTCTTCGCCACGGCCTCACGCCTGCAGACCATCACGCCCAACCTGTCGGTGCTGGTGCGGGGTGAATTCCAGTGGTCGCCCGATACGCTGGTACCCATGGAACAGTACTCGGTCGGCGGTCCCGACAACGTGCGTGCCTTCCCGCCCGGCCAGTCGCTGCTGGATACCGCCCTGTTCGTCTCGGGAGAGGTCATTCACAACATGCCGTTTATTACCGACAAGCCGGCCATCGGCAACCGTACCTGGGGCGAGCTGATCCAGTTTTCCATTTTTTATGATCTCGCCGTGGGCAAGCTGAACAAGCCGCTGCCCAACGATCCCCAGGGTTACGTCAATTTCAAGGGTGCCGGGGTGCAAATGCGCTTCAATCTGCCCGGGACCCTGGATGCCCGCCTGATCTCCGCCTGGGACCTGGCCGGCAAGGAAGCCAACAACGGGCGCAAGCCCCAGATCTGGGCGGATATTACCTACCATTTCTAGGGCGGCGGAATGCGGTCGGTCAATTGTGAAGCAGTGCGCAGACAGGCTAGACTTTAACTGATATTAAAACGAAGATAAGGCAAGAGGCGGGGCGAGACGGGACATGAAATTTTCGAGGCGCAAGCAGTCCGGGCACGGTGGTTCCGCCAGGCCTCCTCGCAGCCGTGAACCGGTGACTTCCGGTCCTGCTTCCTTCCGGCTCAAGCCCCTCGCAAAACTCATCCGCCGGGCAACCTTTCCCGCCGGCCTGCTGCTCTCCGCCACCACGGCTTTCGCCGGCCCCCAGGGCGGCCGGGTGGTCGCCGGCAAGGGCAGCATCAGCACCCCCGACGCCAACACTACCCTGATCAACCAGAAGTCCAGCCGCATGGCGGTGGACTGGAGCAGTTTTAACGTCAAGCAGAACGAGCTGGTAAAATTCAACCAGCCTTCGCATACCGCTTCCGCCCTCAACCATATCTACGATCAGAATCCCTCGCAGATCTACGGCAGTCTGCAGGCCAACGGCCAGGTGATCCTGGTCAATCCCAACGGCGTGTTTTTCAGTCCTACCGCCAGACTCAATGTCGGCTCCCTGATCGCCTCGGGTCTGAATATCAACACCGACGACTTTATGGCCGGCAAGACGGTGTTCCAGTCCGCCGATGGCAAGGAAGGCGGACGGGTGGTCAACCAGGGCCTGATCCAGGCGGCTACCGGCGGTTCCGTCTCCCTGATTGGCGGCTCGGTCAGCAACGACGGCCTGATCCTGGCCAAGGCGGGCCAGGTCAATCTGGCGGCCGGCCGCAAAGTCACCATGGATTTCAACGGCGACGGCCTGATCCGCTTCACCGTGGACAAGCAGGTTCTGGAGAATGCACAGAGTCTGGACAGCGCCGTGTCCAACAGCGGCGAGATCCGGGCCGACGGCGGCAGCGTCCTGCTTACGGCGAAAGCCGCGGAAAATGTCTTCACCAATGTCGTTAACAACAGCGGCGTCGTCCGCGCCGGGCGTATCGAAAACCAGGGCGGCACCATCCGCCTGGTCGCCGCGGACGCCGGCAACTCGGTGCTCAATACCGGCAGCCTGGATGCCTCGGGCAGCGGCGGCGACGGCGGCAAGGTGGAGATGGTCGCCGGCGACAAGTCCGTGGTCGCAGACAATGGGTCTATCAATGTTTCCTCGGACAGTGGCAAGGGCGGCAGTGCCCATGTTCTGGGGGACAAGGTGGGCCTCCTGGACATGTCGTCCATCGATGCCGCCGGGCCGTCCGGAGGCGGCGAAGTACTGGTGGGCGGGGATCTGCACGGCGCCAATCCGGATGTAAAGAACGCCACTGTTACCTACGTCGGGAAGGGTACCTCAATTAATGTCAATGCGACCGGCAAGGGCGATGGTGGCAAGGCCATAGTCTGGGCGGACAATACGGCACGGGTTTACGGGAGTATCAGCGCCAGGGGAGGGAAGGATCAGGGCGACGGGGGGTTCATTGAAACTTCGGGCAAGAAGTACCTGGATTTTAACGGCACAGTGGATGCCAGTGCTCCGAATGGGAGTGCGGGTACCTGGTTGCTGGACCCGGAAGACATCGAGATTACAAGTACTGACGCAAACATCACGCAATCAGGAAGCGGTGATCCCGGGCCCGTCAGCTTCGCCCCGACATCCGCCGACACAACAACAGCGATCAACGTTACCAATATCAACACGGCGCTGAATAACGGTTCCAATGTCACCATCGATACCTCCAGTGCCGGCTCGACAACCACCGGCAACATCACTGTTACATCGGCCATTGCAAAGACGGCAGACGGCGGCAGCGCCGACGGGTCTACGCTGACCCTGAATGCCGATAACGGCATAATCGTAAACAATACGATTTCGTCAACGACGGGAACTCTTGATGTTGCTTTTAATGCGACAGGCAACGTTGACATCAATTCCTCCATCACCACCAACGGCGGCAGCTTCACCAGCAGCGGTGTCAATTTCGACAATACCGGCGGTACCATCACCACCGGCGGTGGAAATATCACGGTTAATAATACGGGCACGGTAACCCTGGGTGCCGATCTCAATTCCGGTGCTGGTACGGTTACCGGTTCCGCCTCCGCCGTGCTTGTGACGAACACCGGCGGCAGCGTCCAGGACGGCATTAATGTCGCGGGACCTGGCGCCACGGTCACCGTCGGCGACGGCACCTTTACCGAGGACCTGCTGTTCATCCAGGGCGGGGCCAAGGACGGCATTACCCTGACCAGCCAGAACGGCGCGGGCAGCACGACCATTCAGGGGACGACGTCAGGCATGACGGCCTCGGGCAATTTCCCGCAGGCGGCGCCGAGCATAGACGTGCTGGCGAACAACGTGACCATCCAGAACCTGACCCTGGACGGTCCGGCGCAGACGCAGGGGTATTACTCCAGCGGTATCGTCATTGGTGGCAGCGGTGTCACCATCCAGAACAACACCATCGAGGTGACGGGGGCCGACAGTGCCGTCGCCAATTCCTTCGCCGATATCTCCCAGGGCATCACCACCTACCGGAATTCGGTCAACCCGACGGGCGGCTCCGTGGATGGGCTGACCATCAGCGGCAACACCTTCCAGGATCTGAACCAGGGCACTGACGTCGAGGGCTACGAGGGCATCTACGTCAACTACGACGGCGGCTCGGCGGGGACGGTGACCATCAAGGACAACACGTTCTCGGGGAACATCATCCGTGGCATTACCACGGAGCGTTCCAACACCACCATCCAGGGCAACAGCATCCTCACGGATCTGACCACGGACGGGACCTTCGACACGGACGGGGAGGCGCTGACGGGCATCGCGGTGTCGGACCTGGGCGGCAGCAACGCCATCGACAGCGTGACGATCAAGGAGAACACCATCGGCGGCTCGGGCGGTTCCGGCGCCGGGACCGGTTTTACGCGGGCGCTGCGGCTGGGTTCCACCAGCAGCGAGGCGGAGAGCCTGACGAATATCAATATCAGCCAGAATCTGATCACGGGCGACAACGCAATCGGCGTGCTCGTCGGGCAGAGTTCGGCGGGCAGCGCGGCGGGCGGCATCACGCTGTTCAACAACGATCTGCGCGGCAACACGGGCACGGCGGTGCGCAACGACGACGCGGCCCTGCTGGATGCCTCGGGCAACCTGTGGGGTACGGGCGGGGTCATCGCTACCGATGCCGTCGCGATTGAAGGTCTCATCGACACCAGCCAGGGTTCGGGCAGCGGCACGGTGGATTTCACGCCGTTCCTGAACACGGCCACCAACAACATCGCCAGCACGGCCAGCGCGAACAATCCCGGCCAGTACGGCTTCGACGGCGACTTCTCCCTGCTCACCGTGACCAATGCCGGTGCCCAGGCGGGCGGTGGCAACCGCATCACCGAGGGCACGGGCCTGCTGAGCAGCGGCAGCACGGTAGATATCGATCTGGCCGCCGCCAGTACGGGATCCGATTTCACCGTCAGTTTTGACGGGACCAATTACACGTTCCTGGAGGACGATGGCAGCGGCGCCTATACGGCATTCGGCGGCGTTGTGCCGAAAACCGATATCAGCAACCTCGCATTCAGCGGCGGTGCCGGCGATGATTCCCTGACTGTCGATTTCAAGGATGGTAATCCCGGCGATCTGACATTTAACGGTGGTGGTCAGGCTACGTCCACGGGTGATTCGCTGACCATCACCAGCAGCGGTGTCGGCAGCGTTCCCGGTGGCACGCATACCTACAACTTCACCGGCAGTGACGCCAATGGCAATAACGGCTCTATAAATCTCAACGGGGCGGCGCTGATTACCTTCACCGGACTGGAACCCATTACCAACAGTGGCACGGCTACCGATATCATATTCAATCTGCCGGATACTGTGGGTGGCAATGTGGCAACACTTTCGAACCCGTCGGGTGGTACCAACCGTCTCGCGGAAGCATCCAGCAGTTTCGAGCAGACCGATTTTGCCAATCCCTCCAATTCCCTGACGCTGAACTTCGGCGCCAACAGCGACAGTCTCGATGTCTCTGCACTGGATTCGGGGTTTGCCGCGGATCTGGCCGTGAACGGCGGCGCCGGTCTTTCCGACAGCGTCAGCCTGACCGGTGCCGGCCTGCCGACCCTGGGCGGTTTCAGCACGGATGCAGCGGTGGAGAGCACCACCCTCGGCTCGGGCGGCACCGGCGTGACGTTGGCGACAAATTCCGGCGGCGGGACGACGCTGGCCGGCGCAGTCAGCATCGCCGGTAACCTTCTCATCGATGGCGCCAATACGATCCGCACCGACAACGGCGGCGGCACGGCGGCAGCGGCTATAACCCTGGGGGGCACGGTGGACGGTGTGAATGCCGGCGGCACCGATACGCTCAGTCTTGACGCCCAGGACGGTGCCGGCTCCGCGGCGGTGAGCATAACCGGCGCAGCCGGCGCGGGTGTAAACGACCTTGAAGGACTGACGGTAACCGGCGACACGGCCGCCTTGGCCAACGTGACCGTGACCGGTGCCCTGGATGTCAGCGGTGCCACGTCTATTACGCTGAACGGTACAAACTATACCTCCAGCGGCAGCACCATCACCCTGACGGGAACGGCGACCGCGGCCGGTGCACTGACCCTGAACGCCGCGGACGGTATTACCCTGAACAACTCGCTGACGACCAGCGGGACGACCACGGTCAATGCGGACACCGGCGGCACCGTCAATGTCGGCACCCTGACGCTGGCGAACGGCGCAACACTGTCGACAACAAGCAATACCCTGAACATCACCGCCAACGATTTGAGCCTGAACAGCACAGGCAAGCTCGATAGCGGCACGATGACCACGACCATCAACGACTCGGACGGCACTGGCATAGGCCTGGGCGGCACGAGTGTGAGCAACGGCCTGAACATCAGCGGCACGGAACTGGCGAACATCACCGCGGACAAGCTGGACTTTGGCACGTCGGGGTCCATCACGGCGGATGGCATCGCAGCCGCGGATCTGGCCAGCGTGGCCAACGGCACAACCCTGTCTGCGGGAACCAGCATCAACTTCACCGCCACGGGCAACGACTTCGGCGGCGTTCTTATCGCCAATGCCAATGACGGCATCGCGGTAAACGGGGCACTGACGGCCGCCAGCATGCTGCTGGACGGGGACTTCAACAACAGCGCCGATAGCAGCGACGATATCACCTTTGCCAGCGGCGTGACCCTGACCGCCAACGCCGGCGGGATTGCCCTGAACGCAACCACCGGCGGCATGAGCGCGGCCGGTGCCTTGACGCTGGATGCCACCGGCCAGGATACGACGCTGGGTATCTCCGGTATCGATTTGATTGATTCCCTGACCACCGCGGGCACGCTGACGGTGAATACCGACACGGACAGCACCGGCAGCGGCGCTACGTTTACTGTTGGCGCCGGCGCGGCGGTGGCAACCGGCAACTACCTGTTGAGCATAACCACGGCCGATATCAATCTGGTCGGCACGATTAACAGCGGCGCGGCGCCAACAACGATCACGACCACGGCGTCCAATGCGATTAACCTGACGGGCGGCGTCAGTGGCCAGTATATGAACTTCGACACAGGTACGGAGTTCCAGAACATCACGGCGGCGTCGCTGACCCTGGTCAGCCCGGGGAATATCAACCTCAGCGGCCTGACGGCGGCGAATACGGCGAACATCTCCGGCACCACAACCCTGGACGCGGCGGGCAATATCAACGTTACGGGCAGCACCACCTTCAGCAACAGTCTGGACGCCCAGGCGGACGGCAACGTCAGCGTCGGCGCGGCGCTGTCGACGAGTACTGCCAGCGCTACCATCGCCCTGACCGCCGACGCCGAGAGCAACGGCATCGGCTCCGCCCTTATCAACAATGCTGTGACCACGAGCAACGGCCAGGTAGACATCTCCGGTGCTGACGCCTCCATAGCGGGCACGGGTTCCGTGGTTTCCGGCACGGCTGCCGCCAACATCACCGCTACCAGCACCTCGGTGACCCTGCAGGCAGGCAGTTTGGTAACCAGCGAGGCGCCGACCATTAACGCGCAGACGAATGTCACTGTCGCGGGCACGGTGCAGGATGCAGACGGCCTGGGCGATTCCGGTGCCGGCATGATCAACTTCGGCCAGGACGGCAACGGAGCCACTCTGGATACCAGCCAGTCCAACTTCAACATCGCAGGCGGCACTATCACCGGCGGTGGCGGTGTTGATACGTTTATCGGTGATAATAGCGGCAACACCTATAACATTACGGGCTCGAACAGCGGTAATCTGAACGGTCCCAGTGTGACCTTCAGCTCCGTGGAAAACCTGACCGGCGGATCCGGTAACGATACCTTCGCGATTTACAACGATGGTGGTTCCACAACCTCGGGGTCGCTGTCGGGGACGATCGACGGCGGCGGGGCGGGGACCAATACCCTGGACTACAGCAACGAGACGGTGGGGGCCGTCACGGTGACGCTGACCGGGGGCGGCAGTAGTACAGGCGAGAAAGGCGGTGACGGCACCTACGTGATCACCTTCGACGACATCACCGATCTGGTAGGCACCGGTACCACCGGCACGAGTGGCGACAAGCTGGCGGGGTACGCAGGGGCGCATACCTGGACCGTGGACGGGACGGACAGTGGCAACATCGACGGCACGCTCAACTTCAGCGGCATTGCCAACCTGACCGGCAACAGCGGCAACGATACCTTCAACATCGACAACGACGGTGGTACAACCACCACGGGGACGCTGTCGGGGACGATCGACGGCGGGACGGGCGGGACCAACACGCTGGACTACAGCAACGAGACGGCGGGCTCGGTGACGGTGACGCTGTCGGGCACGGGGACCAGCGTGGGCCTGCAGGGCAGCGATGCCACCTACGTCAATGCCTTCGACGATATTACCGACCTGGCGGGCAGCGGTGCCGGAGGTGACACCCTGGCGGGCAGGAACGCGACAAATACCTGGACCATCAACGCGGCGGACGGCGGTACGTATAACGACAGCACGACGACCATCAACTTCAGCGGATTCGCCAGCCTCACCGGCGGCAGCGGCGACGATACCTTTAATTTCAATGACGGCAGTTCGATTTCCGGCCTCATCGACGGCGGCAGCCAGACGATCCAGGACACCGTTGATTACTCGGCGGAGACCGGGGCGCTGGCTGTCACCCTGGGCACGGGCGTCACCAATATCGAGTATATCATCGGTAACGACGTGACGGGCACGGTGCTGGCGGGCGGCAGCAGCTGGAATATCAGCGGCGGCGACAGCGGTACGGTGGACGGCTACAATTTCTCGGGATTCCCCAACATCACCGGTACGACAACGGGTTCCGACAGCTTCACCCTGAGCTCCAGCGGCAACATCAGCGGGACCATCACGGGCGGCGGCGGCACCGATACGCTTACCGGCAACAACCTCACGAATGACTGGGCCGTTACCGGCAGCAAAGCGGGCACGCTGACCGATACCCACGGCGCCAATGCTTTTACCGGGATCTCGATCCTGGCCGGGGGCACCGGCACCGACACGCTGACTGGTGTCGCTGCCGGCAGCAGCTGGAGCATCACCGGCGCCAATGCGGTGAACGTGTCCGGCATGAATGCAACGTCCATGGAAGCCCTCGTGGGCGGCACGGGGACGGACACATTCACGCTGGCCACCGGTGTGTCGACTTTCAACGGCTCCATCGCCGGCGGCGGCGGTGCCGGCGCGGACGTGCTGGCGGCGACGGACGGTGCGAACACCTGGCAGATCACCGGCGCGGGCGGGGGCACGCTGAACACGACCACCACCTTCGCCGGCATCACCGCGCTGACCGGCGGCAGCGGCAACGATGCGTTCACCTTTTCCGGAGGTTCCCTGGCGGGCGCCATCAGCGGTGCCGGCGGCGATGATTCCCTGACGGTGGATTACAGCGCGGGCAACCCCGGCGACATTACTTTCAACGGCGGCAGCCAGGCTACGGCCACGGGCGATACCCTGGCTATTACCGGCGGCAGCAGCGTGCCCGGCGGCGTACACGAATATACTTTCACCAACCACGGCGCCAACGGCAATGACGGCAACATTGTCCTGGACCGTGACGGTACGCCGGTCACGATCACGTTTACCGGCCTTGAGCCCATCACCAACAACGGCACCGCCACGGACATTATTTTCAATCTGCCGGATACCGCCGGCGGCAATGTGGCGACGCTGTCCAATCCTTCCGGCGGCACCAACCGCCTGGCGGAGGCGTCCAGCAGTTTCGAGCAAACTGATTTCACCAACCCTGCAAATTCCCTGACGCTGAACTTCGGCGCCAACGGCGACAGCCTGGATATTTCCGCACTGGACTCGGGTTTCGCCGCCGATCTGGTCGTAAACGGCGGCACGGGTGCCGACAGTGTCAGCGTGACCGATACCGGCCTGCCGGTGCTGGGCGGTTTCAGTACGGATGCGGCGGTAGAGACAACGACCCTCGGTTCGGGCGGTACCGGCGTTACGCTGACCACCGATCCCGGTGCGGGCACCACCCTGGCCGGCGCAGTGGGCATCGGCGGCAACCTGCTCGTCGACGGGGCCAACAGTATCAATACCGACAACGGCGGCGGCACGGCGGCCGCGGCCATTTCCCTGGGCGGTGCGGTGGACGGCGCCAACGCCGGCGGCAGCGATACCCTTACCCTGGATGCACAGGATGGACTCGGTTCGGCAACGGTGGGTGTGACCGTCGCGGTCGGAGCCGGCGTCAACGATCTGGAAGCACTGACGGCCAGCGGGTCGAACGTGACCTTTTCCAATAACGTGGCGGCGGGCAGTCTTACGTTCCAGACCGTAACCGGCACCGCGTCGGTACAGGGCAATCTCGCCGTTACCAGCCTCTCCGCCGGCGGCAGCGTAGCGAACCTGTCGTTGACGGGCAGCACGAATTCGGTGACCAATGCGTTCGCACCGACCAATACCGGCACCCTGATCCTGGGCAACGGTGGCGATACCTTCACTTTTGACGGCGGCCTGGACACCACAGGTGTGGGCGGGACGGTAACCCTGGCGGGCACGTTCGATACTTCGGATGACGCCATCACGCTGGGTCCGGTGACACTGGGCGGGGCGGTGAGCCTGAATACGAATGCGACCACGACGGCGGGGGATATCACGCTGGGGGCGGTAACGGCGGGAACGAACACACTGACGCTGGCGACGGGCAACGGGGTCGCGGGCGCGGACGTGAACGGGACGACGTTCACGGGCGGTG